>ERZ773070.7-NODE-7-length-172071-cov-14.656166_pt1 | contig 172071 bp, 209 predicted proteins | sample MGYA00580618_ERZ773070 | MGnify/ENA primary metagenome ERZ773070 (study PRJEB29015, sample SAMEA2738023) | human oral metagenome | biome: human oral; feature: human-associated habitat; material: dental | place: China | collected 2019 ...
ATGATATTAGATGAACGGTTGCTGAGGTATTGTATGATCTGTATAGAAATAATGCTTATGACCTCAAAGAAGTAGGCTATGTGATTAAAGACTAAATGAAGTGTATAAAAGAAAAGGGAAATGAAATCAGACTTTTTTCCCTTTTTTTGTAAAGGTAAAAGTCCCCAGTAAAAAACTAGGGACTTTTGGTTAATAGTTAATAATAATTGACTAGTAGATAGCGACCTTTTTGGTTGCTTGGTCGCCGATCCTTACAACGTAGATACCCTGTTGTAAAGATACTGCATTGTCGCCGCTCATCTTTTGATGACGAATTCGTTGCCCGCTTATGGTATAGACTGAAACTTGTTCAGGTTTTACCAGTCTGATATAGAGTATGTTGCCATCGCTCCATACACGGGGTTCTTCTGGATCGAGCTCATTGCCCACCGTCGATTGAATATCAATCTTGCAGCTGGCAGAAACTCCGCTTCCATCAAGTGCCTTGACAGTGATCGTAACTTCTCCTTTTTTGAGGATTGTTACATGGCCGTTTACAACCGTAGCAATCGTAGGATCACTAGATTTCCATACTATATCCTTGGAGGCTGCATCAATTGGGAGAATATCAACCGTGAGGTGATAGAAGGCTTTTCCCTTTAGAACAACTGATGTGTCGCTAAGGATGAGCTTTGCTACTTTTTTTTGCGACTTAGGATTGAGTGCAGCTTGGTAAACCTTTACTGTTTGGCTCAAAGAACCAGAGGTAACGGTCACTTTCGCTTCTCTTGCCACTCCTGTCGTGTTCTCTTCGATTCTGAATGTTACCGTCCGGTTTCCTCTCCCTGAGCTTGGTGTTGCAGAAATCCAGTCAGGAGTCCTGATATACCAATCCCCAGTTGCACTTACCTCGACCTCTCCCATTTCTCTGTTTCCGTTGCTTCTGATTACCTCTATGCTCAGACTGAGTATTGGGGTAGAAGGAGTTGGAGGAGCTGGAGGAGTTGGAGGCGTCGGCGGGGTCGGTGGTGTCGGAGGAGTTCCTGTTCCATTCTGCGTGATCGTTACCGTTCTGGTCAAAGAACCAGCAGTAAAGGTCAGCGTGACTGTTCTCGGAGCAGTTCCAGTGTTCGGAGCAAGTGTAACATTTACAGTTCCATTGTTCGTTCCACTAGAAGTAGAGAGCGTAGCCCATGACTGATCAGAAGTGACAGTCCATGCCACGTTAGAAGTGACAGTCAGTGTTTTCGATTCTCCAGCAGCAGCTACATTAGTAATAGCTGTGGGAGCTACTGAAAGCGTCGGAGTCGGAGTAAGAGGAGTGATACTGAATGTGTACTTGCTTTCACCTCCTGGAGTTCCATCAGCTAAATCATTCCCTGTCCCGTCATACATATCTGCTACGAAGGTGGTTGCTCCGCTTGCCTGAAGGGCAGCTAGAGAGATGGACGAACCTGTTGCTATCACCTCTCCTGTTGCTGAATTTTTCCGCCATATAACACTTGTAATGTTGGGGACGCTTACGACATCGTTCTTATTGGATTCCGTGATCACGATATTACTCGGGACGTCTGCTCCGTTGAACTGAGGAACGCCATAGTAGTTTACGTCGAGATTGATTCTGAACTCTTTTTCAGATGCGCCTGTGCCTGTCTTGAATTTTATTTCAGTAAATCCTGCACTGGTGATTTGAGTAGTTGTGATGCTCGAACCTTCTACTGACTGAATATCAGGAATCCCACTAAAATCTATCGTTACGGTTGCTCCGTTTTTGATGCGGAGATTGTTCCATTTAGCGATACCTCCAGCGATTATGCGTGTTGCATCAAACTCTGTAGCACTTACCGTTCCTCCTGTTGAAGTTACGGTCTTGGTGTAGTTCGTACCGGCAATGATTTGCTGGCTGATCAAAAGGATGATACCTATCATCACGGTGATCAATTTTTTTCTCTTTGTTTTCATACTATTATCCTTTCTTTTTTTATCCTTTCTTTTTTTATCCTTTCTTGTATTTTTTTTTTGATGAATTTCTTTTATTTTCTGTTTGGAAGGATATGTATTTTCTATAAAATGTCAAGATGAAAATCAGTCGTCTAAAAGATCATCTCTTGGGTATAGGCAAGAAGAATGTTCTTTATTTAGTTTTTCCAGGGAAAATATTGTAAAAAGCTGAATAATGGTCAGGATTTTTCTGTTGTTTCAATGTTCACAGCTTGCTTTTTCTGGTTTTGGAGGATGTGAGTGAGGAGAGTCGTATTTGTGGTAAAAAAAGGTTTCTCTATCAGAATTCTGATTTTTTTAGTCTTTTTAGTCGTTTTTGTTTGTGGAGGATATGGAAAGAAGATGAAAAGTCCAAAAAAATTTGCAAACTTTCTTATTTTAGCTATACTTAGAGTGAAATCTTTGAGATGATTTTTACTTTCTATGCCAAAGATGATGAACACAATCTCTAAAAAAACGCTTTTAGCTGCCTTACTCGTAGTCTCTGGAGGGATCGGAGCGGTGACGCTCGCTCAGGTCGATGTAAAGTCCAATCTAACCAATGCTGTGCAGAATATTCAGAAGGTCTATTTCACCCCTAATGGCTTGCCTAGTGATGATGAAATCTTGGTAGAAGCGTATGATGGATTGGTGAAAATTAGTGGAAGGGTACTGCTCCAAAAAGATGGTGATGAAAACCTCCTTACTCCAGAAGCAGGGAAGACTTTTATTATTCAGGGAAAGAAGAATATTGTGTATGGTAAAGATGCTTTTTTGCTTGGTGGTAAGATGAATAAAGCCTCAACTTGAAGTGTCGAAGCGTCTATTGTCTGAGGATATGATGGAGAAGTGCAGACGGGAGTTCAGTATGGAACGCTTGTGGGATGATCGTATAATAAATTGGGAAGTGGGGTGAGTTCTGCTGTTATTGGATGAGCAAGAAATGCGGTAATGGGCTCTCACTCTTTTATTGGATGAGGAACGCTTACTGAGATCAACGGAGATGGAAGCTTCGGTGCAGGAAAGAATGTGAAAGCTGCTGCTAGTGCTACAGATAGAGTTTTTCTTTGGAGTGATAATTATGGAGAATGGAGGAGTGAGTCAAATTGAGAGACACGTCTTAAACCACTAAAAGAGGAGACCTTCCTTATCAGAAGTCTGAATGGGATCGGTATTGGGACGAATGATCCTCAGCTCAAGCAGGGGGTAGATGTGAACGGACTTGTTCAGATCGGAGATCAAGTGCTTGCCTGTGGTGGTGATGCTCAAGGAGTTATGAGGTATAGGAATGGATGCTTCTGTAACTGTAATGGTGCTACCTGGGTAGCGATGAACCCTTCTGCTAAATGTCTCAATGTGTGTAGGCAATAAGTGTGGCTTCGTAAAGTAGCTTTATGAGTATAGCGGTGCTGCTTTGTCTCGCTGCGTGATTTGTCATAAAGATCGTTATAGTAAATTTTTATCTGAATAGGAATGGATGCGCTCGTTTACCTCGTCTTGAAGTGAAGTGCAGTTTCTGCTAGAGCAGTGTCCTTTCTCTCTGACCAAAGAGGTGGAATCATTCTGATTTTCTGCCTCTTTTTTGCAAAAAATGAGACAAGGACCCTATGGAACGGCGAGGCTCTATAAAGCTTGTCTGCTCCAGGAGAGTTTTGCTTGCTCTGAGGCGGAGCTTCTTCAAATGATGGAGGAGCACTACTTTGAGGGGCAGTATTTTTCTAGTTCCTATAGTGGTGCATGGTTCTTTTTTGCATTGGCAGAGAGGAAGCTTGGGATTGATGTAGAGATGATTAAGTCGAGGTCTGCTCTGCTTTTGGATGCTTTGGAGGCTGAGCTGAAGCTTCTTTTCTGAAAGGCTGATTGGAGGAGTTTTTATCTGCTCTGGACTGCAAAGGAGGCGATTCTCAAAAGGTGGGATGCGAAGTCACTGGATTTGATGGATCAGATTTCGTTTTTTGCTGTAGAAAAAAAGCCTCTTCAGCTCTGAGGAGTGCATTTTGATCGAGAGCTGAAGTATGGCTTTGAGGGGCAAGCAGGAATAGTAAGGAGTGGAGAAAACTGATTGCTTGCGTGGAGTTTTGCTGATTAGAGCGAACTCATTGTGAATCGTGCGTTGGTCGATTTGCTTTCTTTGATGAGTCGGGTTTTGTTTGGAGAGGTGAGTCTTATTGTTCCTTGGACCAGGTTACCGTTTGAGATGACGAAGCTTGTGGTTCAGACTTTAGTTTCTTTTTGCATATCAAAGAGGTCTCCGTATCGCACAAAGCTTTCTTCTCCGATGTCAAAGACAGTTATATTGGTCTTTTTGAGTTCATATCTGGTGCCGAGTAATTCGATAAATCCTGCTTGGAAAAACTGGTTTTTGAGGAGGTTGATGTCAAAGGTCACGGCGTAGGTTCCTTCGTTATCTCCGCTAGCTAACTTTCCATCGCTGGTTTTTTTGGTAGAGATGAGTTCGTTTTTGAGCGATTCGGTATTGAAGTGGGAAGTGATTTTTTGTTTGATTTGGAAGCGGTAGAAGAAGAGGGCTGCTTCGTATCTGGTCAATGGAAGTTCAAAGCTGAGTGCGTCTTCGTTATTCAGGATTCAGAGCTCTTTTGCCTTGAGGAAGTAGTCTTTCCATCGAGGGTTTCCGTTTTCGTTGAGTCTTTTTCCCTCGGAAAGTCTGATAAGCATTGTGATGAATTCAGATTTTTTTAGTATGGTTTGTGGGCTAAAGTAGCCATTATTCCCCTGCATGATACCGAGTTTACATGCTTCTTCGATACTTGATTTGAGCGAGCTATCTGCCTGATTGAGATCTCTGAATTTACATGGGAGTGCTCCTCCTGTGAGGGCAGAGATATTGAGTGCTTTTGCAAACTGGGTAAACATTTTGGCAGCCTGTTCCCTCGTTAGCTGTGCAAAGGGTTGGTAGGTCGAAATTTCCCTTGAGCTGGTCATTTTCTGATCATACATTCGAGTGATGGCTTCATTGACCTCGGGAGAATTGAGCACGCTGAGTGAGCTTGTCGTGCTTGAATTATTGCCGCTCATGAGTCCGAGGATATCATTGTTTTGGGTTTGTGAGGTTTGTGTGCCGGTTTGGAGCTGAGTGCCTGTTTGAGTTGTAGTAAGAAAGGCTTGAGGGTTAGTATCGATCGTTGAAAGCTGATTTTTGGCTGCTTGATGAAGCTGTTGATTGAGAATGATTGCCTTGAATCTATAGATAAGTAGTGCAATCTCTCCTCTGGTGACAGGTCTCTGGAGCTGCATTACTTGAGATTCTTGGGTGAGGGAGATTCCTTTTGCTTTGATAAAGTAGAGTGTCCATCGAGGATCGAAGCTTTCGCTACTTGATTTGCCTTCTAGGATTCTAATGAGAACGGTTAGAGCTTCAGCCTTGGTAAGCGGAGTATGTGGGTGGAAAAGTCCTTTATTCCCTTTGAAGATGCTTACTTTACAGGTTGAGGTGATAAACGGAGCTAGCGTTGGATTGAAGAGTTCGCGGTCCTTGAAGTTGCATTCCTCAGTTTTTGTTTCCTGAGGGAAGCCTAAAATGCTATAAGCCTGTCCGATGATTTTTGCAGCCTCTTCTCTAAGAAGCGGGTCTTCTGGTCTGTAGCCGCTTAGGGTATCATACTGCGTCAGTCCATTTTTGTGCATTCGGAATATCGCTTTTTCAAGTTCTGTTCCTCAAGTCAGTTCCATATCTAGAGGACTTGGTTTTTGGCTTGGCTGTGAAGAGGACGTTCATGATTGAGAGGTAGAGCCTGATAGATTTGTTGCTGCTGGAGCTTGGCTATTGGTATTGATTGTTGTTCCGCCAGAAGAAAAGCTTTCACTAGAAAAAGTCTGGTTTCCTGACTGGACGAGGATTTTTTTATTGATAGGATCGATGACGATTTTTTGATCGCTGGCGAGGGCTGGAAATGTGTTGAGCAAAGCCAACCCAAGAATGAGCATTCAGATTTTTGTTTTCATGATTGAAGATACGAAAGAGTAAAACTTCTCTGTCTAAAGGTATGAATACTGCCAAGATTTGCAAGAGAAAAATTGCTGGTTCTCCTCGTGCATAGCTCTTGATCTTTGTGTTATGCTTGGAAATAGCTTTCTATCTTGGTAATAATCATTTGCACGTCTTGGTCGAGGTTGCCAGATCCTTGGATTTTGAAGCCAGCGGCGTTTTGGTGTCCTCAGCCGCCGAAAAATCTTGCAAGTTCTGAACAGTCTATCTCTCCTCTGCCTCTTAGTGATCCTTTGATGTAGATTCCGACTTTTTTGATGAGAGCTACGAGCTGGTTATTCCTGATGTCTTGCATGATATATAGCCCGTAGTCTGCTTCGTCATGGTCGATTCCGTATTGCTCGAGCTCGTGGTCTTCATAGTAAGAATAAACGAGGCGGAGCGTTTTTCCATCAGGGAGTCAGATTTTGATTTTTTGCATTCTCTGCAGTAAATGCTGCATAAACTGCACAGAGCGGTAGGTTTTATTGCGGAATATCTCATCAATGATGAGCTTTTTTTTGGCTCCGTGCCTGAGAAGATCCGCAGCGATAGTGAACGACTTTACAGACTGTTCTCCCTCGTCGTAGCGAAAGTTTCCGCTGTCTGTCGAAAGTCCCATATAGAAATGGGTTGCAACTTCCTCATCTAGTAAGGATGGTCGTCGGCTACTTGTGAGTTCGTAGAGCATACTACAGGTGCTGATTGCCTCTACATCGCGATAAATAAGGGTATTGGCTGGTTCTTTTTCCGGCTGGTGATGGTCGATGATGATTTTTGAGTAAGGATCGAAGTAGTCTTCATGCCCAAAAGTAAAAAGTCAGATTCTCTGATATTGGTTAAAGTCCAAAAAAACAAGAAGATCATACTCTCCATAGTCAAACTCATACTGGACTTTTCAGTTTAGCTCGAGAAAATCGAAGACACGACTTGGTTTGTGTGGCGTAAAATAGGAAACCGTTTTCCCTTGTTTTTCAAGGAGTTTACCCAAGCCTAGAATTGCTCCGAGGGCGTCTCCATCGATGTGTTCGTGTCCGAAAAGGGCGATTTTTTGTGCGTTTTCTAGTTTGAGTTTGATGGCTTCTTGCATAGTTTCTGATAGTTAAAGTAAAGGGGAGACAAGAATATCGGTTCACGATCTAATTGCAAGAGAAATGCTGGTTTTTTTCAGATTTTTTGGTTTTTATGAAGGATTTCCAGCCTTCTCGATATCATTTTCGTATGGCTTTAACGATAGGTATATTGTTTTTACCGTTCCAAAGTGCTTTGAAGCTTAGTCGTCAAGCGATTCCTCGGGAACTCCGTATGATGAAGATGGTTTTTTGGTAAAGATTCCCGTGCTTTTTTGCTCGGAGAAAGAGATTTCTTATTTTCTGCTCTGCTGCTTTTGGGGTGCCAATTCGGGCTTGTTCGAGGATGCTCTTTTCTCTCTCTTGGTGTCTGACTTTTAGATCTCTAAAGACAAGGATGGGGATTCCCTGCTCTCGAATGCTATAAATAAAGTCCAGATCTTCCGCAATCCAAGCGATTGTTTCATCGTAGAGGGTTTTTTGCATGAGTTCGGCTTTCCCAAAGATTCCATTTCCACTGAACATTTTGATCTCTCAGTATGCTTGTCCTGGCTTTAGAAAGTGGATCATAGGACGAGCTAGTCGATAATTATAGTCTGAGAAGCCTTGATTCTGGATTTTTTCCGTATTTCTCCGCATAAGCGTTGGGGTGATGATTACTTCTTTTTGATAGCGCTGAGTGTAGGTTTGATGTAGCTTGAGTGTGTGTTCAAGGTATTCTGGATCGATTTCATTATCATCATCAAAAAGCTGAATATAGCTGCCTTTTGCGTTTTTGATCCCGAAGTTTCTGACGTAGCTTGCCCCTCCTTCATGGTCTTTATTGAAATCGCTATTGAGATGTGAAAAGATTCTGATTTTTTGGTCTTTTTCTTTAGGCTTTCGATCTTGATAAATTTCTTGCTGAAAGTTGTCCCGTTCTGATGTAGTAAAAGACCTATCACAGATGATGAGAATTTCGAAGTCTTGAAATGTTTGATTTTTGAGGCAGGTGAGGAGGTTTTTTAGAGGGAGAGGGGTCGCTCTAGAAGGAATCACAACAGAAATATTTCGATTTTCGCTTGTTTTCTCCATCAAGAATCTTATTTTAACTAAAGTTTTGATTTACTTTTATTTAAATGTAAATGTTTTACAAGAAGAACTATTGGCTTGTCTTTGGTGGTATTTTCCTGCTTTTGAGTGGTTTTGTTTTTTCTCGGAATTGGGGGAGAGAAACGATGACTACGATTCAGACTTCTTCTGGAGCTTTTTCTTCAATAGCGGATTCAGGTTTTGTTTCTTCTGGAGAAATTCAGGAAATGCCTGATGAAGTTTTGGAAGTTGCTGTCAGTGAACTCAAGTCTACGCCTTTTTGGACGATGAAGGATGTGGCTCATGATTTCTGAAATCTCTTGGGCTACAATCAGGCAGAGACTATTATGAGGCAGTATAACGCTTGGACTTGAGCTTTTGATCCAAAAGCCAGTTATGGGCATTTTTTTTCGCTGAAATTTCCGCTGAAATATCCGTATTTTAAAAAATATGTGCCTGAAAATCTTTCAGAACTTTTAGGACTTTTGAAGCTCAACCTTAGTCCTGAAGAGCTCAAAAATCCGAATATTCTCGTGGTTGCACAAACGCAGGAAGGGGTTGTCTTGGCGTATTATCAAGAGGGAAAGCTTAAGCTTTTGACGAGTGCCTCTCCTGGAACCCCAAAAACTAAGACGGTCCAGGGAAAGTTTTTTCTCAAGCATGCGAATATTGCCTATCGCTCTAGGACTTATGGTTCTCCTATGCCTTATGCAATACGTATTAAGTGACCTTATTTTTTGCACCAAGCGGAAGTAGATGGGACCTTCCTTTCTCATGGCTGTATAAGGATTCCTGGGCTTTATCAGAAGTGGCTCTATGAGCATCTTCCCAATGAATCGATCCAGAAGTCTTCTCATATTCCTGCGCCTATGATTATCGTTCATGACTTGTATCGTCCTACGCTTTTTCGCTATGATTAGGAAGGAAGTCTGAATTTGTTTCAACGAATAGATTTGTCCTTGATTTTCTTTGTTAAAACGCTATTTTTACTCTAGCTTTTAGCTTATTTTGAGAGATAATGTCGATATTTTTCCAAGTTTTGAGGTGAAGTTTCTATGTGATGACCGTGATTATGGGGATTTTTTTGGTAAGAGGTAATATTATCTTTGGGGCTGAGCTCTTTAAAGTGCTAAAGGAGGTTTTGATGCCGGGATATTTGGTGTTTTGTGGGATCATGATTGGGTATTTGATCGCTGTGATTTGGCAAGGAAAACTGCCTACTTCGACTGAGGTAATAAACACGAGAGAAAATATTTTTAAGAAGTCCTTTTTGATAGGGGTTTCTTTGGGGGTAGTTTTAGCTGTTTGTTATGTCTTCTACTAAAATGCCAAAGAAAATCTGGTTTATTTCTCTTTTGTTTTGTGTGCTTTTTTTGGCGTGATGTGGGGGAAAGTATCCTTTGTCTCTTGAGGCTTTCGATCTTACATGGACTCCAAAGTTGAAAGTTAAAATGCAGTTGGCTGATGAGGAGCCTGGAGTATTCTATGTTTATCAAGAGATTGCAGATTCCTTTGAAAACCTCGATACTTTGATTATCGCTCAGGAAACAGGTGTGCTCCTTTCTCTGCCTGGCTATGCCCAGAATGCGATTAATCAGCTGAAGACTGAAGGCTATCTTTTGTCAGGAGAGGTCGCTAAAAAGCTTACGTTTCGTAGTAATGGTCGCTCTTCTTCAGCTTTGCTTAAGAAATATCGCTTGTGGAATAATGAACGTTCGCTCGAAGTAGCTCAGGTTTTTATTCTTGAGGAAGATAGAATGCGTATTCTTTCCTATATGAGCGATGAACCTTCTCACATTAAAAACTTTATATCACAGCTTTCTTCTTTAATCTTTTAGTTCCTTTGATTGCTAATGACGAATCCTACTACACCGACAAATTCTGTTTCCTTTACGATTCCTGGCATTGATGGAGGGATGAATCCTCTGAATCCTGGTGCGTTTGCTCGTTCTGAGAGAGAAAAATTAGATCGCCTTGTTAACGCTCCAAGTGCTATTTCGGGTTGGCAGCTTTTGTGAAAGATTGGTTTAGGAGTGGTTATTGGAGCTTTGATGGCTTTTGTCCTATATATTATTATGGGGGCTTTCTGACTTGCTCTCGGGGGAAATGCTTCTCAGTCTACTGTAGGTGCAGGAACAGCTCAGCTTACTCATCCGCTTGCATGGCTGATTTTGTTATTTTTGGGGTTTTTTATTACTTTCTTGGGAAATCTAATTTTAGTCGTAAGTTATAGTGTCTTTTTCTCTCAAAAATATACAAAAATCTGAAAAACCATAGGACTGCTCTTGTTGACCAATAGTATTTTGTTTGCTGGAATGATTGCTCTTTTCTTATCTCTCAAAGAGGTGCCAATGGCTGAGGTTGTGCTTTTTGCTTTGTATCTTTGTCTTTCACTTTTCCTCTCTTTTTCACAGATGGAGTTTGTGGTGAATCCGAATTATTCGGCTTCTTCTCTCATAGGGAATGCATTAGGGCTTTGTCTCTGTCTTGTGGTGATTGGAATGCTGTGGTCACAAGTTTATTCTAGTGTGGATAAGATGATGCCTTATAGATTGATTTGGTATTCTACTTTCATTTCTTTCCCATTGATGATCTTGGGGCAGGGTTTGTGGGAGATTATTTATGCAAAGGTGTATGAAAATGGAGCCAATCCTTTTTATCTTCCATCACAGGCAGAACTTGATACACAGACGATTTTAGAGGGGCAGGAGGAAGAACAAACTCAGGAGAGCGTGAATGTGGAACTTTAATCTTTCGTAAGTGAGAAAGTCAGTTTTTATCTTTTTAATTTGTCGATGCATAAGATAGCGGTGTTTCGTTTGGCGTCCCTTGCAAAGTTGGTTTTGTGATTGGCTATTTTGATTATTGATGCGAATCTTATTTCGGTAAAGGAAGATCCTGCGATTGCTTTGACGCTTGGTCTGATCGGAGTATTCCTTTTTTTCTGGGGGGCGAGTTATTTTTTGTTTTATGGAGTACAGTGGCTTGTTTCTACGAAAATTACTAAAGAAAAAATGCAGAGTGATGCCTATAAATCAGCATTTCTATTTGGGTTATTTGCTCTGATTAATGTATTGCTTTTGCTTGGGAAGTTTTGGACGAAGTGGATAAGTTTGGTTTTGTTAGGAGTGTTTTTTGCAATGCAGTATGTTATTTTTATGGATCCAAAGAGAAAAACTGATGAATGAACTTCAGCATAAGATAGAACAAGCACTTCAGACTGTATATGATCCGGATTTCCCAGTTGTGGATATTTATACACTAGGTCTGATCTATGATATTACTATTGAAGAGCAGAAAATTAAGGTTACTATGTCGTTTACCACGCCGGCCTGTCCTATGGCGGATTATTTGATAGCGAGTGTTGAAGGTGCAGTTCGTTTGGTGGCTCCGGAGTATGAAATTGCTGTAGAGGTTACTTTTGATCCTATGTGGAATCCTCGTATGATTAGGGATCAGGATCTTCAGAGGATGTTTGAGTAGTTTTCTTGGAGCTGTAAGTAGTGCAGTACTTTTTTAATCGTTAAGGTAATTGTCTCCTTGGAGGAAGCTTGGGAGTTTTTTTGCTATGAATGTTTCTGTTCCTAACTGTTTTTCTCAAAAGGAGCCAATGCTCGTTATTTTTGCTTCTTCCTGAGGAATTGAGGCTGTATTGGATTCGAGGCAGAGTTTTTGCGCTTGCTGGCTAGTGTTTGCGATGATAAGATAATTCTCAAGTCCATAGAAGAGGTTCCCGTTGTGAAGGGCTCAAGCGTCTCCTTCCCATTTGCGGATTTTGAGTGATGAATCGTTTTTATTAAAGGCAAGGATTCCAAATTTTCGTTCTCCTGCTCAATACATTGAGAGATCATTGAAATTGAAGGGGTGGACTGTGGTATTTTGCTGTAATGTTTCTGCGACTGAAGAGGGAGCCTCTTGATCGGAAAAAAGAGGCACAATCACTGAAAATCATGGTCAGACTTCTGTGCTATTTTCTGGTATTTTGCAGTCCTCTGCTATCCAAGGGAGTTCTCATTTGGTTTTTGCGAGTCCGGATATTTCTAGAGAGAAAGCTGGCTTTCAGAGGCATTCGTCTCGAGATTTTTGTGGATTTTCGCATGAAAAATTGTGCATTAATGCACTGTCTCCGGAGCTAATACTATAAGAAAAACCCACTCCACGACTTCCCACTATTGCTAATCAGAGTTCTGTTCCTGCTTTTGCGAGGTAATTTACCTTTTCGTAGTCTGAAATTTCCTTGCTATATTTGATGAAATTTTTCATTACAAGTCAAATGAGCACTCAGATGAGCGATGAAGCAAGGAGAATAAATAAGGCGAGGATTGTGATGTTCCCTCTTGGTCTTTCATGACGCATGATTGCTTAATTTATATCATAAATGTTTGGAGTTTTCCCTTGGAGTCCGAGGAAAAGTTGTATTGGGAAGACGCTTTTGTTCTCTCGTCTCTGTGGATCGTAGAAGGCACTATAGATTGATCCCAGTATTCGAAAGCCTGGTTTCCCAGTATCGATGTCAGAATCTTGTTGATTATTTGGGAGATAGGGAATGACCTTGAATTTCATTTTGCTCTGGTTGATGTTCCCGTTTCAGAGCAGTGTGATTGCGGTATCTGGAGCATATTCTTTGGTTAGTAGTAATTTACAGCCAGAAAAATCTGATTTTTCTGTCTGGTATGAGGAAGTATAAAGGTTGCTACTTTTTTCGCAGTCACCGACTGAGGCAATTTCTGTGCCGGTTCGTATTCCTCAGGTGAGATAAAGCGTATCAGTAATCCCTTTTTCTTGTTTGAGGTCGATTCCCTTTGCTTGGTATTTTTCGTAGTCAATAGTAGCTTCTTCTGCGATATTGTGAAGAACTTGTGAAAGAATGAGGACTTCTTTTGCGAGCTCTTTATCCTGCTCTATTCTAAAGGCAATTTTGGTGATGGTCGTATAGGTGCGGAGGATTGCTCCTGAAAGCAGTGCAAAGATTACAATTACGATAATGATTTCCACTAGAGTAAAAGCTTTTTTCATACTATGAGAAGGATGTTGAGATAAAATAAAGTTTACAGTTCGGCTGGGAGCGAGTCTTTCATTCCAATGAAACTTTCAAGAAGGACTTCTCCCGTATTCCCGCCTCTCTTGTAGAGGACACGTGAGCTGATTTTTAGTATTTTATTTTTGTCAAGAGGCTGGTCTCCTACATAAATTCGGCTATATTCGATGATTCTTGCGAATCCTTTATAGGGTTCTTCGCTTCAAGAGAGCGATAGTGGGCTATAATAGGTTAGTTCTTGATTGTCTTCTCCAGTGAAAAAGTTGAGGTAAAAGGTCCTGAAATTCTCCATGAAGTTTTCAGATTTTTCGGCTGGTTCAAAGATGTAGTAATTGCCACTTCCTGAGAATCCGACTTTAAAATTTGTAAATCCTTCATCCCCTAATGATATTTGTTTGAGGGTATCGTCTTCGAATTTTTCCTGGATATAATTCCGGGTATATCATTGTTCTATTTTGCTGTCTCTGATATTATAAGCAATTTCTAAGCCCTCTTTGGCGAGAAAATTTGCCTTTACTCTCATATCGATGCTATCGAAGTAGCCTAGGCTATAGGTTAATAAGCGGAGCACGGCTAAAATACCTACTCCAAAAATAAAGACTACAATGAGAGTTTCAACTAGTGTGAAGGCTTTCAGATTTTTCATCTCTTGACAAAAAATAAATTTTTCATCTCTAGGTATAGGAATCACTGAGTAAAAGTCAACTATCTCTTTAAAATAAGTGAAAAATCTTTACATTTACTGTAGATTTTATTTTTTCACTATGGTATGAAAAATCCTGAATTTAAAGTTAAGATCTCGGATCTTTTGATGAAGCAGGCTACGGATACGCTCCGTTTTGAAGGGAAATTTTTGGAAGAAATTCCTCAGCTGACTTCTGAAGGAATCTCTGGAGAGATAACGTTGCAATCACTCGATCATAATGCTCTCTTGGTTACTATTGATGCCTTACAATGCACTTTGTGTGAGAGGTGTGATCGCTGTTCAAAGGAGTATCTTCGCCCTGTTTCGCTGTCTGGATATACTGCAAAGTATGTGGTCGATCCGCGCGTTGATGGAGAGGATCCAGAGGAAGATGTCTTGCCTATTGATGTGAAAAATGGAGTTATTGATTTGCAGGAGCTTATTTATCATGCGATTCAGCTTCAGGAGCCTTTTGTGAAGTATTGTCCTGATTGTGAAAATGCTAGTCTGGAAGAAGAGGATTTTTCAGATTTATAGTCTGATTTTTGTCCTTGTAGTAGATTACTCCTTGAAGAATTTGGCTTACTAGTGAAGATTATCTTGCATTTCTGCAATTAAACACTACACTCGAGTCAGTATTTATCTTTTCTTTTGAGAACTCATGACGATTGATATCAAAACTCTTGCTGGGAAGTGGCAGCGCCAACGAAAAGATCAGAAAATTTATCATACCAAAGAGGATGGAGGGAAACCAAAATTCTATATTTTGGATATGTTCCCGTATCCGAGTGGGGCTGGGCTTCATGTCGGGCATCCCAAAGGCTATGTAGCATCAGATACGATTGCGAGAAAAAAGATGCTTGAAGGCTATAATGTCCTTCATCCTATGGGATTTGATACTTTTGGACTAGGAACTGAGCAATATGCGATGGATCACAAGATGAAACCTCAGGTGGTCGCTAAACAAAATATTGAAACCTATATCAAACAGCTTGAAAGTATTGGTTTTTCTTATGATCGAGAAAGGAGTTTTAGCACTGCGGATCCCAAGTATTTTAAGTGGACTCAGGCGATTTTTCTTAAGTTTTACAATCATTATTATGATGAGGCTGAGGGGAAAGCAAAACCAATCTCTGAACTTGAAGAAAAACTAAAAAAAGCAGGAAAATCTGAATCAGAAATCAGGTTTATTTTGAATAATGAAAGGTTAGCATATCTTGACTATAAACCCATTAATCGATGTCCTCACTGTAAGACAGGACTTGCAAATGAGGATCTTGATGATGGAAAGTGTGAGAGATGTGGAAGTGAAGTCGAACAAAAACCTATGAGGCAGCGAGTTTTGAGGATTACGAAATATGCTCAGAGACTGCTTGATGGATTGGATGCACTTGACTGGGATGAATCGATGAAAGAGCTTGAGAGAAATTGGATTTGAAAATCTGAAGGTTCGCAATTCAAAATGCAGGTCGTTGCGAGTGAAGCGAAGCAATCCAGTGAAGAACTTGCTTTTGAAGTCTATACTACAAGGCTTGATACTGTGTTTGGGATGAGCTTTGTCGTGATGGCACCAGAGCATCCTTTGGTTGCACAAATTACGACTCCAGAACAGCTAGAGACTGTAAAATCCTATCAAGAACAGGCAAAACATAAAACGCAGCTAGAAAGAACCGAACTTCAAAAAGAAAAGACCTGAGTTTTTACTGGAGCTTATGCTATCAATCCTTTTAATAATCAAGAAGTGCCGATTTATATCGGAGATTATGTGCTTGCCAATTACGGAACCGGTGTGGTAATGGCGGTGCCTGCTCATGATGAGAGGGATTTTGAGTTTGCAAAGAAGTATGGATTGCCAATTGATTATGTGATTGGAGGAAGTTTTGGAAGGAGAAATCCAGATGCTCAAGCTAAACTTTCAGGTTATGCATTCATTTATGATGAAAAAGAGCAGAAACTATTAGTCGGATATGAAGAAAATGGAAAATATAAAAAGTATTGGATGCCATGAGGGACTATTGAAGAGGGAGAGACTATTTTAGAAGGAACTCTTAGAGAAATAAAAGAAGAAACAGGATATGATGATGTTTCTTGTATTGGACAGTTTGATTGTAATCAGTCTTTTTATTATGCTGATCTAAAAAATACCTGGAGAGAGAATAATGCAAATTCTTTCCTTTGTAAACTTAATTCAGAACATCGTGTCCCAAAGCAGTTAACAGAATATGAAACTGATTGTCCACTTATTTGGGTTTCGTTAGAAGAGTTTGAAAGGGATTTATTGTCAATGAGGGCTGATGAAACAATTCAAGGACAAAAAGAAGGATATCTTTATTCTTTGGAAAGATTGAAGGCTTATTTGGCTGGAAATGGAGCGTATACAGAGAAGGGGGTACTTCTTAACTCTTGACAGTTCTCATGATTAACTTCTGATGAAGCAATTGAAAAAATGCAAGCTTGGCTCACAGAAAGAGGAATTGGGGGAAAGAAAGTGAACTATAAAATTCAGGATCGAGTATTTTCTAGGCAGAGGTATTGGGGTGAACCGTTTCCTGTAGTGTTCTGTGAGGAACATGGAGTCGTTCCTTTGCAAGAGTCAGATTTGCCTTTATGTTTGCCTGATGTAGAGCACTATGAACCAACTGGTACTGAAGAAGGACCACTTGCGGAGGTAAAAGACTGGATTGAAACTGTATGTCCGATCTGCGGAAAGCCAGCGAAAAGGGAATCTAATACGATGCCAGGTTGGGCAGGTTCGAGCTGGTACTGGATTAGGTATATGGATCCGAATAATGATAATGAGCTTGTTTCATCAGAGAGGGAGCAGTATTGGCAGAACGTAGATACCTATGTTGGAGGAGCGGAGCATGTGACGAGGCATATTATTTATGCGAGATTTTGGCAGAAGTTTTTGTATGATCTCGGACTTGTGAGTAAAGATGAGCCTTTTCAAAAGTATCAAAAAGTCTGACTCATTATGGCGGAAGATGGTCGTAAAATGTCTAAGAGGCGAGGAAATGTGGTAAATCCTGATGATGTGATTTCCGAATATGGAGCTGATGTCTTCAGGACGTATGAGATGTTTATGGGACCTTTTGATCAGTATATTTCCCGAAATACCAATGGAATAAAAGGAGTGAAGAAGTTCTTTGATAAGCTTATTGCTGTTTCAGCTAAAGTCAGTGAGACCTATCAAGATGAGGCAAAAATTCTGACGCTTCTTCATCAGACGATCAAAAAGTTGACGGAAGAGATTGATGATTTTAAGTTCAATACGTCTATTGCTCAGCTGATGATCTTGGTGAATGCTTTATCTGAAGTGGAGCAGGTTTCTAAAGCTACTTTTGAGGCGATTGTGCTGTTGGTTGCGCCGTTTGCACCACATCTTGCTGAGGAGTTTTGGCAGTTGCTTGGTAATCAGTTTTCAATTTTTACGACGGGAAAATGGCCTCAGTATCAAGAGCAATATCTTGTAAACACCGAGATTACGCTTGCAGTGCAGTTTAATGGGAAGATGAGGGGAACCCTGCAAGTGGCGGCTGACTGTAGTCAGGATCAGGTTTTGGAACTTATTAAAAAAGATGAAAAGCTGGCAAGCTATCTCGTTTGAGCGCCAAAGAAAGTGATCTTTGTCCCAGGAAAAATTATCAATATTATTGTGTAGTGTTAAGAGGCATTGCTTTCCCGTCTTTTGGAGAAGAGGTTTGGGGGAGCTGATGTCTCTTTTGTTTTGTTTGCCTAGGACTATGTGAAGTGGGGGCTTCTGCTTTTATGTCTTGTGTTCTTTGGGTGAGGGTCTCTTGATGCTCTATGAAAAAGTTTCGCTTCCTGTGTCAGGAGTCAGATTTTTTGCTGGTGAGCAATAAAGAGATTGACCTGATAAAAATATTTCTCCTAGGTGAAAAAAATAAAAATCGACTGGAAAAAAATATTTTTCACCGTAGAGAAATTTTAAGATAGACTGGAAAAATATTTTTTGTCTCTAGGAGGAGTTTTTTTGTTGACTTTGATCGTTATTTTCCTAGACTAATGGCGGTGTGAATACGTGCTTTAGTTTGTATTCGTTGTTAGGATGAAATTCAGACTTGTAGAAAAGGCAAATCCGCTTGATAGAAGCAAGAAAAAGTGGTATGCTAATCCCGTGAATACGGGCAAGATGGGGCAAAGGGAAATGTCAAAGCTGCTGGAAGAAAAATCCTCCCTTACGATTGGTGATATTTCTAATGTGATAGAGAATTTGCTTGCTGAACTTCCAAGACAACTGATTGATGGGAAGAGTGTCAGCCTTTGAGCTTTTGGGACGTTTCGTTTGACGTTTTCGAGTGAGGGGACGGAAGAAAAGAAAGCTTTTAATGCGGCATCGATTGAGCCGAGAGTTGTTTTTACTCCTTCTGTAGAGTTTAAAGAGAGGCTTAGGCATATCAAATATACTCAAGAAACAGAATAGTTCGGCTGCGAGGTGCTGAGTAAGCTATTTTTCTGTGTGAGAGGGATTTATTTTAGAACGGAAAGAATTTTTGGATTATGATGATCAAAAAAGGAAAATCTGACTTTATTCTGGTGATTTCTTGATGATGAGCAAAAGGTATTTATGCCTGCGGAATCCTGAAAGCATTGGAGGAACTTGATCTTAAAAAGCAGATAAAGGCAGTGTATGGCGTCAGCGCTGGAGCTCTGACTGGGGCGTATTGGTTGAGTGGATGGCATGCGGAGGCGATTTTTGAGAGGTTTCTGGAGAGTGAGATCTTGGGGCTGAAGAATTTTGCGATTCCTCCCAAGCTTTCCCTTCTCAAAGGGAGTACCGTTGAGGCTTTCTTAAAAAAAGATTTGAAGTCAGATTTTTCTGATTTGGAAGCTGAGTTTTTTGTCGGAGCTACGGATATTATGACGGCAAAGTTTATTCTTTTTAATGAGGGAAAGTTAGTTCCTCCTGTATTGGGGAGTATGGCAGTGCCTGGGCTGTTTCCTCCTGTTGCTTTTGAGCGTCATTTACTCGTGGATTGAGGTGTTTTGAATAATTTTCCGGTTGATTTTGCTAGGAAAGCGTATCCTGATGCAAAGATTATTTGAATTTTGCTTGGAAAGTTTAAACAGCATCAAAAAGTGACTTCTCTTTTAGATGTTTTGTCGCTTTCTTATTCGGTTGCTTTGCAAGGGCGCTTGAGTAAAAATTTGGATAAGGTGGATTATCTTCTTTATAAAGATCTTGAGGTAGGAATGGTTGAGAGTTCTGAAAAGAAACTGAGGGCTCTTTTTAAGCAGGGGTATGAAGATGGTTTGAAAGCTTTTAGTTCTCAAAAGTAATGATGCGTTGATTGAAGTTTCCTTTTTTGAGTGCTTTGGTTCCAAAAGAGCGTTATGTCCTTGTTATTTCTGGTGGAGGAATGAGGGGTTTTTATGGTTTAGGGATTGTGAAGGCACTAGAGGAATTGGGATTTAAAGATAGAATAGATGCGCTGTATGGTGTGAGTGCCTGAGGATTACTGGTAAGTTATCGAGCGGCGGGGTATTCTGCGGATAAGATTCTTTCGCTGTTCCTTAAGTCTGAATTCCTTTCTCTAACGAAAAATCTGAATTTTCTGCCTAAGGTTTCTCTTCTTAAGAATACTTTACTCAAAAAGCAGATGGAAAAAGAGCTCCCTAAGAGCTTTGAAGAGCTTAAAATTCCGACTTTTATTGGTTGTACGGAGATCAAAAAGGGGGAAAGTCTGATCCTTTCAGAAGGAGACTTGGTTTCTGCACTTTTAGGGACGATTGCTTTGCCGTGAATTTTCCCACCTGTTGAGAGAGAGGGGCAGTTATTGATGGATGGAGGGGTGACGAATAATTTTCTCGTAGAGCCAGCAAAGAAAGCCTATCCTCGCCATAAAATTATCGGGATTTCCCTCAACAAATATCGCACTAATCCCAAGGTAAAAAATCTTTTGGATAGTTTGATGGTTTCTTTTGAAATTATGCTGAAAAAGGATATTCCGGAGCAGGGAAGTTTGAGTGATATTTTCTTTTGTAGGGATTTGGATACGCAGGTACTGGAGTTTACTACGACGAAACTTAAAAAGATATTTAAGCTCGGGTATGAAGATGGTTTGGAGAAGCTTCGTGCTTTAGGTTAGTGCTTTCACCATATAGGTTCCCTCTAGTTTATAGCCCTGCTTGCGATAGTACTCCCTCACCCCAACTCCAGAAATCACAGAAAGCTTTGAAAAGTCTGATTTTTGGGCGATTTTTTCTGCAGTTTCAAGGAGCTGCTTTCCAAGTCCGCTATGCTGCACTTTCTGCCCGCTTTCCTCTTGCGTGTTCAAACTCTGCAAAGAGCCATAGACGTGAAGCTCTCTAATCAAAGGCGTTTCCAAGCCAAGTCCTGCGACATCAATTCTCTCCTCAAATTTTGGCAAAAGAAGCCTTGTAAATCCATAGAGATAGCCAAGTTCATCTTCATAACTGATGAAATATTCTTGTCCAACTGAACTTTCATAAGTCCTCACAACCAGATTCAGAACTTCAGTTTTTTCTTTTTTATTTCTTACCTCTCTACTTCTCGTATCAAGGCTCACGAAATGACGAAAACTAAAAAGCTCAGGCGCTTTCCCGAGAAGATAGGTTTCGAAAGAAGCTGGCTGTGCGTCTTTGCGAGTGGAGCGAAGCAATCCAGTTGGAGCATTTTTTTGGATTGCCACACTTCACTTCGTTCCGTTCGTAATGACTGAAAAAAACTCCTCTTCATCACTAAAAACTTGCAAATTCTCATAGAGTCTGTGATAAAAAACAGAACGGAAGTCTGGATCAGCTTTTTGATATTTTTTCAAAAGTTTCTCATGCATAAGCTGCGAAAGATTTGTCACATTAGAACCTGCACTAATTTCCGTAGCAGGAATATCACGAATCAGCCTCTTGATCCTCGTATAGGGCGGAATAATCTCACGAAAAGTCGTCTCAATAATCTCACTAATCTCCTCTGTCGTGATCGGCTCATACTTGCCTTGCTGATAGAGCTCATACAGTTCCGTTTGCGGGATCACCGAAGTTGGATAAAACTTAATTTCATCAGGCTTGAGATAGGGATTGGCATATACATCACGAAAAGTCTGAATATCCTTTTCTACCGTAGAACCGTAAAGCCCCGGCATAATGTGAATAGAAAACTTGAACGCATATTGCCTGAGCTTGTGAAGTGCCTTTTCTACCTCGGCGAGATGATGCCCCCTTTTATTCAAGTCCAAAACCGCATCATCAGTGGACTGCACGCCCATTTCAATCCTCGTTACGCCCATCGCTCTCCGATCTCTACAGTTCTGATCGGTCACAAATTCTGGCCTGGTTTCTATGGTCAGTCCGATGATTCTATGCTGTGCGGTTTCGTTGATCTGTATTGCCTCTTCCAAAGAAGCAGAAAGCTGAATCTGATCTTGATTCGTAATCTCAAAAGCATATTTCCAATTCGCAGTTCCTGTCAGATTTTTGATTGCTAATGCTCAAAAGGTATTGCAAGCATCATAGAGTTGCTTGATAAAGTCAATTTTGTAGTCTCTCGGATAGAAATCCCAAGTCCCCCCAAGCACAATCATTTCAATCTTATCGGTCTTATGCCCTGTCTGCTGGAGAGAGTAGAGCCTATTGTAGACCTGCTTGAGCGGATCAAATTGATTGAGAAAAGCCCTCATCGCCCCCGGTTCAGACTTGATATAGCTCTTGGGCATCTCAGGATCATTCGGACAGAAAATACATCTTGAAGGACAAGGAAAAGGCTTGGTCAAAACTTGAATCGGAACAATCCCTGAAAGCGAACGAATCGCCCTTTTACGCAGCAAAAGTTCAAAATCTGGATTTTTTTCTATTTTTCCTTCTTCCAAAAGCTCAAAATATGCTTGGAGAATTTGTGATTTACTCGGGAGGGTGCTTAAATTATGTGTTTTGGCAAAAGCTCTCTGGGCATCCTTCAAGGATTCGGAAGTCAGATTTTTTTCTTTTAAAAGACTTAGAACGAGAGCGGAAAGTGGCATGCGTAATCGGTAATAATAAACTCGAATCTACTTATATCAAAGGCTCCTTTAAAAACAAGGATAAGTCATCGTCTTTGCTTTGAGATGGAATGGAATGTGAAGCTTTTTCTAAGGATAAGTCATCGTCTTTGCTTTGAGATGGAATGGAATGTGAAGCTTTTTCTCAAGAAAAGCACTCCCCTGAAACAAGAGAGTGCTGAGGTTGTACCAGCGGTAGAAAGAAGCAGCTATTGTTTACTGTCTCATGCCGGTCGCTAAAGCGATGGTCCCACTCGGTGAGGCGTTTTTTATGCTAACCCTAAGAAGTGAAACTTTCCTTCTTGTATTGCCGAGTTTGGTGATCGTTCTGTGGGGAGGAATGGTTTCTTTCCTAAAGCGTCCTTTACCTCCCTCGTTATAGTATTCGGTAGTTTCAAAAGTGAGTGCTACATTAGCGGTATTGGTGATACTTAGGATGTAGAAATCACTACCAGAGATGCCATAGAAGAGATGATCGGTGATTCCCTCTTTAATGATGCTTGTCGTAGCGGGGAGATCGACGGTGCCTCCGCACATTCGGACAATTTTTTCAACATTGACGGGATGGAGTCTGTTTCCTTCTCGAGATTGTTGCAGGTCTATGTTCCTTGAGTCGTAGTACAGGAGTGCAAGGCAGCCTACTCCTAGAAAACAGAGTAGGAGCTTGGTTATTTTATTTTTATTCATATTACAAAAGTATTGTTGTGTTGCTTTTGTGAAGGTTGTTTGCTTGCTCTAGAGATGCTTTCGCAGTAATCAATCTGATTTTTAGAGCTGTGAAGCGCTATCTGGATGCTGCACGGTTGAAGGCTGAGCAAACAAGAACACCCCTCTTGAAAACAAGAAGGGTGCTACATGCTGTCCAATTAAAAAAGAAAAAATTTGATTAATTAATTAAGTTTACTTGTATTTGTTTTCTCAGGATTTGCGCCGTGAGCTACTGATACTCTTCCTTTTGCAGAAGGAGTAAGTATCTTGATACCTACAGAGAAAATCCTATTCTCTGTATCATAGACTTCAGTGAAAGGTGTTCCCACTGAGATTGCAAGCTCGCGTGAGCCGAGAGCCTTACCAGCTTTGTCATATTCAATGACTTGGATGGTAATCGGTGCGTCAGAAGTGTTCTCCACACTGAGGACATAAAGATCATCACCGTTGATCTTCGTGAATCGGTGGGAACTCTCCGAATTTGCATGGAATTGCCAGCTCTTGGACAGAAAACAGAGGACTTTCCTCTCTTTCTTGACCGGAGAAGTTGGGGCATCCGAGACAAGGTTTGAAACCTTAGGATCATTCGCGTACATTTCGCTAACACTAGCGAAGAGGGCAATCAATATTGCCAATACTGTGATTTTTTTCATCTTATTTGTTAAATGTGCCTTTTTTTTGGACAGCGGGGGAGACTATAGTGATTTGGGGGAGTAAAATCAACCCTTTTTTTGAAAAATTGATAAGATGTTGTGTTTTGAGCCGTTTGTCAGATGACAAATTGTCTCCAGAGACGTTTTGAGTCGTTTGTCAGATGACAAATTGCCCGCAGAGACGTTTTAAGCCATTTGTCAGATGACAAATCGTTCCCAGAGACGTTTTAAGCCGTTTGTCAGATGACAAATCGTTCCCAGGGACGTTTTGAGTCGTTTGTCAGATGACAAATCGTTCCCAGAGACGTTTTGAGCCATTTGTCAGATGACAAATTGCCCGCAGAGATGTTTTAAGCCATTTGTCAGATGACAAATCTTCTTCATTATAGAAAAAACACAGCCGAGAGGGCTGTGTCTGAGAGTATTTCCTCATTGAAGGCTATTTGGTAAGGAGGTAGCCCTCTATTACTCTGTCTGCCCTTAATTGTCCGTTTTCTAATTTTGTTCCTTCAAAATCGGTAATGATAAATTTATAATTTCCTTGGTCAATAATGATAGGCTCTCCTTCTCCTTCTGATGCTATTCGTCCTGTGCTAGATTGAGCAAAGATCTCTTCGAGGTAAGGAGTAAGGTCTAATTTTTTTCTTTCTCCTCAAAGTGTGTAGCTCAAACTTTCATCGTCTGTTTCTGGATCGAGCCAACTAATTTTATAAAATTTATTATAATTGTTGATTGGAACACCTTCATTGTTGAAGAAATTATAAGGAATCATTACTTTAAACTCAATATCCTTACTTTCTTCTGGCTCTCGGTGGGAGTCCTCAATTCAAAGATAGCCACGGATTTCGTAGCCATAAGATCGGCTACTGTCTCTACCTGAATATTGGTTATTGAAGAGGACCTTATTTCGTTTTTCGTAAGGTTGGGTATTTACAAACTTGATAATGGTATCCGTCAACTCTCCTGCTCCATCTCCAGTCAAGTCTTTGAAGCTATCTTTTTGCAAAGGAAGCTTGAGGTTTGCTTTGGCGAGGAGGGATTCAATACGGGATTTCTGGGAAGAGAAGGCGATGGTTGGTGCGTTTCGTGGGCTGTAGAGGGAAATTAGGCTCAGTCCAAAGAGCAACGAGATGAAAAGTCTCAGCCTTATCTTGGGTAAGCAAAGTGCCAAGATTGAGAATCCTATGATAAAGAGGATAAACATCCCTACGAAATATCTGTTTATAGTAATGCCGTAGTCTTGGATTCTGAGTTGGAGAGCTTTGATCATCATCAATGCAACCAAGACGAAACTGATGAAGAGGATTTGGCGGATTTTATCAAAGAACTTGGAATTTTCTGCGAATGTAAGGAAGTAGGTTAGCATTCCTCAAGCAAAATATCCTGCTCCTAACCATATGATGTTTCCTTTTGGTCGAATACCGGTGACGAGAATTTTTATTCCAAAAACGGTGAATATTGTCAGATAGATCAGTGCGAGCGGAAGGAAAATATAGCTTCCAAAGATTTTCATCAAGCGAGTAGATTGGAGCTCAAATTCTGAATGACTGCCTTTGGGAAGGTATTCTGTGACGGAGCTATAATAATTGATCATAAAGCTTCCTGCGAGTAGGAACATACTGAATGTTCCAAAATATGCATGCCATTTTCGGTTGATATCTACGTCAAAGAGTGCACTGATTGAGCCAAGAGTTCCAGAGAGTCCTCCCCAAACAATAAGTCCCGCTAAAAGTCAAAATCCGACGGAATGGAGCAAACTTGTTCGAGAAAACCAGATTTTATGTTCTTTTTGCCTGAAAATTCGAGCGATAAGGGTCAAAATTCCTAGTATCAACAAAGGGAATATTCAAAAATAGAGGAGATTCTCCGCGTAATGAGTATTTTCACTGAGTCCTTGTAGGAGTCGATAGTATCCTGCAATGGTTGGGAGTGCGAAGAGCTGGGTTATTCGATTGATGAGCCTGATAGTCTTTGTTTCCTCTTCAGCATGGAGGGTAAGAAGGGGTCAGATGAGACTCACCAAGAATCCTAGTATTCCAGCGACGATGAGCTTGATTTGTCGAGTCTCATTTTCATCAATGTGGATAAAGTAGGTGCTACATCCAGTCAAGAAAAGCAAAATAAGATGAGCAACGGGGAAGGTCTTGAGTCCGTTTATTCGGTTTCAGAAGAATTGTTTGATCTTCATCTGGTTTTGAAAAAGGATAAAAAAGTAGTTTATGTTTACGAAAGTTTTTTACTGAGTCAAGGGAAGTTTGCTGGCGGTGGTTGAGGATGCCCGTTGGTTGGTGATCAGGGGAAAGAATTGTTACTTTCATGCTGAAGCAAGGCGATTTTTAGATCAAGTCCTCCAGTATAGCCGACGAGGGCTCCGGATTTTCCTATAACTCTATGGCAGGGAATGATGATTGCAATAGGATTCCTTCCTACAGCTCCTCCGATCGCTTGGGCCGACATCTTTTTGATACCTCTAATGGAGGCTACTTGCTGAGCAATGGCTCCATAGCTGGTAGTTTTGCCGTAAGGAATGGTTTTGAGCAGGTTTCGTACGGTTTGGCTGAATTTGTTGCCAATCGGATTCAAAGGAAGCTCGTTTATCGATGGCTTTTCTCCTGCAAAGTAGCGATCTAGTCGAGATTTGGCTGCTAAGAGGACGGGATTTTGAGGTTGCTCTTGGATTGGTTCACGATATTTGCTGAGATCCGCTGTTTGTGGGGTGATCCGTAGACCGATGAGGGACTTTTCTTTGGCGGCAAGCAGGACCGTGCCTAGCGGTGATTCGTAGTGGCTTATTGCTATCATTTGGTGGCGTTATTTAGATGAAAGAGGAAAGGTCTTTCTTAGTATGATTTTTGTCCAGAGAAAGTCAATGCTAGTTTTTTGCTTGCTTTGTGGTGAGATGAGAGAATATCCTCTTTTCTTCTCTATAAAATCGAGGAATCTGGTCTTCTTCAAGAAAAAAAATCTGATTTTTTTGACTTTTTGGTTTTTTTACGTTATAATGGAGGTATCTAGAAAAACTATGTAAATAGATGAAAATTTTATTCTCTGTCTCGAGACACGTATGGCTATTGCTGAAGAAAATGGAAATCTTTTGATGGAATGATCACTTTCTGCACAACTTCAAGAGGCTTCAGATCCTATTCCTGAGGCTGATTTAGTGGAACAATCGCAAGCTTCTGCTCCTGAAGCTAATGTTGTTCAACAATCACAGCAAATTGAATGAATTGGGGATATGGGAGAGGATGCTCCTCTAGAATTGCTTGATAATGCGGGTGATTTGGCTGGACTGCAAAGTCAAGATGCTGCTTATGTCGTAAAAAGGTATAATACGCAATTTATTCTTGCTGTTTTGGGAATTATCGGGCTTTGAGCGCTTTCACTTGCTAGTTATTTTTTCTATCAGTATTTGGATTTGAAGTCTCAGCCTACGGTGCCGATAGATAAGATCGAACGTGTGCAAAAAGTCTCTGATACCTATGATCAGTATGGAACGATGTTTGGGCTTTTTGATAAAGCTAAGTATGCTACGCTTTCTCTTGCAGAGCAGGGAGAGACTTGAGCAAAACAGCTTCTTCAAGATAATGGACTTAATTTTGTGCAGAAGAAAGATATTTTGCAAACCAAGCTTTCTGCTTTAGGAGATCAGATTATTGCTCTAAAAACACAGACAAAAGCTTTCCAAGAAAGCATGAATAAAGATGGATTCTTTCCTCAAGAGTTAGTCGATATTTTGAAGGCAGATAATGCTGTGGGATCTATTCAGAGAAGTTTGCTTTCTCTGGAAGTAGTGAAATTTTCGAGTGCGATGAAGGTGTTTTCACTTATGGATGTTTTTGTTTCTTCCTTGGCGGAGAATCTTTGATACACCAAATCGGATATTAAAGAAAAACTTGATACTCTGATGGATAGAGGAGAAAAGGACGTAGAATACTATCTTAATGTCTGCTATAATAATCCTTATGAGCCTACAAAATGTGATAAAATTAATGATTTCGATGAGTATTATAAAAAGATTCTTGGTGAGAGTTCCTTTGATACGGGATTCTTCAAGATTCTCATGGAGTTTATTAATAATAGGTTAGAATTTAGTAATATGCCGAGCTTTTCTATCACCTTCAACAGCTTTAATGGTAAGAGTAATAGTATTGGCTTTACTATTGAAGTGAATACTCTTAAGGAAGATGAATATGCGCTTATTCAGCAGGGTATTAAAAGTCCTCATATCTTTATTATCTCTGAATTGATTAAGTTGCTCAAGCAAAGTACCTTTATTGTGGGAAAGGCAATTGATGCAAAAGATATTAAGGTTTCTCCAAAACAGGTTACTATTGGAGGATCGAAATATATCGTAAATAACTCAGTAAAAACCTTTAATCTTCCAATTCAAAAGACGACTGAAAGGGAAATCTTTGACTTTATGGATAGCTATATTTCAAGAATTAAGGATTCTCAGACGGATACTGGAGCTCTTGCTTTTAGTGGTGGCTTTTGAGCTTTTGTTGCTCAGCCTTTGGGGACTGGAGAAGGACTTGCTTCGTGATCGTTAGCTTCTGGAGAGGAGGGAAGACTTCTCTCAGATTAATTTAACCTCGTATAAAAAATCAGAATTTATTCTTTATTACCTTCTGAACATGTTAGAAAACAATTCAACTCCTCAGGTTTGATTTTTGGACAAAGTAAAGTCTTTTGTCCAGGATTTTGTGGCTTGATTTATGCAGAAAGGGAAAAATGGCAGTAAGCTAGAAATCTCTTTTGGAATTAATAAACAGACCTATCTCGTTACGCTGGGAATCTTTGGGGTGATGTCTGTGGTGACGGTTATGGCTCTTTTCTTTGTTTGGTCTAAAAACTCTGAGCTGACAGCAAGGACTTGGGATCTCAAAGAACTTAATAAATATGATCTGACGAGCTTTCAGCAGTCAGAGGTAATGGCTGAAGATAAGGATTCTCTGCCTCAAACTATTGAGGATATTGTTGGCTTGTATTCTTCTTCTAAAGAAGAAAAGGAAAGAATTGAGGGAGAGCTGACTTTTAAAAAGAGTGTTTATACTGAATTTTTGAGAAATCTTCTTTTACCTTCGCTTAATATCTGGAAAGATCCGTATACGAAGGATATTGATATTTCAATCTTGGGAAAAAAGTATTTGGATACCAATCCTTACCAAGATATTTCATTACTTTCTCAGTGGAGTAGTATTATTAGGGAGAGTGGGAAAGATGTGGGAGACAATGAAGTTGTAAATATGAAGATTGGGGAAATTAATGAGCTAGAAAACGGATTTTTCAATATCCCAATTAGTATTTCATTTAAATCTGACTCAAAGAGAGCCTTTCTTCTTTTGGTGGATAAGCTTTCTCTGACTTCTAATATCAATAACCTGGGATTGCTAAATGACTTTTCTTATTATCTTTTTAATGTCATTAGAGAGAAAAAGGCTGAAGAAATTAATCAATTGGTCTCAGAATATCAACTTACGAAACCTCAGGATCAGAATGAAAAATCTTTTTATAATGCGGTTATCTCTCGTTATTTGTATAACCGATTGCAGACTCCAGATTCTGAATCTAATATCTTGATTGATGAAGAGGTAGTGGATGAGACGATCAAACAAAGTATTGTTTGTGGAATGACTGAATCTTCAGATATTTGTTATTTCAGATTTAGGGATAAGTATAGGACAATTCCAGGGCTTGCCTATGGAATCGGACTTGAAAGTCTTGTGAATAAGCCTCTCTCTCTTAAGAGATTCTTTGCGAGTATCCCTCCTCTTATTGCCATCGAATCCTTTACCTTTGATAAGGCAAAAGCACAAGGGGTATCGCTAGCAAACAATAATGAATATCTCGGAAATGTGAATTTTAATATTTACGGTAGAGGGATTTCTGCAGAAGATACGGAACAGATTTCTCGCTTGTTAACTGAGAGTTGTTTTGGAGAGAAGTCTTCACAAGCTTTAGATGCGAGTTGAGCTCTTGCGGTGCTTCAGAAATCTTTGGATCAAATGAGTCAAGTTTGACAAGCGGATGTGGAAAGAATGGCAAATCTTTTGGAACTCAAGGATACTTTATTACAGGAGGGAGCTTCCTATGACTCTTTGTCTCCTTATAATAAGATGATCAAGAAGTTTGAGTTTTATAGAATGCTCAAAAACATTGGGCTTTGTAGAGGGTAAGATTATTGAAAAATCTTTTTCTTAGGGCGGTTAATAAACCGCCTTTTTTTGATTTTATTCTCACTGTATGAAGCTCTCTAGCGTTGTTATTGGAGCGATTAAGAGGCATTTTTCATGCTCAACTTTTAGATTGTTTTGTTTGCAAAATTCAAGTACTGCGTCATCAAAAGTTCAAGGCTGAAACCAGACTTTTTTGATCTGTAATTCTACGACTTGAGGAAGAATCTGTAAAGTCAGCTTCGGATTGACCATAAAAATCACGACTTCGGGAGCAGTTTTTAGCTCAGTCAGGGAAGAAAAACACTTAACTCCAGCGATCGTTTGGTAGTTTGGATTGATGGGAACGACTTCAAAGCCTCCTTCTCTTAGGCGAGTAAAGAGCTTAAATGAAAGGGATTCTGGATTCTCAGAGGCTCCAATCAAGGTAAGAGTAGGCATAAACTGCAAAAAAAGAGAGTAAAATTTTGACAAAATCCTATGGGGGGGTATAATGGTGGTAGAAAAATTATTTACTATTTCTTATCTTATGATTCAACATTATTTCTTTAACGCACTTGAGAATCCTCAGACACTTAGTCTCTTTGGGAGAGCATTAGAATCTTTGTATTGGAGAGCTTTTTTCCTCGTGGTATGCAGTATTCTTTTACTTTTTGTTTGATATAGTGTTTATCTTCTGATCAAAAGGCATTCTCTTACTTCAAAGAAAAAAAATCTGACTTTATCCGAATTAAAAAACTCATTTCTTCTTAGCTATAAAAAGCGAAAAGGCTCTCTTTCCAAGTCTCGTTATCTTATCCTTTGAGCCGTGCTTCAACTCCTAAGTTGGAGTTTTGTTCGTTTTATCTTTGATGCAATGTCTCAAGGACTAGAAACCTCAAATACAAATGAACATTTTGCTATCAATATGCTTTTAGGGAAGTGGGCATCTTTCTCTTTGTTGATCTTTATGATCGCCCCTTATTTTATCACTTTTTCCTTTGGGAATAAGCTTGTTCGTAATTTAGGAATACTGACCTATATTTTTTGAATCTGATTTTTGTTTTTTGGATTTCTCGTTCAACTTGGACCCTTTTAAGCTTCCAAGAGAAAAATCAAGCTAAAGAACAACACAGAAATCCCGAGCAAAATAACAAGAGTTAAGGCAAGCCAATTCAAAAACTTTCCTTGAAAACTTGTTTTTCTCTCGTAATATTCTCCTTCTGGAGTTTTTCGTAGACTTTGCACGCAGTAGAGCGGAAAAATCGGAATCCAAAAAACCGAAAAAATCTCCACTGATGAAGCGACTTAAAGTCTGAAATACCATTAGGATTGTTCTGGAGATGATGCTCTCTAAAAGGGTCATCAGATGTCGTTGAGGGAATCCGCTCTTTGATTCTAATATCCCTATAGCCAAGAACTACAAACATATTTTCTTCGCAAAATAAATTATGCTCCGATAATCTTATCAATCAAACCGTAATTCAAAGCATCTTCTGGGCTCATCCATTTATTTCTCTCCATATCAGCAAGAGCTTCATCATAGCCTTTCCCTGAATGCTTCGCGATGATTTCAGTCAGCATTTTTTTTACTTTGAGCATTTCTTCAGCTTCAATCTGAATATCGGTCGCCTGTCCAGAAATCCCTCCTCCAGAAATCAATGGCTGATGAATCATAATCCTAGAATGTGGCAGAGCAAATCTTTTCCCTTTCGTCCCTCCAGCAAGCAAGAGCGATCCCATAGAAGCTGCAAGCCCGGTACAAATAGTTTGAATATCACACTTGAGGATCTGCATCGTATCGTAAATTGCTAGTCCGGAATAAACTTCTCCACCAGGCGTATTGATATACATGATGATATCTTTCTCAGGATCTTTCTTTTCCAGATAGAGCATCTGAGCTACGATTGTATTCACCATTGCGCTATGCACCTGCTCTCCAACAAAAATAATTCTATCTTCAAGGAGTCTTGAGTAAATATCGTAGGCTCTTTCTCCATTTTTGGTTTTTTCAAGGACGGTAGGAATCAGGGTCATTAATTTTTGTAAAAGATAAAAGTCTGATGTCTTTTTAGTGTTTTGGAAAACGATTGCAACTTAAAAGTATTTCTCTGATTTCTTGCTTTATTTTGGTATTCTGCTTTTATGAGATTTCTTCCATGAAAGGTTCTTTTCTGCCGGATTTCTTTTGACTTGTAAATAAGTGATGCTTCTTGCCTGTCATCTAAAATCAGATTTTCTACTTGAAATTTGTAGAGAAAATCATACTAGTAAGTATTTGCTTTCTTTATTTTCTTTCTACAAAAAATGAAAAAAATCTGATTTCTCTTAATGGGAGCTACTCTTTTACTCTTGAGTCCGTCGATTTTTGCGGCGAACGTTAGCCAAACTCAGGTGAAAGAATTTTCAACGAAGCTGGAAAATCATAAAAATAAGCTTCTTAAAACTCTTGATGAGAGTAAGGTAAAACTCAAAAAGGTTTCAACTGAAGCTGCAAAGTTTGCGGATACGAGTCTGTTTAGAGCGGCAAGTTGTTTGGGGGCGATTCCTGCTGAGGATCAGAATTTAAACTTTGATAAACTTGCTGATGCTTTGAAAACTTCTATTCTTAATGAATATATTAAGTTTGATGGGGATATTAAGAGATTAGGATTTGGAATGGCGGAGCAGGATCCTCTGATTTTTGGGAATACTCTTGATACTTTTTATAATCAGCAAGCGTTGAAAATTAGCTCTCTTGAGAGTGATTATTATCTTAAGACTGAAAAGGTCAAGAAAACTTTTCTTGAGTATGTAGAAAATAATAAGACGTTGCTTACAAGTTTGGCACAAAATCTTGATTATTTGGATGCTTTTCAAAAGACTGTGAGTGGAGTGACTCTTGCCTTTAATGAATTTAAGGCTACGGTAGATAGTCGTTCTGATCTTTTTAAAGCAATAGAAAAGGAAAAGTCTGTGCTTGAGAAGAGTTTCTCTGCTGAATTAGAGTCAATTTTTAATCAAGCACTTGTAAAAAATAAGCCAGATGATGCGACTCAGGCTAAGTATCTGATCCATAAAGATAATTTTTTGAAGAAATTTACAACTGATATTCAGCAGTCAGAATATTATCTTTTTTCTGCTTTGTTTTCTTATGCTGATTATGCAGATATTATGGGGAAAAAATCAGATCTTGAGAAAAAATTCTACTCTGCTTCTTGAGCTGTAAATTGTAATCTTTTGCTAACGACAAGTGCTAATATTGGGGGATATATTGATGGCACAGAGGCAAAGGCAGAACAGTTGAAGAGAGGCTTGAAGACTCTTACGGATGCGATAAAAAATGGAAGATTAAATCTAAAAATGCTTGAAGAACCAGCGCTTTCTTACTTTAAAGATACAAATGCGCAGATGGCGAAAAAGTTGCAGGCTAATTTTAGGGCCATGCTTGATTCAGAAACTCCTCAGTCTACGTTCACTTGAAATCTCAGTCAAACAGGACAGCAGGTTTCTTCAGAATGAGCTTTGCCTGTGCAAAAGGTGACTTTTACTCAGTCGTTCAATAAGGGACAATATCATGAACAGATAAAAACTCTTCAGACGGTTCTTAAGAATCGAGGATATTATCACTCTGCTATTGATGGGGTATACTCTCCTGCTACTATTGAAGCGGTATATCAGTTTCAGCTCAAAGAGGGGATTGTGACAGGGAAGGAGAAAAATAAGGCTGGTCATGGATGGTTTGGGCAAAAAACCAGGGAGAAACTAAATAGTCTTTTGTAGCATTGAGGTAGGTTTGTTTTTGCATTTGTTTTTTTGAGTGATGATGAAAAAGAGAGGATTTACCTTGCTTGAGGTGACGCTTGTGATCGTAATTTCTTCGTCTATTTTGACGACGCTTTATGGAATTATGACGCTTTTGCCAAAAGTAAAGAATACGAATGATGCGAGGCAAAATCTGATTCAACAGACGAACGATGTCATAGATAGTTTCGCGAGAATCTTTCAGGATTATACTATTGATTATGAGGAATATTTTAATAGGCAGATGGTCGGATGCAATAGTAACAAAAGAGGAGGGAATTTTCAGTGGAGCTTAAATGCAAGTGGGCACTGTAATGAATTTACGGCTTATGGAAATGAAAACTCTTCCAGAGTGCAAACTGATGAACTGAAGCAGCATTTTCTTTCCTATTGTTCTTCAAATGGAGGAGATGGGCTTTTGAATTTTGTTGTGAATTGTCAATCTGCGAATCTTCCTAATGATCGTAATCTGGGAAGGCAGTCTTATGGGCAATATAAGTGGCTCTTTTGGGATATTAGAGGAGATACAGATGGGCAGTCGATTAATGGAGTTACGGAGCTTAAACTTTCAGAAAAATATAAACCGCTAGAATTTGGGGATTCTGATGATAGGGATGAGTGAACTTGACCTGATGCAGTCTGAGATTCTGATGGAGTTCAGGAACTCTATTTGATTTCTCATGATAAGACGAGAAGACTCTTTTTAAGAAGGACTTTGAAAGAATATAAGGATCGTAATGGCGTGGTTTCGACTGGATATACTATTCAGATTTTGAAATTGAGGGGATTTGATGCGGGGAGAAAGCATGCTTTTAAGGCGGAAGAAGATTTAGAAGTTTATGATGGACAGGTGGATACTTGGGCTTGTGATTATGGACAAAAGTTTTCTTGTAAAGGAGATGATATCCCGAACTATGCATGATATAAGCTTCCTAAGGATAAAGATGATTGATGGGTGGATCTTTTTGATGATAATCTTAATATTGTTCATTGGAATATTCAGATTTCTCCTGTTAGAGATCCAGATTTTGCTCGGGCAATAGATGATGGACAGATAAATCCTTTTATCAAAATGTCTCTTACTGCTCAGCTTAATCAACATCTTTGGGCAAATAAGGTTTGAGGAGATACGAAGAATTTTCAATATACGCTTCAGAATGTCTATGATACGAAAGGTTTTTATCTCAGATAACTGATGAAATTTAGCTTATGCAAGTTTTGTGACCACAGAAACGTCATTCCCACTCAGCAGAGTCTTCGGTTTTTCTTAGACCATTCCGTTTTCTTCAACAGCGATTTTCTGATAAAAATTCAGGATTGTTATTCTTTTTTTGTTTCCTCTTTTTTATCTTAACTCTGAGGCTTTTTTGGCTGCAGGTGGTTAAGCATGATGAATATGAGAGACAGCTCAGTAAATTGCATTATAGAGAGTCGCTCCTTGATCCTGAAAGGGGGAATATTTTTGCGTTGGATAAGGGAGGGCATCCTGTGAAACTAACGGAAAATTTGACACTTTATGATCTGGCACTTGATCCTAATGATTTGACAGTTTTCCCGGAAAAAAAGCAAGATGGGCATGTTATTTCTCCAGAGACGCCTATGAAGCCACGTTTTATTGAATTAGTTGCTCCAGTAATTTACAAGCATTTGTGTGAGTTAAATGGAATGAAGGTCCCAACCAAAGCTGAATGTGTTAAAAATGTAGAACTCTTTACGAATGTGGACTTACTCCCAAAACAGCCAGAATTGTTTTATTTTTGAAGTGGAATTAGGTCGCCTGAGTATGAGACATTTGATTTTACAGGCTACCAAGAGCAGTTTGATAAAGTCGTTGAGCAGTTTACGAAAAAGAAAGCTATGGAGCTAATTACCACCAGGCTTGATGAAAAAATTCAGATAGGGAAAAAGACCTCAAACTATCTGGGGTATTTTGTTGAACCTAGGTTTTTGGAGGAGGTGAAACAATTGAATCTGCCTTATCTCACTATTGAAAAGGAGAATTATCTCTATATTGTGCCACTGAATGTGCAGAATAAAACGCAGGCGATTAATCAGGTGAAATCTTTACTCAAAAAATGGAGATATCCGATAAGTTCAACTTTTGATAGTCTGTTTGAAGTGCAGGATTGGAGATATATTAAGCTCATTTCTTGACTCAATCCTCAACTTGCTCAAGAGATTAGAGATCTTAAAGTTCAATATCAATTTGAAAAATCGAAGCCGAATATAGATGCTAATGTGTATATTGGTATTCCTGTTTTGTACGGACTGATTTTGGAGCCTTTTACAACGAGGTATTATCCTTATGGAGAGTTTATGTCTAATATCTTGTGATATGTAGATAGGAATGGTATTGCTTATTATGGAGTGGAAGAGTATTTTGATAATTTGCTAAAAGGAAAAAGAGGGGAAATCAGATGAAGAACCTCCGGAATGGCTGGTAATGTTTGAACGAATGAATTTGAAATCGTTCATCCTACTGATGGATGAGATATTTATTTGACCCTTGATATTGGGCTCCAGAGAGAAGCAGAACAAATTGCTCATGAGCAACTTCAGCAATTGAGAGCAGATGCGATTAGTATCCTAGTTTTGGATGCTGAGAATGGGCAAGTTAAAGCCTCAGTTAATGCTCCGACTTTTAATCCTAATAATTATAATGATGCTTATACCTTAATGCCATTAGGACAGGAATATGCACATTTGATTGATAATTTGAGCTATGTTGATGTGCCGGTTTATATTTTTACTGGAAACGATTATAGGATTGCTACCTTATCCGAAAGGCAGAATACTGGACTTCAAAAATTTATTAACACGAATGTTTTTTGACCGCAGGTTTTTGTAGATAAGAACATTAGTAGTCCTTTTGAGCCAGGAAGTATTTTCAAGGCGTTTACTGTGGCTCTCGGATTGGATATGGATGAAGCTTCTTATCAAGATACGTATCTAGATGAATGATCTGTTCAGGTTTGAAACTATACTATTAAGAATGCTTCGAAAGTTTGTGAGGGGCATCATACCTTTCTCCATGCTTTTATCCATTCTTGTAATATTGGAATGGTGAAGATTGTGCAGAGAATACAAAAATATGCCTTTTATAATTATCTTACGAAACTTGGTTTTGGATCATTTACTGAAATTGAACTTGCTGGAGAGAAGGAGGGCTTCTTGGATAATGTAAATCTCGTTTCTGTGGCAAGATTTTTGAATAATGCTTTTGGTCAGTGATTGACTGTGACTCAGATTCAGCTTGCAGTTGCCTATGCTTCTTTAGTAAATGGGGGAGAACGTATCAAACCAACTATTATTTCCAAAATTATTAATAAAGAACAAAATGGCTTGGAACAAGAAGTTTCTTTGATACAGGAGAGAAAGCAGATTTTTAAGCATAAAACTTCAGAGCTCTTGAGGTCTTGACTTTGGGAAGTGATGAATAATAATCCTGAGGTTTATAATGGGGCAAATATTCCAGAAGTGAGACTTGGAGCAAAGAGTTGAACTGCACAGATTTCTTATCGTGGGAAATATAAGAGAGGAGCTGGTCGAACTAATGGAACCTTTGCTGGGGTAGTCTCTGTTGATGAGCCGAAATATGTGATTTTGATTTGGGTGCGTCGTCCAAGGACAAACCAATGGTGAGGATATACTGCTGGTCCTATTTTTAAGCAGTTGGCTTCCTATATTCTGAGCTATGATATGTAATTTTTATTTTCTCTTCCTTTTATGAATACTGTTAACCTTTCAAAATTAGTATTGAGTTCTTATTTCTTTGATCTTTTGGCTCAGGAAAATATCCATTTTGAGCAGATTTTTAGTGATAATCCTGCTTTGGCTGCTTTTGGGGTTTCGGTGATTGATAGAGATTTGAGCACTTTTTTTGAGAGTCAATCAAAGAAAAAAAACTGACTCATTATTTTGGATCAGCTTTCTTTTTCTGATATTACACCTTTTCTTGGGCAACTTTTTGAAGATGTTATTGTGATTGATGCGTGGACGGGAGTGTCTAGTTTTGGTAGGAAGTTTGCTCCTGAATTGCGTTTCTTGGAAGGTGCGGAGGACGTGGTATTCCCTCTGGATCTTCAGACTTTTTTACGTGCTTTAGCATCGCATAAATCAGCTTTAATTCCTCTTACTGCTCAAGAAATCCCTGAAAATGTCTACGAATCTCCTTCGGAAGAGGTTTTTCAGATCGTTGATAAACATTTAGTTGATCATTCTGATTTTCTCCCTTTGACTACTCCTGATCATCCGGAGCTTCTTCTTATTGGTATGGGGAATTATTTTGAGGAGCATGTAAAACTTTCTCAACTTTTGGATGCTTGCCCAGAACGTATTGCATTGGGCGTTTTGTGAAAAACTTCGGCTTTGGGGCTTGATTCTGTGCAGCGTTTGGTAAAAAATGCAAAAAAGATTGGAATCTGCATTGATCACGAATCTCTATCGGCACTTGCCTATTTTAGGAGATTTTTGCATGATAAGCCAATCTTTATGATCACTCCTGACTATAAGAAGCTTACAACTTTTGCTCCGGAATGGCAACTCGAGCAGGTGAGTTTTGATGCTTCCTCATTATTGGAAAGGAGTTTGAAATTGCTGGTTTAATTTTTTTAAAAGCTTTTTTTAATTTACGAAGTCTGCATCTGCTCTTCTGTAGTTGAAGAGTTCTGAATCGTTAAATCGATGTCTGATTTCTTTTTCTGCTTCCTCACTGTCTCCTGATGCATGGATCACATTTGGGACTCCGCATCCTTTTTCGTTGGCATAGGCAAATGACATATGAGAAAAGTCTCCTCTAATAGTGCCTGGTGCTGCAGCTTTTGATTCTGTGGTTCATGCCATTTTCCTTACGAGGCTTACTGCTTCGACTCCTTCTACTACCATTGCTATAACAGGGCTTTTTTGCATGGCTTCTAGGTTGAGGTTGAAGGTTTCTTCTCCACGACGAGTGATCATGGTTCCAATCGTTTCGTAATGGTGATGGAGGAAATCTCTGTCTGGTTTTTGCATTTTTATTCCTACGATTTTGAGTCCAACCTGTTCAAAGCGGGTTAGGATTTGACCTACAATCCCGCGACAAACTGCATCAGGTTTGAAGACTACGAGTGTTCTTTCTGTGTTCATGGTGCTTGAATTATTTTGAGGATAAAATCAGCTTCCTTTTATTTTTTAGACGGGGGATTACAAGAGATTTTGTTATTTCTTCTAGACTTTTGGACTATAATCGCTACAAGTAGGAAAAAGTCAGATTTTATTTCTTTTTCCCTTAAGGATGCAATACTGATTCCTTGCCCTGATCTCGCTCCTGGTTGCGACTGCTGGACTCTTTCTTTTTAGAAAATTAAAAGTTTTGGATAAGCCGGGTAGTGATCTCAAAAATACGAGAAAACCAGTTCCTACCTTACAAGGAATATTTGTGATTCTTGCCCTTGTGTTGGGGATTGGAGCTGTTTATCCTGCCTACTTTTCTGAGCCGCTTTTTCTTGGGCTTCTCATTCCATGACTTTTGATTGGTGTGGTAGAGTTGATAGAAGAGCTTAGCTATCTTGGTAAATTTCCAAAGATTCCTCCGATTTTGAGGCTTATTGTTCACGTGTTGGCTGCGTTTTTGGCGGTGTGGATCGGTGGTTTGAATCAGCATTCTGAGTTTGTTTTGTGATCTTTGGTTTTCCCCATTCCGAGCTGGATTTTTACACTGGCTTTTGTCGTCTGGACGATGTTTTGTATTAATGCAATTAACTGGTTTGATGGAATTTATGCACAAGGAAGTGGAATTTCAGCGATTGGTTTTTTGACGATTTATCTTGTGATAAAATTTGTAGTTTTCCAGAGTTATGAAACTTTCCCTAATATTGAATCGCTCCTCTTCGTTCAGAATTTATCTTTTTTGCTTTTTATTATTAGTCTGATTTATACGGTGATTGAGTACAAGCCGCTCTGATTGGTGAGGGACGTATGAATTATGTTTTTTGGGTTTGCTATTGCTTATCTTTCTGTTGCTGGAGGAGATAAGATTGGGACTTTAGTGGTGGCGCTTTCTCTTCCTTTGTTTGATGCAGCTTGGGTTGGACTTTATAGGATTTTTGTGCTTAAAAAAAATCCCCTCAATGGGGACTATACTCACTTTCATCATAGGCTCTTGGGATTAGGATTTTCGAGAGGAGAAGCTAGGGCTTTTATTCGGATATGGTCGCTTATTATGATGGTTCTGATGCTTCTCCAAGGGACGAATAGATTGCATAAGATTGTTATTTTTCTGCTGATGGCGGCGTTGTTTTTTGGTGTTAATGCTTATCTTTTTCTCTATAAAAAACTTCCTTGTGGGCTTCAAATCAAAAAAGAGAGATAATTCTGATTTTCTTTTTCTTTATAATCCCATTTTCCTTGCGAAGTAGGCTTCCTTATGCTCAAAGCTAATCGTTAGATGAACTGCTTTCCCAAGCTCTTCACTCAGGATTTGCTCTATCTGTTTCCTATTTTCTTCGTTATTGAGTAGCATCTCGGCAATTTTTGTGATGACGGTGATCTGGATTTCATCGTTTTCAATCTGCTCAATGATGGCTTGATCTTTTAGGTTGGATTGGACTGTTGGTTTGGTGAGCTTGGAAATTACTATTGCTCGGAGTTTTTTGAAGTTTTCCTCTGAAGCTTCGGCTCATACTTTTTTTTCTTGAGTTGGAGTCTCTAGTTTTTGCTCTTCTGGTGTTGGAATCTGTGATGGGAGAGGGGTTTCTGCTGGTTGAGGAGTCTGTTCTACTACTGTTGCTTTTGCTGGTTGAGGTGTTGGTGCTGTCGGTTGAACGCTGCCTTCTGTTTTTGGATCAGCTTTTTCTTCTTTTTTGTTTTCAGTAGGTTTTTCTCCACCTGTGCTTTGAGATTCCTTCCCAGCTTCAAGGGCTTTATTGATTGCGATTTTGTATGCGATGAGTGGGTATGGGTATCGCCTTAGGGTGCTTAGTACGTTTCCGAAGATTTCTGAACAGTGGAGCAAGAAATCGGTGTCCTCAAGCAGATGCTGGTCAATGTAGGAGATCGCTTGTTTTGCGAATTGTCCGAGGTCGATCCCGTGCTGGTTGAGTTCGTCGAGCTGAGAGAAAATCTTTTCTCTTTCTCTTGTTTTGATCGTTGAAAGTAAATTTTTGATCGTTGTTTCTCCTGCTACTCCAAGAAATCTTGACACATTTTCCTCATTCAAATCTCATAAAATACTGACTTGATCTACGTATTTTACTGCGTCTCTCACGCACCCTTCTGAAATGTTGGCGATGATCTCAAGTGCATTTTCTTGGTAGTGGAGCTGCTCTGTTTGGCAGATCTTTTCCAAGTGATTGATCATTGCTTTATTTGGGACTTTGCGGTAATTGAACACTTGGCAGCGGGAAATGATGGTATCTGGGACTTTATGGATCTCTGTCGTAGCAAAGATAAAACATACGTTGTTTTTGGGTTCTTCGATAGTTTTTAGGAGTGCGTTGAATGCTCCTTTACTCAGCATATGTACTTCGTCGATCACGTAGATCTTTTTTTTCAGAGCGGTCGGTGGATAGAGAGCTTTATCAATGATTTCCTCTCTGATGTTATCTACTCCTGTATGAGAGGCCGCATCGATCTCCACATAATCTAGGCTTGTTCCGTTATTGATTAATTCACAATTTGCACAATGATTACAAGGGTTTCCTTGTTGAAGGTTGAGACAATTGAGTCCTTTTGCAATGAGTCTTGCTGATGAGGTTTTCCCGGTTCCTCTCGGTCAAAAGAGGAGGTAATTGTGATGGATGTTGTCTCTCACCTCCATTTGTGCTTTGAGGATATTGGTGATATGTTCCTGTCCGATCATCCCATCAAAGGTCTTTGGGCGGTATTTATTTGCGAGGCTCATCTTAGATTATATTATATAAGGAGTAAAATTCTGATCCTAGTTTAAGGTTTCGTCTTTTTTTTTCAAAGGGAATTCATCTTGAGCTTGATAAAAAGGTTTCTTTCTTGTAGAATAGAGGCGTTTCTGTGGAATGGATCAGCTTTTTCTTTTTGTTTTTTTATACTTATTTTCTGGAGGGAGAGATGATCTTCAAAAAATCTCTTGATTTTCGTCCTCGTTTTCATATAAGATGTCGTGTCATCATAGACATAGCCTTCTGCGGATATGATGTAGTTGGTGTAGCATAGCAGACTTCAGCTCTGTTTGTACGGGTTCGAGTCCCGTTATCCGCTATTTATCACTGCTTGTATTCTGGAATGCTTGGTCGTATCATTTGAGGTTTGGTTTTGGCTGCTATCGGAGGTGCGATGTGTTATTATTCTTATCAGATTGTTCAGATGTTCTGAAGGAATGATTGGGCAGAGAGGACGCTTTGAGGGACGAGGAATTTGGTTGTCTTTATTGGTGTCGGTGCAATGGTGATTTGAGTATTGGTGATGTTTGGTGTTTTTAGTCTTTCTAATCCTGCTGATCAGGTTCCAGGAGGTTTTGGGGAGGAAGGTGCCACTTCATAAGTGTCAATGGGCTCTTAGCTTAGTTGGTAGAGCGATCCGATTCGTATCGGATAGGTCAGCTTGCGAGGTTAAGTCCTAGAGAGAATATGGGCTCTTAGCTTAGTTGGTAGAGCGCCTGCTTTGCACGCAGGAGGTCAGGGGTTCGACTCCCCTAGAGTCCAAATTTGAATTAAACTTCTAAAAGAGTTTAATTTTTTTTAAAACGAAAAATAAAAAATGAAGTGATGGCTATACATTCTCCTCCTCGCAAATGGGCAATATTATGTAGGAAGCACAAATGATTTAGAAAGAAGAATCGCGCAGCATAAGTCCCGAAAAGTACTCTCGACGAAATCATAATTGCCTCTCTTCTCCTCTATTTTAGTTGTCCCTTTTTTTGTAATTATGCAAAAATATTTTTATCGACTCTTTCTGTTTTCTTGTGTTTTTGTTATTTATACTTTTATTTGTTCTAGATCCCAGAAGTTTTTTAATTCTGTTATATCTTTTTCTGTTTTAAATGCTTTGTCAAACCTTTTTTTTCAGATTGCAAAACAAAGTAGGTGAGTCGGTCTAGAGAATCATACATAAACGAGTTTTGAAAATTTTTTTCAAGTCAATTTTTTTCAAGTCAATTTTTTGGATCTTCATAGAAATAAATCTCATCATATTTGTTCTATTTCATAAGATTTATAGCTACTTTCCATATATAAAGTACAAGTATGGGTTTCTCATTTTACAGAATGGGTAGTCCCAACTTGTATTTTTATTCAATTATAATTGAAGGTGTTAGTTTCTTCGTTATTATTTAAAATTTGTGTTTCTTTACTGATTGGACTATTATAAATTCATGGGGTTATGTTCTTACCCCAAATTTCTTTAATAAATTTTTTAAAATATATGTCCATTTCTTGGGCTAATGTATCTATGTTTCTATCATTTAAATTTTTACAAAAAGATAATAAGTTATCTTTAAGTTCTAATAACTTTTCAGGAAAATTTTCTCATAAGTATTTGAATAGTTCTTCTTTCCTATTATATCTTTGAATATTTTCTTTTTTTAAGATTCTAAATAATAGCTTTAATATGTTTTTATATTTGCTATGATAGCTCGCATCATTCTTGTTGTAATAATACAGATAATCTTTTTCGCTCTTTAACCATCATGAAGTTTTCCTTTTTTGAAAATTGTCATCATATTCAAAAAAATAATGCTTTGCTCTGCACTTATCTATTTTGAAACCATCGTTGTGTGTTACTGCATTAGAAAGTATAGCTTTACATATAAATTTTTTATCAGGAATTTCTTGAAAATATCAGTTTTCTTTTTTTTCTTCAATAATTTTTCAAAATTGTCTTAAAATTTTATTTTCTCATCATGTTTCTGTATTTAAATGCTTCTCTTCATAAATAATCATTGTTGGTTTTATATCTCACATTTCTAGAATGTTTTTTCAAATAATTTTTGCCTCTCATTCTACTCAGAAACAGTTTACCACTTTTGAAATGCTTCTTGTCAATCTATGACTTCATTGAATTTGTAGAATTTTTCTTGGTGCTCCTTCTGTTCGATCTCTCTCCACTGAATTAGTGTTAGAATAGATTGCTTGATTTTTATCTCAAATTCTTTGGAAACAATGATTGAAGGTATGTTTTTTATAAAATAAATTTTCTAAAATGTTTACTTGATGTTTCTCCATATCTTGCATTTCATCCACAAAAACATATCCAAATCTTTTTTGTAAAATTTTTATAATTTTTGGAAATTCTTTAAGATAGCAAAAAGCGAGGTGATAAGCTTCATCAAAAGAAATAATTCAGTCTTGTCTCAATCTGTTTTTTATTTCAAAAATTTTTTGGTAAGAATCTGAAGCTTCTTTCTTTTTCAAAAGAATTTCTCAAAATGAGTCTTTTAATAAATCCCCATTATTGTTAATTATTACTTTTTGGAATGTAAGCAGTGGATCATGCCGATTCTTTAGATATAATTTTACCTTATGTGGTAAAGTGTGATATTCAATGTGGTTTTTTAAATTATAGTACTCTGTATCAATTTGGTTAAAATTTATTCATAAAAAAGATAATCAATAAGGTTTTGTTAGAAATTCATTTACAAAACTCTGGATAGTACCTATAAAATTTGGAAAGGTAAAAAGTTTTGGTGTAATTTTCCCAAGTTTATTTTTGATCTCATCAACCGCTGTGTTTGTGTGCGATAGTACTAATATTCCATTTCCGTCTTCAAAAGGCATCTTTTTTGCTAAAATCACTAGTTTTGCGAGTAGAGCTGTTGTTTTTCAACTTCATGGGACTGCTTCTAAATCAATAGTATCAAGATTTTTTATAAAATCCCTCCTTTCTATATCAAAATTTTGTCCATTTTTTAATAAAATGTTTTCTGCATACTTTATATCTTGATTTGTGATTTTTATGTTATTCTTCTTTGCAGGCATACTTTATTGCATTTATGAGATAAGATATTGATGATGGATTTTCAAAATCTCTTTTTTGAAAACTTAAAATATTATCATCTAAAATTTCAGAAAAATATTGAGCAATAATAGTTTTTGAAAGCTTTAGTTTTGTCATTCAGGCAATACTTTCTTCTCATAGAATCATTTGGTACAACTTTAATGCGATATCTTTGTCAGATGTTCATAATTTCTCAATCTCAGTATCGGAATTAGTATTAAGGTCTCTTATGTGCTGATTGAGTTTATCTACGTATTCCCTATTAATATAATTTCTTTGTTCTTGATAGGTTAATAATATAGCATGATATAGATGTATTCTAAAAGGTTTAAATAGTCATAAACAATATTCTAAAGTCCAGTATGGAGAAATAAAACCTTTAATATTAAATGTTGGGTTTGTTAATTTCTCTTCTTTCTCTTGAGTTGTATTAGAAATCTTTGTATTTGTTTCATTTGGGGGTATATCTAGATCTGTAATAATTGCAATGTTTTTTCATATGTTTTTTTGATCTTTTCTTTCAAAAATTTTTTTATATCTCTTAAAATTAGTATGACCTATATTGACAATAGAAACTTGATTTTCGGTTAAGTTTCATTTTTTTAAAATCTCCAATTGTGTTAAAATTTTTGCTAAAGTTGGTAAAATGATTTCTTCAGCTCGTCATTCTACAAAAATTATTCACTCTGAAAAGAATAAATTTGATTTTGTGACATCAATAAATCTTTCTAAAAATCTATAATCTTCTTCTTGTAATTCCGTATACTCACTTCCCATGGGGAAGGCTCCATTGTTATTACAAATAATAAGATTTTTTAATTTTATTTGTGATGCAAGATTTGGACTATGTGTCGTTAGGATTAGTTGAATATTGTTCTTTTCTGCTTTTTTTTGTAAAACTTCTATGACCTTTAATTGAGCTTGAGGATGGATATGAGCTTCAATTTCTTCAATCAATCCTAATTTTAATCAGTCGTCTTCTTTTTCTAAATGCAGTAGTTCTGACGCAATAAAAAGTCTATTTAGGGTTCAAAGTCACGGATTCTTAATGTTATCAATTGTCAGAAATAGTCTTTCTAAAATGTTTTTTAGGGAACCATTTGAAACTGAGAACTCTCAGCGATTGCTTCAATTCAAAAAATCTTTAATGTAGGCATCTATTTCGTTTTTTAATTTTTGTCATTCTGTATCTTGTATTGGAGATTCGTTTTTGTCTAATCCTCTGAAATAATTTTTTATTGAGTCGTCAAAATCCTTGAAAATGGTCATTAAAACGTGGTTATCATTTTTGTTTTTAAAGGCTTTGTGTGCTTGAAGAATACTAGAAAGTCTTGAATTTTTTTTAGGAATGAATTCTGCTTTAACGTCTCTGAGGGGTTTTAGGTAAGTGATATTAAGTAATTCTTTTTGATCCGCAGATAGAGTTCCTAATTCTCAGTCTTTTCAAGTTTTTATATCATAATGAAAAATTTTATTTCAATTGTGATGTATTTCGCATGATAAAACTAAATTTACTTTATCGTCCTTTATGTCAAGAAATTCTGTAAAGTGTCTTGCTTCCGAATCTAAAAGGTCACTAAGAGTTAACTCTATTTTCAACTTATTTGTTCATTCAAAAAAATCTTCTTCTATATCTAATTTTATCCGTTCTCAAGTGTTTGGTTTTAAAACTAATTTTATTGCATCTAGAATTGCTGTTTTTCAAGAATCATTTGCTCAAATAAGAATATTAATTCCCTTTTCAAAATTTAGATCAAGATTTGCTGTATTTTCAAAACTTGTTGATGGTCAGTATTTTCTAAAATTCCAAAGTTTGATATTTGATAGGTACATTTTTACGTTAATTATTGAACATAATAAACATGATTATAAGAGATATCATAATTAATTGATGTTGTTTTTCAAGCTATGAAAATTTTTATATGTAATTATTTGTGTTGTTGTCTTTGTTTAATATAATTTGCTCCAACTTTGTAGTCTTTTATCTTTTCATGTTGTAATATATGAGAATCATAATATAGCATTAACAGTTTGCTGATAATGTTTTAGATTTTTCTTATAAAATTGAATTTATTTGTATTCTTACCTAATAAATCTAAAACTGGCTTTTTTGCTCTCTTAGAATTCTAAAAGGAAAAGCAAGAAAAATCTGACTTTTCTTCTCTTTAAAAATAAGCTTCTAGAGCCTAAGCGAGATTAAAAACAACCATTTTTTCTAAAAAGTGATAAAATAGCTAAAAAAACTCTTGATTTTGTATCTCATTTTCATATAAACTTGCACGATCATCTTTGGCTCTCTTTTGTGGAGTGGCTGGATGAGTGTTGGGGAGATGGCAGAGCGGTCAATTGCATCAGACTGTAAATCTGACGCCTCACGGCTACGTAGGTTCGAATCCTACTCTCCCCAAATGGATTCGTTGCGGAAGTCCCTATAGTTCAATGGATAGAACAACAGCCTTCTAAGCTGTGGATCCAGGTTCGATCCCTGGTGGGGATATGTTAGCTTGCCAGGTTGGGCTCTCGTGGTCTAGTGGTTTAGGACGCCACCCTCTCACGGTGGAAATCGAGGGTTCGAGTCCCTCCGGGAGCGATTCGATTTATTCTCATTGCACTTCGTATGGATCAAAAAACTTTTAAGGCATCAGGAACAAATCAGAATTTTTGATGACCAAAGAAGGCTTTTTGAGGGCAGAAATCTGATAAGGGTGGTATGAATGCTTTTAAGGCAAAGATGATCTATGTGAACGATCAGATTAAGGCGCCCAGTGTGATGATCATAGATGATGAAAAAAATAATCTTTGAACTTTCCCAAGGAGGATTGCTCTGGAAATGGCTCAGGAAAAGGGGCTTGATTTGGTTCAATTGACTTATGATCCTGAGAAGATGCTCTCTACGGTGAGGATGACGGATTATGGAAAGTATATGTATCAAAAAGGGAAAGAAGAAAAAGAAAGAAGAAAGACTCAAAAGGGAAAAGATACAAAAGAATTGAAAGTGAGTTATTCTATAGGAGATAATGATCTTCAGCTCAAGATAAAGAAAGCACAGGAAATTCTTCAGGATGGAGATAATGTGAAGTTTTCTATCAGGTTGAAGGGGCGTGAGAGAATGTATGCTGATAAAGCGGTTCAAAAACTGAAGCTTATTCAGGATTCGCTTGTGGAGTATGGAAAATCTCAGTATGATACTCCAAAAAAAGAGGCAAACGGATATAGTGTTATTTTATTTAGTAAATAGGCTTGATTCATGGCTAAGAAACTTAAATCGCATTCTGGAGCACTTAAAAGGTTCAAGATTACCAAGAAAGATAAAGTGTTGTCTAGTAAGCAGTGTAATAATCATCTTTTGACTAATAAAGGAAAGAATAATAAAAAATTCTGATATGGAAAAGAGGTTGTTGGTGCTGCTGCGAAGATGTTGAAAAATTTACTTCCTTATAAATAAGATAGACAATGGTAAGAGTGATGAATGGATTACAGAGGCAGAGAAGGCATAAGAAATTTATTGCTCAAGCTTCTGGATTTAGATTGGGGAGAAAAAATCTCTACAAGCAGGTGAGGCTTGCTTTGGTAAAACAAGGTCAGCATGCTTATGTAAGTAGAAGACTCAAGAAAAGAGATTTCAGAAGACTTTGGATTGAGAGGCTTTCTGCTGCGGTTAGAGAAAAAGGTGGAAAATATTCAGTATTTGTGAATACTTTGTATCAAAAGAATATTAAGCTTGATAGAAAAGTTCTTTCAAATATTGCGGTGGCGTTTCCTGTAGTGTTTGATAAGATTTATGATGAGGTGGTAAAATAAGAAATGAGGCGGTAGCGATCGTCGCTATCGCTCTTCTCTCGTGTTTACAGAGCCGAGGTGGTGGAATTGGTAGACACGAAGGACTTAAAATCCTTTGAGGCTTATACCCTCGTGCCGGTTCGATTCCGGTCCTCGGCAACTTAACTTACAATAGGTTTGATTCAGGTTTTAATTATTATTTGTTATATTCATGTGATTTACCGTTCGAAGAACTGGAGATTTGAATACCAACGAAAGACTTATTTCTTTCTACAAGAAAGAGCTTTGGGCTTCTCATATTTTGGATAAGGCAAAGAAACAACAACACTATGGTACTAAATGGTATAGAAAGTTTGTAAGTTATGATTTTCCTTCTTCTAGAAGATATAAGAGAATGAGAGCTATCGTATCTGATGCTTATAGAAAGACAAAGAAGAAGTATAATACTTTGGCACAACTTGGAAAGATTGTGTAAGCTTTATTTTGATATTTTACTAGAGAATGTATGCAGTGGTAGATTTGCAAGGGCATCAATATATTGTTTCAGAAGGAGCTGAACTTATTGTAGATAACGTAGATAAGGCACAAGGTGAAAAGTTGCTTTCTGATAAAGTGCTTGCACTCTTTGATGAGAAGGGTACTGAGGTAAAAGTAGGAACGCCTTATGTTTCTGGAGCTCAGGTTGAATTTGGGGTTGGAACTACTCAAAAAGGAGAAAAGGTTAGAATCTTAAAGTTTAAGAGAAAGACAAGATATGCGAGATTGAAAGGATTTAGACCTCTTCAAACGGTTTTAACTGTTAAAAACATTAGTGCTTAATGGCTAAAGCTTGAGTATTGGAACGAGATGGTGAAATATTGGAACAACTTCCTGCTGGGAAGTATATGGTTAAACTTAAGGATACTGATATGGTGATTTCTTGCTATAAGGCAGGGAAGATGAAACAATCGCATATTGGAATTATTGAGGGAGATCGAGTGAAGGTTGAGGTTAATCAATATGATATGAAACAATGAAGGATTGTCTACAGATATAATGTGGCAACCAAAGCTCAAGCTCATGAAAATGAGTAAGAGCATCTTTAGATACTGTTGATGAAAGGAAAATGAAAGTAGTAACTTCTCTGAAGAAAAGATGTATGTACTGTCAGATTGTAAAGAGAAAATGAAGACTTTATGTGACATGTAAGAGAAATCCTAGACATAAAGCTAGGCAGGGATAGTTTTTTATTTATTGTATTTTTTGAGAGATGTTTAGATTGATGGGGCATGTTCTTCCAGAAGAAAAATCTATTTGGATTGCGTTGACGATGATTTATGGAATTGGAAGAGAAAGATCAAAGAAAATCTTGGGGAACCTTAACATTCCATATATGAAGAAAGTAAGTGAAATCTCAGAAGAGGAGCAAAAGTTAATCTCTGATGAATTGAAGAAGTATGTTTTGGAGAATGATCTTAAGAGGGAGGTTGCTTCTGCAATCAAAAGACTTAAGGAAATTAAGTGTTATAGAGGAATGAGGCATAACCTTGGACTTCCTGTAAGATGACAATTGACAAGAAAGAATTGAAGAACTGCAAAGAAACTTCTTGGAAGGTCAAAGGTAAGACCAGTATTGAAGAAATAATTTTATCTCATTTTTTTCTATTGAAATGGCTGTTACGAAGGCAAAGAAAAAAGATATTAAAGTGGTAAGTGGGGTATTGCATGTGCATACCACTCCTAATAATACTTTAGTGACTTTGATTGATCAAGAAGGAAATAAAGTTCTTGGTGGTGGAACAGGAAAGGTTGGATACAAGGGCTCAAAAAAGAGTACTCCTTATGCCGCAGAGGTGCTTACTAAGCAAATTCTTAAAGATGCTCAGAATTATGGATTGAAGGAAATCTGAATCATTTTTAAAGGGATTGGTATGGCAAGAGAAGGAGTTTTTAAGGCGGTTACCGAGATTGGAGTAATTGATGTTGCTTATATTAAAGAAGAAACAGGAATTCAATTCGGTGGATGTAAGGGAGAAAGACCAAAGAGAAACTAATCCTTGGTAGACGGGTAAATACGATCATCTTTCAGTTTATTTATTATTTTCATAGGAGATATGAGATACACAGGAGCTAAATTTAGACTATGTAGGAGGGAAGGAGTAAATCTTTTCGGTTCTCAGAAGTATAATCTCAAGAAGAGAAGGGCTTTGCCTGGACAGCATGGTGCAGGAATGCAAAGAAATTCTGAATATGGGAAACTTTTGAGGAATAAGCAAGTAGTGAAGAGAAGTTATCTTCTTTCAGAGAAACAGTTTGCAAATATTGTGAAGAAAACTGCTGCTAAATATGCTAAAAATAATAACCTTTCTCATGATGTAGCGTTGTTTCAGTTTTTGGAGAGGAGACTTGATGTTATTATCTTGAGGTCAGGACTTGCAAATACAATCATGCAGGCGAGACAAATGGTGAGTCATGGTCACTTCCTTCTTAATGGAGTAAAACATAATGTTCCTTCCACATTTGTTGTTGCAGGAGATAAGATTACTCTTAAAGATAAGCTTAAGAATTCAGCGTTGTATTCTGATGCGTCGAAGGCTTCCCCTGCTAAAATCCCTTCTTGGATTAAAGTGGATAGAAATAATTATGCTGTAGAGGTACTTGGAATGCCACAGACTGGAGAGATTGAGATACTTGGAGATCTCTTGAAGGTGATTGAATTCTATGCGAGGGCTTAATAATTGTTAAAACAACAAAAACTTTATATCATATTTCTATTTCTATGTTGAATATACAACACTTTATTGGAGTTCCGAAGATTGCGTTCAGTCAATTGGATGATGGTGCTACCAGGTTTGAATTGAAATATGTTCCTAGAGGATTTGGGCATACGCTTGGAAATGCTCTCAGGAGGATAATCCTTGCCTATAATCTTGGTGGGGCGGTTACAGGATTGAAGATAAAAGGAGTGCCTCATGAATACGATATTATTAGTGGGGTGAAGGAAAATGTGATTAGTATTATGTTAAACTTCAAGAAACTTCGCTTTAAAATCAATGAAAATGCTGATACCCTTCAGCGAATCTCTCAGAGATTTAAAGGGATTGGAAATTATAGTGCTGCGGATTTAAAGTTGCCTTCAGGAATTGAGCTCTTGAATGGTGAGGAACATTTGTTTGAGATTACTGATAGTTCGGTAGAACTTAATATGGAAGTGAGAATCGAGAAGGGATATGGTTATTATAGTTTGGATTATTTGAGACAAAGAGATGAGAAGGGGGATGGATCAGAAGTAAACTTGCTTTTGATTGATAATGATTTCTCTCTTGTAGATTATGTAAGGTATGATGTAGAAGAAGTGATTGAGGATTTTAGTGGAAGTACTAAAGATGCACTTAATCTTGAGATCAAGGCTAAGTATACATCTATTGCTCCTCAGGAGATTGTAATGTTTGCAGGGGAGGTACTTGCAAGTTATGCTAAGCTCTTTGTGTTTGATAATGTATATATTGATAAGTCAGTTTTGGTTGATTATAATGATCTTAGTGAGGAGGCTGAAACTCCTGTAGAAGAAGTTAGCTCTGTTAAGACGATGCCGATTGATGCACTCCCACTTAGTGAAAGGACAAGAAATGCATTGATCAAGAATAATATTCTCTATGTTGAGGATTTAGAAAGAAAGAAGAAATCAGAATTACTTGTGATGAAAGGAGTTTGAAGAAAGGCAATTGATGAAATTACTTCTTCACTTACAAATATTGGTAAGGCATTGCTCGGATAGAAAGGAAAAATTTATCATTTATTAGTGTAGATATAAGATGAGACATCAGCAGAATAAGCTCTTGCAATTGAATACTGGAGCAAAAAGTAAAACTGTTTTTATGAGAATGCAACTTTCCAGTTTGATTAGAGCTGGGAAATTGACTACGACTCCAAAAAGAGCTAAGGTTCTTAAAGCTTTTACTGATAGCTTCTTCTCTACTTTGTTAAGTTTTGATGCTAAGTATGATGAAAAGGGGGCGTTGAGAGAGGCAATTAGATATGTAAAATCTGTTGTTTATGGTGAAGCTGAAGGAAAAAAGGTAATTGAAACTTTGCTTCCAAAGTATAGAGAGGAGAAGAGAACTTCAGGTTTTACTACTTCTTATAAGCTTGGATTTAGAGTTGGGGATGCTGCTGCGAAAACCATGCTCAAGCTCGCATAGAGAAGAATCAATTTATTTTAATTATCGTATAGGACTAATCATGGAGTTTACGAAGAAAGATTTAAATAAAACCATCTGGATTAGGCAGACTGATCAAGAGAAAAATAGGAGATGGTATCGTGTAGATGCTACAGGAAAGACCCTTGGAAGATTGGCTGTGGATATTGCTAAGAAGCTTATGGGAAAGGATAGAGCTTATTATTCTGATTTTCGAGATGCAGGAAGTTTTGTTATCGTAGAAAATGTTGATCAGATTGCAGTAACAGGGAAAAAGCTTACTGATAAGGTTTATTATTCTTATAGTGGATATAAGGGAAATTTGAAGAGTATTACTCTTGGAGAGCTTCTCAAGAAAAATCCTGGTAAAGCTTTGTGGTATGCGGTAAGAGGTATGCTTCCAAAAAACAAGCTTAGAGATCCTAGAATTAAGAGGTTAAAGCTTATTAAAGGAACGACTACGAAATACGATAATTTTAAACCAATTAACCTTTACAAGTAATGACAAACAGAGAATACACTAATGCAGTTGGGAGAAGAAAGGAAACGACAGCAACTGTAAAACTCTATGCTAAGGGAGCAGGAAATATCCTTGTAAAGACAGCAACAGGGAAAGAATATACACTTGCTGATTACTTTGGAGGAAATGTTTACCTCTATAAGAATGCGGTATTACCTTTTACTACGCTTGGTAATGATGTGCTCAAGAAATTTGATGCAGAAATCAAGATCGTGGGAGGAGGTATCGCTGGGCAGTCTGATGCAATCAAGCTTGCTTTTTCAAGAGCTTTGGTAGAGTGGAATTCAGACCTCAGACCCACTTTGAAGCCTCATGGTCTGCTTAAGAGAGATCCTAGAATTAAGGAAAGAAAGAAGCCTGGTTTGAAAAAGGCGAGAAAAGCACCTACATGGTCAAAGAGATAATTTTTGTACGGATGAAAACCTGATTTTAAATATCAGGTTTTTTTATATTAAGCTATATTCAGTTTGTTGTTTTTTGGGGTATAAACTCAAATTTCTCTCTTATTTATTAGTGCTGATTTTTGTGTTATAAGTTTTCTTTCTGAATCTCGGCTTGATTTTTATGCTGGGAAAAGTATAAGTAGACGAATTTTTTGTTCACGTTTTTTTGTGCCTTAAAATTCGGCTTCAGCTCCTGTAGTTCAATGGATAGAATAGGCCCGTCCTAAGGGTTAGATGCTGGTTCGATTCCGGCCAGGAGTAGATGACATTCCTTGGTGGTAAGGATTCCTTCTTGAGGAGCTTTACTGTGGGGTTTGATCAGCTTTCATTTTATTTTTTTAAATCCATTATCCAAATGGCAAAAACAACACAGGAAAATGTATTTCAAAGACACGATAAAGATACCGGGTCTCCAGAAATGCAAATCGGGATTTTATCTGATGAAATCGCAATGCTTCAGGCGCATGTGGCTGCAAATGCAAAGGACTATGATGCCAAGAGAAGTCTTTTGAAGAAAGTAGCAAAGAGAAGAAGCTTCTTGAGATATCTCAAAGGGAAAGATCTTGATGCCTATACAAAAATCTCAAAAAAAATCGGACTAAAAGTGTAGTTCAATTACCAGTGAACCAGTAAAAATGAACAATGACAAGCTATGAAAATGATTCTTGAAAATTTGAACATTTATTCATTGTTAATTGTTAATTATCGACTGTTCATTGTATTCTTTTATTTCTTTATTTTTATATTCTAATGGCTAAAAAAGCTAGTGCCCCAGCGGCAAGCCAATTTACCGTTCCTGTAATCAAGGAAGGGCAAAAGGTAAAAGGAACCATCCTTAAAGAAATTGAGAACGGAGTTCTCGTAAACTGTGAAAATGGTGCATTTACTGGAGTGATTCTTTCCAAAGAAGCGAAAGAACTCAAAAGATCTCAGTTTGATCTTAATCCATCTACTGAACTTGAGCTTGAAATCATCAATCCTGCAGTAAGGCATGAAGATGGATACTACATCGTTTCAGTAACAAGACTTCTCCAATACGATGTATGGAAGTCAGTGATCGCAAAGTTTGAAAAAGATGAAATTATTACCGTGGTTCCTACCGAGGCAAATCTTGGAGGACTTTTGATCGATATGCACGGTATTAAGGGATTCATCCCATTATCTCAATTGGCTCCTATTCACTATCCTAGAGTAGAAGATGGAGATCAAGATGCAATCTTTGATAAACTCCTTGAACTTATCGGACAGGAAATCAAAGTAAGAGTAATCAACATTGATGAAGAAGACAGAAGAATCATCCTTTCTGAAAGAGAAGCGCTCAAAGAAGAAAGAGAAAAGGTGCTTGCTGAACTTGAAGTTGGAAAGATCTTTGATGGTGTGGTTTCTGGAGTTTCTTCTTACGGACTTTTCGTGACTATCGGAGGAACTGTTGAAGGACTCGTGCATATTTCAGAGATTACTTATGGACACGTGAACGATATTGATAAACTCGGACACATTGGAGACAAGATGCAAGTTAAAGTGATCGGTCTTGAAAATGGAAAGATCTCACTCTCTAGTAAACAGCTCAAGGGAGATCCATGGGAGGAACTTCCAAAGAGATACCAGGTTGGAGATATTATCGAAGGAGAAATCGTGAGATATGTTCCTTATGGAGTATTCGTGAGAGTATATGAAGATATTAATGGACTCGTGCACTTGAGTGAGCTTTCTCAGAAATCAGTGAACAATCCAAATGAAATCGTGAAGCTTGGACAAATCGTGAAAGCAAAATTGATCCTCATTGATCCAAAAAATAGAAAAATCTGACTTTCTATGAAGGATTTAGAACCAAAATCAGCTGATGCCGAAGATAAGCCAGCGAAAAGAACTCTAAAAGCAAAAGGAAGTCTTGAAGACGTAGTAAGGAAGATTGAAGAAAGTGAAGAATAGTATTTATGAAAAATCCTGCAGAGCGATTGGTATCGTGCAGGGTTTTTTGTATTGAAAGAATGTATATTTTATTCTTTAGTTGGTGTATTGGATCGGACTTCTTTCTTCTCGTCTTTTTTTTCAGAGGTTTAGATTTATCTCATCTTGAGCATAGAGTTTACAAATTACTTCGCCTTTTTTGACTTTATCTCAGGTTTTTTTGTAGAGGTAGAGTCCTGCTTGATCTACTACGGGGCAGCCAAGCTTTCTACAAACTGCGTTGATGTCATGAAGATCAATCATTTTGATTACTCAATCCTTCTCTGCGATAATATCGAACGTATGAGATCCTAGAGGTAGGGTTTCAGAATCTACTTTTGGATTTCCTCCTTGTGCTTTGATGATTTCTTGCATTTTTTTCCATGCAGCTCAAGAAGTAAGCTGGGTTGTTGCTATTTTTTTTGCTTCTTTTCCTTTTGCTAGTCCCACTTCTTCGATGATTTTGGTAGCTAGAAAGATGACCTTATTTTCAAGATCCATAGCTCTGTCTGGATGTTGCTGCAAAATTCTGAGTACTTCACGTACTTGCATCACCGCTCCTACTCCATTTCCAATAACTTCATTCGCTTCCGTAATCTGAACAGACATTTTCATTCAGAGTTTTTTTCCTACATATTCAAACTTTTTCTTCCAGTCTTTTGCTTCTTTCATAGAACTTACCTTGGCAGTTGGACCAACCGGAATGTCAATCAGAGAATGGGTTACTCCCATTGCATATTTTTTTGCCATGATTGAACTCACGACCTTGGCTCTAGACTGCATAGAAAGCGGATATTGCACCTTGATCAATTTGTCATCAGCAGGAGCAAGATCAAGTCCTCCTCATCGAACAAGGCAACAATTCTGATCTTTTACCAGGTTTTCTATCCCTTCTTTGTTGAAGTTGATATTCATGAGCACATTTACACACTCCCCGGTTGCTGCTGGAGAAGTGATGGATTTGGAGAAGTTTTTTGGAATTTTGATCCCTAGACTTGCGATGAGAGGAATCAGAATCATTGTCGTTTCATTCCCTGGGACTCCACCGATACAGTGCTTATCTGCGATAATTTCCCCTTTGGGATATTTGAACATTACCCCACATTCTGCCATCGCTTTTGCGGTCTGATACATCTCTTCGTCCGTCGTTGGATAGAAAAAACTTGAAGCGACATAGTAAGTCATCATTGTGTCATCAAGCTTATTCTCTGAAATATCTTTGATAATTGCAAACATCTCATCATAACTAATGTTTTCTCCTCTCATTTTTTTTCTGATTGCTTCGTAGGAAGCGTTCGAACTTTCTGCGAGAGAAACTGCGATGAGTTCATCATTTTTTAACGAGATTTTATCAATAATGTCTGCATAGATTGCCACCTTCCCCGTTGGAATTGCTTCTGAAAGAGAAACGTCAGCTACGATATGTTCTCCATTTGTTTTTGTAAGTTGGACTTTATTATTGAGATTGATCCCAAATGCCATTGCTTGTTTTGGATTGAGGAGGACAATCAGTCTTTCTCCATCTTTAATATCTAGAAGCTGAACTTTTGCTGGATAATAGGATTCTGAGGTTTCTTTAAAAGCTAAAAAATCTTTTTTTGTAGTTTTGGATTTATGAGATTTGAACATTCTATCTTTGAAGAAAAATAAAAAAATGTCATCCTAAGTATATGAAGAAATGAAAATAAAGCAAATTTTGATAAGAGGAAGTTTGTTTTTGGTTTTTGCAATCAGTATTTTTTCTAGTTTCCCCTTGTTCTTTTGGTATTCTTGACTTTTAATCTGCGCTAATGTTAATTGTCGTTAAAGAGATTTCTTGTTGCTTTTTTGCTTTTTATAAAGTTTTGTCTATACTTGAAGCGCTTGGTTTTTTAAAACCTTATTTGATTGTATGAAGAAAAAATACACAACCCTATTACAAATGGTTGGAAATTGGAAAAAAAAAGCAGCATTACCGATTAATATTAGATGGGTTTCTATCTCGCTTTTTTTGTTTATGATGGGACGGTGATTAGGATGAGATACTTTTTTCTCTATTTATGTAAAAAGTATTCTTGGATCAGGATTTTGACTGATGTTTATTGGAACTTTATTGGCTGCCATAAAATTGTTTCTTGTGATTCCTGTTGGTGTGATGAATGATCAATGAAATGCAAGATATCTTTTGTTGGCTGGGAAATTGGTATATATTTTTTCTGGGCTTTTTTACTTTTTGGCAGGAATGCATAGCTCTCCTTTGCTTCTTGTGCTAGCTGTTGTTTTGAATGGAATTGCGAGTTCTATGATGTTTACGACTTATCGTGTGCTTTATGGGAAGGGAACTCAGCATAGTAACCGTAGTAGGATTTTCGGTTTTTATTTCTCCAGTATTAATCTTGCATATGTAATCTGAGCTTTGCTTAGTGCTTTTCTTGTTTCCTATCTTGAACTTCCTTATATGTATCTTTTTATTATTATTTTTGCTTTGTTGTCTCTGCTTCAGGATGGAAAGATTCAGGACTTTATTAAGAAAAAATTTTCTAAATCTTGGAAAAAGTGGAACTTCCTTGTAAACTCTGTAGATACTGATGTTGACGTAGACTTGTGTAATATTAGGAAACTTTTTGGGAAAAGAGGCGTAATAGTTCGCTTTTCGAAGGAAGCGGTTTCTTTTTCTTCGTGGAAAAGGATGTTTGCTACTCTGAAATCGTATGGTCGATCAATGTATACTGCACTTGCTGCTCAGGCTTTGGTAAGTTTTATGAATTATGTGGGATTTTTGTTTATTCCGATTATTGCGAATGATAATAATCTTTCTCTTTCTGAAATTGCTATTTTGTTCGCTGTGATGAGGCTTCCTTATGTGATTAATGTTTTGATCGGAGGATTTTGAGATAAATATAGTAAAAAAATTCTGATTACTATTTTAGTTTTTATTGGTGCACTTTTGTATATTTTGCTCTGATTTTATCATAATTTTTGGGCAATTATTGTTTTGAGTTTCTGAATTTCTCTCGTGATTGCGATGCTTTCTCCCGTTACTTCTGCATTGGTGATTGGGTATGCTAGACCAAAAGATAGATGACTGATGTCTGGATTGCAGGAATTTGCTAGTAGGGTTGGAGAAATTATCGGCTCTTTGGTTTTTGGGATGATCGTTGCAAAAATTGGAATGGATGATTCTTTTATTGTTTTGGGAGGGACTCTTGCGGTGCTAAGTATGTATCTTTTGGTAAAGAAGCTAATGAGAATAAAGACGAAAGATGGTGAAGCGAAAAAAGAAGTTGAAGCTCAGCAGCCTTTACCCTTTTTGCAGAATACTTAATTGAGAAAAAATCCCTTTTCTCCATAATTTTGTTTGACTTTTTGGCACATTTCTATACACTTCCTCTTGTGGTCTAATTCTGGCTTTGGTTTTTTTGAAATTGATAAAATGGGGAAAGTAGCTCTTCTAAAAAAAAATATTGGGATCTTGTTGCTCTCTCCCTTTGTTGCTTTTGGAATTTTTCGAGTTTCTCAGCAAGATTGGAGTAAGCTAACGGCGAGCGTTCTTGATATTTCAGAAATTGAAACGATTGAGAAACAAGGGCGAGATGTTGCATACAAAGTTCATGATCAGCTTTTTGAGCTTTTTGGTTCAAAGCAGCTTCAATGAGGTGATGCTTTAGTTTTTGAATTGGTTTATAATCCTGAAAAATTAAGTCTCGTGCTTCCTGAAAGTTCTGGAGCGACTTTTAGTGTTTTGGAAAATGAGTCAGGGGTCTTTAGAGCGAAACTGGAGAATCTCTCTCATTATATGTTAAATAGTGACTGGATTCAGATTCCCTTCTCTTGAGAAGAGGATCAGCTTGTTTTGTCTGAAGCGATGCTTTATCGTGGAGAAAAATCTTCTCTTCTTAAGATTGGAAATTTAAGTTCTTCTACGGAACATTCTCTTTTACCTTAGTTTTTCTTTTGATGAAAAAGGTATTCTTTGTATTTTGCAGTGTTTTTCTAGGTTTATTTGGGATGACAACATTTGCGGTGGGAAGTCCTGATAGTTTTCAACTGGAGGTAAATCCTGCAACTTTTAGTGTGAATCAACCCGTTGATCTTACGGTAAAAGCAATTAAGAATGGGCAGATTATGAAGGATTATGAGGGAAGGCTTTTCCTAGAAATTGAGTGAGATAATTTGTCTCGTTTTGATTATACTTTACCTGAAGGAGGATTTTGAGAAATGAAGCTTTCTAACCAGGGAGTGAAAACCTATTCTAAAGGATTACAAGTAAAAAAGGCTGGAACTTTTGTCTTGAAAGTCGAGGATCTCGCTTCAGATTCAGCTACTGGAACGATTACGATTATTGTCTCTTCTGATGATCAACTTAACCTTAAAAATATTCAGCTTCTTTCTCCTCTTCAAAATGGGACAGAAACAGAGAGTTCTATGAGTGTGATGGCAAATGCTCCAGAATTATCAAACTCTCGTATTCAGGTTTATTTGAATGATCTGATGGTAAAAGAGGCAATGACTGATACTAATGGATTATTCAATGAAACCATTCTACTTCAAAAGGCGTGAACAAATGTCTTGGAGCTAAAAGCTGTAGGGTTGAATAATCAGATTGTTGGACTTTCGGATAAAAGAACTTTTCTTTATCAACCACTGTCTGATAACTTATTTAAGTCAATCACCATGACTCCAAATCAGAACTTAAAAATCTGAGATAAAGTTCGTTTTGAAGTTTTTACCGATGAACGTGTGAGTTCTGCGAAACTTTTGTTTTCGTGAGGGCAGGAATATCCTTTGGATAAAGAAAAGGATGGGCTTTTCACTAAAAATGTTACGCTTACTACTACTGGAGAAATTATTGTGAATGCAGAACTCATTGCTTCAGAACTTACTAAGAAGTATGATAAGGTATTGTCATTTTCTGTTAGAGATCATATTAGAATTGGTGAAGTGAGAATCAGTCTTAATCCTAATCTTGCTGGGACTTTAGATCTTTCTTGGGTAACTCTTGGAGGAGAGAGCTCTGATTATGCTGTAAAGTATTGATTGGAGAAGGATCAATTGATTGCTACAGCCTTTACTAAGAAACCTCAAGCAACTCTTTCAGGTTTTTCTTATGGGAAATCGTATTTTTTTCAAGTTTTGGCAACGACTCCTGAGCATGTCCCTGAAGGACTACCTTCTCAGGTTATTCAGTTTGATATGCCAATTTTATCAGGAACTGCGGCTACGGTCGATCCTCTAACAAGTGGCGGATTACCTTCTGAGCCGTCTGATCCTGCAGATCCAGATTTTCATGATGTGGCAGTTTTGGATAAGCCGCTTTGTGTTGTCAAGAATATTCAGTTTTCTACTAAGAAGATTTGAAATAAGCACTATCTCGTCCGAAATAAAGTGGCGAATGCGGAAAAATATCTGATTTATAGGTCTGAATATGAGGATGGAAGTGACAGGCAATTTGTTGGGGAATCTCTTGTTCCAAGATATGAATATCCTTTTGATAATACTGCGGAGGAGGATATTTATGCCTATTATGATGTAGAGGCTATTTGTAATGATGGTGAACAGCTTATTTTGACCAAAGCTGAAAAGGTAAAGGTTGGTCCTTTTGAAGATATGTTGATGATTCTTGCTTGTACTTTCCTTATTTATTTGATGTATAGGCTTTATCACTATAATGCCTAACTTGTTTGACTGGCTCTAGAATTTGGAATATTTTATGCTGATAGTAAAGTTTAATGAAATTAAATAAAAAATATCAATTTCATCATTTTTGATCTCAAAATACTTTTTCTTTTGATGGAGTTTTCCCTGTTTTTCTCCCTTCTTATCAGATTTTTTCTCTTCAGCAACTTGGAGAACTTATTTTGCAGGATATGCAATGGAAGGCGATTTCTCGTTCTCTTGGAAAGCACTTGATTCCTTTGTTTATTGATGGTGCACTCGATAAAGATTTTACTAAAGTATTGTCTTGAAAAGCTTCACTGCCGTATCTTGCGAGAGAGAAAAGGCTTTTGTCTGTTTATAGAAAAACACAGAAAAAAAATCAGACTTTACTTTCTCAATTTTTTGGTAATGAGGGTATCCATTTTTGTTCTACGCTTCAAAATGAGAGGATTCAGAGGCTTTTTGATCTTTTGGAGGAGAAACAGGTTTGGAAGCTTTCTCAAGAGCTTGTTTGGTGGGATGTTACTACTCAAACGATCGTAGAACCTGAAGATATTGTTTGGAAAGAAGAGGTGCAAACACAGCTTGAGGTTAAGTGTTTTGTGGAGACAAAGAATGATGTTTTTCCGCTCGTTATTGATGATCCTTTGCAGCTTTTTTCTGATAAAGGAGTACTTGTCCATCCGAATGATAAAAGATACAAGAAGCATATTGGTAAGAAAATTATTATTCCAATTCTTAATAAATCGATTCCTATTTTTTGAGAAGAAGGATTGGATACTGTTAAAGATAATGGGATTTTTAGATTGAATCCGCTTTTGTGAGAATATCATTTGAGGAAAACGCAACAGTATCGTCTTTCTTTGCAAGATGAAGTTATTGATGAAAAGGGATTTTTTGTTTCAGATATCCCAAACTTTGGAGGGAAGCCAGCTTTTGATTTTGTTGAAAATATTACTGAAACTCTTGCAACTATAGGAAATCTTGTTTCTAAGCAGGAGGTCAAGAAAAAGATTCCTTATTCGAGTGAAACGAATACTCGTTTAATAAGGAGAATCGTTCCGGGTATTATTTTGGATTTTTCTCAGTATTGAGACGATTTTTGAAAGTGGATGGAGAAGGAGTTTCCAGAGCTTTCGGAAGAAGGGCGTCAGCCATTTTCGGTGAAACTTTCTTTGGAGTCCAAAAATATTTACCAGCCAAGATTGCCGTTTCTTTGTAATGTTATGACAGGAGAGGTGAGGTGTTTTAGGTATCAAATTTGCGAGAGGAGCTGTTGATCTGCTTTTTCAAGTTTGCTTTTGTATCTTCTTGTTGAGCAGCAACTGCCTTTTGAATTTTCAATTAGTGACCTTTTTGATGCGCTTTATTTTATGTCGGAAGAGAGGTGGAATGCTTTTTTTGATCAGTTTTCTTTTTCTGTTTCTAAGGAGGATTCTTTGTTTGCACTGATGAAATCTAATGATCATGAGATGATCTCTGAATGCATTGGATTAGAATTGGAAAAAATTCCATGGTTACAAATGGGCGCAAAGGGGATTTCCCGCTTTCTGCCTACTGTATTATTCTGAGATCAGTGGACGCTCCATTCAGTTGCTTGTTCTGATGTCTTTCTTCAGTCTTTGGCTTGTTTCTCTAGGAGTCAGGATTTGAAGCTTTTTTTTCAGCAGCAGCAGGTATTCCCTTCATTTTTGGAGTATTTTCTCTGGTTTAGTTTTGTGCTTCAGGAAACCTCAAGTTTTTCTTTTGTGCCTTTTTATGCTGATGAGAAAGCTTTCCCTTTACATGCAAGGTGGGAAAGTGAGCTCTCTGATTATGGTTTAGATGTTCTCAGATTTACTGTTGCTTGTGGGAAAGCTTATACAGAGTCAGATTTGGCTGTTTCTTTTGAATATTTAAAGCATCTTTGGAATCTCTTTAAGGTGCTTTATGAGCAGGGTGTTTTTGAGTTGGATGAGGTTTGAGAGCTTCGTCTCTGAGGAAAAGAGTATTGGCTTTTTTCTCAGTGGAAGGAATTATTGTCTGCGTTTGAGGGAAAATTGCCGTGAGAATCAGTATTTTCTGTTGCTTTATGATCCTTGCAAGACTTTACCAGAGGAGCATTTTCTTGGTATCTTGCCTTGGTAAAAGGGGAAGCTCATGAGGAATCTAGGTTCTTGGCAGGCCAGTTGTTTTTGTCTCTTTTGGAGCTCTTATCTCCGATTATTCCTGAGTTTATTTCGATGATTGAAGGAGTCTTGAAATTTCCTGTAAAATCTGTGGTAAATCGAGAAGAACTCCATGGGGTGAAAGATTATAGAACTTTTCTTCTTTTTGATGTATTGAAGGGAATTCAGCTCAAAAGGGCAGAGCTTCAGCTAAAAAAACATCTTCCTATTGCAGTGTGTGTTCAGGCGAATTCGGATATTTTACGTTTAATAGAATCTTATGAATCAAGTTTGAAATTGCTTTTTAAGACGGAAGAAATTCAGTATTTAGCTGCGAATGAGGTTTTTCCTTCAGGTTTTGAAACTTTTATGATCCTTGATATCACAGTTGGAATTAAAGCTCTTGATCTTCCTCAGCATGAGGATTGTTTGGCGCAGCTTGAGAAGGAGCATGCTTGAAAATTGCAGACTTTGGAATATTTGAGGTCGACTTTAGTAGCGCTTTCTTTGAATCCTTTGGCGGATCCTGTAAAACTTGCCGAGAAGGAAAGCGAACTTGATCAACTTAAGTCTGAAATTCAGGAACTTGAGCTGAATATCAAAAAAATGAAGGCTACGAAGAAGGTGTAGCGCTTCTTTTTTTTATTTTTTTGAGGGAGGATATTTTCTTCCTTAAAGGTTATGCTTTCACTTCTTGCATTTCATAAAATTCAAGCATATCTCCCATTTCGATTCTCTTTCCGATTTTTACTTTCATACCACAGTCTTCACCTGCATTTACCTCTTTTACTTCGTCTTTATTACGGTGGAGAGAAAGGATTTCTCCGTTCGTCAAAATATCATCGCCTCTATAGACTCTGAATTTAAGCTTATTCTTTACCTTTCCTTCTTTTACTCTTCCTCCAACCGTCATTTCTCTCGTTTCTGTGTGGAAGACACCAAGGATTTCAAGCTTACCAACGATTACTTCTTCTTTCTCTACTTCTACCATTCCGAGGAGCAGATTATTGAGGTAATCCGTGAGTTCATAAATAATATCAAAAACTTTCATCTCAATTTTGAGGCCTTCAGCTTTCTTTTTGAGAAGCGCATTCATAGAGATATTAAATCAGATCAATAATGCCTTTGAAGCCTGGGCTAAAGAAAGATCACTTTCTCCGAAATATCCTACATCGCTATGTACCACCTTGATCGTCACATTTTTTGGGAGCGAAAGTCCATCTACTGCCTGCTTAAGAGCCTCTAAACTTGAGGAACCATCAGCCTTGAGGATCAGTCTTAATTCTGATATCTTTGATTGATCTCCAGCTTTTAACTGAGCTAAGAATTGTTGTAAAGCTCCATCTCCACTCGCTTTTGCTTCAGATTCCTTGATAAAGGCAATTCTCTGGTGAGCTTCTTTTTCATTAGAAACGACCTCAACAATTCTTCCTGGCTCAGGAAGCTCAGTGAATCCAAGGATTTGCACAGGTTCTCCTCCCATGATTTTTCCAGTGTTTTTTCAAAGTCGGTTCTGCATTCTTCTTACCTTTCCATAAGTATTGTAAGCTACGATAATATCTCCGTTTTTTAGAGTCCCTGTCAGCACGATCAAGCTTGCTACTACTCCTTGTTTTGGGTCTTTGTAGGCATCTACCACTACTCCTACTGCTTGTCTGTCAGGATTGTATTTGAGTTCAAGCATTTCTGCTTGTAAAAGTACATATTCTAGTAAAAGATCAATACCCTGGCCTGTCTTGGATGAAACTCCTACGAACGGCGTTTCTCCTCCCCAATCTTCAGGTGTTAATCCATATTTGGCAACATCAGCTTTAATCTGATCCATATTATTTCCTGGTTTATCAATCTTAGTCACGGCAATAATGATTGGAACTCCTGCGGATTTTGCATGGTTGATCGATTCAATGGTTTGTGGCATTACGCTATCATCTGCTGCAATCACGATAATCGCAATATTAGTCAGCTTTGCACCTCTGGCTCTGAGCGAAGTAAAGAGCTCATGTCCTGGAGTATCAATGAAGGTAATCTGCTTTCCATTATAATTTACCATAGAAGCACCGATAGATTGTGTAATTCCTCCGGCTTCACCTCCTGCAACGCTCGTTTTTCTGAGGTAGTCCAAAAGCGAGGTCTTTCCATGATCTACATGTCCCATCACTGTCACGATTGGTGCTCTCTCAACCTGCTTTTCTGCCTCTTTATCAATATCCAAAATCTTCTGCAAATCTCCTTCCATAAAGCTCTGTACATCAAGTGTTGCTTCTTTCTTCTTAAGAGTAACTCCTAAATCTTCAGCGATCAGAGAAGCCGTATCAAAATCCAGACTTGCATTCAAACTTGTCATAATTCCGTTGGCAATAAGCTTTTTCATCACTTCTGGAAGTGGAACTCCGATCTTTTCTGAGAATTCCTTTACCGTAATATTTTCCTCAATGGTTACCTCAGTTTTTTTGACGAGATTTGATGAAGTTGTTGCTTCTTTATGAACCTTCGCTGTTGGTGTTGGAGCAGGTTTCTCCTCTTTTTTGAACACTGGTTTTTCTACCTTTTTTGGTTCATGCTGCTTTTTTTGTGCTAGATGATCAGCAAAAAAATCTAACCCACTTCAGCTTTTTTGTGGTTTTTCTTTGGCTTTGTAAGTTCCCTGTTCGATAGAGATATTTCCTCCTGCCTTTGACGCAGTTGATTTTGGTTTTTTAGAAGGTTCTACTGGACGAGGTTCTGCCCTTGCAATAACCCTAGCGTTTCTTATTTTTGGTGCATCTGAGAAAGAAAGCTCTTCTTGACTTGTTTCTTTATTTGAAGTAAGCGGGATTTCGATATTATGGAGCTCTAAGCTATCTTCATCTTCTCTTTCAGGTTTTTCTTCTTGTTTGGTGAATCCTAGTCCAGAAAGAAAGCCCCCTCCAAATCCTATTTCGTCTGATTTCAAAATTTTTCCATCATCAGCTTTTTTGGCAGGAGTGGCTTTTTTTGCAGCTTTCTTTGGAAGCTGATCTATGATATATTTCATTTTTTCTAGATTGCTATCGGAAATTGTAGCCGTTTTTGCGGTTAATTTTTTGCCCATAACTTTTTCATATACTTTGGCAAAAGTGGCTTCATCTAGGTTTAAATCTTTCTTTACATCATCAATACGAGGCATATTCAGCGATAGTCAGCGATAAAAGGTTCAAAAAAAACTGACCTTAGCATATGGAATTTGCCTCTATTTGCAAGGAAAACTTTGGTTGCCTCTGTTTTTTTCAGAAGGGGAGTCTAATTTTTGAACTTTTTTAAAAGAGCATATGTTCTGGTTAGAGCGATATTTATTTCTGAGAAGAGTGAGGTTTACTAGTGCTCTCAGAGTTCAGAGGTTGAGAATTTGTGCTCAAAGCGGGCTATGAGTGGAGCGATGAGAGGTTTAATGAAAATTCCAATACAAAGGAATATCCCAAAAAAGCTCAGGAGTATGATCATATTAGGAAGATACACTTCTCGAAGGACACCTCCTACAGCTTCTCTCATCGCGATGATGGCGTAGGTGAAAGGCAGGAAGGGGTTGATCGCTTGAAAAAAGCTACCAGAAAGTTCTATCGGGAAGGTGCCGCCAGCTCAGGAAAGTTGGAGCACTAAAAAAACGATGACGATTGCTTTCCCTGCACTTCAGAATGTGGCGACGGTGGTATAGATAATCATCGAGAAAACTATTGCTGCTCGGAGCGTGATTCCTATGAATGCTCCTTTATTAGCGACATAAGCGTTTAATAAAAACATATCTCCCAAAGCAACAATTATTCCCTGAATGAGTGCTATGCTGAGGAAGAGGAGCCATTTCCCTAGGTATTTTTGGTAGTTTTTGCAGTGGTAGAAGGTTTTCTCTCTGATTTTGGTAGTAAAGAGTGAGATGTTGAGCAGAGAACCTACTCGGATCGCTAAGGTCGTAAAGAAAGGCGACATTGCAGAGCCGTAATTAGGGATCGAAAAAAGCTTGTTTTCTACAAGCTTTACCGGTTCAGCGATAAACTCAGAAAAACGATTAGGGTCGAGGGTCGCTACTTCAATGAAATTTTCTAGTTTTCATCTAGCCTTCAGTTTTTGGAGATGCTGATCAATGGTGCCGACATCCTTCTGAAGTTTGGGGAGTTTCTCTTGGAAGGATCTGACTTTTTCTGTTTCTGTATTGATGATCCTTGCACCTTCTTCAAGGTTTCTCTGGAGATCAGGAAGTTTATTCTCGAGGCGGTCGAGTTTCTCTATTCTGCTGGTTGAAAGATCTTGGGTGTGATTGAGGACTTGACGCAGTGCAGGCTCAACATTTGTTTCATAATCGTCGTGGAGATCATCAAGGCTTGTGCGGAGATCCTGACGAATGCTTTGTATCGCTGTTTGGGTATCCTTGCTAAAGTCGATGACTTTTTGGGCGTCTTGGGAGAGTGGTGAAAGAGTTGAACGGATGGAAATGCTTTTTTGACGGAGGAGATTGAGCTTTTGAAGTAGTTTATTGAATGGGGCGGTCAAAGGCGTATGAGGAAGGAGGTGATCAATCATATCTCTTCGCTGGGTGATTTTCTGAGCTTGTCTTCAAAGCTCATTTTCGAGGTTGGTGAGTTTTGTGGTGATCTGGTTAAGATCGTTCTCGAGGTGCTGGTTTTTCTGATCGGCATAGCTAAGGATAGCAGAAAATTCGCTATCAATGCTTCTAGCGATGTCTTGGATTGAGGTTTTATGGGTTTGGATTTGATCTGGGACGGTATCCAAAAGTTTGAGGCTTTGCTCGGCAAGTGTCCTGCTTTGGTAGAGCGCTTCTTTCCCTTGATTGATGTCGTTTTTGAGGGTTGGGAGTTTGCCATAGGCTTCCTCGAGTTGGTATCTCGAACGGTAGGAAATCTCCAGAATTTTATTGATTTTTTCATCAACGGCATCTAAACTTTCACGAGCATCATGCACGAAGTCGATCAAACCATATACGCTTGTTTTGCTAGCTTGGAGATCGAATCCCACGAGATTCAATTTTTCCATCAGGATGCGATTGACGGTGTCTATGAAAGATTTTTGGATATTTTCTTTGATCGTCGTTGCTCCTTTACTAGTGATTTTTGGGGCTATGGCGTTGAGCTTCTCGTTGACAGTATAACGGATTTCTGGGTGCTGAGGAAACTCATCAAGAAGTGTGATCATCTTTTCGCTAAACCCGCTTTCAATTACAATAGAACCATAATATTTCCCTAGCTTTGTCCCTTGGTTGGCGATATTTTCATCGACAAAAACCCAACCGATATTTTGATCAGTCTTTAGTTCTTTGATAACTTCTGCTCCAATATTGATAAATTCCTCCTTAAAAACAGCTCCAATATCATTATTGACGACGGCGACCTTGATGCCTCTGGTATTCCCATAAGGGTCTCGGGAGGATTTTAGGTAAAACCAGGCATAGAGCGACGGCAAAATGCAGAGTCCTAGCACGATGACCATTGCACCTCGATTGGAAAAGATGCGTTTAAGATCTGCTGTATAGATACGTCGGATTCGTTTCATCGGTTTTCATAAGAGGCAAAAATTTGCTCTTGAGTATAGTGATCTTGGGCTGTATGTCAACGAGGAAGAAAAGTCTGATTTTTTTGACTTTTGTAAGGTTTTGAAGTATACTTGAGCAGAGTTTTTATTTTCAGTTTGCTTGAGATGCTTGATGTGAAAAAAGAGGCGGAGATGTTTGGTCGTTTGTCGCACGATGAAAAGCTTAAACGTGTGCAAAAGTGGCTCGGAGAGCTGGCGTATCATTATGACTATTTTCGTGATTTGGACAGCTATGTGCATATCCATAAAGCATCACTTGATGATGCGTTTTTGGAGGCGATGTTTCAGATTATCCTCAATTTAGCCAAAGAAGTGGAAAAGCTTTAATTTTTTAAACGAGAGAAGATGAGAAGTGTGGAAATTATTAAAAATGATGAGGCAGCAGATAAAAATCTAAAGTCTGAACTTGACCACCTTGTCGGTGGGATCAATATCAAAGAAAAAAATGAGAGTTTTGGTGCGATCGATCAGTTTTTTGAAAAGTTGAATAGTTTGCCGGAAGAGCAGAAAAATTTAGCTCTTCAGCATGCGCTCGGTAAGAGTAGTCTTACGATTGACGGCTCCAAGAAGAAACTTAGCTCGTTGGCGAAACTTTTTGATAAGGCGGTCGATCAGGAGAGTGGAACATGGAAAATTAAGCTGAAAGAGGGCGTTTCTTTGCGTGATTCATCCTCGTCTGATGTAGTGAATCCTGAGACAAGCAATTCTTGAGCTCAAGATACTACTGAAGCTTCTGGCGGAAGTGATTCTACCCCCAAAAACTATGTAGAAATTGCGAGCGCTAATGATCCAGAGGCTGTTACGAGCAAAACTCCTGCTGGAGCAGGTGAAAAAAAAGATGAAGCTGTTCAGACGACTCCAGCAACGGAAGAAGAACCGGATGATGCTGATCTTGAGGGGCTTAGTGCTGAAGAACAGGAACTTGTTTCTTCGCTACTGAATGAAAAGAACTCGCCTTTAGCGTATTTGATCCAGAAGAGCTCGAATTTTGCCAAGATTCAGGCTCAGAAAGGATATGGAGCGGATGCGGATACTTTGCTAGAAATTCGTGAAGATAAGATTCTCTGAAATCAGACGAGAAGGGCTTTATCTGGATTATTAGATTGGATTGGATCAGATTTATCATCTGTTGAGTTTGCGCCCTTGACGCCGGAAAGTGTGTTGTCGATGGGATTCATTTCTCAAGATATGAAAGAAAAAATTGAGGCAAGTGGACCAGAGAGCGTGAAGTCGCTCTGGAGTGATGAAACATATGAGCGTAAAAGTCCTTATACCAATAATTTTGCTTTAAAAAAGAAAGAAAATACTGATTCAGATCAGCAGGTAGTTGATGGGAAAGCGGATGTTGTAGATGGAGCTTCGCAGAAAACTCAACCAGAAGCAAAGAATGTAGATGGAGAGAAATCTGCTGAATCAACGAATGAGCTTAAACGGTGGCTTGTGGATGGTATTCCTCATGAGATTGTTAATGTTTCTTCTTTTGATCAGCTTCCAAAGGATGAAAATTGAGCTTATAAGTGGTCCGCTTCGCCAAAAAAGCTTTATAAGGTGGCGGTGGCAGGCAAGATCTTTCATTGTTTTGATAATGGAAAATGTCAAGATCTGAAAACGGAAGAAATGGCTCATACGAAAGACGTTGTAGCTAAGGTGGCGAAACTTCAGGAACAACTTCCTACGAAGAAAGCCAATTTGATCAAAGCGTTTGAGCTTCAAGAAATGGATGGAGGTTATTATGCCAGAGAGGGAGACGCTTCTCTTTATACGATTGATGAGGTGGGGACGCTCTATGCTGCTGGACCGCACTGAGTGCAGAAGTTCCTCTGAGGAAAGGCTGATCATTGGGAGGCAGCTAAGGTAGAGGATTTGCCGTCGAGAGAGTTTCTCAAGACAGCGACGATTAGGACTCTAGGATTGCAGCAAACGGATGAGAACTGTTATGGAAAGGAATGATGGAGCGGAGCTTTTGCTTTCGACAAGCAAGGAAAGCTTTGTTATGCGGGGATTGATCGTGGAAGGATGGTTTTTGAGGGATTAGAGACGCTAGGGCATTCGACTCAAGAGCCTGCTAAAGATGCGGTAAAAGATTCTTTGCAAATGCTCTATACTCCTCTTTGGGTTCCTCAGCCTGTTGAAAATCAGGTTCAAATTCCTTTTAAACCGCAAGTGACGACTCCTCAAGAGCCTTGGGCTGCTCGGGATTCGGCCGATTTAGAAAAGCCTTGGAAGGAGGTTGCAGAACTGCCTGAAGAGGTGAAGTATATTGAAGTGTAGTGTTTTAGGTTTCGATGAGTTTTCGCTCGCCCTTCTCTAGCCCCTCGAGGGTTCGGGATCAGATTCTGAGTCTTTTGAGGTAAATGACCTTATTCCCGACTGCTTCGAGCATCCTTTTGACCTGATGATATTTCCCTTCTGTGATGGTCAAGAGGATTTTTTTTTCCTCAAGTTGCTGGACTTTTGCTGGTTTGGTAAGGTAGCCATCATCGAGTTGAACTCAATTTTGGAGCTGTTCGCAGTCTGTAAGGCTGATCGGTGATTGGAGCCAGACTTCATATTCTTTTTCTTTATCTCGTTTTGGGCTAATGACCTGATGAATAAACTGACCATCATTGGAAAGCAAAAGTAGACCTTCTGTATCAACATCAAGCCTTCCCGCGACATGCAACAAATGCACATAGGGGCAGTCAAGCATCTGCTTTTTGTAGCTCGGATATCCAAATTCATCTTCATCTGAGGAAATGTAGCCTGCTGACTTGTAGAGCATCGCATAGACTTTTTCAAGCACCTTAATTTCTTGACCAAAAACTGTCAGCATTTCTCCACCAAAAAGCTTAAAGTCTGATTTTTTCACGCTTTCTCCATTTACGAGAATGTTTCAAGATTTACAAGCATTAGCAGCTTCTCTACGAGAAATTAGCCCGAGATTTGCGAGGTATTTATCAAGTCTTTGCATTATGTTTACGGTAGTAAATGAGAAAATCTTTAATCCCTCGTAATCATTTTAACGAACGTATCAGTTGGAATTTCCACGTTTCCGATAGCCTTCATTCTTTTCTTTCCTTCTTTTTGCTTTTGGAGGAGCTTTCTTTTTCTGCTCACATCTCCTCCATAACATTTAGCGAGGACGTCTTTTTTTATCGCGGAAATGTTTTCACGAGCGATGATTTTATTTCCGAGTCCTGCTTGAAGAGGAATAGCAAAAAGATGTTTTGGGATCAGCGTTTTTAACTTTTCTACTGCTTCACGACCGAGATAATAGGCTTTATCATTATGCACAACCCAGGTTAAAGCCTCCACTTTCTCATTATTGATAAAAATATCAAGTTTCACGAGGTCATCTGCATGATAACCCTTAAATTCATAGTTCATCGTTGCGTAGCCTTTCGTCGCAGATTTCAAGCGATCATAAAAATCAACGATGATTTCCCCCATAGGAAGCTCGTAATGCCAAACCACTCTCGTTGCATCCAAGTATTCCATATGCTGAAGTTTCCCCCTATATTCCTGACAAAGTGCCATAATATTTCCTGCAAATTCTTCAGGTCCAACAATCTCAACATTTCCAATCGGCTCTAAGATTTCCTCAATCATTCCTTGATCTATCATATCGGAACCTGATTTTACGACGATTCGTGGTTTCAAGAGTTCTGCAAGTTTCACAAAAGTCTGCTCCTCTAGCATCGTTCCGAAAATCCCTTCGGAGTGTTCTAAATGTTCCTGTTCTTGTGCGGATAACGTCAGATTTTCTTTTTTGAGAATTTCACGATAAAGCCCAGTCTGAATCAGACTTTTGATATTCATTCAAGTTTTAATCAGTGGAATGGAAAGGTTTTTGGACTTTACAAGATACATCACGGTCGGAATCGTGAAAATCGTATCAAGCCCATACTCACGAAAAAGCCTTTCCTTGATGATATCCATATGGAGCATCCCGAGAAATCAGCAACGAAACCCAAGTCCAAGTGCCTTACTATCCTCCATTTCATAGACAACTGCACTATCATTGAGCGAAAGCTTCTCGAGGCTATCCTTGAGTTTGTCGTATTCAGTAGAGTCAATTGGATAAACCCCGGCATATACATAAGGAGTGACCTTTCTAAATCCAGGAATCAAATACTGATGATATTTGCTGGTTCCTTCGTTTTTATTGATCTTGGTTTTGATGATGGTATCTCCAATTTTCACATCTCTTACCGATTTTTGTCCGGTCACGATATAGCCGATTTGTCCTTCATTAAGGCTTTTGTCGGCTTGATATTCTGGAGTGAAGTGTCAGACTTCTGTTGGTTGGAAACTCTTTTCTGAGTGGATCAGATAGACCTCGTCTCCTGCCGAAAAGGAGCCGTCTACAACCTTTACATAGGCGAGAACTCCTTTATAGGGATCAAAGACAGAATCAAAAATCAATGCTCTAGAAATTTCAGACATTTACCACAAAAAAAAGCTAAAAAAGCTGATCTAAAGCTAATGAATTGCTCTGGATTTGCAAGTAAGATTTTTTTGTTTTCTCTGAAGAGGGAATGTTTTTTGTCATAAAATGTTGAAATGGCAAGTTTTATTGTTATAAAAAATCAGATTTTATTATTTTTTATGGAAAATTCGGTTATAATTGAGTTAAGTTTTTATTCGTCAGTGTGATCGAGATGGGGAAAAAGAAGAAACAGCATCAAACAAATTCTTCCCTGTACTCTTTTGCTTTTAGTATTGAGCAGCAGAGGGCTCTTTCTGTAAATAAGGCGATCTCTGGTCATGTTGATGAGCTTGCTCAAACGCTTTCTTATGCTCCAAACTTTGATATTGATTCTACCTATTTAGATCTGGAAGCAAGGTTTGATTTGTCTGCTGGGAAGGGAATCCTTCGCGATATGATCCAAAATAGCAAATCTGTTGACTATGGAACGGTGAATTTAGAAAATTTTTCACTAAAAGAGATCGAGTCTTTGAAGTTTTGGGAAATCCCTACATCGAATCCACTTTTTGTTGCTAAAGTTGAAGAAGCAGTGATTCAGTGCATTATGGATGAGTTTGCGGGTCAACTCAATCCCGCAGAACAACGTAGTTTTACGGAGGCGGTTCGCTATCAGAGCAAGAGTTTGCCTTCTTTTCTCAGTGCGGTTCATGCGTATGCTGATTCTCTCAATAACTTTCAGCAAAAATCTCGTTTCCAAAAAATGATTCAGACTTTTGTGCTTCCTTTGAGAAAAGTTGTAGATCAGCTCGAGGCTTCTGGTGAAGATGTGACTGCAATCAAGACAAAAGCATTTCAAGATCGAGCACATGACCAACAAACTTTTGTAGATGCTTTTGTAAGTAAGGCGGTGATTTCTAGGCTTCACAAAAGAGTTGAAGAGATGAAAATTCTGATCAATGATGTGAAAGATACTTTTGATAAGGTTGTTCCATTCTTTCCTACGATTTTTCAGCAATTCCCCGCCGACTTTTCTGCTCTTTTGCAGGTGTTTCCGGAGAAAAAACAAGCCTATGATGCACTTGGGAAAGAATATGAGGCAGCGACTTCTGATGCGGAGCGTGATCTTGTAGTAGAGAAGATAAATGCTCTTTACTGGGAAGTCTATCTTGCAGATTTGGCAACTAAAGAGCCAAAACTTTGTGCCTATCTGACTGAACTGAAAAAATCAGATTTTGACTTTTCTCTCTTATCCGATCAGAGCGGATTTTTCTCTCTGATTGCTCAGATGAGGCTTAAGCAGATGAAAGATGGCACGATGCTCTCGTTTTTTGGTCAGGATACTGCTGCTTTTGAGAAGTTTTTTTTGGAACTTTTTGATCTTAATACGTCTGAAATTTCGGTTAGTGGCTATACGATTCCTGTAAAAAAGAAGGTACTTCCGGGTAAGCATTGGGATTATAATAATTTTTTTTATGGACAGTCCTCTGATGCGCTTCCTCTAGAGTATGAGCTTGATATTAGTAAAGTTCCCCTTTCTGTAGAGGATAGATATTCTTTTGAGAGGCTTTTTGCTTATGGGAAAAATCCGGCTTCTCCGGGGATTTATTCCCTCAAAGGTAATGATCTTGGAAAACTCTTGTTCCTTTTTAAACTTGGGCAGGACAATTCTATCTTTGACAACTATGATCCGAGAGCTTGAAAACAAAAACTGGATTCATTCTTTGATAATTTATCTCAACTTGGAAAATGTACTGAAGATTATCGTTTTTCTCCGGATAAAAATAAACCTGAAGGTTCTACAGATCCTTCGGATTCCTCTCCTGAATGGACTCCAGAGTCGAAGGAATCAGTATTGGAGCAGTTTTATGAAGCTTGGAAGTCTCTTGATGGGATGCAAAGTGAGGATCCAGATTGTGGATTTAAGGAAGGTGCTAGTATTTATGGTCCTTTGTGTGAAAGTGCGCTTCCTCCTTATGAAAACTGAGGAATGTCGTGGATTAAACTTGAAATTGTAAAGGTCAATAAAGATGCAACGCCACCTACCTTTAAGTTAAAGTCGAGCGGAACAGAGAGGAAGCTTGCTTCTTCTGAAGAGGGAAAAGAGCGAACACTGACTATGACCAAAGAAACTCTTGATAAGATTCGTGGTCTTTTGAATGGAGGAGCTAAGAAGGTTTTGAGTGAGAAAAAAGATTTTAATCAACAGATGGAGGATTTTCAGAAAGCAGGTCTATGTGACAGAAATGTCCTGTGAGGTGCGGTTTTTGAAAATGGGAAATTTACTACGACTCCAAATCATTTGGATGGAACTATCGGTCAAAAAGAGGATGTTTCATATTTCTGAACAACAGATGTTGTCCCAGATCCTCAAAGCTCAAAAATGAAAAGGTATTCTATTCTTTACAAGGTAAAGCATAATTCTGATCATACTTTTTCTGTTTCTTCTGAATTTGTGAATCTTGAGTGAGAATCTAAGACTTACGAACACAAGATGAGTTATTCAGATTTTTTATTCTTTTTGAATGAAAAAAAGCTTGCTCCCAAGACACAGTCTCAGGTTGAAGAAGAGAAGCAGGCTAGACAAGATGTGATCTCTTCCCATAATAGAACGTGGAAATTTACAAGTATTCAGTCTGTACTTTTTGCTCGGAAGACTATCTGGAAAAATCTAAATTCCAAGCTAGATGAATATCAAAAGGAACAAAATGAAGATTTTTTGGGATATTTGGTGACAGGAAAGGGAATTTACAAGTGGATATGAGATACTTTGGGCTTTATCCCTTCGATCAAAGATGCTGCCAATAAGCTCCATGAGGAAGCAATGCTCAAAAAAGAGTCAAATACTTGGAAAGGAATAGAAGCTTGGATCAATAAATTTGCTTCTATGCAAGATTATGCTAATCTTTTTGAAAAAGGGTTTGATCATCCGAATGGTTATACGCTAGATGCGATCATAGGAAAAGGGAATACTTTGCAGAAGATCCTTCTTAGTGGGAAATCTGTTGTGGAGAATGATGGACTGAGACCAATTATGGCAGCAGCAATGATTGCAAATCTTAGGCAATGAAAGGGACTTTATCGTGGGTTGTCAGGTAAGGATAATCAGGGACTTTGGGTGAAGTGTTTGCTGGGAGATGCACACTATAAGAGATATAGAGCTATTAGAGCTGATGTCTTAAAAAAGATAAAGTCTGGAGTGAAGAATGCTGATCAGCTTCAGGATCAGCTAAAAAAATCAGAGGTGGATTATATCGTCAATAATATCAGAAATGCAAATGGGACAGAATGAGCATTTGGTTCTATTGATGACGAAAATAAGCAAATTCTTAAGCAACTTTATTCGGACAAATTTGCAGGAGAATTGGAGAAGGCTGCTAATGAGACGACAGGAAAATCTGCTGTAGAGTGAGCGTATGGAAAGATTTCTCATAATAATTTTGCCATAGCATCTAATGATTTCAATAGATTTATCAAATCTGGAAGGATTGAATCTGCACTCTGAAATCTCAAAAAAATGTGAGATTTGGCGAAAACCCCAGAAAATCATAGTAAACTTAAAGTGGCTATGACCTATGTGATGCTTAGTGGTATCATGAATAGATATGGTGATAAAGCTATGAGGAAGTGGTTTGATGCTTTGGCGAGAAACTATATGTTACCGACGACGCTTTTTGCTAAAAAATGGGAAAATCAAGAATATGCAGCTCATCTACTCAATCAAGTATTCCCTCCGTCAGATGAGAAAAATTTTGCTCGTGCTACAGGATATAAATTATCAGATTTTGATAGCTCTTCTCCCAATATTCCTTATGGTAAGTTGCTTGATAACTTGGATGTTCGATGGAGAGAAAATGAGAAATCAATTGATAATTATTTTCTCAAACTTAAGAGCTCAGATTGTGCCCATGATCCTATCCTCAAGGCGGTTCAAGATAAACTTTGGGAGAGGAGTGAGGATAACCTCGATGGAGACTGGGCTTCAAATAGTGGACTTACGGGACACTATGCGATGTTGGCATCTCCTTCTACTATTTCGAGGAATAAGTCCTATGATCGTTCATGATTTACGGGGAAAGATATTGATGAAAAAAATGATAAAGCAGATTTTTGGACGAAGGTTTTGGATGATTTAAATAAAGCAAAAGATCTCCCAAATGCTCCGGAATTTTTGCTCAGACAGTTTGTTACATGGTTTGTCCCTTCAGAGTGAGATTATTCGGAACTTATTAGCTGGATCAGAACCGCTAATGCAGTGAAAAATTATGGTACAAAAAATACTATCTCGTTCACAATCCATGATGAATCTGGTAAGCCAAATCCTTTTTCGTCTTCTGCTGTGTATAAACAAACAGATGCAAGGGATGTTTTGTGGTATCTCTTTAAGGGAAAAGTTTTGAGATTAAACTCTGCTCCTCCTCCAAAGCAGTTTGAAGATGTTTTGAATTTTTTCATGGATTATTTTAGTAAAGGTCATGTTTTGTCAACAATTGCTCAGGATTCTATGCTGAAAAAGGTGTTTTGATCTTCTTTGCCTAGTCTTCCTGCTAGTAAGCCGGTTACCCTTCTTCCATGGCAAGAATATAATAAATATGTTGATAAGAATAATCCTTTCGCTGCTCAAAATGATCCAAAATGATTAACTCCGCAGCAAAAACGGAATAGAGCTTGGAGAAAGAAATACTATAGAACGGGGCTTTTCTTGAATGAAAGCTTGGTTTCTATTCAGAAGAAAATGAATGATATGGGAATTTCTGATGCTCCTCAGCTTTCCGGATTTGATGAAGATTTTTCTAGCAATATTTATAATCAGGTTTATCACGGGCTTCCCGGATTTGATGATTTCTCTAGTGATATTTATAATCAGGTTTATCATACTGCAGCTTAGCCATGTGAGAGATATTTTATTGCTTTTATTCAAAGAACAACTTGCTTTTCTTAGAGAAAACTCTAATCTAAATCTGTTTTTTAGATTGTAGTTTATTGTGGAATGAAGACCTGGTTGTTATTTCAGTATTATTGTTTTCTTGGGCGATGTGCTAGGCATTATCTCAAGAAATATCAGGTCTTCACTATAGGAATCAATGGAAGTGTGGGTAAAACTTCATGCCGTATGATTATCCATCAAACTTTGCAAAAAGCTCTTCCTGAGCAGAGAATTTATACTTCTCCAAAAAACTTCAATGGCGAACTCTGAATGTCGCTCTCTATTCTCCAGGTAGAACGTCGAGAACCTCAGATTTTTACTTTTCTGAAAACGGCGATTCTGGCACTCAAAAAAGCTTTTTTCTCAAAGAAGGAGTATGATATTATTGTGCTAGAATATGGGATTGATAGACCAAAGGAGATGGGGTTTTTGCTAAGTATTAATAAGCCACATATCGGCGTTTTTACTGCGATTGATGCGGTGCATTCTGAGCAATTTGGTAATCCAGCTGAGATTGCTAGAGAAGAAGTAAAAATGGTAAAAAATACGAGAGAAATGGCTTTTCTGAATCTGGATGATCCGTATGCTCAGCAGCTCGTTTGAACCTTAGGTGTTGATGAACTAACTTATCAAACTTTAGGCTCAAACAGTAAAGCAAATCTGACTTTTTTTGATGAAAAGCTCCGTCTTGACTATAAAAGTAAGCATCTTGTGCTGACGGATCTTGCTGTGCAGCTCAAGAAACAGTCGTTAAACCTTCAAACAAATCTTTTGGGAAAGCCGAATTATGGCTATCTTACGGTTGCTTTGGTTATCGCTCAAGTATTGGCGTTGAAGTTTGGTGGGAAGGAGCTCGATATGGATGCTTTGTTGGCAGAGCCTTTGATTTTTCAGCTTCAGCCGTGAAGATGTTCGATCTTTGCTGGAAAAGAGGAGAGTATCCTTATTGATTCTACCTACAATGCTTCTCCACTCAGTATGAGAAAGCTTATTGATACAACCTTGATCCTTAATAAGTCGCTTCCTCAGCAGAGAAAGGTGATGCTGGTATTGGGAGATATGAGAGAGCTTGGAGATTTGACGGAAAAGGAGCATCGTTTGCTAGCTGGCTATGTGCAGCAGAGCGCAGATTTTGTAGTGCTACTTGGGACTTCAATGCATCAGTTTCTCGCTGACGAATTAGAAAAAATCTGATTCTCCCCTTCAAGGTTTCAGCTTTGTCGTTCGGCTTCTGAGGTGGGAAAATTTGTCCTTGAATATCTCAAAAAATCAGATGAAAAGTGGATTGTCCTGCTGAAAGGAAGTCAGAATACGATTTTCCTTGAAGAAGCTGTAAAGATGCTCCTAAAAGATTCTTCTGAAGCTCAATTCCTTACAAGACAATCAAAACGATGGCTGGAGAAAAAAGCGTAATTTTTGTACCTTTTCTTTTCGTCTAAACTGTTTGATTCGTTTTTAGCTTGCTATTTATAGGCATTTCTGTATCTTTCTTATTTTATATTACTAGTGTTTGGGATGAGATTGACAAAGATTATTGCTACCGTGAGAGGTGATTATGATAAAGGAAAAATTGTAGAGCTTTTTGAGGCGGGAGTTGATGTTATTAGGATAAATTTTACTCATGCAACGCCGGAAACTTCGGAGGCTTTGATGTCTGAAATTAATAGATTGAATGCAGAAGGGAAAACTCATTTGAGTCTGCTTTTGGATACTAAATGACCAGATATCAGGACGGGCGTAAGAACTACTCCTTTAGCGATTTCAAAGGATCAGATTTTTCATATTGTGATTGATACCTCAAAACTTGTGCAGGATTCGGATGTTTTCTGTGATTATCCTGGCATTTTGACTGACGTTTCAATTGGACAGGAAATTATTATTGATTCTGGGCTTTTGGTCGTGGTCGTGGTTGAGATTACTCCAGATTATTTGGTTGTAAAAGCGCTTAATGATGCAGAAATCTGATCTAAGAGGCATATCAATCTTCCTGGAGCGAAAATTTCACTGCCAGCGATGATAGAGAAAGATAAAACGGATATTCTTTTTGGTATAAGGATGAGAATTGCTTATGTGGCGGCTTCTTTTATCAGAACTGGGGAGAATGTTCAGGAAATTAGGAGATTCCTCGATGAAAATGGAGGAACAGGTGTGAAGATTATTTCTAAGATTGAAAATAAGGAAGCTTTGGAAAATTTGGAAGCTATTGTCAGATATTCTGATGGTATTATGATAGCAAGGTGAGACCTTGGTATTGAGATGCCTATTCACGAATTGCCAGTATATCAAAAGAAAATTTTGGATATGTGTTTTGTCTACGGGAAGCCTGTGATTATTGCTACTGAATTGATGAAGAGTATGGTGAGCAATCCTTTCCCAACAAGAGCTGAGGTAAGTGATGTGTATAATTCTGTCATTATGAGGGCGGATGCCGTGATGCTTTCTGATGAAACGGCTGTTGGAAAATATCCTGTGAAAGCTGTTCAATATATGGAAAAGACTGTAATGGAGGCAGAAAAAACAACCTGCAATAAGCACAAGGATTTTGACCTCCAGTCAGAAGAGGAGTCAGAAGTTTTGAAAAAGGCGCTTGCACGTTATGCTCTGATGCTTGCGGATGATATTCATGCAAAGGTTGTAGTAGCTTTTTCTTATTCTGGGAATCTTGCGAGATATTTGTCTGCTTTTAAGCCTAATCAGCCTGTGATTTCTTTTACTACAGAGGAGGTTTTGGACTATTCTTTTGGGATTAATTACTGAGTTATTTCTGAAAAAGTTGAAAAATTCTGATCCCATATGTCTGAAGATCAGGATATGGCGATTGCTGTTCTGAAGGAGAAAGCTTTTGTGAAAAAAGGAGATTATGTGCTTTTTGTCGGAGAAAGGGTCGCTGGGAACTCTCGCCAACCACAGTTGAGGATTGTCCAGATTGATCAGTAATTTTGCGTGGTAGAAAGTCAGTATTTTTACTTGTTTTTTTTCTTTGAATTAATAAAATCACCTTTGCTATTTTGGTGCTATGTTTTTAATTTTGTAGTGAGAGGAAAATGGATTTTGATCCAAAAAAGAATTATTATGAGATTTTGGGTGTGAGTGAAACTGCTACCGCAGATGAGATAAAAAAGACCTTTAGAAAGCAGGCTGTGAAGCATCATCCGGATCGTTGAGGTTCAAAGGAAAAGTTTCAAGAGATTAATGAGGCTTATCAAGTGCTCTCTGATGATCAGAAAAGGCAACAATATGATATGTATAGGAAAGGGAGGGTCGGAGCTTGAGGTTTTGATTTCTGAGGTTTTTGAGGAGGAAATGGTGCTCAGTTTGACTTCTGAGGATTTGGCGATATTGGCGATCTTCTCTGAGGAATGTTTGGAGGCGGGTTTTGAACTGGAGGATCGAGGACGAGTAAACCAACGAAAGGGACGGATTTGGAGAAGCATATTGAGATTACTTTTGAAGAGTCCTATCTTGGAGTCAAAAAGAAAATTGCCTATACGAGAGCGGTAAAAGTAGATGGGCTTACGGAAGAGACTTGTTCACACTGTAAATGAACGGGGAGAGTGAGTCAGCAGGCACAAACGCCGTTTTGAGTATTTCAGACTCAGACTGCCTGTCCTGAATGCTCAGGTTTTTGAAAACTTTACAAAAAGGATGGGAAAGTGGTTTGAAATGGCGGACTGGAGAATCGTAAAGAGGTGCTAGATTTGGAAATCCCTGCAGGTATAAAGTCTGGAAGTTTCCTCAAATATGCTGGAAGAGGAGATCAGGGAGCTGGAGACGTTCCTTCTGGAGACCTTTATGTGAAGATTCTTGTCCAGGACTCCACGAAATATGCGAGGAAGACGGATGATCTTTATGTAAAAGCTGAGGTTTCCCTTTTTGATTTGGTGCTGGGAGGAGAGGTCGAAGTGCCGCATCCTGAGGGGAAAATGACCGTAAAAATCCCTAAATGAACTCAAGTAGGACAAAAAGTCCGTGTAGCGGCAAAGGGTTTTGGAGAAAAGGGGCTTTTCAAGTCAAAAGGAGATATGATTGTAGAACTTCAGATTTCTGTGCCAAAAAAATTGACGAAAGAGCAGGAGAAGCTCCGAAAAGAGTTGCAAAAACTAAACTAGAAAAAATCTGATTCAAAAAAATCCTGATCAGTTACGAGTCAGGATTTTTCTTTTTTTAGGGTTGTTATCCCAATTTTCTTTTTACTGCAATTTTTCCATCAAATCCGATCTGAGAAATCACAACATTGATGGTATCTCCCACTTTGAAATGTTTCTCTAGTCCATCGCTAAATTTCTGACCGAGATTGGAAACATGGCAGAGTCCTTGTTTTCCCTTTGGAAGCTGAACGAAGAGTCCGTAGGCTTCTACTCTCACGATTTTTGCGTCAAAGACTTGTCCTACCTCAAGGTCTGTCGCAATCTCAAGGATCAGATTTTTAGCCTTTTCAATCATTTCTTGCTTTTCGTGCGTAAGGAAACAGGTTCCGTCATCTTCAAAGTCAATCTTGATATTGTCGCATTGCTCAATAATTTTATCGATCATTTCTCCACCTTTTCCAATCACTTCCTTGATTTTCTCAGGATTGATCTTGAAAACATGAATCTTTGGAGCATATTCTTTGACTTGAGCTCTCGGAGTTGGGATGGTTTCTAGCATAAAGTCCATGATCTCTTTGTAGCCCTCACTCGCTCTATCAATCGTTTCATGCACAATATCCAAAGTCAGACCTTTAAGCTTCGTATCAAGCTGGATTGCGGTGATTCCTTCTTTGGTCCCTGCGACTTTGAAGTCCATATCTCCAGTGAAATCCTCAGTTGCCATAAGGTCGTTAAGCACCATATGCTTGGTTACTGCTCCGTTTTCGTCCGTTTCAGTCATAAGTCCCATTGCAATTCCTGCAACTGGCTTCTTGAGCGGAACTCCAGCATCCATAAGGGCAAGGGTAGAACCACAAACCGATCCCATACTGGTTGAACCTCCAGATCCAAGGCATTCTGAAACCACTCTGATAGAGTATGGAAATTCTTCTTTGCTTGGAATCATATTCTCAAGGGCTTTTTCTGCCAACCTTCCGTGTCAGATTTCTCTTCTTCCTGTTCCTCTCATAGCTTTTGCTTCTCCAGTAGAGAAAGGAGGAAAGTTATAGTGATGGAAATATCTCTGCTCAACATCGTTATGCTCCATATCCTCAAGGACGAGGTAATCTTTTGGACCTCCGAGCGTTACGGTAGAAAGTACCTGAGTATCTCCTCTCCAGAATAGTCCAGAACCATGTACCCTTGGGAGATTGTCCGTCTCACAGAAAAGCGGTCTAATATCTTTGATTTGTCTGTCGTCAATTCTCTTTCCTGTAGCGAGGGTTCTATTTCTGATGAAAGCTTTCACCGTATTGAAAACTGCCATCTTGATCTTGCTTTCTGTGTATTCTTCTGTGTCTTCGGATTCAGCTTTTTCTTTTGCTGCTTCCAAAGCTTCTTTTTCATACTGACTGAATAGATCATTGAAAGGCACTTTAGTATTTCCAGTAAGGGCTTGGAGTTTTTCATCGGTTAAGAGCTCTTTTACAAATGCCATCGTTGCTTCACTTGGCTTATTGAACGTGATTTCTTTCTGCTGAATGTCTAAGGTCTTCAAGAAATCAAGCTGAAGATCACAGGCCTCATCAATTACTTTCTGTCCAAGCGTGAAAGCTTGTTTCATAAGCTCATCAGGGAATTCAAGCGATTCACATTCAATCATATTGATAGATCCTTTCTTTCCTGCTACCAAAAGATTTAATTCAGATTTTTCCAACTGTTTTTTGGTAGGATTCACGATAAATTCCCCATCAAGATAGCCGATCTGAGCTGCACCTACGGGACCATCAAAAGGAATCCCCGCCGCCATAATAGAAAGCGAAGCTCCGATAATATCCATCACTCCAAGACTGATTTCGTGATCAAGCGCAAGTGGAGTCACGGAAATAACAACATCGTTGATCATTCCCTTTGGAAACATCGGTCTGAGCGCTCTATCGGTAAGTCTCGCATAGAGAATTGCTTGATCAGAAGGTCTTCCTTCTCTCCTTCTATAGACTGCACCTCCGATCCTTCCAGCAGCGGAATAACTTTCTCTCATATCAATCATGAGCGGCAAAAAGTCCATCCCTTCTCTCGGATTTTTCTCCATTACCGTTGAATAGAGAAGTACATTTTCTCCCATCTGCATTCTAATACTTGCATCAGCTTGTACTGCAAGTTTCCCCATTTCAAAGGAAACCGGTTTTCCGTATCGCACGGTAGATTGACGAGCGATTTCAAATTGTTTTTTTACGACCATCGTTTTCGTAGAAAAAAATAAAAGTGATGAGCTTTCCTCAGCACTATTGAGACAGATTAAAAGGCAAAAAAATCTGACTTACTTTCTTGCTTTTTAATCCACCACGGCGATGAGGAGATGACTCGCGAAGAAAGTATACACTTTTCAGAGGAATTTGCAACAAAAGAAAAACATAAGAATCTTCTTGCATTTTCAAAGGAATCCCCTAGAATTTCACTGTTTATCTGACTTAGAAATAATGAAGAAAACCTCACTTCTCCTTACCATTATCCTTGCTCTTGTGGGGACACTTTTTGGGGTATGGTATTTTAACGCTTCTCATTCTTGTAGTGCTTTTTCTGCTGAATGTAAGGAAAATACTGCTGAGCAGAAAGGAAAAATCTATCTTGATGTGCGTGAAGAAGAGGAATGGATTGCTGGGCATGTAAAGGGAGCTTTACACATCAAGATGGGCGATATTTTTGCTGGGAACTATGGGCAAATTCCACAAACTGAACCAGTCTATGTATACTGCCGTTCTGGGCGTCGTGCAGGTGAAGTGATTCGCTTTTTAGAGGAAAAAGGATTTACAAATCTGATCAATGCTGGTGGTTTGCGTGATCTAGAAGGAGTAGAAATCGTAGAAGGTGAGTAATTTCTGTTTTTTAGTAAAAAGTTTACTTGACAAATAGTTTTGTATTTGTATATTTGTCTTGTTTTTTTATGATTTCTTGTAAAAAATAAGAATGGAGAAAGATATCTTTTGAGCAGAGCGTCAGGAATGAACTCTTAATCCTGAAACTTCAGAAACTGGAGGAACTAAGGAGCCAATAGCGAAAATACAAGAAACCACTTCGGGAAATCTTAAAGTTACTCTTAATGGAAGAGAACTTAAAATTACTAAGATTCATTCTACTGCAGAGGTGGATCCTTCAGCACAGATTGATCCTTCTGTTGTTGTTCCAGAGGGCTGTGTTATTGGACCAAATGTCGTTATCAAGGAGGGGGCTGTTTTAGGAAGCAATGTTCATATTTGAGCTAAAGCGAACATCTGAACTAATACGAAAATCTGAGCTAATACGGAAATCTGAGCTGAAGTGAGAATCTGAGCTGAAGTGAGAATCTGAGCTGAAGTGATAATCTGAGCTGGAGTGATAATCTGAGCTCGAGTGAAAATTCTCCCTGACAACAAAATCTGAGCTGGAGTGATAATCTGAAATCTAGTGGAAATGCTTCCTGACAACAAAATCTGAAGAGAAGTGATAATCTGAGATCGTGCGCAAATATGAAATAATGCGGAAATATGAAATAATACGGAAATCTGAACTGATACACAAATCTGGAAGAATACAAAAATCTGAGCTGGAGTGATAATCTGAAATGATGCGGAAATCTGATATGATGTGCAAATCTGAGAATGAGCGAGAATCTGTGCTTGAGCAAACATCTCGATATTCTCGAAAATTAGTCCTTATTCTGTTGTTGATGAAGAAGGGAATTTGATAGGTTATCTTCAGCAAGAGGAAAGAGTAAATGAGAAGCAAGAGGAAAGAGGAAAGAGGAAAGAGGAAATGAGAAGCAAGAGGAAAGAGTAAATGAGAAGCAAGAGAGCTTTTGGAAAAGACTTTTTGGAAAAAATTATTAAAAAAAAGAAGAAGACGATCGTCTTCTTTTTTTGATTTCCCTCTTTTAGAAGGAGAATCCGCTAGAATAGTCTGAAAAATAAGGATTGGATCAGATTTTTTTCTAATGCCTGTTGTTTGTTGGAATTTTTCCTCTAATATTGGATATACTTGTCGTCAAAGTTTTCGTAATAGCTTTTAACTCTGAGCACATCGCCCTTCATTACCCCTTCAGATGAGAGGATCTCTAGAAAGCCTTTGCTTTGCATTTGTTGTCGAAAATATTGCTCGGCTTGGTCATTGCCTCGAGGGATCATAAAGACGAGTTTGCAGATTTCGCGGTTTTGGAGGTACCAAACTTTTAGGAATCTACTCTCTAGGGCTTCAAGATACCCGTCCTTGATCAAGGTTGGTTTCTCTTGCTCGGTGATCTCTGTGACCATTGTCAAATCTTCAGTTTCAGGCTCTTCGAAATAGGTCGTTTCATCAAAGATGCTTTCTGGATGATAGCCATTGTCTGGGGTTTTTTGGAGGAGTTCAGCGAGTTTTCTTAGCATTTCTCCGACGCCGTAGTAGGTTCCCGCTGAAGTTGTGAAGGTATTTTTTTCTAGGATTTCCTCATCGAGCCTCTGGAAATTATTCTCTCTCAGGAAGTCATTGAGCTCTGCATAGAGGGTTGTTTTGTATTCTCTGAGGATGGCTTCATCGTTTAGGAGGTCTCGTTTGTTGAGGATCAGGATTATTTTTTTGCTAAGGAGGAGTTCTTCTCTTTTTTTTACCTCGAGTATGATAAAGTTTCCGTCTTCTCTGAGGATGAAGGTAAGCTCTTCTCCTTCGCTAAATTTTTGCTTGATGTAGGTTATGATTTCGCTGAAGAGTCCTATCGTCTCTTTGATTCAGGATTCAAATCTGGAAAGGTCGGCTACAAAGGCAAAGATTCTTGCTTTCAAAATGTGTCTGAGAAAAGCGTTTCCTAGCCCCTTTCCCTCAGATGCTCCTTCAATGAGTCCTGGGATGTCAATTACATTAAATCTGAAATCACCAACGGATACGGAGCCTAGATTTGGAACCAGGGTAGTAAAAGGATAATCGGCGACTTTTGCCTTAACATTTGCCATACAGTTGATAAGGGAGGATTTTCCTACGCTTGGGGAGCCGATCAGGCCTACGTCGGCGAGCAGTTGGAGCTCCAGAATGATCTCTTTTTTTTGTCCTGGTTCTCAGAGGAGGTAGAAGTTTGGATATTGATTAACGGCGTCTTTGAAGTGGATGTTTCCGTAGCCTCCTTCTCCACCTTTGAGGATTTCTATGCTTTGTTGGTCGTGTTCCAGTTGAGTGATGAGTTTTCAGGTTTCGGCGTCTTTTATTACTGTTCCTACAGGGACTATTAGTTGGAGATCCTCACCGTGTGCTCCGTATTGGTCTTTGGTCCTACCTGGAAATCAAGGTTCTGCTTTAAAACTTTTTTTGTATTTATACTCAATAAGGGTGTTTTCGTCCTTTGATGCGGTAATGTATACTGAACCTCAGTCTCCGCCATCTCCTCATGAAGGGCCTCCAAACGGGATTCCTGGAGCTCTTCTTCCACTTGCTACTCCGTCTCCTCCTTTTCCAGATTCGATGGTTATTTTGACTTCATCATAAAATTGCATTTTTATTCTCAAAAGTAAAAGAGATTCTGAATTAAGGTAAAGATTGCTCCTTTAATTGCAAGGAGATTTAAGCGTTTGTCCTATTTTTTCTTGCAAAAGAAGGGGGAAGGTTTATAAAGGTTTGCTGTAGGTGAACTTTAAGAAAAGCTTTTATTTTCTCTTAGAAAAACTGATGAAGTTGATCGTTGGACTCTGAAATCCTTGACCAAAATATGAAAAAACGAGGCATAATATCTGATTTTATTTTTTAGATTTGTGGAATCAGCATTCCGCTTTGTGAGCATGGAATTATGAAAATAAATATAAGGCGGAGCTGATTTCTGCTGAATGGAAGGGAGAAAAGGTCTTGCTCTGCAAGCCGCAAACGTATATGAATCTTTCGGGAGAAAGTGTTGCTCCTTTGGCGAGGTTTTTTAAAATTTCAGCAGCGTCTATTTTAGTGCTTCATGATGAGATTGATTTCGTTACAGGAAGGATTGCTCTCAAATTCTGATGAAGTCCCGCAGGGCATAATGGACTCAAGAGCATTATTGAAAAGCTTGGGACGAAAGATTTTTGGAGGGTTAGGATTGGGGTGGATAGGCCGGCTGTTCAAAGTCAAGTCGTTGATCGGGTTTTGAGCTCGTTTAAGCCTGAGGAGAAGTATACTTTGGAGGAGAGAACGGGAGAGGTTTTTGGATGTATTGAAGATTTTTTGTCGAAGAAAGGGTAGTTTTTCGAGTGTGGTAATCAGCTTTTTCTTTTTTTTATTGCGCGTAAGAAGCGTTGCTTTCTGGAGGGAAAACCTTACACTGAAGCAAGTTTATTTTTGATAGTTTCGTTATGTATGTTCCACTTCATGGGCGTAGCACCTATTCTTTTCTAGAATCGGTTTGAACTCCTAAAGTTATCATCAAGAGAGCAAAGGAACTTGGATTTTCTACTCTTGCTCTCACGGATTTAGATGTTATGTATGGAGCAATTCAGTTTTATCAAGCGGCAAATGCTGAAGGGATTAAACCGATTGTCGGTTTAGAAGTCGGGTTTGTCTTGAATGTTGATAATGCTCCAGCCGTTAATGCTATCGGAAGTATCTGTCTTTTGGCTAAAAATACTCAATGATATCTCAATCTTATGAAGATTACGTCTTTTGCAGGTCAGCAGGGGGTTGCAGGTAGACCAAAGATTGATATTACTCTTTTGGAGAAATATAAGGAAGGAATTCTGGTTTTCTCTGGTGGAGTGGACTCGTGGATTGCGAAACTTTTGAGTAACGGTGAATCGATTTCCAAGGCGGAAGAGATCTTTACTATGCTGAAGGATAAGCTCTGAGCTGAGAATTGTTATCTTGAAATTATTGCTCAAAATGAGGCAAAAGAACCGGAGATTGAGAAGATTAATAAGGCAGTGCTTCTCTTGTCGGAAAGGGTTCAGGCTTCTTGTCTAGTAAGTAATATTTATATTTACCCAAAACCAGAGGATAAGCCTACGCAGGAATTGGCTATGGCGATAAAGGATAATCTAAAACTTTATGACCCTCAACATAGAGTCTTGACTACGGAAAATCATCTTATGACGGAAGAAGAAATTAGAAAAATCTGTCTGGAAAACGGCTATTCTGAAGCTCAGATTGATTCGTGGATTCAGGTGACGGAGAAGATTGCGGATCTTTGCTCTCTAAAAATTGATATGGGGCAGCTTCTTTTCCCTAAATATGAAGCGGAGCCTGAGATTCTCGAACTTTATGAAAAAAATAAGGATCAGCTGATTTGTGAATAAGTCTGGCTTTTTGTGTATGCATGCTAAAAAGTGCGGTTGCTTACGAGAATATACTGATTAAGAAAAAACTGATCCTGCTTCTTGAGGACCAGCTTTTTTGAAATGAAAGGTAATGATTTTTTATTCTTCGATGGATTGACTTTCGTCTTCTATGATCGCTTCCATCTTGCTTAAAGCTTCATCATCGAGGACTTTTTTTCCAAGTCTCATGTCTTTGATTTTTGACTGGATTTCTTTTTCTAGGTTGTTGCGGATTTTTTCTTCTCCTTCAAGGTATTTAGCGAGTTTTTCTTTCCCTTGGAGTTTTTCATTTCCTACGGTATAGAAAGCTCCTGCTTTGGAGATAAGCTTTAGAATTAATGCTGCTTCAATTATATCTGTTGTTTTGTCGTATCCCATACTCCATTTTATAGGTAGTTCAGCAGTTTTGAACGGAGCAAAGATTTTATTTTTTGCGACTTTAATTTTGGCGAAATATCCGATTTGCTCTTTGTCCTCCATGATTTTTTCCCCTTTTCTGATTTCTATTCTCTGAGAGGCAAAGAACTTGAGCGCGTTTCCTCCTGTGGTCGTCTCAGGATTCCCAAACATAATTCAGATTTTCATTCTGATTTGGTTGATGAAGATACACATTGTGCCAGTTTTTGCGAGGACGGAAGTCAGCTTTCTAAGTCCCTGTGACATCATTCTTGCCTGAAGTCCCATATAGGAATCTCCCATATCACCTTCTACTTCGGCTCTTGGAACTAGGGCAGCTACCGAATCAATTACGATCATCTTTACCGCTCAGGTTTTTGCGAGTTCTTCTGCGATTTGAAGGGCTTGTTCTCCGTAGTCTGGTTGAGAAAGAATGAGTTCTTCAGTATTGACTCCTAATTTTTTAGCATAATGTGGGTCTAATGCGTGTTCGGCATCGATGAAAGCTGCAGTTTCTCCTCTTTTTTGCATCTCTGCAATTGCATGGAGTGCGATTGTTGTCTTACCTGAAGATTCAGGACCGTAGATTTCAATCACTCTTCCTTCAGGATAGCCTCCTCAAAGGATCAAATCAAGGACATAAGAACCACTATGAGCAGTATTTACTAGTCCAACATTAGCATTGTCTCCCATTCTCATTACAGCTCCTTTTCAAAACTGTTTTTCAATGTTCATAAATGCTTCTTTGAGTGCTTGATTGTTTGTGTTTGCCATAAATATTGACTGTAAGAGTATAAAACTTTTTTTAGTCGTCTGCTCCAGCAAGAAATTTTTCCTGCCAGAGCGACTGAGATGGTGTTTAAGGAAAAAAAACAAAAAATCAAGAGAATTTTTATAATTTTTCATTGGGATTATTTTTTTGTCAAAAAAAAGTTTGATTTCGTCAAAAAAGATTTGACATTGTCAAAGAGATTCGTAGACTATGCTTATATCTTTATGTTGTTATTTGGAATAAATGATCAACAAACATATTATTGGACTAAAAATTACCACAACAAATGAGAATAATCAAGCACAGGAAGATCTTACTCAGCTTCGAAAAAGCTTTTATGATCAGGCAAATGCTGAACTTCAAACCTTCAAAAAAGAGCCTTATACCTATGTTGTATATACTAATTATCAGGGAGATTTTCAGCAAGGTAACTATGATTGTTATCTAGGAATAGCCAGTGAAAGTACCCTTACAGGATTTGCATCTTGTGATATCAAGCTTGAAAAATATCAGATTTTTGATTTTCCTTATGATAATCCTCAAGATACGCTTGAGGCACGAAAAACGATTTGGGCGGATCAATCTCTCAAAAGAGCTTATCTAGCAGATCTTGAAATCTACGACTTTGAGCATAATCGCCTACAAATTATTATCAGCACCATTGAAGACTAAAGTATTTTTATTTTTTCCTCTCTCTAATGCCTCGTTCTCCTTTATGCAAATTGCCGAATATCTGACCAAGGATTGCAGATAATCTGATAAAAATCTGAATTATGACACCTGAGGAATTTTTGGCACAAGATCCTTATGAAGTCTTTCATCAGCTCAAAATGAAGGTTGATCCTAGTCTTTGTCGCTGTGCTTTGGCGAGCATTATTGGAGCATACAAGGGAATAAAACGAAATCTGATTCGTGAGGAGGCGGTTAAGACCTATGAACAGCGTTATCCTGATGATGAACGAAAAACTTCTCGAAAGGGCTGCTAATCTGACTTTTATCTCTTTTTACTATAATAGTATGGCAACGAATAAACTTGATGATTTACAAAGAAGATTGATCGCATTTTTTAAGCAAAATACTGAACAGGAAGGACTTACCCTCAGAGAAATTGCAAATCAAGTCTGAGCTTCTCATCCACAAACTGTTTTGAATAAACTCAATCAGCTCGTTTTTAGAGGGTATTTTGTCAAAGATGATCGTTGATATAGACTTTTGAGAGAAGATGTAGAAAATAAGTTGGATGATATTGTCCAGCTTCCGATCTATGGTTTCGCACAGTGTGGAAATAAAGGAAAGCAGATTATTGATGAATATTCTCAAGAAAAAATGCCGGTAACAATCGCATTTATTGGGACTAGTGATATTAAAAATTGTTTTTTTGTCAGAGCAAAAGGGAATAGTATGGAGCCGAAAATTCAGGATGGAGACTTGGTTCTCATTCGCCAACAACCAAGTTATGATGAATCAGACTTTGTTTTTGTTTTGCATAATCAGCTTCCTAAGCTCAAAAAAATTATCAACCAAAATGGGCATTATATGCTAGAATCTATTAATCGTTTTTTTGATAAGGTGGAAATTGATCCGTATGACGAGACAAAAGTGATCGGAGTTGTGAAAAAGGTTATTAAGAGTATGTAGAGCAGGAGTGGGACTTTGTTTATCTAGGAGGTTTTGCAAGATAATTTGTCTATTGTTAATTCTATTTCTGTATGATTATTTTTAAGAAAAAATCTAACTATATTCCTAGTCAGATTTTTTTTAAGTTTGTAAGAATAACTTTTACTTCTTATAGAAACAGCACGATGGTCTATTTATAATTATAATCGTGGGTAAAATTTGAACGTCTCTTTTTGACTATGATAAGAATAAAAGCTATTAGAGTATTTAGCAAAGATGGTATAAAATGTTTTCTTTCCTCTTATTTCTTTCTAAGCATATTTTCATAGCTTTGTAAGAGATTTTTTGCATAATTTCCAATTCTCTCTCCTCTTTTTTGATTCATCCATATTTCATGGTCTCCAAGGCTTCCTTCAGATAAGATACTCTCATTGTTGGCATCCAATAAGGCTCATGAAGTCTTATGAAGCATATCATATGCATTCCTTACAGCTTCAATTAATCCGTATAAATCTCTATCTTTACTCTTTTTTTCTATTGTAGCTAATTTTGATTTTACTACATCTATTGCAGTATCTAAATTATAGAAGGCATCTTTTAGGTTTGTTTGGTAAGAATTGTTTTTTGCTCCAAGATAGATGTTAAGTTGTCCATCTTTAAAAGAATATTCCTTAAGTTCTCACATGGCAAATAGGAGCTCGTTAAAATCATTTTTAATTGCTCTAATAACTTTATCTTCGCTTTCTTTTAATTCTTGATTAATCCTTTTAGTTTCATCTTGAGTTTTCTCGATTTCCTTTTCTGTAGTTTGTTTGGAGGTGGTTTCGGATTGTAAACCTATTCAAGATTTACTTGTATCAAGGGTATTGTTCTTTACTGGAATTTTTGAAATATCTAATTCAACCGTTGTTCATTCATTTGCAAAAGCTTCCAAAAAAAGCTTTCCTTTCCCAATATCCTGTTGTTTCATATCAAATCCTTGGTATCCATCTGTTTTTACTCCTTTTTTGAGTCTTAAACTATTATTTGCATCATATCACATCTGGTATTTTCAGTATATAGATGCTGTTGTGTCTTTTTCATACTGTTGTTCTCAGTTTGTAATGATAAAGTCTCCTACATATTTATTATCTTCATTTGAAACATTTTTGAATGAAAACTCTAAGGTTACAAATTTATCGTTTTTAGGAGTTTTCCTATAATCTCAATTTTTCCTATAATCTCAATATTTTATGCTTGGATTACCAACAAAGTCGAATACGTGGAATGACTTAATATTATATTCAATTCCCCCCAAAATAAAGGGTTTTGTTGGATCAATAAGATTAGTTTTCCCTTGAGAACTTAGATTATTGCTTCCTGTAGATCCAAAGTCAGTATCAAAAGTTGCAAGCAGGTTTTTTACTACTTCTTGAATAATTTGATCTTTGCAAGTTGTTTGGCAAGATACAAAAAGATTTTTAATGAATGTTAAATCTTTTTCCTTGTTTTTCGATTGGTCTAGAATCTGTTTAACTAATCCTTTGATCTGGCTCGTTTTCTGGTCTACCTCTGGAGTATTTGCAAAAGTTGTACAGGATAATGCAACCCCTCCTATTGCCATAAATAAAACTTTCTTAAACTTCTTCATGCTTGCTGTTTGAAACATATAAAAACCGCCAGTAACGTGAAACGAAAGCTTTCCCAGAGACAAAAAAGTTGCTATAAATGCTTCTTTTTTGTAGGGAGGCTTTTGCTTTGGCAAGGAGCTTTTATTTTTCTTTATTAAAAAGTCAAGGAGAAAAAAACAGATTTGTGTTTTTATTGTTTTTTGTCGTAGGATCTCTTTATTGTATCTTTTATTTCTTAAAAAAATTTTTACTTAATTGAAAGGATTTACAGGTTTTTCCTTTCTGCGAGGAGTTCTGCTTTTAGGTTGGCTGGGATTTTTGGGTTTTTGAGGATAAATTGGAGCATTTTTTGTAGTGTAGGGAGGATGATCTGCAGGATCATTTGATATTTTTTTTCGGGAGTGGTGAGTGGTTCTAGCTGATTATCTCGTCGGAGGGTAAGTTCTTCGATTTTTTGCTTTTGCTCTGATGGGATTTCTCAGTGAAGGGCTTGGTTGAGGAGGCTTTCTGGATCTGCTTTTGTGAGGAGCTGTATGAAATAGAGGAGTCCTTGACTGGCAGCATTATTTCATAAATAGGTATTGAGATGTTCTTGATAGAATAAAGCTACAAATAAAAGTTCCCTTTCTAGTTGGTAATGTTCGTGTTCTTGGGAGTTTTTTTGAGAAGATTGGGCTGCATAGAATTTTCAGTCAGTATTTTTGTATCTTTTGAATTGGGCATCAAGGATTTCAAAGGCAAATCCCAGTTCTTCTGCTAAAAGGCTTTTATAATGTTCCTGGATGGTGAGGCTATTAACTGAGAGAATCATTTCGAAGAGTGTATTGATCAGCTTTTGTTTGTCGATAGGAGAGCTCATATCTAGCTGTGAACGAAGATCTTGGTATACGGTGATGAAGCCGTCTTGAGCGGAATTTAAGCAGTGGTTAAATGCCTCTTTTCCTTCAGGTGTATTAGCAAGGTCATCAACGTCTTTTTGTTCTGTTGGGAGCTTGATAATTTTTGGGAAAAGGTTTTGCTGATAAAAGAGTTTGAGTGCTCTTTTGGTAGCTTGCTGTCCCGCACTATCGTTATCGAAGAGGAGGTAGATGTTTTCGGTATATCTTTTCAGGGTTTTTACGTGGTCTTCGGTGAGTGCGGTTCCGGAAGTTGCCACTCCGATTGGCATATCAAGTTTTGCGAGTCCTAAAACGTCCATCTGCCCTTCCACAATGATCAGCTTTTCCTGTTCTCTAATAGCATTTTTAGCAAGGTTTAATCCATAGAGGATTTTTGATTTTTCAAAGGCTTTGTGTTCTGCACTGTTGAGGTATTTGGGTTTGTCTTCAGGATTTAGCACTCTGGCAGAAAAACCTACGATATTTCCCATGGTATCTGCGATTGGAAAGGTAATTCTGTTTCTAAAAAACGCATAAATCTCACCATTAGCGTTTCTTTTTGCCAAAGATGCCTCTAAAATATCGTTGTCGTTGAAGCCCTTTGTCCTCAGGCGTTGGACTAACTCATAATAGCTTTCTGGTGCGTATCCTATTCCAAAACGTTCAATCAATTCTTGGGAAAGTTTTCTCACTTCTTGTAAATATTGTTGGGCTTCTGGGTGGTTTTGAAGGTTTTCTCTGAAAAAATTTTGAGCAAGGGTATGGATTCTTTTGAGTTTCCCTTTTTCGTCGCTTTCTGCAGCGTTCTTCTTCAGAGATGTATCGTATTTTTCAAGGTCGATATGCTGCATTTTTGCGAGCTCTTTGACCGCGTCTCGGAAGTCAATTTTTTCTATTTCTTGCATAAAGGTTAGCACGTTTCCTCCTTTTCCGCAGCCAAAGCATTTGAAAATCTGTTTTGTCGGGGAAACCATAAATGAAGGAGTCTTTTCGTTGTGAAATGGGCAACATCCAGAAAAATTACTTCCAGCTTTTTTTAGTGGAACATATTTCCCGACGATATCTACAATATCTGTGGAATGGAGAATATCATCTATGATTGGATTACTCACGAGAATACAAAAGCTACAAGGTAAAATTCAGAACGGGTTTTAGTATGCTTATTTTTGTAGGAAATGCAAGCCCTTCGTTGTTTTCTCTCCAATATCTCTTGCATTTAAGGTGGAAGACTGTAGAATACAAGGCGTTTTTGGGTCTGTTTTGATTTTTTGAAAGAAGGAAATGAAGTATCGGAAAATGATTAGTATTGGAGTCCTGCTCCTTGGTTTGGATCTCTTGACGAAATGGCTCTTTTATGATTTGCAACTTCGGAAGGAGCTACCTTTTCTCCATCCGACGCTAAATACTGGGATTTCTCGAGGGATCAAAATCTATCTTCCTTTTGTTATTTTGATTTCATTCATAGGGATTGGGCTTTTCTTTTGGTTATGGAGGCAAAAAAAGTTTGGAAATCTGGTTTTTCTTCTTTTTCTTGCTGGAACGCTCGGAAATCTTATTGATAGAGTGTTTTTGGCTGGAGTAAGGGATTTTATTAGCATTGGAAGCTTCCCTGTTTTCAATCTCGCAGACTGTTTTCTTACACTAGCTGTAGGAATTTTGTGTCGAAATGAGATTTTCCCCTTGCAATTAAAAAAGAAAACCGTATCTTCGGATAAAGTTTAATACTTTTTTTATTAATTATTATTATTACATGCAGTATCAAGGATTTGTGAAGTTTATCGGTCCTAAGGAGACGATTGGTGACGGAGTTGAAAAACAGACGATCGTTTTGGAGGAGAATACAGATAGAGAATTTAAGGGCTCTATTGCGGTAGATTTCTTTAGAGATAAGATCAATCTTTTGTCAGATGTTAATACTGGAGATTTGATTACTGTTCACTTGAATGCAAGAGCTAATGAATCTAGAAATCAACCAGGAAGATGGTTCAATAGCATTACTTGCTGGAGAGTAGAGAAGGCAGGAGCGACTCCAAGTGCTTCTTCTGATGATCTTCCTTTCTAAGTTTTGGGATTTCTTTTGAGCAGAGAAACTAATGCTTTCGAGTGTTAGTTTTTTTTGTAAAGGAAAAAGCCTGGGTTTTGCCAGACTTTTTGTCTAATGAGATGAGTATTCACTGCTCATGATCTCCATTTCAATCATATCATGATATTTCCCTCAGAAATACCAATGCTCTTTTCTTCTGCCAATTTCTTTGAATCCGACTTTTTCATATGCTTTTGCCGCCCTTGCATTATTCGCTACGACATTCAAATATACTTTGTGAAGTCAGAGGATTTCAAAAGCATACTTGAAGAGGAGCTGAATACTTTCTGTTCCATAGCCTTGAGACCAATAGTTTTTGTCGAAGATTGCGATTCCCAGTTCAGCATTCCTGTTTTTTCGGTTGATTTCAAGGGAAATGTTTCCGATATTCTTTTCGCCCTCAACACAGATAGCGAAAACTCTCATATTCGGATTTTTGATTATGTGGTCATAATAGTCTTGTTCAGCTTCTTTGTAAAGCAGGCATCCGCCGACGCTTAGAAACTGCTGCACCTCTAGATTGTTCATATGACGATATCGAAGTAGACTATCTTCTTTCTCAATGAGAGCGAGTGCAACCCTTTCCCCTTGCAAAATCTTTACTCTTTCTGTCATTATTGCGGCTTAAAGAAGTAAAAGTCTGATTTTTTTTTCTTATGGGGTGACTCTTTGCATATCTCTTGGGAAGAGTTCTGCTTCCTTGATATTTTCTAGTCCAATAAGTTTCTGGACAAACCTTGCAACTCCGAGTCCAAATCCTCCTTCATCAGGCATTCCGTATTTAAAGGCGTCTAAGTAATGTTTCAATCCTGGATGCTCTGGATTCTGTCCCTGTGCGGTGATTTGATCTACCAATCTCTGGTAATTTACCTCACGCTGCGTCAAAGTGACGATTTCTACACCTCTGAAAAGGAGATCTGCACGGTCGGCAACTTCAGGATTTTCTTGATTTTGGTGGTGGTAGAATTTTGCATCTGATCGAGGGAATCCATCCACAACAACAAAGTCTGAATTCCAATGCTTTGCTGCGTATTCACAGATAAATTTCTCCTCTCAAGGTGCAAGATCTCTTTCATGGCGATAATCCTCTCCTGTCTCTTTGAACATCAATTCGTGTAGAGCGTCTACGCTGATGCGAGGATAGTGTTCTACGAGGAGTGGTTTGGTTGCACCGAGTGCGAGGAGTAAGTCTTCAGCTTCTGCCCAGGTTTGCTCTACTACAAAGTTGGCAAATCTCTCAGTCATCTCAATCACATCATCAAAACTATCAATAAATCCCATTTCCATATCGAGCATCAAGATTTCAGACAAATGTCTGCTGGTATTACTCTTTTCTGCTCTGTAGGCTCTTCAGATTTCGTAGACTCTTTCGAAGATTGGAACCATAATCTGTTTGTAAAACTGAGGTGATTGAGCAAGGTAAGCTTTACGTCCAAAATAATCTATCTCAAATACTTCTGCTCCTCCTTCTGTAGGGAAGCCGATAATCTTTGGCGAATTGATCTGCGTAAACCCATTCTCATCGAAGAATTTTCTCATGTTTTTTTCTACAATGGCTGCGAGCTTGAAAATCTTCATTTGCCTTGGATGCCTAAGAGCTACCACTTTGTTTTCTAGAAGAGTTTCACCGTCAGCATGGATCTCATCTTTGGAAATATCGATAGGGCTTGGATATACTACTTTTCTAATGATGTTTACAGAGGCTCTTTGGAGTTCAAAGCGAAATTTTCCCTTCTGCATTTCAGCTACTGTTCCTTTGGCAGAAAGTACCGTTCCTAGTAAGCAGCCTTCAATCTTTTTAATCTCGTCTGCATCCTCAAAAACTACTTGTGCAAGTCAGCATTTATCTCTCATGATTAAAAATGCGAGGTTTGCTGATACAACACGGACGGTATGCAACCATCCACGGATTTCTACGACTTCTCCTACGTGTTTTGAGAGGTCTGCCGAAAGGATCATATTTTTATACATCTTGCTAATGAAGAAAATAAAACGTCCTAAAAATATAAAAAATAAGTCTTTTTTCAAGAGGGAAAATAAGAAATTTTACTTTTTTGTTGGAGGAATGCTGGTATGTATTCCTTTAAAGGATCAAATCCCTTTTGATCTTTTTGGTTTGTGAGGAGAGGGTAGAATGACCATTCTTCAATGAAGAAGTATCTATATAAAAAACTCTCCTGTGGATTTGAATCCTTAAAAGGAGAGATCAATGCCTGCTTATTCTGACTTTTTTTATTTTTATAGTTATTGATTGATGTATTCTTGCAATCAATAATTAGCACATTGTTGTTTGTTGTAATCAAGGTAGAGCTGATAACCACCTTTATCTCAATTAATTTCTACCTTAATATCTTTTATAAGGGTATTCAACCTTTCATAGCTTTGAGACTTGTTTTCTCTTTTTATTACTTCCTGTACCCCTTTTGTGAATTCTGGGATATTTTTAATTGTTCCTTCATTGATATATTTGTCGATGGTCACTCGATATTCTAAAACTTTTGTCGCATAATCGGTTCGTTTGCGTCATGAGTATCTATTGAGGGCTAGTATCCGTGCATCTTGTCAATCTTTGGGATTATACTTGCTTTTCAAGAATCTTGCTGCGCAGTCTATAGCAAGTATTGGGTGTCGTCTATCGTCGTATTCTGAGAGCTCTTTGAGATCTTTTGTTTTGTTGAATTTTTCTATAACTTTTTTTCATAGTTCTGTGTCTTTCATCTTTCTGCTATTTTTTGAGTTTGGATTTACTTGAAGGACTTTTAACCCAAAATCTTCTGCGTTTGCACCTTGAATGTGAATGAGTCCAAGGCCTCAATCTGATTCTGAAATTTCAATTTTTTTCGTTTCTGGGTTTGTTTTTCGTTTTAAGATGTTTGGTAATGTCGGATCTCCTACTCACTCTTGTGCCATCATCGCCATAAGGAGTCATCTGGGAAGCTTGTATTTATCTTCTGCAGCATCTGTTATTGATTTTCGTCTTAGACATCTTAGGATTTTTTCTGCTTTGGATAATTTACACCTTATTAAGTCTTCTTGTGATAGTTTTGGAAAATTTATAAAGTGAATCTTATGTTCTTTATTGATTTCATTATATCCGAGATCTATTGGCTTTTTTTTGAGTTCGCTAATTGAGAGTTCTTTTTTAGGAGTTGTTTGTTCTATTTTCTCGTGTGTAAGTGTATTTGGTTTTTCATCTTCACAGCTAGAAAAACCTCAGCTAAGACTTAGTCCAAGTAATGCTGCTATTAATCGTTGTTTTATCGTCTTTTGAAGACTGTTTAATTGTGCTTTTGTTTTTCAGAGATTATCTCTTGGAAACTCTTGATTTTCTCTGTGTGTATTTGTGTTCATTATTTTTGGTCGAATTGGATAAAGTTCTTTCTAAAAGTATAGTCTAAATTTTATAAAAAGCAAAAAAATCAGATTTTTTATCTTTTCTTATTTACAGAATGTATGATCTTTTGTTAAAAACTTGACAAAAAATCAAAAGTATGTTTTGACGGCTTACGAGCTGGATTTTAAGAGATGAATTGAGGTCTTGGAAGATGAAAAAAGATGCATTTCCCCTTGCAATGTTAAAAAAGTGCTAACTACCTGTTATCAATCTTCAAAAAAATAGTCTGACTTTTCCCTTGATTTTTCTTTGCAATACCATATCTTGTAGTCGAACGAAAAAATGAACACAAGATATTGTGAAAAGAGCGTTCGTTGGCGAAAGTCAGATTTTTTTTATACCTTTAATTTTGCTATCTAGATGACCATCCAAAAAGTAATCAAGAGGAACGGTTCAGAAGTTCCTTATAATCCTGAGAAAATTCATATTGCGATCCAGAAAGCTAATAAAGAAGTACCAGAGTCAGAACAGGCGAGTGAACTCGTGATTGAAGAGGTGATTAGGGCTTTGGAGGCTTCAAAGAATGGGACGCTTCCGATAGAAGAAATTCAGGATTTTATTGAAATGCAGCTGATCAAGCTCAATAAAGCTGAACTTGCGAAGAAATATATTATTTACCGCTATCAGAGAGCTTTGATTAGAAAGGCAAATACGACTGATGATTCTATCCTTACGCTGATCAGAAATGATAATGTGGAGGTAGGGCAGGAAAACTCCAATAAGGATTCTGCGATCGCCTCTACTCAGAGGGATCTTATTGCAGGAGAGGTTTCCAAGGATCTTGCGCGTAGAGTTTTGCTTCCAGAGGAGATTAGAAATGCACACGATGAGGGGATTCTGCATTTTCATGATATGGATTATTTTGTGCAGCCAATTTTCAACTGCTGTTTGATTGATATCAAGGATATGTTTGAGAATGGAACGGTGATGAATAATAAGCTCGTAGAGACTCCAAAATCTTTTCAGGTAGCCTGCACGGTGATGACGCAGATTATCGCTTCCGTAGCCTCTTCTCAGTATGGAGGTCAGTCTGTGAATATTAAACATCTTGGGAAATATCTCTTCAATACCAAGAAGAAATATGAAAGAAAATATAAAGAACAATTCTGATCCGAACTTTCAGATGAGCAGATTCAAAAGCTCGTAGAGATGAGAATTAAGGACGAACTTGCTTCTGGAGTGCAGACGATTCAATATCAGATCAATACTCTTATGACGACCAATGGGCAATCGCCTTTTGTAACGCTTTTCCTTGAGCTTGATGAAAAAGATGAATATTTGGAGGAAACGGCGCAGATTATTGAAGAAATCCTCAATCAAAGGATTCAGGGAATCAAAAATGAAGCAGGAGTCTATGTTACGCCAGCCTTTCCAAAGCTCGTGTATGTTTTGGATGAATGTAATGCGCTCAAAGGTGGAAAATATGATTACCTCACTCAGCTTGCGGTTAAATGCTCTGCCAAGAGAATGTATCCTGATTATATTTCAGCCAAGAAGATGAGAGAAATTCAAGAGGGAAATGTCTTTGCTCCGATGGGATGCCGTGCTTTCCTTTCACCTTGGAAAGATGAAAATGGAAATTATAAGTTTGAAGGGCGTTTCAATCAAGGGGTGGTAACGCTCAATGTTCCTCAGGTTGCGATTCTCGCGAATCACGATGAAAAGAAGTTTTTTGAGCTTTTAGAAGACAGACTTCAGCTTTGTTTTAAGGCGCTCATGTGCAGGCACGAAAGGCTCAAAGGAACACCTTCAGATATTAGTCCTATTCATTGGCAGTATGGAGCACTTGCAAGGCTCAAGAAAGGAGAAACTATTGATAAATATCTGACTGGTGGGTATTCAACGATTACGCTGGGATATATTGGACTCTATGAGGCTTCAGTTTTGATTACTTGAGATTCTCATACCAAGCCTGAGGGGGAAGCCTTTGCGGTGAAGGTGCTTCAAAAACTCAAGGATACCGTTCTTAGACGAAAAGAAGAAACCTGAATCGGATTCGCCTTGTATGGAACACCAGCGGAAAGTCTTTGCTACCGTTTTGCCAAGATTGATAAGAAAAAGTTTGGTGAGATCAAAGATGTGACCGATAAGGGCTACTATACCAACTCTTATCATGTAGATGTGAGAGAGAAGATTGATGCTGTTAGTAAACTTGCTTTTGAATCGCAGTTTCAGAAGATTTCTTCAGGAGGATGTATTTCCTATGTTGAGGTGCCAAATATGCAGAAAAACCTTCCAGCTTTAGAAACGCTTGTTCGTTTCATCTATGACAATATCATGTATGCAGAATTTAATACGAAATCTGACTACTGTCACGAATGTGGATTTGAGGGTGAAATTGTAGTCAATGCCGATATGGAGCGAGAATGTCCGCAATGCCACAATAAAGATCAGAGAAAGATGAATGTGACTCGTAGGACTTGTGGATATTTAGGAGAGAACTTTTGGAATCTTGGAAAGACGAAGGAAATTTCAAAGAGAGTATTGCATGTAAGTTAGGGGAGTTTAAAACATTTTATTTATTGATTAACTCTAATGAGGAAAAAGAAGCTTATTCTTCGTGAAGAATATTTTTGATATACTTGCTATGATACAGAAACTTTATCTCATGCCTATATTTTAAAAGATGATATAAATTCTTTATTAGATCGTTATGATATTGAGTTTGTTTATAGCCGTTATAATGGATTAATTGATAGAATTTTGGTTGCTCCTGTTAGGGTTTATTATGAAGCAACAAGAAAATGTAATCTATCCTGTAAGCATTGTTTTAATAGTTCTTGAAGAGAATCGAAAGATCAGCTTCATTCAAACGAAATTAAAAAAATACTGCAGTGATTTAAACAAGATGGCGTATTAGATATTCGCTTTACAGGTTGAGAGTTTACCCAAAGAGAAGGATGGTATGAGATTCTCTTGGAAGCAAAAAAGTTATGATTTATTGTTAGCTTAAATACTAATTGAGTTTATGAATCTGATGAAGTGATTGAAAAACTTGCGAATTTAAATCTTAATCAAGTTACAGTTAGTTTAGATTGACGAGAGGATTCTCATAATCAAATTAGACTTTGACCATACCAAAATGTTTTTTATAGGACCATACAGTCAATCCAGAAACTATCTGCTTTATGAGCAATCGTTCGTATCAATACTGTTTTAAATCAAGGAAACATAAAAGATGTTCCGAAAATTCTTGATTTTGCCGGAACATATTGTGATGAAATTAATTTTTTTGCAATGAGGCATGTTGGAAGAGCAATTTGAATGATGAAAAATCTTTCTTTAGATAGAAATTCCTTTAATCTTATTAGTAAGCACATTGCTTTAATCAAGAAAAAATATCCGAAATTGAATACTTTATATGGACATCAAGTTATGCAATCCAATTCTATCATGCCTAACAATGTACAACAAATGAAATATGGAGCTCCTGATGGTTTTACTCGTTTTAACATTATAGATAATGGGGATCTTTATGCATGAGGATATACTCCGTATATAAAAAATGATCCTAGTCTTTTGAAATTAGGGAATATAATAACAGAAAATTATTCGCTATTGGATATTTGGCATCACTCAGATAAACTAGAATGGTTAAGAAAGAGTAGTTGAAAATTAAAAGATATTTGTAATAATTGTCGCTTTCTAAGAAACAATGACTGTCCTGGGGGTGTTTTTGAAATGGAATTGCAAAAAGCGTTTTGAGATATCAGAGAAAATCCGTATTGTTCAAAAAAATTAAATTTTATAGATATAAACTCTTTACCATTATAAAATAATCATGAATTTAATTTTTGATATTTGATGAACGCTTTATGATGGTAATTTCGCAATTATGTGAGGATTAGATAAAGTTCATCTCATATTCCCAGATTCTCCAAATACAGAAACATTATTTTGTTTGTATCAAAGTATTTATCAACAATATCCAATTGATCATTGAGATATTGTTCTAGGAGAAGACCTTCATTTTCAATTATTATTAAAAAAAATTTGACTTGACAATTACATTTTATTTCGTAAGGTTTACCAGGAGGGAGTAATGGACAATCTTTCCTTATTCCCTAATGTTATAGATGCTCTACTTTTTTGTCAACAACAAAAAATCCCTCTCTACATTCTTTCTAATTGACGTCAAAAAAATCAGGAATTTAAACTAGAAAAATTTGGAATCAGGGACTTTTTTCAAAAAATTTATACGTCGGAAAAGATAGGCTTGATGAAGCCAGATAGCTTAGTTTTCAGAAAAATTTTAGAACAAGAGTGTCTAGATCCATCAACAACAATAATGATTGGAAATAGTATAAAAGAAGATATATCTCCAGCTGAAAGCATGGGCATCAAAACATTATTATTTAATCCCTATTGAAAAAAGATATCAGCTTCAGCCTCATTTACTTCTTATCAGAAATTGCCATGAATTTTACAACACCTAATAAGGAGTTAGCAAATTTTGTTTTAAAGCCTGAATGATTTGCTAATAAAGAAGCTATTCTCAATAAGATGAAAGATGATAATATTAAATTTTCACGAATTCAAAAAGAACAATTTTCAGAACAGCTCATAGAAATTTTATATGGAGAAAACTTAGAGGCAGACTTTTTGGCTGAAATGAAAAAATATTTAATTGGGAAGGATACATTAATTTGAGCAATATTAGATATAAGTGCTCATCAGAAATTGCATTGATCTACATGAAAAAATACACATGCAAAAGACTGCGATCCTTGAACTATTAGAGCAAAGTATACAAAAGAAATAAAAAGTTGAGATCATACTATTATAGACAATGCAATTCATAGATCAAAAGATAAAGAACAAGCATATAGAGATTTAACTAGAATGAACAGTAAAATCTTTGATTTAAATCATGATTTATCTCTTATATTAGCACATTCTAATCCATTTCAGTCTTTTCGCAATACGATTAATATAGATCCGGAATGAAATATAAAAAAAACATTCCAAGAAAAAGGTTGTTTTGAGAAAGAACTATCAACTATACATTTTTTACAAGAGCAAGGTCTTGATTTTATTCCATTTCTCAAAAATATAGATTATGTCAATAATTCGCTTATTTTCCCATTCCTTGGAAGAAAGTTAAATTCTTCTGGACTCCCTTCAGAAATTCTGAAAGATCAAAATGTGGGATATTCACTAGCTCAATGTTTAGGGCGTATTCATAAAATTAGTTCATCAATACAAAGCACAAATATAGAGCCTATCATAATTGAAGAGTGCTTAAAAAAATATTGATTACAAGAATGTTGAATAACTTATTGATGAGTGGATATTATAGGATTTAAACATTGAGATTATTCTCTAAATAATGTTATAAAATGAAAAAACGGTCAACTATATATAATTGATCGAGAACTATCTTGATATGGAAGTCAAAAACTAGATATTATTAAGCTTTTTAGAACTGTAATGCGAAATCCTATATTAGTTGAAAATATGATAAGAATTTACAATAATGAAGTATGAAATACAGTATTAGATTATCACACACTTACTCAGCTTTTTATTGATCAAGCAATAGAAAATCTTATAACACAAGATGCAAGTTGGCCAAAATTAACAGATAATGAACAAAAAAAGTATCGTGAAAAGCTAAATATTAATTGTAAAGAAAATTTGATATCTCTAACACAACAAAATAGACTTAAATATGTTGAATTTTAAATATTAATATTATCAATTTAATGAAAAAGATTTTATTTGATGAAGATACTCCATCTATAATCAGTGAAGAGGAATCGTTTAAAATGACAAAGTATGTAAAGCATGAAATTTTAGATAAATATGAACAATCTCATTTAAAATATAGAGATCGAATGAGAATAAAAGCATTATTTGATACGTTAAAATTATAAGATGAACAAGGAATTCCATGATTTTTATGAATAAAAAAGGAAAACAAGCCTTGATTATCTAACCTCTATACAAGAAAAGTGTTATGACAGAAGATATGAATATAAAAAAATAGCCCTATATTTTGATGGACTCAATGTATTAGATGCTCGCTGTAAGTACGCAGCCTTCTCTCTTTATGTACAATGAAAATATACAGGTATTGATATTGACAAAATTGCTTTAGAAGAGACCGAAAGGTTATGAAGAAGAGCCTTTGTACTTTAAGATTTTTTAGACTTTTCTACAAGCCATAAATATGATATTGTTTGCTTATCTCATATTTTAGAGCATTATAAACGAGATGATTGTTTAAAAATCTCCAAAAAAAGCACTTGAATATTCTAACAAATGCTTTATTTCTATTCCCCAACGATTTATAAAAGCAAAATGACATCAACAAGATTGGAATAGTAGAGAAGAATTCGAAAAACTTATTCAAGAATACTTTTCCTGTAACAGATTACCTGAAACAGAAATCTTTAGTTTTAATTATTTACTTACTAGAAAACATGACTAACCAACAATTTGGAGATCCAAGAAATGCCTCACATAGAGTATCAGTAAAACTTATTTGTCTGACTGAAGATAAAATTCTCCTTATCCGTGCAAAAGGAAAAGATACTTTTAATCTTGTAGGAGGTGGAGTAGACTTAAGAGAGTGATTGTTAGAAACTATTCAAAGAGAATTTTATGAAGAGACAGGACAAACCTTAAAAGGGATTTCTCCTCAGCTTGTTGATGTAGAAATCAAACAATTTCAGCCTTGAGGGCAGTTTGATGCAGTAGTTAATATTTTTTATCTTCTTAGGTTTGATCAGCCTTTTATTCCTAAAATGGAAGAATGAGTTTATGAGGAGCGAGTTTGGGCTGATAAAGAAAGCTTAGAATCTTTACCATTGAGTGAGCATTCTAATAAGGAATTATTACTCAAGCTTTTGTAGAGAAAAGATGATCCTAATAAGAAGCGGATATCTTATACAGAGTCTTTGGAATCTTGGGAAAACCAAGGAGATTTCAAAGAGGGTATTGCATGTGAGCTAGAAAAGCTCTTTCACTTGTTTTCTTTAGAAAAAAGAATATATGGGACATTAGGAATGTTTTACTGTCTTTTGTTTCTTGACCAATGTATTTTATTTTGGTAACATTCTTGTCTTACATTCAAAATATTTTTTATTCTTAATAATATTCTGGTTTCTGGAACTGCATCTGCTGCGGGATAAGTTTGATTTTTAATAAATCTTTCTTTTATCTTTAATGTACTGATTATGAAGTTGAGGAAAATCATTATTATGATTATAGTAATATTGTTTTTATTACTAAGTGCTGGATTGATTCTTGGCTTTTTTTATCAGGATGTTTCTGATAACTATGAGGATATCCTTAGTTTTTCTACAGAAAGTCATAGAGGAGATCAGATTTCTACAAAAGATTTGATGGTTAGGTTTAAAAATGGGAGAGATCAGATTTCTTTTTTGAGATTATCAAACGATCATAGACCCTATTTACTTACCATTCCAGAGGGATTGGATTATCGTTCGTGAGGAATTACGATGATTGGGCATTTTGAAAATGTAGTGGGTAAAGATTCCTATTTGACATATGACCCTTTCCCTCACACTCTACTTACCTGATGAAAAAAGTATTTTAATTTCTTGTTGGATCCTAGTTCGTTTTATTTTGATTCCCAAAATACTGCTTGTAGACGATTTAATGATGAAAAAAGATGTTTCTTTAACGGCAAACTAAAGGAACGAATACTTCGGGTAGTATCTGATCCTAGCAATGTCTATGTGGTACAAATTGATTAGATTGATGATAAATGCTCTGTAGGAGTTGTTTTTGAAACTTCAGAGTAGGCTTTTTTCTTGTTTTGACGAGGTAGTAATTATCGCAAAGAGTGTCTAGAAGGGAAGAGGGCGTCTGATGATTTATACTTATTATTAATTTAAAAAAGGGATTCTTATTGTATTAAGATCCCTTTTTCTTGGAGATAGTCATAGCATTCTTTCCTTAATGGTTGCAATGAGGATAGGCTATGAGCATCACTATTTACGTATATTTTCTTTGCATGCTTCAGCATATAATCTAGTTTTTCTAATTTTGATTCAGTGTTTTTTTCTCTTGATTTTTTATAAGTTATGTATATATAACATATTGTTATATATTTATAACTTTTATTTTCTTCTAGACTGTCATGAAAAAAGCGAAAACTTTGAGATTCCTGGGCATCTTTTGGGGAGCCTGGGGACTATGAATCGGAGCTGATCTCTACAGGCAACTTCCTTTTGAGCCATTAACTCCGGCATATGGATTTTTGATCCTTTTGATGCTTCTGCTCTTGATCGGTGCAGGAATCAGTCTGTATTATGCCCAAAAAATCAAAAAACAGGAAGGGGTGATTGAGACTGATGAGATGTTTAAGAAAATTGGGTATACCGCTTTGGCGGCTTCGTTTCAACTTTTGATGGGGATTATTGTGCTCCTTCTTTTGGTTAATGATGTTTCGCCCTTCCTCGAAAAGTTGGGAGCGAGAGCTGTATTGATGATGGTAGCGTTGATTGGGACTGCTTTGGTGCTGTCTAGCTCTTGGTATTATACTCGTCATCCGGATAAAACCTGACTTTAATCTTTATTCCCTTCCAAAATGCAGAATAGAATCAAAGAACTAAGGGCAAAGCATCATCTCACTCAGCAACAGCTCGCTGAAAAGGTTGGCGTTAGGAGAGAGACAATCGTTTTCCTTGAAATGGGCAAATATAATCCTTCACTGAAATTAGCATGGCAGATCGCACAGCTTTTTCAATGTCCGATTGAAGAGGTTTTTCTCTTTGATGGAGAACGTGCAGCATAAAGCGATTCTTCTGGTTTTTTTTGATCAAGTGCTAAAGAGATACAAGACCAGATTCCTTTCATATCACAAAATATTAAGATGACAAGCCTATTTCATCTTTAAAAGAAAAAAATCTGAAACTTTTCGGAGTTTTTCTGTATACTTAAGGATGTTTACTTTTGGCACTATTTGCAATGAAAAAAGGATCGCTTTCTTTGCTTGGATACCTCTTTTGAGGCTTGCTTTTCGTCGTTTGGATCGGATTTCTTTTCTTTGACGCTAAGCGTGATGAAGATGCTGGAGTTTCTCAGCCTACTGTCCTAGAATCCTGATCAGAAACGGCAGTCTCTAAGCCAAATGGAGAAGAGGAAGAAGTGCTTTCCTATTCAGGTTTCCTTACAAATGAAAAAACCGCGAGTCTCGATGCTCTCCAAACTTTAGGTAATATCAGAGAGAAGATTGAGCTTTTGGAAAAGGTCTTTGAACAGCAAGCGACCCCAAAGATTGCGAATCTGCTTCTTCAGGCTTATGTGCTTGATAATCAGTTTGAGAAGGCAAAAAAATTTTATAATTCACTAGCTTCTGATTTTCAAAATGCCTTGCCTAAGGAAATGGCGTTTACTATCTGAATTAATGCCTTTTCTCAAAATTCGGATGCTGAGTATAAGGCACTCAAGGCACTTCTTGAGTCTTTACACCAGCAGAAGATCTTTTCAGATCTTGAGTATAAATATTATACTATTGTTTTTGCCCTCGCTGAAGGGAAGTATGAAGAGGCTAAAAGCTGACTGAGTGCTTTAGAAAAAGGTGAATACCAAGGGTTTGCTACAGCAATCCGTTCTGTCTTTAAGCAATATGAGGATCTCAAAGATGTGCCTGCTTATTATCAAGATGGATTGATTGCACATCAGCTTATGAACCAAGGATTCTTCGCTCTTGCCAAGAAAATTGTTCTTCCGATTGTTAATGAACATCCAGAGTATATTCTGCCTTATCAGATTCTTGCCAATACCGATTTTTCTATGGGGAAACGAGCTTCTGCAGCAAGTTATTTTTCTCAGCTTCTCAAGCTTGATCCGCAGGAGAAGAATCTCTATCTTTATATGTTGGGAGTATGTTATTATCAGATTGGGAAGTATAGTGATGCTGTGCTTTACCTTGCCCAGATCTCTGATTCAAGGATTCTTCTGGACTCTGATAGGTATTTGATTCTGAGTTATCTTGCTCTTGGAGAAAAGGATAGAGTTATCGCTTGATGGAAAAGGCTTCTGGGGTATGCTGCTATCAAAGAGTCAGATTTCTATTCTTTTTTTGAAGAGATGCTCCGAAAACCTTACCGTAGAGGGGAAACTCAAGAGCGTTCAAGTGAATTGAGAAGCTTGACAGAAACCTATCTCAAGGCTTGCAAACAAAAGCTTTCAGGAGAGCACTTGGAGATCTGTTACTATGGAGAACTGGGAAATAAAGCTCAGCGTCATGCGATTACTGATGAAGATGAGCCGACAATTAACCGTTTCGCTAGGAGAACGCCTAAACCTGAGTTTTTCCAACTATTAGGAGAATTAGCATTAGAACAGAATGAAAGCAAGAAGGCGACGACTGCTTTTATGAAGGCATTAGGACTTGCCTCTGATACTCAAGAAAAGCTACATCTGAAAAAACTGATTTTACAAGCAAATGATCTAGAAGAATAGTCGTTTCCTCGCCCATGACGTTTATTTCAGATTTTAGGTTGTATTTGAGGAGCATTTATCTATCTTTACGCTTGAAAATTTATTTTTAGTGGGCTATGAGAGGGATCGTCAAAAGTAGGCCTTTCGTCAAAAGGACGCGTAGAGGCCTTTCTTCAGGTGGAACACTTCCCTTTGTTAGGGGGAGAAGAAGGGGCAAGGATCAGCCTTCCTTTTTTTCTTCTTTCTTTAAAAAATGGGGACTTATCGGGCTTATTATCCTACTTACCTCTGTTTTGATTGTTTTTCTCCTCAGAGGAACTCGATATAATCCTACCTATCTCGTAAAAACCATCGAATATAGTCAAGAAACTAGAGCAAAATATTGAAATACTGAATTATTCGTCCTTGCGTCCAAATTCCTCAGAGGAAAGTATTATAATACACTCAGGATTGGAGGTGATGGGAAGCTTTTGGAACGAGTAAGGCAAGAATATCCGTTTACCAAGTCGGCTCATATTACTTTCCTCGGTAATCAAAAGGTCAAAGTTGATTTTGATTTTTACAGTCCGGAGTTTCTTGTGAAACTCTGAGAAAAGAAGTTTGGAGTCTGGGGTAATAATAATGCTGAAGAGCTAAATCCTTCTCGATCATTAGGAAAAACAGGCTTTGTTATTGATACGCCATGATATCTTAGTGGAACGTCCTCACTTTCAGGATTTTTCTATGAAGTTGATTTTACTCGATACAAAAATAATCTTCCAAAGATTCAGGAAGCTTTTCCAAAGATGAAGCGTTTTGTCTATCTTGCTTGATCTCAAAACTTTGTTGTTTTTGAGGAAAATAAGATGATTTTCCTTTTTAAAGAAGAGTTGGAGCATCAGCTTCAGAAATTTGCTTGGCTCAAAGGCTACTACAGTGGTTATAATGCACTCACTACTGTTGATTTGGGAAGTTTGACCCAAGATAAAGTGATTGTAGGAAGGTAATTTTTTGTGTCTATGTCATGAGTTAATAAAAAAATTGGTGCTGATAACAGGATCAAGACCAATTTTAGTGTATTAGCATGGTTATTTGTCTTACTATATTTTGTTTTTTTTGAATACTTATTTTTTCTATTTTTTTAGTTTAGCTGATATTTATATTGTTGGTTCTGGTCTTTCTGGAGCCCTAGTTGATGCTTCTGGAGCTGGAGTTGGTATTTCTTGAGTTACTTGTGGAGCTACATCTCTTTCTCCTGGGATTGTTTCTGGTTTAGGTTCAGTCATTTCTGGGGCTGTGATTGGTGTTTCTGGAGCTCTGGTTGACGCTTCTGGAGCTTGAGTTGGCATTTCTGGTGCTCTGGTTGTTACCTCTGAACTTCAACTTTTACTCTTTGGCTCTGCTAAAATTGCTTTTTTAAGATCAGAAAGCTCTTTTGATGTTTTTTCAAAAATTTCTTTTTTTTCAGAAGTCAGTTGAGAGCCCTCTAATTTTCAACTTTTGTTTTCAGTAGAGGTGTTGAATTTTTCCATGGTATCATAAAATAGAAATAAAAGTTATGATAGAAGTATAACCAATATATTTTGTTTTGTTAAATTTTTATTGACATAATAAAAATCTAGTTCTTGAAAATCAGACTTAGAAAGTTATGCTAGTGATGTTATGAAAGATTTTACTTTTGCCATATTTGTATGAATAAAAAAGATTTTCCTCTTTTGATAAAGCATCCGGAAATTACCTATCTTGATAATGCTGCTACTACCCAGAAACCTGCCCAAGTTATCCATGGTGTTTCACAGTTTGTGGAAAATGAGTATGCGAATATTCATAGAGGGCTTTATGCACTCTCTGAAGCTTCAGAGCTTCACTATTATCAGAGTAAAAAGCTGGTTTCAGAGCTTATTCATTGTCTGCCCAAAGAGGTTATTTATACTGCGAATGCGACTGCTTCGATCAATCTGTTGGCGCAAAGTCTAGCAAATTCAGGTTTCCTTGGAAAATGAGATGCTGTGCTGGTAAGTATTTGGGATCATCATGCGAATATTCTGCCATGGATGGCGCTTTCCAAGCATTTTGGGTTTACTGTTAAATTCTTTGGGTTGACAGGTGATTTTGAAATTGATTTTGAAGATTTTCATCAGAAATATACCAAAGAGGTGAAAGTAGTGGCTTGCAGTCAGATTTCAAATGTGACGGGTGGAATTTATGATATGAAAAAGATTTGAGCTTCTCTCCGTAGTGAAACGTTTTTTGTCGTAGATGCTTCACAGTCTGCTCCAAATATGCCTGTAGATATGCAAGATATTGGTTGTGATGCCTTGATCTTTACCTGACATAAGATGATGGCGTATACAGGAATCTGAATTCTTGCTCTTAAACAGCAGTGGATTAAGGAGCTTCAACCGCTGAGCGTCTGAGGTGGCACGATAAAAGATGTTTCCTGTGATGGATTTGAACTCCAAACGACAAATGAAAAGTTTGAGGCCTGAACTCCTAATATTATTGGTGCTGTATCGTTAGAATATGCCCTTGAATACCTAAAATCTCTTTCTCCAGAGCAAACCTTCTCCGCCACTATGCAAAAGATTGCTCATCATGAAAAACAGCTTGCTACCTATGCACTCAAAAGATTTTGAGCATTTTGAAATCAGGTGCAGATTATTGGTCCTCAATCAGAAGAAAGAGTTGCTCTCTTTTCCTTTATCGTTAAAGGGAAAGAAAATTTTAATCAGGTTTGAGAGTTTTTTGCTGAAAGAAATATCTGTATCCGTTGTGGAGGGCATTGTGCCTATCCTTTGCATAAGGCATTTTGACTTGGAGGTACCTGTAGAATGAGTGCCTATCTCTATAATGATACCTCTGATTTGGATAAGTTTTTTGAGACTTTGGAGGAATTTATAAACAATTAAAGGAATAGGGAAAAGTTTTTTCCTTTCTATTACGTGGGAAAAATATATACTTGTTCTGAGTATCATTTTGTAATATTTTATTGAGAAAAACTCTAATGTCCTGACATAAACTCGTGATAAAAGATGCTTTACGACAGCTTTTTGGAAGAATTGTAAGTGCTTTATTTGGTTTTGTAATTACCAAAATTATTGCTTCTTATCTTGGGCCTCTGAGATATGGAGATTATGGGACGATTTTCAGATTTTTTGCCTGGTGGACGGCTCTTGTGGATTTTGGAATCTATGTGATTGCAGTCAAACAGCTTGGGCAGATCAAAAACACGACTTATGGTGAAGGAGAAAATATTCCAAAACCTGACGCTGATTCTGAGTTGGCTATGACTTACGGAAAGTTTGTTGGAATGAGGACGTTTCTTATTTTTATTATCTATAGCTTGGCAATCGTTGTTGCGTATTTGATCCCTGCATATATGAGTAATCCGTTTATTGTGCGAGGCTTGCCACTTGCGATGTGCTATTCTGCGAGTAATATGTTTGCTGGGATTCAGCAGCTTCCTCTTCAAATCTTCCGAAAGATGAAAAGGCTGACTTGGTCGCTCATTATTGCGAGGTTTTCTCAGCTTTTCGTCTTGATTCCTGTAGTGTTTTTTTTCTTCAAAAATATGAATTTTGAAACGAGTGGGAATCCTGATAGTATGACGATTTTGGCTTTTGCGTTGGTGATTTTTTCTGTGGTGGCGAGTTCTATTGGTCAAAATGTGGAAATCCATCTAAGGACGAAAGATTTACTTCCTTTGAAGATCAGATTTGATTTTTCTTTTATCAAAAATCTGCTTTCCAAAAATCGAAAATACGGATTCTCTTACTTTTTTAGTAGTTTTCATACCTTATTGGTGCTGATGTTTCTCGGACGGTTTTATCCGACGGCAAGCGGATTTAAATATGCAGGAATTTGGGCTTTAGCACTTTCTTTGATTGAGATCCTTCTGATTGTTCCTTCTTCTCTGGGAAATAGCTTGCTTCACAAAATCCCGCATTATTCTGCTGAAAACAAAAAGAAATCTCTCTGAAATCTGATGCTTTTGGTGGTTTGGATTGGGGTTGTGATTGCGATGAACTTTTGGATTTTTGCAGATGATATTATTGTATTTGTTTCTAGTCAAAAGTTTCTTGGAACCTGGGAAAATTTCACTTCTTGGGGATCTAATCAGATTTTACCTTTTTTGGGTATTGTTTTGGTTTTGAGCTTTATCAAGCAGGTTTATAATTATCTTTTTGTTGCTCTTGAAAAGCAGAATCTGCTCTTTGAGATTAATTTGGTCGGAGTGCTGATTGGAGCAGGAGTAGGAATTTGGCTTATTCCTACTTATGGTTTGATGTGAGGAGTGATTACCCAGATTTTGATTGAGCTCATCTTTACTTTGGGAGCGATAGGGCTGGGAATCAGAAAACAGCTTACTCCACAACTACCAAAAAAAGTCTGAATTCAACTTTTGGGTATTTTGGTGTTTTTTGCTTTGATTGGAGTAGGAATTCATTATTATTTCTATGCGCGAGGAGTAAGTATGGTTCGTTTTTTCTTGGTAGCTGGAATCTTCAATCTTCTGCTTGTCGCTGCGAGTTTAAAAGCTATGAAAAAGGTCGCGAAAGGATTGACGAATGATTAGCATTTTTATCAATACTGATGTCTGCATATTCTGATGTTTAAAAAGATTTTACAAGCTTCAGCACAATCCTTGCTTTCTAGGCCAAAAATTATGAGGTTGGCTTTTTTTACCTTAGTTTGTTTTTCTATTGTTCGTTTGTATTATCTTATCTATTATTTTAATACTATTCTTATATGGAAATATGAGTCAGGAGTTCAGATTTCTGATGCTTTGATGTACTTTATCAATACGTTAAATGAGCACCATGCCATTGGTACCATTATCGTTGCAATCATTATTATTATTGTAGGTTATCTCTGGCTTTATCCGATTGGGCAGGCTTCTGTGATTTTTGCGCTTCAAGAACCTGAGAAATCCAATTTTTCTGCTTTTTCCAAAGGATTAGGGAGATTTTTTCCGATGTTAGAATATGGAGGACTTTCGGTTCCCTTTGGGTTATTTACGTTTTCTACAGTAGTCTTGAGGCTCTATCTTATTGATGTGTTGGGGAATGTCGTGATAGATATTCTCATTGGAATCCGAGGAATTATGGTTTTGTTTGCCAGTATTTTCTGGTCTTATGCGAAGGTAATCATTATCTTGGAAGGTGTTCAGGTATTTGATGCGATAAAAAAAAGTACGAAGCTTGCTTTTCTCAATCTCGGACTTTCAATTAAATTAATGTTTGTGGAATTTATCTTGCTTTTTAGGTTTTTGATTACTTGAGCTCTGATTGTAGGGCTTCCTCTAGGGCTTGTTTATCTATCTGTCTGGCTTAATATCTTGGATAATCGTTTTGTGGAGTGATTGATTCGAGTAATTGCAGGGATTCTGCTACTTATTCTTTCCTATATAAATTGTATCGTAGAAACCTTTTTCTTAACCTATTGGTATCAAGCTTATCAAATGATAAGTAAAAAAGAGGAGTAAAGTCTGAATTCATTCTCCTCTTTTTTTGGTAAGTTTACACTTGGTTTATTTAAATTGCAAATTAGCAGGCAAAGTTTTTTTGTATACTTCCCAGTCTTCAGTTGGAACTAAATTTTGTAGATGTATAGCCCAATTTTTGAGTACTTCTAACTGCTGAATTTTAGCTGGAGGTAGGTGATATTTATTGAGTCCTTGTTGCAGTTTTTTAAGCTCTGATAAAAAGTTGCTAGAAGTAGGAGTATCGGTCTTTATCTGGATTGAATAAGCATCTCCAATTGATTTTAATCTCCAAAGAAGGGTTCTATATGCTCCTTGGATAGCTTCTGAATTTTCTCCCAATTTTGCAGTATATAAGAGTTGGATGTCTCAGAGAAGGAAGTTTGGATTGAGTGCGGCTGTGATTTGACTCAATTGAGTTTCTGTTGGAATGGACTTCTCATCTGACTGATAAGCTAGATCTGAGGTAATTGATTCCTGATTTCCAGAACTTACCTCGGTATGATTACTTGCCAAAAAGCTCGTATCTCCAGAAAGGATAGATGGTTCTTCAGGAGAAGGAATTCCACCAGATAAAAGTTGCTGTCCTGTGGTATTTTGAGCAAGCGTCACAGTATGTGTTAGGTTGTTTTTGGTACTTAATACTTCTTCGAGTGTTTCAATATCTGTGATCTTTGCGATATCATTATCTTGAACTGTCAATAATTTTGCAGTTTCAAGCTTTGTAGGAGCTTCTTCAGTCTTTGTCTTTTTATTTTTGATGAGGAGTGGTGCTCCCGCATTTTTGACCTGAGTGGTGTTGTTGACTTTTGTGAGTTCTAATGCTATTTCTTCATCCTTTGTCATGGAAATTGCCATATCTTCTGTTTCTACTTCTAGTGCATCGACATTACGATTCCCATCTAACTTTAGAAAATTACCTTCAAGTAGAGAAAGACGATATTTTCCTTCAGAAATGTAAGTAATTATAAATTTAGCAGGTCATAGAATTTCTGCTTTAATATGCTCATTGATATTAAATATGATTTTGGCGTTTTCTTTGAGGATAATAACATCTCCATCAAAGAGGACAGAGTTTTTAAATTGTTTACCCTCTTTTTCAATGATATATTCTCCGTTGATCTCCAAAATTTCGGCAACCTGTGCGGCACTTACAGATCAAAGTCAAAAGAAACCTTTTTGTGTAAAGAAGGCTCTATAATCAACAAGTCTTGTGTCCTCCCAGAAAAAAGTACCAAAACAAGCAAAAAATAGTACAAAAGAAAGGAAGGCATATACTCTTTTTTTTGTCAGAATTTTAGATCTTTTGAGTGAAGGAGAAAATCCTGATCTCTGGTAGCAGATCTTTTCATAGAGTGCAAGCTTCCTATTATCTGGAAGATATTGTCTCGATTGCTGTGTAAAATAGTTATGTAAATTCATTTTTATGGTTGCTATAGAAGATATGAAATCAGGATGAACCAGTAGTCTCTCCGATTCAGTTATTGATACGAATGATCTCGGTTTTTGTGACAAAAAATTACTGATTTTTGCCTCTCTTTTTGATATGATGAAAAGGTCGGATATGATGAAAAGGTCGAATGATGTCCTATTGTTTGTTATTTAATTTTTGTTGCAAAAAAGCTGAATATACTATAATACTCAGCCAATGAGGAATATTTTTAGAATTTCATCTATTCAAAGCTTTAACTCTGGGAGGGGTGGGATTCGAACCCACGACCTTATCCTTAAGAGGGATCTGCTCTACCAACTAAGCTACACTCCCATACGCTGTCTCCAGAATAGATCATCAAGTCATACTCTGTTAGAGGCGACAGCACCATGTATAGCATTCTGCTTGGAAAATTCAAGTCTATTTTTGCAATTAAGTGATAATCTAAGTTGAGGAAAGGATATTTTCTTTTGTTCTTAACTTCCTCATCTTGCCAAAAACTGCACAAATCTGATAATAACTAAGGATAGCATTACTACCACAAGCCCGACTATAGAATAGGTAATTCCGTTTTTTGCTTTGCTCTTGAGTGAACTTTCTGCTCCGGAGAAAACGTAGAGAAGACCTGAGACAATTAGAGCGACAGTCACTAGTGTCCCGATAAAAATGACGGGAGCCAATACCGCATCCTGGAGAAAGCCCATTGCAGAGGTGTCTCTGTTTCCTTTTCTGATGTCTGTAGCTTCGTAAGCTTTGAATTTACAGGTTCCATCTAGCATACATTCAGTATTCAGATCTATTCAAAAATTTTCAGATGCGTTAGCTATTCCTATGAGTAAGGGAGCCAAACAAAAGAATGAAAACCAGATTTTTTTTATCTTTAGAAGCATAGTCTTTGGAAAAATAAATAATGTTATTCTTCTGATTTACCGAAGTGAGAAGATTATTGAGCTCCTGCGCTTCAATTTCCCAAAAGCATAATAAAACTACCAAAAATAAGCGAAACGGCAGCAATTATAAGGATAATAATCGTAACCCATTTCATAACAGGATTTTTTTTCATACAAAAAAGGTTAATACAAGATAAAACATCAACAGACTACAGTTTTAACTATGAAAATCAAGCTCTTTTTATTTTTCTTCTTACTTTCAGTTGCATTAGAAAAACATTTTCTTATATATTACTCGTTGATCTAGGAGATACGCCTAGTGATAGGTGAGGAAAGTCCCGGCACTCAAAAAACGTTGTCCTCCAACAGAGGCTGGATCTCTCTTGAGCAAACGAAAGTGCCACAGAGATAAAACTATCCCACTAGTATTGGGAGAAAGGTGAAACATAAGGGTTGATTTATAACATCATACCTTTACTCAATCAGATTGGTGATCTGATGAGGGGCAAACCGCAACGTGTGCAAGCTTATCATGTTCGTCATGGTAGTGCAAAGATCGCTATAAGCGATATTAGATAAATGTCCCTAATCATACAGAACCGGGCTTATTGGATCAACACTTTCAAAGGGCCGTAGCTCAGTGGTAGAGCGGGAGTCTCCAAAGCTCCGCGCCGCGGGTTCAATTCCTGCCGGCCCTGAAGTAATGGGGGGTTGGTGTAGTGGTAACACATCGGTCTTCGGAACCGCTGTCGGGGGTTCGATCCCCTCACTCCCTGGTGATAAAAAGTTTCTAAAGCTTGGATCACAAAACATTTACTGTCTAAAAATAAAGACTTAACTTGAAAAAGGAGAGAAGATCCGTATGATCTTGTCCGTAACATTAGAGATGCTGAGGTGATGGAATTGGTATACATGTACGCTTGAGGTGCGTATGCCTTTGGCTTGAGGGTTCGAGTCCCTTCCTCAGCATTTTTTTTATTTTCATAAAAGTCCTGAGGTATCGATCTTATCAAAATTGTTGAGTTCCAACTTTGTTTTGTAGTCGATTTTTTGTTTAGTATTCTGAATTTTAAATTTTTCTATAGCAATATCAGTTTGGCTGGTCTTCGCAAAGTTTGTCTGGTATTTCTCTGTCGTATCAAAAAAATGATTCTGGATGAACTTTGCCAAAAATGCTACGATATTCAGCTCAGAAACCTTGAAAAATGCGATAAGCACAAAAAAGAGAAAAATCAGAATTGCAAAGAACGTTGCGATAACCTTTGAAGATCAAGATACTTTGGAAAAAACGACGAGCGCAATTGCAATACCTATCGCTAGTATAAAGAGCTGAATTATTGAAATGCTCAATGGACCAATCGAAATATTAAGCCCAGAAAGAAGCCCTTTTTGAATATTTTTGGGGAATACTGCTTTCATCGGCTGATCACAAATAAAATTCTTTACTAAGTATATCTGGACCTCTCAAAAAAAGCAAGTTTTCGCAATTATTTTACTCTCATGGCAAGATAGGCGAGCCCTAGAGCATCTGCTGCATCATTGTATTCGGGAAGGTCTTGGAGTTTATAGAGCTTCATGGTCATTTTCTGGACGAGAAGTTTCTCTGCTTTTCCGTTGCCGGTAATGTATTTTTTTAGTTCAATAGGAGTGAATTCTTTTATATGGCAGCCCTTTTTCATTGCCATAGTGATGAGAATTGCTCTAATTCCATACACAAATTCTGCGTTATTTTGATTAAATTTCGTGAAGAAAAGCTTTTCCATTGCGACAGTCTGAATTTGAAACTTTGCAAAAAGTTCTTCAAAAAAATTAGCAATCTGAATCATCCTTTCAAATTGGTCTTCTCTCTGAGGTGCGACTTGTTTTTGGAGTAGGATCCCGGAATCAATGATTTTTAAATCATCAGTAATCAATGCGTATCAGAGTTTTCTTACTCAAGGATCTATTCAAAGTATCATTAGTGGTCTGAAGAAGCTAAAGCTGGTGCCATTATTTTATCAAGTTCAATGATCTGGTTCCAAATACTCATTCATTGAATCTCTGTATTGTGCGTAATGACATAAAATTTCATTTGTCTTTGTTTAACAAATCCATCTAAAAGCTGAGCAACCTTTCCGACGGTTTCTACATCAAGATTATTGACGGTTTCATCGAGAAAGAGCATTTCAGTTTTGAGATAAGAAGAGATTGCGAGCATCCGAACGAGTTTCAAAATCGTTCTTTGTCCTCCACTCAGGCTTTTTACCTCTCTTTCTCCTTTTTCGTCAAGGATTTTGGTTTCTAGTTCGAGTTTTTCGCTTTCCTCTTTTAAGCGGATATTGAGGATATAGGAGACTACTGTGCTGAGATAAGAATTGATGATTTCACTCAAAATAGGAAGATATTCGCTCAAGACAAAAAGTAATAAATCTCTATTTAATACCGTATACAATACTCATAAAAGTTTTTCTTCTTGTTCTAGGTTTTTGATTTTTACTTGTAAATCATTTCGTTCTCAGAGTAAAACTTCGAGCTGTTGATATTTTGATTGGTAATTTTCAAGTACCTGTAGAATCTCAAGCCATTCGGATTGGGGAGCTTCTTGTAGTGCATTTTTCAAGGTTTGTAATTCTTCAGAGAGGGTAGCAATTTCCTTTTCAATTGAGGAGATCTGCAGTATGAGCTGTTCATTTACTGTTAAGAGTCAGATTTTTTCCTGTTGATACTGATCTCTATGTGCGAGGGAGTTTTCTTTTTCTTGGAGCTTTTTTTCAATTTCTTTGAGTGAAGTATTGAGGGTTTCTCGCTGTCCTACGGTAGTTTCAAATGCTTTGTAGTCGAAACTTTGCAAAAACTTTCTCAATAGTTCCCTTTTGTTTTGGTTTATTTCCATCTGGTCGGTCAGGTTTTTTTGGATTTCTTGAGAGGAAGTTGTATTCTCAGATGCTTTGATGGCTTGCTCAAGTTCTTGTTTCTTTTCGTTCAGCTTTAGCATGGCAATTTTCTGAGATAAGGCTTCCTGTTCCTGAATGATCTGGTTTTTTTCTTTTTCTCTTTGCTGAAAATGTTGTTGATTGATTAGGCGAACGAAGGGGCAAGGTTTTCCGATCTCTCAGCAATCAAATTTGGCATCTTGATTTGTTTGTAGATCAAACTGTTCCAATCTCTCAGCAAGGGATTTTACTTGTCCTTGGTAAAAAAGCTCCTGTTCCGTCAAGACTTTTAGCTGTTCTTGCAGCTGTGAACGGGCTCTTTGCTGATTTTGTATTTCTGCTTCTTTTTTTTGGAGCAGGAGCTCATGTTCCTGCTTGAAATGTATTCCCAATTGAAAAAGCTCTTGGATAAAGTTTCTTGATCATCAAAGGGAGAAATCGCTTCTTGGCTGGAGATCCAGATATGCTTTTTGTTTGTGGTAAAAGGAGGAAATCAAGCTCAACTCAGGGATCGTTTCTCGTTTTTTTTGCTGGAGGAGGAGGTTTTCTCTTTGCTGTTTGTAGCTGGTGATTTCCTCTATGTTAATCTCAGAAAGGAGCTTGTCTAACTTTGAAATCTGATCGTTATTCTGGGTAATGGTTGCCTGATGGGTGAGAATCTGTTTTTTTAGCTTATTTTCTTGCTCTGAACGCACGGAAAATATTGCCTGCTTTTGAGATAACTCAGCTTGCTTTTCAGTGACTGCTTTCTGAAGACGGGGAACGAAACTTTTTAACTGGGAATCGAGAGAAAAGTTCTGGATGCTGAGTTTCTCGCCCATCATCTCAAGTTCTTCAAAAATTTTCCTTTCCTCTTCCAAAAAAGGTTGTGCGGTCGGTAGGGTTTGCAATGTCTTGTAGTGTTGTAGCATTCCCTGCAATAGTGAGAGGAATTTTTGCTCATATGGTGTGCTTTCTTGATAGGATCTTATCTGATATTTTACTGCGGTTCTTCTTTCTCTGACGATTTCTTTGGATTCATCGATTCCGAGGAGTCAAAATACGTGTTTTAGCACCTCTAATCTCTGACTCGGCTGCATCTCAAAGATATTCTCTGCATCTTGGAGGAGAAAGATCGTGCTTTCAAAGACCTCTTGAGGTGGAAGTAAACTCGTGAGCTGCTGCTGTAAATCGGTTTCATTTTTAAAGACGATCTCCTCGGGAATAATGTGATGAGCTCTAAGTTCGTCTTCAATATCAAGGTTTTTTTTGATAAGTGCTCTGGTTTGGAGCATTTCTAGAAGCTGTGTTTCTGTACATTCGCAAGAAAAAAGCTGTGAACTGGTCGAATCTTTTGATTTCCCTTGCTTGAGACGCCTGATAATGAGATACACTTGTCCTTCTGTCTTAAAGAGGAGCTTTACGGTTCCTGTTTTTGACTGGATATTGAGGATATTTCTTCAGGAAGATTTGTAGAGAGCAAAGCTTGGACCATCAAAAAACAAAAAACTCTTTCCTGTTCCAATAGGAGCCTTGACTAAAAAGTTTCCCTCCTTAAAAAAGAGGCTCAATTTCTGGTCTTTAAAAGGTCAAATATTCTCATAGGTAATTGCGATGAGGTCAAGCATCTTTCCTCTTCAAGATAAAAAGCTTTCGAGAAGCAAGCATAGCTAATTTCTCTAGATTTACAAGTTCAAGAAGCTTTGAGGTAGATCCTTTTTCAGAGAGAAGTAAGCAAAACATTCATGCTCAAAAAGTTTTTCAAAATCTGAATTTTTCCCCTGGTTTTTATTCTGATTTTTGGGCTTGTATTGCGGATTATGAACGGGAGAGGCAATTTAGACTTGATTTTTTTTGAAGAATCCTCATACTTCTCACTGGAAGTAGCCCTCTCCGTATTGTGAGAGCTTTTTTAAATTCATACGGTGCTGATGCAGGCTCAGGAAATTGAACAAATCAAAAATATCCTTGCGAATATTGAAGCTAGTCAGAAAAAAATCCCTTATCTTTCGGATCTTGAACAGCATCCGGTTTTTTGACCGATTTTTTCTCAGCTGACTGCTGGAGAGAAACAAGAAGTGGAGGAGGTTATTAGGAGTTATATTTTAGGAAAGGTGGAAAGTATTCAAAAAACTAAAGGTGGGCAGCTTTTTGCCAGGTTTGTGGAATCTCAGTCTGAACTTTTTTGGAAGTTTCGTGAGGCAAATGATCCGAGCTATCAGGGCAAGGCATTTCAGAGCTTGGGTAAGGAAGTTGAGATGGAAATGTTTAAACTTGAGGGGATCCTTACTGAGAAAATGCTCAAACAGGAAAAGGGGCTTGATAAAGTGGTAGATTCTTTTTACAATATCATCTATCTTTTCTTTCCAAGATATAATGAGATTGAATAATTAAGTTTTTCAAAGGATTTCATCAAGGCAGACTCTCCCAGTGGAGTTTGCTTTTTGAAAAAGGAGGAAGAAAATTCTTCTTCTGGGAGGAGGCTTAATAGAGAATGCAGTCAGCTTTCTTTTCTTTTTTCCTTCCTTGCAATCCCAAGAGAAATCTCTATAGTTTCTTGTGAAATCTCGTTTTTTTTGTGTCTTATTTGTTTCTATTTTTTGTGTTTTTTGGTGATGTTTCAACTCAAATCTGCTTATCAACCTGCTGGCGACCAACCCAAAGCAATCGCTCAGATTTCTGAAGCTTTTGATCAAGGGAAAAAGAAAATAACCTTGCTTGGTGCGACAGGAACTGGGAAGACTTTTACGATGGCTAATATTATTCAGAAGGTCCAGCAACCTACTTTGGTGATTTCTCACAATAAAACCCTTGCTGCCCAACTTGCAACAGAATTTAAGGCATTCTTTCCTGATAATGCGGTGCATTATTTCGTGTCTTATTTTGACTATTATCAGCCGGAGAGTTATTTGCCGAGTTCGGGAACCTATATTGAAAAAGAGGCAACGATCAATGATGAAATCGAGATGTATAGACTCGCAACGATGGCTTCACTTCTGAGTAGAAAGGATGTAATTGTCGTGGCTTCGGCTTCTTCGCTTTACGGGCTCGGACAAAGCAGATTTTTTGAGGAGAATTGCCTTCAGCTCTATGTCGGCAAGAAATATGACTTTAATGAGCTGAAAAGACAGCTCCTTCATATGCAATATAAACCGATTCACGGGAAAATCGAGAAAGGAATGTTTGAGATGAGGGGAGATATTTTGGAGATTTTCTCTTCTACAGAAAGATGTTTGTATCGCTGTTTTTTTGATGAGGAGTTTTTGGAAAGGATCGAGATGAGGGACGCCCAGTCCTACGAACTCAAAGCTCCCGTGCAGAAAGCGATGATCCGACCTGCGACGCAATATCTCCAAGATGTTTCAGACCTTGAAACGATTCTCCAGCAGATGGATGCTGAGAAAGAACTCCGTATCAAAGAATTTGAGAAAATGGGGATGAGTATTGAGGCAGAAAGAGTCAAAAAGAAAGTGGAATACGATATTAGAATGATTAGAGAAACCTGATTTGTCAATGGGATCGAGAATTATTCCCTCTACTTTGATCAGAGATTGCCCGGGCAACCACCGAATACGATCTTTGATTATTTTCCTGAGGATTTTTTGATGATTATTGATGAATCGCATATGACGATCCCTCAGCTTAGGGCAATGGCACAAGGGGATAGAGCAAGAAAAAATAATTTGATTCGTTATGGGTTCCGTTTACCCTCTGCAATTGACCATAGACCATTAAGATTTGAGGAATTAGAAGCTGTCCTTGGCTGGAAACCCTTGGATCAAGTCGCTTTAGATGAGGCTGCAGCTGATTTGGAACTCGTTTCTAATGCTCATCAACAAGTCCTTGCAACCCAGACTGAAAAAGAGCAAAAATCAGATTCCAGTCTTTTGAATCGTGAGGCTAGAAAATCCAATCAACACGCCGTTTTGGCACAGAAGGTAAAAAAGGACGCCAAATCTATCTTCCTTTCTGCGACGCCGGCTGAATATGAGCTGGAGCTTTCCGAGCAGGTCGTGGAACAGATTATTAGACCGACGGGCTTGCTGGATCCGATTACTTTTGTGTATCCTAAGTCTGGAGACTATCAACTTTTGCTGGATTCGCTCCCAAAATTGCTCCAAAAGAAACCGCAACTTTCTACTTTCTTAGAAGAAGAGCCTGAGCAGTCTGCAACGCTTCCAAATTTTGAGGAACTCTTCGGTGATGAGTAACATGATTTGAGTTTTTGGTCAGGCTGGGCTTTTTGCTTTTCAAGGATTTTTTGAAGTGGGGGAGTGGAGATCGTAGCAAGAGAGAAAAAATGCTGATCTTGAAGGGGGCGGTTGCTTAGCTTTTCAAAGGTTATTGATTTTTTGGAGTCTGGGGAATTTTTCTTTTGAGGATTCAAGATTTTTTGCAAGTTGAGGATTTTTATTTTCTTTATTGGAGGATTTTTTGGAGTAAAAACGCTTTTTGTCTCCAGCTCCAGGGTGTATTTTAGAGTAAATGATCATTTTGTCTCCATCTCTAGGGTGTTTTTTAGAGTAAATGGTCATTTCCTCTCAAAAACCGATGGTTCTTGCATAAAAAAGTTCATTTCCTCTCAAAAACCGACGGTTCTGGCACAAAAAAGTCTATTTCCTCTCAAAAACCGATGGTTCTTGCACAAAAAAGTTCATTTCCTCTCAAAAACCGATGATTCTGGCACAAAAAAGTCTATTTCCTCTCAAAAACCGACGGTTCTTGGATAAAAAAGTCCATTTCCTCTCAAAAACCAACGGTTCTCGAGGAAAAAGAGGGTAAAGAGATGGGGGTTTAGTGCGTTTTGAGAAGGAGGGGAATACTTTCTCCAAAAAATATCAAATATCATAGTATCCTGAAAAATTTAAGTCTAAAAAAAGAAGGGAATCAGATTTCTTTCTTTTTTCTTACTACAAAAAATGGAATTTAGAGATTGGAGAGCTGTGAAGGTTGGAAAAATCTGGTAGGACTACATAATAATGTATTCATCAATGAGATTCGCGTCGCCTGCGGAGATCATCCCGAGGAGCTCTTCGTTTGGATCGCCGTTTTCGGTGATGAAGAGCACGCCAAGCTTTTCGCCGTTTCTTTTGCTCTGGGTAAAGAGATCGTTTACCTCAAAAATTGTGGTGTTGCTCGAGATGAAGAGATAATCCTTTCGTCCGCGGTTGAGCTGGATATGGTCGACTTTCATGAGTTTGAGATTGAGGTAATCATCACTCATAAGGAGGTCTGCGATTCGGTATAAGAGTCTGGATTCGCTGAGGATGCCCGCGAAATTTCCTTGGTCGTCGTAGATCGGGATATTGGTATAGTTTTTCCCTTTCATCAGAGGAATGATCTCACTCAGGAGATCAGATTTTTTGGCTGTAAAGACGGGTTTTTGGAAAAATTCGAGGACTTTTGCTGGTTCGGTGATCTTTTGGGCATAGGTTTTGATTTTTTCGATAGCGGAGGAAGTAGGCACGGCATAGGTTTCGCCGTTGGATTTGATTCCATGCGTGATAAAGTTTCTTAATTCACCAAAATTTCTCAGCTGATAGAGATGTTTCCTGACAAAGCTAGAAATGGTATAGTTGCCGTCGGCGATTTTTTTGAGTTTTTCGTTGTAGGGGGAGAAGCCCTCTTCGTTTAGGACTTTATCAAAATGTTTGTCTATTTCATTGAAAAAGGCTAAAAAGCTGACGATGCCTTCCTCTTGGCTTGGGATGATTTCTGCTACCATATGCGTTCTGTCCTCAAATAAAACGTAGTTAAGTATATTCTTTCTGCCTGAGAAATGCAAATTTTACCAAAGCTTCAAAGTCTGAAAAATTGTCTTGATTTTTTCCCCCCATTTCTGTATAAAACCACACATGTAAAACAACACAACTAAAATATATCAGAATTTATTTCTTTTTTCTATCATGACTCAGTGTGTGAAATGCAAGAGTTCGGAGACGAGAAAGCATGGTTTTGGCAGGAATGCGACGCAGAGGTTTTTTTGCAAGCAATGTCATTCGAGCTTTACGGTCGATGGAGTCAGAGGGACCTATTCTCCTGAGTTTAAGGAGTCAGTCGTGGAATCCTACTGCCACCAAAGGCATACAGCACAGGATGTGACTGAAAAGTATGGAATCTCGACGAGGACGCTGGTTAAATGGAAGAAAGAACATCAAACCCATTGTGATTGTGGAAAGAAACATCAGATTTTATCTCGTAGATGATCATAAGAATGAGAATTGCTGTTGTAGGGAAAGGATGAAGTGGAAAGACGACTGTTTCAGCACTTTTAGCAGCATATTTTTCTCAGATTGGGAAAAAACCACTTTTAGTTGATGCAGATTTGAATGTGCATATACCTGCGCTTTTTATGGAGAAAAAGTTCCCTGAAGAAAAGTATCTTTCTTCTCCAAAGAATGTTGAAGCGATAAAAACCTATTTGAGAGGGAAAAATGATCGTATTACTTCTTTAGTGACTTTTAGGAAAACTACACCTCCTACTGAAAAAAGTCAGTTTTTTGTTCTAAAAGACTATCATAATCCAATGTATCAGTTTGCAGAAGATGTGGGAAAGCTCTTTCTGATGGTGGTTTGAAGTTATAGAGGAGATGAGATTTGAGCTTCCTGTTATCATAATAATTTGGCTATCTTAGAAAATTTACTTTCTCATATGCAGGATCAAGAGGCTGTAGTTATTGTAGATATGGTTGCTGGAGTAGATGCTTTTGCTTCTAGTCTGCATGCACAGTTTGATATGTTACTTCTGGTTGTAGAACCAACGAAAAAAGGACTTGAAGTCTGGCAACAATATGCTGATTTAGCAAAGTCAGCAGGGATTTTTGATCAGCTTTTTGTCCTAGGGAATAAATGTTTAGATGCAGCTGATGAAGAGTTTCTTCAATCAATGCTTCCTCAAGAGAAACTCCTTGGAATGCTCGGAATCTCTTCTTATCTAAGAACAGTAGAAAAAACCTGAAATCTCCTTTCCTTTTCAGGATTAGAAACTCAGTATCAATCACTCTTCTCTCGTATTGCGGAACTCTTGCAGTCTTTGGAGGAGCCTTGAGATGTAAGACTAGAAAAACTCTATGCTCTCCACAGAAAATATGTAGTTCAAAGCTTCATTAAAGAGAGATTTGGTGATTTGACAGGACAGATTGATGAACAGTTTAGTTTTAAGAAATTATAATGGAAAATGCAGTTTTTAGCTGAGCTTCAGCTTTACAAGATTTTCTTGATCCCAGTAATCATATTACTCCTCTGGTAGAATTACCTCCTCATCTCAATCCTTATCATGAAGACGGAGTCTGTATTTTTCTCAAACTTCAGACTTTTTTACCTTTAGGAAATATTAAGTCTATCTCTGCACGGGGGATGTTGAAAAAATTGCAAGATGAGGGGCAATGTGAACAAACACATACCATTGTGGAAAATTCTTCTGGGAATACTGCCTTTTCTCTTGCAGTATTAGGGAGGACTTTGGGAATCTCTCGTATGAGAGCACGAGTATCCAATGAAATCACTCGTTGAAAACTCCAACTCCTCCAGCTTTTTGGGGTGCAACCCGTTGTCAATCAAGAGCAGATTTGTCCAAATCCTAATGATAGAAAAAGCTGAATTTATAAAGCACAGTCCGAAGGAACTCAATATGGATGGTATAATCCTGATCAATATCACAATCTAGCAAATCCAGAAATCCATTATCAGCTTACAGGGCAACAAATTTGGAAACAAATTCTTACGCTTGATACATCTTATAACTTTCAATTTTTTTGTGCAGGATTAGGAACGACAGGAACTTTTATAGGGATTACAAAATATTTGAAAGAGCAGAATCCTGACTTTATTGCTCTGTGAGTCGTTAGGAAACCAAATAATCCGATTCCCTGACCAAGGACACTTCATCTTCTTCAGCAGATTGGATTTGACTGGAAAAACTATGTAGATGATCTTCAAGAAGTAAGTAGTAAACAGGCATACGAAACCAGTCTTCAACTGATAAGATCAGGATTGGTTGTAGGACCGAGTTCATGAATGGCATTAGCTGGATTATTTGCTCAGCTCCAGAAAATGAAAACAGAGTGAAGTTTACTTCAAAAAAAGAAAAAAAATCAGAAAATAAGTGCGGTAGTGATTTGTCCAGATGGACCCTATGTGTATTTGGAAGAATATATGAAGTATTGTGATCCTAAAGCTTTTCCTGATGTTCTCAATCAGGATCTCTTACTAGAAAAGTATGAAGAGATGAGTATGGAGCAGAATGATACATTGCAAATTACGTGTCAAGATGCTTTCCAACACTGCTATACTCCACAGTCTAGGGAAAAGTATAAACAAACCCAGTACATACCAGATCTTATTTTAGCTCCTGAGTATGTGGCAATAGATTTGAGAACTCAGGAATCCTTTGAACATGTACATTTGCAGGGGTTCCAGTGCTTACCTCTTGATAAACTTCAGCTTTCAGACTTTTCCCCTTATCGTTCAAAAAAAATCCTTTTACTCTGTTCATATGGAAAACAGTCATCCTATCTTGCAAGTAAACTCCACAATATAGGGTATGATGTTGTTTCAATTACAGGAGGCTTAGCTGAATGGTCAGATGAGAATCTCCCAAGAATACGTTCTCAAGAGTGTTCTCTCTAATAGGCTTCTACAAAGATATTTTTATATCCTCTTGCTCTTAAGTTTGTGAGGAATTCCTTGACCATAAGTGGTACTCAGCAGATGCAAAATTCTGTTTCTGCTGGGAAATCAATATGATCGATGTTGATTCTTCCATATTCAAATCCCTCAACCTCTTCTCTAGAAATACTAATATGTGTTTCAGGAATGTTGAGGTTTTTAATTTCTTCTACATAAAAAAGATCTTTTGCATAGGAAACTGAAAAGAAAAATCGTTTCTGAGATCAGCTTTTATCCTCTTTTGCCATACGGTAGCAGGGTGCTAGTCCGCTTCCTGTTGAGAGGAAAACTTTAGGATTTGTCGTATCTTTAAGCAAAAAATGACCGTTTGGACCTTCAAGTCAGAATTTTGTCTGTTCATTTGCTAACCTTAAACGCTCAGAACCTAATCCTCAAGGAATAAGTTTTATCAAAAAGGTAAAAATACTGAAATCACCTTCCTGTTCCTCATTTGCGATAGAGTAAGCTCTCTTGAGCGGTGTTTCGCTCTCTAAATAATGGATAAAAAGCCGTTGTCCAGGCTGAGTTGCAAGTTTTTCTGTTTTTAGTTTGAGTTCTATTACTTGGTCATTGAGGAATGTTTTGCTGACAAGTGTGGCTTTTTGCATGGGTAAGGTTTATGAGTAAAATCATTATTAAGTGTATGATTTTTTGGCTATTTTGCAAGTTTTTGCACTAAGAGAAAAATCCGAACTCATCTTGTAGTTCGGATTCTTTCATTGATTCAATGCCTAGGATGGAGAGGTCAGTTCTGTTGTTTTTGACGCAGAAACTTTCGATAGAGCTGTTCAAACTTTGTCCTATACACAGTATATTCTGGATAAAGATAATAATATTTTCTACAGAATACAAGAAATTTCTCCCCCTCATCAAAGGAGAGAGCCTCTCTATCCATTCGTAGAGGGTTTTTTTCTCAGGTGGTCTACGTTTTGTTTTCATATTCATTATTTTTTTATGTTTTGTATCTTTATAATATATTTATTTTTCAAAAAGTCAATACTATTTTTTGTATACATTGAAAAAGTTTTGCTTGATTTGCTCTCGGAAAAGATCTTCTTTTTGTCCTACTAATCATGCTACAAAAGATCAAATCTGAATCACCCTTTCAGGCATGTTTAGTTTTCCGCGAAATTCTTTTGGAGCGAGGTAAGGAGCGTCGGTTTCTATGAGGAGACAATCTTTAGGAATGCAAAAGATGCTTTCTCTGAGTACTTCTGCACGAGGATAACTTACATTCCCACAGATACCAATGTAAAGGTTAGGGAAAAGCTCTAGAAGTTCTTTGAGTTCCGCAGGTCCGTATCCTCGACAATGGAAATATATTGTCAGATTTTGGTAATTTTTTAAGATTTTAAGCGTTGCTTCAAAAGCATCTCTTGAGTGAATTACAATTGGTAATGCTAGCTCTCTTGCGAGTTCACACTGAGCTTCAAAGACTTTTTGCTGGAGAGAAAGTGTTTTTCCTTCAGTATCATAATGAAGATCAATTCCGCATTCTCCAATCGCTACTACCTCTTCATGATGATTTTCAATCTGATTTTTGAGCTCTTTGATTTTTTCATCAATAATTCCAGTAAGTGGTACTACATCACAGGGATGAAACCCAAGGCAGCATTTTACTCGGCAATCTGGAAAAAGCTTTTGGGCTTCTTGGGCAATTAAGAGTCCCCTTTCATTGTAATGTTGGTTTGCTCAGGCATTAACCAGTCCTTTCCCTCATTTCTCTATGAAGGATTGGAGTAGTGCTTTCCAGTTTGGGAAAAGGTCTTCATGATTGAGGTGAGTATGTGAGTCGTAAAATTCCATAGCTACGAGGAAAATAAAATATTAGCTTGACTTTTTGTGAAGTTTTGATATAGATGAGTGTGCTATAATAAAATTAGATCTATGAAAAGACAAAAAAAATCAAATGATGAGCATAATCACACTTGGTTTACTGTGATGTTGCTTTTTGTGCTACTGTTAACAGCTATGCTTCTCCATTTTCTCATTAGAATCTGGAAATAAAATCTGCCTGGTTTAGGCAGATTTTTTCGATGTGGAAAGGTAGTCAAGGTATTCTAAGAGGTCAGGATGCATATCAGGGGTTATTTCTGCATTGGCTGCCTTTTCGCATTCCTCTTCTCAATACTCTTTCGTTGCAGATTGGTCACCTTTTCGTTTTGCTACAGCTTCACAAAAGTTGAATCCTGAAGTAGATGCTTTCTTTTCATAGATAGGAGAGAATGTTGGTTGGATATAGAGGCTATCTCCTTTGATAGTAGTTGTTCAAAGTTTGAAATTCAGATTTTTAAGCTGATGTTCTTGCTGAATAGGGAGGTCAAAGAAAAGATAGCTGTCTCTGTCTTCTCCGTTATTGTTTCCGATTTTTGTTCCTGAAGTGCTACCTGCAAGATCTTGTAAGCTATAGCCTCCTGCATAATAGTATTTTGGTAGATACTCCTTTCCTTCGTATTCGGCAGCAATGAGATTCCTTACTGCTCCACTAACATTTTGGCTCCAATTGAGCTGAACATAAGAATCTTTGCTCGGAAAGGCAAAGTAGTCTTTGTCTCCTCGACTGATACTCAACCATGGCATCATTACTTGTGATTTGAAGCGATACATGGATCCAGAAAATCAGACTTCTTTCTGGTTTTGTTCCCCTTTTACCTTGTAAAAATGGTTTCCAACCTGACGGATCAGTTCCCAATCTTGAGTAATCCTTTTTACTTCTTGCGTATTATTGTCCTCAAGGGCTTTTTGGAGGTCGCTTTTTTGCTGTCCGTAGATGTTTTGAACGGTAGAAAGATAGTGGTCAACGAGTTCTGGATTTCATTTGATGTTCGTATCTAGTTGGGTGATCAATCCAGAGATGATGGCTTGTCTCTTGCCAGTTAGTGATTCATTGGCAAAGCTCAGATTCCAAGCAAAAGCTCCAATTAGAGCGAGGATCAAGAGTTTTTTCATTAAGATTTTGAGGGAAAATAAAAAAAGAATAGTCGTGTTGTATGCTTTTGTGGGTAAAAAGCAACTCAAAATTTATAGAGAAGGCGTCTGGTCGTTTTTTTATCTATGAGTGCTTGCAATCTGTTTTTACTTAAAAATAATCCAAACCTCGAAAATAGTAGTATTGTTCATAGAGTGAAAAATATGTTTACATCAGAAAAAATATTTAGCTACAAGTGGAGCAATTCACTATAATGATATTGCTAAGATGGCGTTTCAGTATAGTATGTTATTCAAGTTTTTTAAATAAAAATCCTGCACTATCGTTAACTCTTGGCTCTTTGGCAGGAATCCCTAGATAAATGTTTTTTCATAAGGTGTTTTTGTGCTCTATATCCCCATCTTTGGCGAACACCTCATTTTCCTTAAGGTAGGAAAATCAATTAAAATCTCTTATAAATTTGAAGTCTTTCGTTATCGGCTGAATTTTTTCTCTAAATTGGTAGATGTGTTGTTGTTTCCTTTCTTTTTTTCTATTATTTGGTGGGAGATATTGATAATATTCTAAAAAATTCAGAATTTCTTCTTTCCCTCTCTTAAATCACTCTGGATCATCGTGCAGTCCGCATTTGATTCCGTAGGCTTCTTTTTGTTTTCTGGTGCAATATCCTATAATACTTCCTGATTGTTCTAAATTATCGACCAAAATTATCTCTGTGGTGAATATCTGCTTTGCTTTTTCTCTATTCTGGATATCGCAAATTGCTACGATATCATGACTATTTGAAAAACTATGAATATCTAAAGTAATATCCATTTCTCTAAGTATTGGTTTCAGTTCATCTAATCTTTGGTGTTCATAGCTTGTCGATTTATACGTTTGATTAGAAATACGGTTCATGTTATCATCAATAAACCTTTTGTGTTTTTCGTAGGCAAGGAGATTCATTGCGATGAGAAAGAGTTTCCCTTGCTGGAGAGGGGATTTTTTGAGAATTTCCTGTTTTAAGTATGCGAATAACTTTAGTCCTACGGTTTCGTTTCAGTGGGTGATTGCAAGGAGTCCTAGATTTTTTCAGGGGTTTCATGAATCAATGAGCGTGATTCCTAAGATGTTTTTATATTGATTTGTTAAGAATGGATTGGTTATCATTATTTATGATATACCATTAAAAATGCATCTCATCTCTCTGGATTAAAGTCAGGGAGGAATCGTTTATTTATAAATTTTACATTCTCTTTATTTCTCATTGCTCATCATACTTCCTTGAAAATTTATTCATTTTTTTGACTTGGATATAGCTAGTGAAATTTTGCTAAAAGTCAATTCTTTTGTTAGAAGAAATTTCCTTCAGGGAAAAAAGTATTTGTTAATTTTTAGTTATGGAAAATGAAAAAAATCTGAATTTTTTATTCTTAAAAAAAGAATTTTAGGAGTTCATAGTGCTTGCTTGATTTTTTTACTGTTATTTACATGTGGGGGCGTGGATTTTGGTGAAAAAACTGATGCTCTGAGTGAAAAGTATACTGAAAAAGCGAATATTCCCTATGAATGAGGAGCGGGAGAGTGTCAGAACGTCAGTTTTCTAAAATCTCATTGCATTTTATTCCGAAATCTGTATATTCTTTCACTGAATCTTATTTTACTTCGTTAAAGAAGCTTTTTATAATGCCAAGAAGAACATCTAAAAACAGAAACATTGAGGTTATTTTGCTTCAGGATAACAAACATCTCGGGGAAAAATATGAAATTATTGGAGTGAAGCCTATTTTTGCTAGGAATGTGCTTTTCCCACAGCAGATTGCTGTGCTTGCGGACAAGGCAAACAGGAATAAATATGAGCAAAAGATGCAGGCGGCTATAGCTGCAAGAGCGAAAAAGGCTAGTGGGCTTGAGGAACTCTTTGCTAAAATGACAGAAAATGGAGGAGTAAAGCTTTTGAGAAAGGCTAATAAAGGAAAAACGCTCTATGCTAAGGTAGGAGAAGCTGATATTACTGAGGCAATCAAGGAGGCTTATGGAGTGGAGGTAGAACCTCACTATCTTAAGCTCAAGAAAAAGCTCAATGAAGTAGGAGTTTTTGTGGTTCCTTTTATTTACAAGGATCTTAAGAGAGAGATTTCTGTGACGATTGAGGCTGAAGGTGGAGTTCAGGAAGAAGTTAAGGTAGAAGTTGAGGCAGTGGAAGCAGCTCCAGAAAAGACTAAGGAAGAACTTAAAGCTGAAAGAGAAGCAAAAAGAGCTGCTGAGAAAGCAGATAAGATTGCAAAGCTCAAGGAGAAATATAAATAATCTTTCTTTTCACAAGAAAAGTCTCTCTGCGGAGGGATTTTTTTTATTGATGGAAAAGATTTTGAAGGGGAGAGAGGGCGTCTTTTTTGGCTGAGGCTTTTTGTGATGGGGGGACCTGTTTGTTCTTGATAAGAAAGCTTTTTTGGGATGGTTGAACTGGAGTGGGCTTCTTGCTTGCTGGAACTTTTAGAAAGAGGTGAGAGTGATAGGGCTTGAAAAAGGGGAAAGGTTGGATGAAGGTTGCTTGAAACTGGGTGCTATGAGGTAAATTATTGGCTTGCAAAAAGTTGGGTAAAAGGCTTTGACAATGTTCTCTAAAACGCTACAATCGAGTCGTCTGATTTTTGAGAAGAGGGGAATTTTTTTGAGAGGAAAAGGGAGATTTGCTTGTGAGTGTGAAATGTCGATGTGCTTTGGATGATCAGCAGTGTAGAAGAGAGTTTGTTTTCAAAACGGAAGGCAAAGACGTGTTTGTGATGATGCGTTGGAGGCAAGCTGAATCTTGGAAATTTATCAGACTTTTAAGGCTTTTTTTATTTCTTTCTAAAGAGTTAAGAAAAATCATGAACTACGGAACAATCAAAACCATGGATACTGCGAATGGTGAGGGGCTTAGGGTCTCTCTTTTTGTGTCTGGGTGTCATCATGCTTGTCCGGGGTGTTTTAATCCTGAGGCGTGGAATTTTGCTTTTGGGAAGCCCTTTACACAAGAAACGATTGATGAGATTATCCAAGAGTTGAGTGCTGATTACATCTCAGGATTGTCGCTGCTCGGGGGAGAGCCTTTGGCGCCGGAGAATCAAGAGCAGGTTTGGAATTTGGTTAGGCAAGTTAGAGAGCAGCTTCCGCACAAAACGATATGGTGCTACTCAGGGTTTACTTACGAATTTATCACGGAGGTGATGTTTCCGAATTTACCGTTTACGTATCAGATTTTGTCGCATTTGGATGTGCTGATTGAGGGAAGGTTTGTGCAGCAGCTCGTAGATCTCACGATCAAGTTTAGGGGGTCTAGGAATCAGAGAGTGCTGGATGTTCCGCTTTCTCTCGAAAAAGGTATGCCGATTTGGAGCACTGCGGTCGATGACCAGAAGGCTTATGAGTATTATCCGAGTCCTGAGAAGGAACTCTTTACTGCAAGGATCGAGAATTTTCTTCACAAGGTGACAGTCGAGTAGAAAGTTGGTTAGCAAGGTGGAGAAAGCTTAAGAGGAGGGGCTTATTGGAGAGTGCCTTCGAGTTTGAAGACCACGCCATTCGTGATTTTTACTGGGAGGAGGGATCAGATTTTTATGCCTTTGGTCTTTGCGTTTGCTTTGACGGTGATTTGTTTCATATTATCGGTATAGCCGTAAAGGTCACCGTTGGCACCGATTTCGTTTATCATCATTGTTCTGATTTCCCCTATTTCTTGCTGGTTATTTTCGGTCGAGATTTGGTAGAGGAGTTTGTTGAGGCGGGATCGTCTCTCGTGTTTGACGGAATAAGGGATATCATCAGGGTATTTTCTATCGGCGAAAGTGCCGGGGCGGTTGGAATAGATTCCCATATAAATCATATCAAAGCGTCCATATTCGGTCAGTTTTAAGGTTTCTTGGAAATCTTGTTCGGTTTCTCAAGGAAAGCCGAGGATTATATCGGTTGTGATAGAGATCGGTCTGCTTAGGGATCTAATTTTATCTATAAAAGTATAGCACTGCTCTGCGTTATAGCCGCGGAACATTTTTTTCAACACTGGAGTAGAGCCTGACTGGAATGGAATATGGATATGTGGGCAGAGTTTTGGCTCGTTTTGGTGCAGTGCGAGCAGCTCATCGGAATAGTAGGTCGGGTAAGGGGAAGTGTATCTTAGCCATTCTAAGCCCTCTAGTTTCAAAAGCTCTTTTACAATAGTCAAAAAATCTGGGTGTTTATTGACGATTTGTCCGAGGAGTGAGATTTCTTTGACGCCGTGAGCGAGGTGGGTTTTGGCTTCGTGGATGATTTGCTCTACCGGGAACCATTTCTCTAATCCGCGCGCATATGGCACAATACAATAGGCACAAAACTGGTTGCAACCGCTCGAAATAGGGATGTAGGCGGTTTTGTCGTGGGCATTCATACTGGAATTGATGTTTGCTGGGATGATAGTGGAGTATTCATTCGTCAATTCTTGATCATAATGGATGTCGTAGCCGAGTTTTTGGAGCATAAGAGGGAGGAATCCGGTATCATCTATACGGAAAAAGAGTTCAATATTCGGTCGTTTTTGGGAGAGGGAATGAAAAAGAGGATTAAAAGCATGATTGATCCCTACGATGTTTGCAGTGTCTGTTTTTTTGAGGGTATTGATCTCCTCGGAAGTGAGTCCTATGATTGTAGGCTCGGTGGTGAGAACCGCTCCAGAGAAATTTCAGGTTTTGAGCTGGTCTGGAAGTTTGGCAGCAGTGCTGACTTTCTGGTTTCTCATGGTATGCTGGATCATACAGCCAGTGATTCGTACTTTTTTGGTAAGCGGGATTTCCTTGAGTTTACCTGTGACTTTGTCCTCTGACTTTTGGCGGACGGAGCAAGTATCAAAAATAACGATATCTGCCTCAGCGATCGTTTCTACAGGATCAAAACCACAATTTTTGAGAACAGATTTGATTCTGGCGGTGTCGGAATAGTTCATTTGGCAACCCAAGGTAATCACGTGGAATTTCATTCAGTATTTTTTCTAATAAAAGCAACGTGCATCTTATGGATTTGCTCTCAAAAATCAAAAAGAAGGTCATCGGGTGACCTCCTGTTTGTGCGTTTGGTTATTCTTGTCTGAGATTACGTTTGGTAAAGAGGACTGTGGCTCAGCCCTTGGAGAATGCTGAGACTCAGATCAAGTGTTTTTCATCATAAAACTCTGGCTGGATTCAGATGACTTCACAATTATTAGGGTTTTGCTCTGGTCTGATGGAAGCTGGCATACCAGGAACTCCTTTTGTGATAAGGAGACATGATGGGATTTTCTCATCCTCAAGTCAAAAGGGTTTAATCAAGATCTGGAAAGTATAAGGAATGGGGTTTAGGATTCCTTCGTAGCGTGGATTATAGGTAAGGTATTTGAGCCCTGCTTTTCCGCTGAGTGCGGAAACTTCAAGTGCGTAGCCTCGATCACTCGCATAGAGGAAGGTTGGCATTGAAACATCGATTATTCCCTGAGGCACATGAATTTCCATGTCGTAAGGAATGCTTTCTGTGGTGGCGAGGTTGAAACCTTGTTCTTTTTCAAGGACTTTTTCAACGACGTTATCCTTGATACGTAGAATACTTTCGAAGCCTAGTCTATACATATGGTATTTTAAGTAATTGCTTGAAGCGATGAGGATCAGACTTAAGAGTCCAATGATTGCAAGGAGTGTGGTCAAGAGTTTTGTTCGTCTCTTGAGGACGGTTTTGTTGAAGCCGGCTTGGATGAGTTGAGTTTTTGTGGATGTTTTCATTGTGAAGCTTGGTAGAAGATAAAATGATTTTTCGTTTTATAATTATCTCCCTATTGTGAAAGGTTTTGTTATTTTTTTATGAGTTCTTCGAGGAGAAGATCATTGCTTTTTTTTCTGAGGTTCTCGACTTGGAGTGATTTATTTTTGAGGAATTTTTCTAGATCGAGTCCAAATTCTTCCAGCATAATAGAAGTATGATCAGCTCCGATATAGTGTGGCATAATCACGTAATCTGCACCTTTTTCATAGAGAGTAATTGCTTCATGAATGTGATTCGCGATACAAATGACGATGAGATCAGCTTTTTTTTCTTTTAAACAGCTTAAAATTGCAAAGTTGGCGTCCACGTTTCTGATCGTTGAGATCACCATTTTGGTGCCTGAAACATTAATGTCATTCAAAAATTCTAAGTCGAGGGCATCTCCATAGAGGCAATTGATTTCGTGCGTGTTGAGGTGGTTGATAATAGCAGGATGCTCGTCGATGATTAGAAAAGAATACTTCTTTTTTTGAAAATGCTCATAAAGACTGCTCCCGAGTTTACCGAATCCGAAGAGGACGATATCATTTGGGCTTCCAAGAGTTCCCTTTGATTTTCTGTAGATTGAACCTGGGATGTATTTTTGCCGTTTCCCGAGTTTTTTGAAGAGGATATGATTGTATGCGGTGGCGTATCCAGAGATCAGAATACTTGTAATTCCGATAATCGTGATCATCACGAGGAGACTCTGATCCCTAATAACGCCAGAAGAGATTCCCATTGAGATCAAGATAAAGGAAAACTCACTCATTGGGATAAGGGTAAGTCCTGTTAGGAAGTTGTTTTTTTTAACATGCCCCATGAGTTTCATCAGCCACATTGTAATTCGTGGTTTGAAAAATATGACGGCAGCCAATCCTGCTCCGATGAATGGTCGATTAAGGTTGCCATCAAAGGAAATCTGACTTCCCAAGAGCACGAAATATACGACGATGAAAAAGTCTTTGAGCACCTTCATTCTGCTGGCGATTTCGAATCTGTAGGGAGAAGTGGAAAGGGTGATTCCTCCCATCAAGGCTCAGATTTCCATTCCGAATCCTAAAGTTTGGAAGATCGCTGAGGTGATGAAGCACCGTCCTATTGAGAAAAGGAGGAGAAATTCTTGGGATTCAGCGATTTTTCTAGTAAAATAGGGGAGGAGATATTTTGAAAAGATAAAAAGTCAGATTCCGATTCCGAGGATCTTGAGAATTAGGATTCCAGCAACGTGTAAGCTATCTCCGTCGCCCATCGCTGTAAATGCAGCAACGATCGACATGAAAAGCATGACTGAAATGTCCTGAGAAACTGAGGTTCAGATCGAAAGTCTTCCGTATGTGGTATCGATATCATCTTTATCTCCCAAGAGTTTGAGGATTACGATGGTACTACTTAGTGCAGTTGCTGTTCCGATGTAGAGGGAGGTCATAATATCAAATTTAAAAGCTAACCCAATCCCAAATCCTAAGATACTACTTCCGATCACTTGCAATACTCAGACTGCAACGGTTTTCCCTCAAATTTTGTGGATAAGTGAGGGATTGAGTTCGGTTCAGATGATGAAGAGCAAAAATGTGATTCCTACCTGCGAAAGCTGGGTAAAGGTTTCTGATTCTGCGAAAACTCCAGGGAAAAGAAAAGAGATTACGATCCCCGCGAGAATATACCCGATAATCATTGGTTGCTTAAGGATTTTCATTGCTCCTAGCGAGAGGAGGACGATTCCTAGAATTACTGCGAATGAGAGAAAAAACTGATCCATACCTTTATTTTGTTACTATTGCTGAGATAAAAGATAGTGTAAGTATAATTGAAAGAGATTTTTTTCGCAAGAGTCTGCTTTTCTTTTGCTCTTTTTCGCTTGACATTTTTTTGTGGATGGCATTTTGGAAGAAGAAAGGATTGCTATTTTTCTTGGTATCTATATAGTGATGCTGTTTTTTTACATTTGTATATCGTATTGTATGACTAAGAAATCAGAAAAGAAAGCGTTTCCCCTTTGGGCTAAGGTAGTGATTGGAGTCTGTGGGCTAGGAGTCGTTTCAGTAGGAGTGCTATTTGCTCTCAATTATATGAAGGAGGGAAGGAGTTCAACTCCTGAGGCGTCAATTACTGGGCAACAAGAACAACAACCTTCAGATTTATCCTCTAATGAACCTTTAAACATGAATGTAGAAGCGGCGATTAAAGACTATTTAACACAAGCAAATCAGGATATTAAAGCTGATCAAGTGGTGGCAAGCGGTGCTACTATCACGGTGGACTATATTGGTAGGTTGAATGATAAGGAAGTTTTTGATACGAGCGTAAAAAGTGTAGCTGAAGCTGCTGGTACCTATTCTCCTCAGAGAAATTATAATGAAGGACTAAGTTTTACGGTAGGAGCTGGTCAAATGATCAAGGGATTTGATGAAGCTGTCGTAGGTATGAAGGTTGGAGAGACAAAAACTGTCCATATCCCTGCTGAGAAAGCATATGGAAAGAGAGATGAGAACTTGATTCTTCGTGTGCCTTTGGAGCAGGCGGGAGATACTTCAGGAGCTCAAGTAGGAATGAAAGTGCTTGTTTCAGGACAATATCCTGCGACGATTGCTGAAATTACCGATAAGGAAATTGTTTTTGATATGAATCATGAATTGGCAGGTAAGGATCTGATTTTTGATATTACGATTAAGGCTCTTAACTAAGAGATGATTTTATCTTTCTTGAGTATTAGTAGATGGCCACTTTGAAAGTCTATAATGGAGAGCTTTTTGAAAGAGGAAAGCGATGGTATGTCGGTTTTGCTGGCGTTATTTTGACGATTCTTGGGCTTTCTCTTTTTTACAAGACAGGACAAGGAGTGCAGAACATCGTAGGAAGCGTAATTATGCTGATGATTGTCGGAGGCTACCTTTTCTTTCAGTCGAAAACGTGGTCAACGATTCAGCTTACGCTTAGCTCAGAAGGAGTTTTTGCAGGAGAGAGGTTGATCCCTTTTGCTGTGCTTAAATGATTTGTTGTAGAGATGGAGAAAAAGACTGGAAAACTGAGAAATATCGTGTTCGTCTTTGACAAATCGGTTGAAATCTTTACACTGAACGATACTCCTGAGCATCAAAAACTTTTTTTTGCAGAGCTAGCGAAGGTAGTGCCTTTCTTGGAATCTTATGAGCAGGGGTTCGTGGAGAAATTAATTAGAAAGATAAAGCTTTAATTCTGAATATTTTATAGTTGTTTGGTAGGAAGGATCTCTGAAGAGGAGATTCTTTTTTTTGTGTGCTTGGAAATTTAGCAAGATATTCTTCTGCATTAGAAAACTCTTTGCTTACAATGTTTGTAGAAGCTGTTTGTCGAAAGTTTTTTTACCCTAAATGGGAGTTTTTTTGGTTTTTTTGTGTTGGAAATGGTGAAAAACTGCTACTTTTCTCATTTCCTAGGGCTACAATCGTTCTTTGTAAGCGTGTAAAGGCGAATTTGAGGGGGCGGAGGCATGAAGGTTACTCTTGTGAGGAGGAATCCTCAACATATATGTCTTCATCTTGACTAAAGAATAAGTATTATTATATTTGCTTTAGTTTTTTATATGTTTTGTAAGAGCTATGAAGGTACTTATGTTTATTTTGCTCATGGTGCAGCTCGCTTTCTCCCAGAAGATTTTGCTTTCTCATCCTCATATTCCAGATGATCAAATAGGGAAAGAGCCCCAGACACACGAATCCACGGCTCAGCCAATTCCGCATGATCAAGGAAATATCAAAAAAGACGCTTCAGAGAAGCAGAGTCAGGAGCAGATTAATGTTCACAAAGAGTTACCTCTACAACCCCTTCCTTCTTGATACCCTAAGAGAGAGGCTAAGGACTTACCTGCCTGTCAACATCTGGATATGACGAAGAATTTCTCCAAAGTTAGGAACCTAGAAGACTTTATGGAGAACTGTAGCATTGAGGAAGGATATAGTGTGTATGATAATGGTGGTCGTGGCGGGACACTAGACCAACTTCATATTCTCAAAAATGCGATAACCTATGCTCGATGATCAGAATCTGATGAACACAGGTTTTGTAAGTCCGATCTGACAGATATAAATCTTTTGCCAGATAAAACCTACCAGGATTTTATTGCCTTTTTAGAGAAACATCGCCTCAGACAAAAATCACTACTCGCGGTAGCGTTCCCTATTCCGCTCGAGGAGTTTTATTCTTTCTGATGTAAAGACACGAGGCTTTGTGATCTTCTACTGAGGAATCCTTGGGGAGAAAATAAATCACATTACTATGTGTTAGGGACAATTGATTATAGATATACCTGAAATCCTGTCCTTAATATTGATGATAAGTTATATTGGGTATGAACATATACGTCATTAAAGAAGACTTTACTTGCAAAAGAGTCAGAGTGGAAGGTGAGTGCACTCTCTGGAGATACTCTCTTCGTGAGTAGATTTATGGATAATCAGATCGTCAATGATCCTAAGCTCTTAGCACAAGAAGAAAAAGGGTATTGACTCACGAAATTTAAGATAAAACGTTGTGAAATCAATTTATGAAAAATCCCTCCTTCCTAGATACAGGAAAGAGGGATATTTTTTTAAAGGGTTATATTACTTTTGTTTTTGCACATGGATGAAGAAGACATCAGAGGCAGAACTCGTTGAGATTTCGCGATTACCAAAGGTTTTGTTCTGAGGTTTCCCTCCATTATAATCTGTGTAGTAGATGGTAGAGTTTGTAACGCTTTTTTTAATTTACAACATGGTACCTATATTTTTTTATTAGTGCGGACGCCCTTATAATGTTTTAAAAGGTGGTTGTAAGTATAATTTTTAGTAAAAGTAGTCTGCAAGAGGCATTTCCCCGTTGTAAAATCCTTCAAAACGTCTGCAAATACAAATTTCCCGTGGGGGATTTTGCTAAACTAAGCGATTTTCTTGTAGTTTGAGGGAAAAATCGGTGAGGGATTCAGATTCTTTTTAGAGTTTTTCAAAAGCTTGGTCTATTTTCTGGTTTACGGAATCCTTGACAGAAGTTTTTGCGTCTTCTTTGAGCTGATTGTATTGCTTATTCAGCTCATCTTTAGCCTGGTTTGCTAAGTCCTCTGCTTGACCCTTAAGCTGTTTTACTCCCTCTTGGGTGGCAGTGATGGCTCCCTGAACTTGTTCGTTTTCTTTGATGAAATCTGCAGTTTTCTCTGAGACATAGTTTATTCCAGAGGTGGCTATTTGCTGAGTTTTTTGGTATTCAGGGGTGTCGGTAATGGTTTTTCGTGAATTACATCCTGTTAATACTAAGCTTCCTATGATGAGGATCAGCATTCTTTTTTTCATAATGATTAGATTAAGAAAAGATAAAAAAGTCTGACTTGGTTATGAGGTTTTGGACCTAAAAATCAAGGGGGAATTTTGGGAGTGAGCGTCTTTGATGCAGAGGAGGCGATTCCTTTCTTTTAGTATCAGATTTTTCTTTTTGAAAAACTCGCCTAGTAATCTCACTAAGCGAGTTTGAATGATTATAAGTGTGTATTGTGGTTACAAGAGCTGTCCCGCCAAGGCGGCGAGAGGGCTCCGCTCTCCATTATTGAGATGGATATGCGCAAATTCAGGTTGCCCTCGGAATCGATCGATCAAATAGGAAAGCCCATTCGATCGTTCGTTTTGATATGGCGAGTCTACCTGACTAATATCTCCAACTAACACGATTTTTGTCCCCTTTGCAGCTCGGGTTATGATCGTTTTAATCTCGTGAGGCGTCAGATTCTGTGCTTCATCGATGATGATGAAACGGTTTGCTAGAGATCGACCACGGACGAAGTTTAAGACGAGGGTGCTGATCTTCTGCTCCTTTGCCCAATCTTCGACGGACTGGCTCGTTCCCTTCTTTTTCCCTTTTTTCTTTTCGTTTGCCTCTTTTATTATTGCGAGGTTATCGAAGATAGGTTTCATGTAGGGATCGATTTTCCCGTCTAGCTTGCCTGGCAAGTATCCTAGTGTCTTATTGCTCATCTCTATAGCGGGACGAGCAACTAGGATCTCCTCGTATGGATCTTTTTGATGAAGTGCTGCTGCAAGACTGATGATGGTTTTTCCTGTTCCAGCGTTGCCGGTTATTGCCACGAGCGGGATGTTATCATCAAGCAGAGCATCAAAGCAGAATCGCTGTTCATTATTTTTAGCTTCGATGCCGGATACGGATTCTTTTCCGTTGTAGTATCCTACTGGCATTAGGTATTTTCCACATTTCCTGACCAAGTATTCTTTCCTCTTTTCTCCTTTCCCTGATAGGATGATGAATAGAGAATTTTCTGGATACTTGCTCAGACTTTTGGGGACGCGATATCCATCCGTATTCCCCATATCTTCAGTTAGCTCCTCCCAGCCTTTGCCTCTAGGGCGGTAGGAGATCACTGATGCTTGGATACTTTCTAAATCTTTCACGCTATCGTGGCGATAAGATTCAGATTTCACTCCTAATGCTCGTGCTTTGATCTGGAGATTGATGTCGTTTGTTACCAAAACGACGTTTTCTCCTTTCCTTTTTTTGTCCAGTGCAATTGCCAGTATCCGATGGTCTTGAGTATCCGTGGAAAATGATTTTTTCATCTCTGGAGGATAGTCGACCCCTAATGCAACTGTTAGTTTCCCTCGATTTTCTCCCAAGGAAACCCCTCCGTTAAAGAGCCCATCTCCAAACCCGTTGAATATTCTATGAAATACTCTAGTATTGACATTGTTGGGTTCGTTTCCTTTTTTGAATTTATCGAGCTCTTCGAGCACCATTATAGGGATACAAATATTGTGTTTCCCAGAATGTTTCAGGCAATACGGATCATTCAGGATGACGTTCGTATCCAGAATGTAGGTTTTCTTTCCCTTCTCGCTCTCGGTTTCGCTTGGAAAAGATGGAATCTCGCCTTTTGTTTTTCCTTTTTCTTCGTTCTTTTTGTTACGAGGGGGAGCCTCTTTTCTTTTTGCCATTTTATTTATTTTTTGGATGTATTTATTAATTGATTTTACTATAGTTATTTTTAGATCAAAAACAATGTTTTTTGTTTTGTCAATTTTTTTGTCTCTTGAAAACAATTATGTCTAGATTCTCTGCTGGCTGTTTTATGTAGAGGAAAGTCTTTTTGGGAGCGAAAGAAGGAAGGAAATCAGATTTTTTTCTGTTGAATGATGCTTGGATTCAAGGCAAAAGAAGAGTTTTTTTTCTTGCTGTTGAAAAACCTTTCAAAATCCCTACAGTTGTCTCCTGTTGAAAGATTTATCTTTTATTTTGTTTCTTCACATGCAACTTACGATCGCATCCTATCTTCAAGGATTGAAGAATAAGAATTTTAGCCCCAAAGAAGTCCTCCTTGATTATCAAAAAAGAGCTAAAGCTCTTAATACTGAATTTAATGCCTGTGTGCGTTTTAATGATGAGTATGTAAATGCCCATTTTGAGGAATTTTCTACTAGAGCATTAGCTTCTCTTCCGATTATGGTTAAGGATAATATCCTCATTGAAGGGCAGCAGGCGACTTGTTGTTCTAAAATGCTTGAAGGTTATACAGCTCCTTATTCAGCGAGCTGTATGCAGAATCTAGAAAAGGCTGGTTGCTTGATGATTGGTCAGACAAATATGGATGAATTTGCCATGGGAGGCTCTACGGAAACTTCATTTTATGGGAAAACGCTTAATCCTGTTTGTGCAAGTCGTATTCCTGGTGGAAGTAGTGGCGGCTCCGCAGCTGCGGTTGCTGCGAATATGGCGATTGCTGCTTTAGGGACCGATACGTGAGGAAGTGTTCGTCAGCCAGCAGCGATGTGTGGGATTATCGGATTTAAGCCAAGCTATGGTGCGATTTCTCGCTATGGGGTGGTGGCAATGGCGTCGTCCTTGGATCAGGTTTGAATTTTTGCAAAAACGGTGGAAGATGTTCAGCTTTTGTTTCCTTATTTAGCTGGTTATGATGATAAAGATGGGACTTCATCTTTGCAGGCTGAGTCTTTAAAAGAAAAAAAATCTGAATTCCCTTCTTCGTATAGGATTTTTGTGCCAGAAGAAGCACTCTCAGAAGGCGTTCATCCACAGATCAAAGAGCTTTTTTTGCAGAAGTTAGAAATCCTAAAGGCTCAGGGACATCAGGTGGTTATTGATTCTTTGCCGATTATGAAGCATGCACTTGCGGTTTATTATGCCTTGATGCCGGCTGAGGTAAGCACGAATCTTTCTCGTTTTGATGGGATTAGATTTTGACATCAGAAAGAAAGTCAGGATTTTCCTTCTCTTGATGCGTATTATTCGATGATTAGAGCGGAAGGGTTTGGGGAGGAGGCAAAGAGGAGAATCCTCCTAGGAACTTTTGTTCTGAGCTCGGCTAATTATGAGGGCTATTATCTCAAGGCTTTGCAGGTGCAAAAGCTATTGAAGGCTGAACTAGCGAAGATCTATCAAGAGTATGATGTCTTATTGACTCCAACGACTCCAGAGCCAGCTTGGAAATTGGGATCAAAAACTGCTGATCCTCTTAAGATGTATCTTTCTGATCTCTATACGGTTCCTGCGAATTTGGCTGGGTTGCCTGCGATTTCTGTTCCGCTGGGAATGGTAGATGAAGAGGGAGATCAGCTTCCTGTTGGAATCCAAGCGATGTGAAAGCAATGGGCAGATTTAGAGCTGCTTGATTTTGCAAGAAAGTTGTAGTTTTTTTGTTGGTGCGTATTCGATGGATGAGCATTTGGTTTTTTTGATGGAAGTTGCGCTTGAGTGGATTTTCTCTTGATTTCTTTTCTTGAAAGTGTATACTTCCATCATCTTTGCCGTAGACCGTAGGTCGTCCCTTTGGGATATAAACTGTTCCTACCGAGGTTATTCTTACTATTTGAAAGATCAGATTTTATCTTTTCTTTCAAGACATGAGATAACTCTGGCAATGAGTTATTTTTTATTTCCAGGTTTTACACTACTCATGACAATCTCAAAAGAGAAAAAAGTAGAGCTTGTAAAACAGTATGTTCAAGACTTACAATCTGCAAAGAATGTAGTGATCCTTCAGCAGTCTGGAATCCCAGTAGTGGGAGCTACTCAGATGAGAAAAGGAGTTCTTGAAGCTGATGGTAAATTTAATGTCATCAGGAAAAAGCTGTTCTTACTAGCGCTCAAGGAGGCTGGTTACGAAGATGTAGCTGAAAGCGATCTTGAGGGATCAGTAGTTGTTCTCTATGCAAATGGAGATGAATACGGTCCAATGAAGGTTGTTAATAAGTATGCAAAAGAATTTGCAGCGGATAAGGAGCTTAAAGCTTCTATCAAGTTCCTTGGAGGGTGGTATGGCAAGAAGTGGCATAATTCAGAATATGTTACTGAACTTGCAAATATCCCATCAAGAGAAGAGTTGCTTTCAAAATTGGCATACCTATTCAATTACCCTTTACAGTCAGTTGCTTGTGTGATTGACCAAATTGCAAAAAAAGCTGGATAGGCTTTCTCTTATCCGAAATTCCTTTTATTTATTATTCTTAACGTAGAAAATGGAATTAACTAAAAATCAACAACAGATTTTGGATCTTGTAAAAGAGATGAATGCTGTTGAACTTAATGGGCTTGTAAAAGCTTTAGAAGAAGAATTTGGAGTAACTGCTGCTGCTATGGTAGTTGCTGGAGGTGCTGCTGCTGGAGCTGGTGCTGCAGACACTGGTGCATCTGATGCTATGAATGTTGAGCTTACTGATGCTGGACAACAGAAGATCGCTGTAATTAAGGTTGTTAAAGAAGTTCTTGGACTTGACCTTAAGGCTGCTAAAGAATTAGTAGAAAAGGCTCCTGTAATCATCAAAGAAAACGCAAAAGCTGATGAAGCTGAAACTTTGAAGGCTAAGCTTAGTGAAGCTGGAGCTACTGTAAACTTCAAATAGTATTTGAGGCTTACTAAAAGTCAAAAATCAGATTTTTGATTTCTTTTGTCTTTTGAAGAAGATGAAAGAGTCGGCGAAGCCGATATTTTATTTTGATTTTAGCACTACGGATGTCTGTATCTGTTCAAGATATTGTTGCTGCACAGGCTCACATTGGGACGCTTAAAAATGAAGCTCATCCAAAGACAAGTAAATACTGGTCTGAGGTAACCAACGGAGTGGTAGTGATCAATCCAGAAGCGATTGCTGAACAACTTGAGGCTGCAAAAGCACAGGTTGCTGCTGCGAAAGCTGCTGGAAAGGAAATCTTGGTTGTATGTGAGAAGAAAATGTATGCTGAAGAGCTTGAAGCATTAGCTGCAAAGGCTGGCGTTGCATTTCTCAACTACAAGGTTTCTGGAGGGTTCTTAACAAACTTTGATACCTTCAAGAAAAGGATTGATTCTATCAATGAAATGGTGAGCTTTATGGAAACTGATGCTTTCGCATCTTTGACCAAGAAGGAGCAGCTCGTGTACAAAAGAAACTTTGAAAGAGCAAATAAGGTCTATAAGGGAGTAACAAAACTCAAGAAAAGACCAGAACTCGTAATTATTGTGGATGGAAATATGCTTTCTACCCTTATCGATGAAGTAGAGAACCTCAAGGGAAAACTTGAAGCGATCGTAATCGCAGGGACCAACTTCTCAAGATATTGGCCAGAAAATGAAATTATTACTACTAATATCAATAGTTATCAGAGTTTGGATTTTGTTTTGAAGTCTATTCTCCTCTAAGAGAGAACCTTATTCGGACTTTTGTCATCGCGAGGCGAAGCCGTGGCGATCCACTTAAAAGCAAATTTGCTTATTCTCTGGATTACTTCACTTCCTTCGCAATGACGGAGTTGATCTTTATTCCTCTTATTTCCTATGCAAGAACAACTTTACTTGCCGAGTTCGTCTGAAAGAAAGAGAGTAATTACTGCCTATCTCTTGATAGGGCTCTTCTTTTTTTCAGGCAAGGAGGAATTAACGGTATATGAATACTTTCATTATAAGCAGGCGATTGGATGGTATATGTCTACGATGGCCCTGCTACTTTTCCAACTCATGCTCGTATGGATCCCGATATTGAAATGGTTGCCTTTCCTCTTTGTATTGGCAAATCTTGTAATTGTTGTGATCTTTGTCTTTGGGGCATGGAAGGGACAGTATGCTCACGATGTTCTCCAAGAGCATAGATGGAAGATGTTTTATGCTGATCTCGGTGGACGATTGCTGGGAATCTTTGATATTAAGAAGAGGGTGTATGGAGATATTGCAACTGATACTACTGCAGAGAATCTTCCGACGCAGGCTCCCTCACAACCTCTTAGCTAGCTTTGTGGTTTATCCAAACGAACGGAGAAAAAGTCAGATTTTTTATTCTGGTTTTCATTTCGTTTCTTTTGATAAATGGCAACACTGCTTGTCTTTTATTTCTTATCTTATATGTAGGATGAATATCGATATTAATTTGGTAAAGCAGCTCAGAGAAGCTACGTTTGCTCCACTTGGAGACTGTAAAAATGCCCTTGTAGAGGCTGGTGGAGACCTTGATAAAGCTCAGGAAATCTTGAAGCAGAAGGGGATCGCAAAAGCAGGCAAGAAAGCTGATAGAGAAACCAACGAAGGACTCATCAAGACGCACCAAGCAAACGGAAGAACTATCGTGCTTAAGCTTCTTTGTGAGACTGACTTTGTGGCAAAAAATGAGACGTTTCTTCAGCTTTTTGATAAAATTTTTGCTGAACTCGAAGGTGTTGCTGGAGAGGTGAGATCGCTCGAGGATCTCGACGCTGCAAAAGTGGAGACGATCAATACGATGCTTGCTGAAGCGGTAGGTTCTATCGGAGAGAATTTGAAGATCGGAGAGCTTTTCATCACTGCTGGAAATGCTTATGCGTATGCGCATCCAGGAAACAAGGTCGTTTCTTTGGTGATGTATAGCGGAGATGAGGCAACTGCGAAAGAATTGGCGTTGCAGGTGGCTGCGTTGAATCCTGATTATCTTAATTTTGATGAGGTTCCTGCTGATGAAAAGGCTAAACTTGAGGCGCAGTTTACTCAAGAGCTTAAAGCAGCAGGGAAACCAGAGGCCATGATCGCAAATATCGTGAAAGGAAAGATTGATAAAGCGTTTGCTGATGTGGTGCTTCTTGAGCAGGAATATATCAGAGATGGTGCTAAAAAGGTAAAGGAAATCTTGCCTGCTGGATTTGAAGTAACGAAATTCTATAGATTTACGGTGTAGTTTGCAATTAACAGTGAACAATGAACAGGTAGTGGTATAGCGTTACTTCTTTGTCTTTGATATATTAGGTATTACAATAGAAAAAAGTCTGATTGCTGTGATAGTAGTCAGATTTTTTTGAATTTTAAAAAGATTCACTTGACATTGCATATATATATATCGTTATATTTAAGTCAAGCTAGTTTTAAGAACCTCTGTAAAGGCAGAGAAAACAGGAATATCCTGTCTAGCGAATTCTTTATGGGAAAATTTAATACACAAACGGGTAAGCCTAATAGTGGAGGTAAGAATAAGAACCGCACAGGAGGGCAAGGTTATTCTGGTCCAGGACATGGTTACAATCATACCAAGGACAATATCCATCGTATGAGAACCCAGAAGAATCAAGGAAGAAGGCAGGGGGGCTCTGGAAGATACTAGGTGTTTTTAGTTGTTCCAACTCCTCTAGAGAGCTAGTTGATATTTGTCATCTAGCTCTTTTATTTGATTTTTACCCTTTTTTTTCTATTATTGCTTTAGTATTGAGTTTTATATAGAAGAAGAACATGTATATTTACCTTAAAACTCCTCTTCAAAATCATTCAAAATACCTTCCTCACTTGGTAGAACACTGTAGTGGACATTCAGCATTAGATGCTGTTAATTTTTTTGAATTTTCTTATGGTTTAGATGGAGTAAGCACCCCTGAATATACGAGATTTGAATATGATAAACGAGTTCCTTATGAAAAGGCTCTTGAAAAGCTTTTTACTTCTCTTCAAAAATCTGCTTTTCTTTATGAAACCCAAATTTTACAAGAAGAATTGGGTGATCCCTCTTATGATCAAAGAATTTATGAAGCAGTTATTCGTCAGTATATAAATCCTGCTATTTCGCTTAATGGTATAGAAAAGCCTTCACGAGAAGAAGTAGAAAAATATCATGCTATGCGATATAAACCAGAAAATGTCATTGTTGCTTCTGAGAAGTTTCAAGTTTTTTATCATGGGTTCAAGCCACAAAATACCTCTGATCAAGTTCAATTGCAGATTATAAGCGATACTTTTGATTTTGAAGATGATGCTTATTTTCTTTTATTATATAAAAATCATTCTGCTAAGGAGTATTGGGAGCTTTATTTTATTTTTTGGATGCTTTGTTTTTGTTCCACTTTTGTTATGAGGCGACAAGAGGGAAATTACTACTTTTTAGAACCTTATTTTCATAGATTTGGAGAGGTTTGTTGGTGCTTGTTTCCAAGGCTTGACTATCAAATTTTAACTCCTCAGTTCTTTGAACATGGGAAGCAATATATTTTCAAAATGATAGCTGAGGGGTATTTCAAAGAAATGTTTTTTCTTAATGAATATTTTTATGGAATTCCTTTGACAAGGATACAAGTGCTTGATTTTTACAAAAATTATACTTATACTACTTTTTTAGCTAAGCTGAAGGCTTTTTTATAGTGTTTTAGTTTATGTCTCTTGAAAAGTCTGATTGCTGTATGGTAGTCAGATTTTTTTCTTTTTTTATAAAAAATATGAGGTACGCTAATTCATCATCCCCTTTTCTCGTCGAAATCATCTGATTTCCTATACGCCATATGAAAAAACTTTTAAATTCTCTTGATTTCAAATCCTAGAAAACTATACTGCAAAGCGATCGGCGAATCCAAAAAGTATCTATTTTTTTATTTATTCTTGGTGAAACTTATGCAACATTATGAATTGGTGCTCTTGCTCAATGCAAACACTTCTGAAGCGGACAGGAAGGCGTTTTTAGAAGGTCTTGAATCGAAGTTTGAAGTAAAAGAAAAGGATGAAATCTGAATTCAGAATCTTTCTTTTAAGCTTAAAGATGGGAATACAAAGGCGTATTTTGTATCTTACCTTCTCAACCTTTCTCCAGAACAGGTGAAGGAAGTAAAGGCTGCTCTTTTGTATAATCAGGCTCTTGTAAAGTATGAGATTTATAAGATGGGGAAAGATCAGAAATTTTTCCATTTTGAGAAGCTTCAGTCTGAGTTTGATAAAGCGATTGAAGAAATTAAGGAAAGAAAGTATGGACAGAAGATTAGTTTCTTTGCAAACGAGAGAAATGCAAAGTATATCAACTGGAAATCACTCCCTGTTTTGAAGTATTATCTTACGAGGTTTGGTGATATTAAGCCAAGAGCTTATACTGGAAACTCTGTAAAGATTCAGAAGAAAGTAAGGCAGGAGATTATCAGAGCAAGAACACTTGGATTGCTTTCCTTTATTAGTAGATAGTTATTGTTGTTTTATATCTTAGTATTGTATTCTTATGGCATCTAAATTAAGAAGAATTAGAAAATACCAGTGGACAAAGAGAATTAGGACTCATGGATTTAGAGAGAGAATGAATTCTTGGACTGGAAGGAGGGTTTTGGCTCGTAGAAGAGCTAAAGGAAGGCATCAATTGACTGTTCAAAGACAGAAATAGATTGGTTTCTTTATGATAAAAGAGAAAGCTGACTGTGAAAATGGTCAGCTTTTTTTCGTAGGGTTTGATGTTGACTCTTGGTATAGAATTTTTATACTGAGGGAGGTTCTTTCGATCTGCTTGATCTCTCCTTTGCTGGAGGAGGGGAAGGTTGGAAGAGTCCGTTTTTTTATTCTTTTTCTTGATGCGATGGGTATGAAAGCGTTTAACTCGGAAGAGAAAGTGCGTTTGCTTGTGGATTGTGATCCTGGTGCGGACGATGTATTTGCGTTGTTGTGGTTGTTGATTCAGCATAAGTTTGCTGAGATTCCTTTGGAGATTGTCGGGATTACGACCGTTGGAGGGAATGTTGCTGCAGACAAGACCTATGAGAATGTATTGCGTATTTGTGCAATGGTTGATGAGCATCGTATTCCTATAGGAAAAGATCATCGTCAAATTGTCTCTGAAGATGCTTCCTACATTCACGGGAATGATTGAATTGGAAACTTATGAGCGATGCTTCCTCCGGTGCAGTATCCTCAAGAAGTCCTTGACAGTGTAACGATGATTATTGAGGCGTTAGAGAAGTATCCTGATGAATTGACGATTATTGCTACGGGACCGTTGACGAATCTGGCACTTGCAGAAGAGAAAAAGCCATGAATCCTGAAGCGTGCCAAGAAAATTATTGCTATGGGAGGGGCGATTGAGATGCAGTGAAATGTTACTCCTACAGCAGAGTTTAATATTTTTTATGATGCTCCGAGTGCGGTGAAGGTATTTTCAGCGAGTTCTCGTATTGTGTTGCTTCCGCTAGATCTCACCACAAGTATGCCTTTTACGATGAGGGATATGGAGAATTGTTTCATCTCTACGGTCAATAATACACAGAAGCAGGAATTTATGAGGGCTTTGACGAAGTTTATTATTGCTACGAATATGAAGTTTAGAGAGACTGGTTATCAAGAAGGCTTTTATATCCATGATGCCCATACGGTAGGAATTTTGCTCTATCCTCATTTGTATAGAGGTTCATTTATGCAGGTTAATATTGAGACGCAATGAGAATATACTAAGGGACAGACGGTTGTTGATAGGAGAAACATTGTAACACTTCAGACAAACTGCTTTGTGGCGATGGAGTTTAAAAAGGAGCAATTCTTGGAGGCAATAACACAGGACTTCAAGTTGTTTGACTTCTCTTAAAATGAGTGCTTTTTCTCTGGGATTTGAAGAATGGAATTGGGATTTTCTGGTGCTGAAGGGGGACTTTTGTTTTACAAGAGAAAAGAAATCCTGATTCTGTTTTTTCTTTTTTTTTGAAAATGGTCTTGATTTTTATCGGTATAACGCTATATACTTCTGTTGCATATTGGTAAATGGAATGGGATGGTGGTTTATTGGGCGTTTTGATTTGCCTTATTGTTTTTCTTTGCGTGATAGGATCCCGATCACCTTTTGTGCAAAATAGAATATGATTGTTGAGAGTGAGGCTTGAACGATGGATGTGGTCTTTGTAATAGAAAGTTCTTCCTCCAATTATTATCTTCTGATGCGAATACAATTATCGAGCTATTTTGTTTATTTTTCATCTGACTAATCGCCTATGGTAAATAAAAAACGACCTTGAGCGGAGAAGGCTGCTAAATCAAGCAAGTCTTTTTCTGTTGTAACAAAAAAAACTTCAGCTACTAAAGGGACTGTAGCTAAGAAAGCAAACTTGTCTGAAATGACCGTGGAGACGAAAAATGTTGCTTTGAGGCCAGAAGTACAGGAGCTCTTCAAAGACTATTATCAGCAGGATGGAAGAATCTTCCTTACCCAGCCAAGAAGCTATGGAGAATTGCCTGATCTGCTTGAGCTTCAAAAGAAAGGGTATTCTGATTTTATCAATGTTTATCTTGGGAAACTCTTTTCTGATGTGGAGAATATCTGGGATATTGCTGGAGATAAGCTCTATGTAAATATTTCAGATTTGCAGGTTTCTGAACCTATTGAAACCGTAGATACTTGTAGGAAGAAGGAGCTTACCTATGGAGGGATCATCACGGCTAAAGTAAAACTCGTAGAAAGAATTGAAGATGAGAAAACCAAGAAAGTATCTGAGAAAGTGCTTTTCAATAAGAGGGCAAATATCGGTATTCTTCCTTTGATGACACCTTCGGCTTCTTATATTATCAATGGAGTTGAAAGAGTGATCATTTCTCAGATTATTAGGTCGTATGGTATCTTTTATGGAAAGAAAGATTTCTGGTATTCTTTCAAGCTTATTCCTGAGAATGGACCTTGGCTTGAAGTAAATGTAGAAAAAACCTGAAATATCGTTGCGAGAATCAATAAATCTAGAAAGTTCCCTATCACCTCTTTGCTCAGAGTGTTCGGTCTAGAAACTGATGAAAGTATTAGAGAGGTATTTAACGGTATCTTGGAAGAGGAAGATGTTGATTTTATAGATATTACCTTGAAAAAAGACACAACCGTTGATGCGATTTCTGCTGCAGAGCATATCTATGGAAAACTCAGACCAGGAGAATTGATTGATGCGCAGTCAGCTTTGGATTATGTGAAAGGGCAGTTCTTACTCCCTGAGAGAATCTATGTTGGAAATATTGCAAGGAGAAAGATCAATGCAAAACTCAATCTCAAAAAGCCTTTGAAATCCGCTGAGGCTAATATTTTTGATGGGGCAGATCTTGTAGAAGCAGTGAAATATCTTGTCAATCTTTGTAATCAGAAAAAAGGCTTCTATACTGATGATTCTGATCATCTTTCCAACAAGAGAGTGAGAACAATGGGAGAAATCTTGTATTCTCACTTGCAACCTGTGATGAGAAAGTTCGTAAAGAGCGTGAGAGGAAAACTTTCCGTTCTCAATATGGAAAATCCGCTTAAAATCACTGATCTCGTAAATTTCAAGATGATTGATAACTCTATCAAATCGTTCTTTGCGACCAGTCAGCTTTCTCAATTTTTGGATCAGATCAATCCGCTTTCTGAAATTGAGCATAAGAGAAGAATTACCGCTCTTGGACCTGGAGGTTTGAAGAGAGAAACTGCGAAATTTGAGGTGAGAGATGTGCATCCTTCGCATTATGGTAGAATTTGTCCGATCGAAACGCCAGAAGGGCAGAATATCGGGCTTGTAATTTACCAATCTCTCTATAGCAGAATCAATGATGAAGGGTTTCTTGAGACGCCTGCATTGAAAATTTTTCGTGAAGTAGAACCAAAAGCTGAATCCCTCGTTGGTAGAATCGCTCACCGTGATATTTATGAGATTGATGCAAAGGGAAATCCTAGCAAGAAAGTGATTATCAAGGAAAATGAAGTGATTGATGAGAAAATCGCTGCTGCTCTTGAAAAAGCCTATGGAAAACTCAAAAAACCAATCGCTGTAAAGCCGTTCTTTACTGGGGAAATTGAATATATCTCTCCAGAAATGGATGAAAAATGCGTAATTGCCGATGCGACCACTCCTTTGGATGAACATAATAATATCCTTTCTACGAGAGTTGCAGCAAGACATTTTAGCGAAATGGAGACCTTCCATGTGAACGATATTACGCATATGGATGTGAATTTGAGTCAGATTTTTTCTCCTAATACTTCTTTGATTCCTTTCGTAGATCATAACGATGCGGTGCGTGCTTCTGTTGCGACTAACCAGCAGAGACAGGCACTTCCACTCCTCAAAAATGATGCTCCACTCGTTGGAACCGGACTTGAGAGAGATATCGTAAGAATGACGCATGCAGTGATTAAAGCTGAAGCTGATGGAGAGGTGATTTATGTTGATGGAGGAAGCGTTAAAGTAAAATATAAAGACGGAACGAAAGAATATCAATTGACGACTTTTGTGAGATCAAACCATAAAACTTGTATTACTCAGGTGCCTTGTGTAGATTTAGGTCAAAAGGTGAAAAAAGGCGATTTGCTTGCAGAAGGACCTTGTTCTGTAAATGGAGAAATGGCAGTTGGGAAGTCTCTTAGAGTAGCTTTTATGCCATGGAAAGGATATAACTACGAGGATGCGATCGTAATTTCTCAAAGACTGATCAAAGACGATGAATTAACTTCCATCATGATTAACGAATACGAGATTGAGGTTGCAGAGACCAAGCTCGGACCTGAAGAAACAACCAATGATATTCCTGGAGTTGCGATGGCGAAACTCGGAAATCTTGATGAGGAAGGAATTATCAGGATTGGTTCTATTGTAAAAGGAGGAGATTTGCTTATTGGTAAGATCACTCCAAAGGGAGAAGGGGAGCTTACTCCAGAGGAAAAGCTGATTCAGGCGATTTTTGGAGATAAGTCCAAGAATGTAAAAGATACTTCACTCTATATGCCTTCTGGAAGTGAAGGTAAGGTCGTAGACGTGGTGATCCTTGATGCGAAAAAAGGAGATAACCTCATGGCTGGAGTGAGAAAAAAGATCAAAGTTTATGTGGCTTCTACAAGAAAAATTGAAGTCTGAGATAAGCTTGCGGGTAAGCACGGAAACAAGGGTATTGTGGCGATCGTGGTTCCAGAAGAGAATATGCCATATTCAGCAGATGGAAGACCAGTTGATGTGGTGCTTAACTCACTATGAGTAATTTCTCGTATGAACCTTGGTCAGCTTTTTGAATCTCAGTTAGGTTTGCTTGCGAAAGAACTTGGTGTGAAGTTTGCAGTGCCTACCTTTGGTGGATTTGGTGTAGAAGATATTGTAAAACTTGCTCAGAAAGCAGGACTAGAAGATAAGCTCAGAACAACGCTTTATGATGGAGAAACGGGAGAACCGTATGCTCAGCAGGTAACCGTTGGATATATGCATTTGCTCAAGCTCGTGCATATGGTAGAGGACAAGATCCATGCGAGATCTGTTGGTCCTTACTCTTTGATTACTCAGCAGCCGCTTGGAGGAAAATCCAGACAAGGAGGACAGAGATTCGGAGAGATGGAAGTGTGGGCTCTGGAGGCGTATTCTGCAGTGTATACCTTGCAAGAAATGCTTACGGTGAAATCTGATGATGTGATCGGTAGAAATAAGCTCTATGAATCTATTATCAAATCTCAGAAACCAAGAATCTGAGGATTACCAGAATCATTTAATCTTTTGACCTATCTCTTCAAGGGATTGGGTCAGAATATTGTGGCTTTGACTGCTGATGAACTAGAAACGATTCATCAAGAGAGAATGGAGAAGATAAAAAGCCTTGGACTCTCAGGAATTATGACAGCTTCTCTTGAACATGAGACTGCAACTGATGAAGAAACTGATGAGTCTGAAGACAAGGGAGAAATGATTGGAAAAGTCGTTGAAGACCTTGAAGATTTTGGGCAGATTGAGTAATGAATGCTTGTTATTGCGAGGCGAATGAAATGAGTCGTGGCAATCTATTTGGAAGCAAATGTGGATTGCTTCGCTTTGCTCGCAATGATGGCAGATATCACCTTTTAACTTTTTATAAGCGGTCCTAATGAACAAAACAAAATTTGATGGATTGATGGTAACTCTCGCTTCTATGGAGGAAGTCGCAAAATGGTCACATGGAGTGGTAGATAATCCAGATACCGTAAACTATAGGACAGGAAAGCCAAAACAAAGTGGACTTTTTTGTGAGTCTATTTTTGGTCCTGTGAAGAACTTTGAATGTAGCTGTGGAAAATATAAAGGAGTCAGATATAAGGGAATTGTCTGTGAAAGATGTGGAGTAGAAGTTACTAGTTCTAGAGAGAGAAGAGTGAGAATGGGACATGTAGATCTCGCTTCTCCAGTTGTGCATGTGTGGTATAAAAACTCTCCATCAGGAGGTATTCACCAGCTCCTTCAGCTTTCAGCTAATGAAATAGATAAAATTCTGACTTTCGTGAAGTATGTGGTCGTAAAAGAGGTAGATGATGCTGTCAAAGATCAGATAAAAGAAAAGATCAGCACTGACTTTGAGGCAACTATGCAAGAACTTGATGAACTCTTCAAAAAAGAGACGGCTTCAGAAAAAGATACTAAGAAACTAGCAGAGGCAAAAAAGCTTTATGAAGAGAATAAAGCTTCATTGGAAGCGGAATTTGGAAGAGTGAAATCACTTGTGGCTGACCTTAAGTTTGGGGCGACGGTTTTGGAGTCTGATTACAGAAATATTTTCAGTCAGTTTTCTAAACTGGTTTCTTTCGCTTCTGGACCTGAGGGAATCCTCAAAATGCTTCAGGCTATTGATGTAGAGAAGGAAATCAAGAAGAGAGTAAAGGAGTTCCCATCTATTAGATCAGCTGATCAGAAGAAAAAGGCAATGAGTTTGATTAAACTTTTGATCAATCTCTATGTATCAGGAGTGAAGCCAGAAAATATGATTATTAGAAAGCTTCCTGTGATCCCACCTGACATTAGACCAGTGGTGCAGCTTGATGGTGGAAGATTTGCTTCATCAGATGTGAATCTTTTCTATAGAAGAGTACTGATGAGAAATATCAGACTCAAGAAGATGATCCAAGTTGGGATGCCTGATATTGTAAAAAAGAATGAAATCAGACTGCTTCAGGAGTCTATCAACAATCTTTTGGTGGGAGAAAAGAATGCCGCTGGTAAAGCAGGAGCAGGAATCAAAGTCTTCAAATCTATTTCCGATATGCTTTCTGGAAAGGAAGGAGTCTTTAGAAAGAACTTGCTTGGAAAGAGAGTGGATTATTCTGGTAGATCAATTATTACCGTAGGTCCAGACTTGAAACTGAGTGAATGTGGGCTTCCGATCTATATTGCAGTGAAGATGTTTACGCCGTTTATTATCGGAAAGCTGATTGAAAAGAAGATCGTTTATACGCCAAAGCAAGCGGAAAAACTCATCAAAGAAGGAAATCCAACCGCTTTGAAATTCCTAGAAGAAGTGATTAAAGACAAATATGTGCTTCTTAACCGTGCACCAACGCTTCACAGACTTTCTATTGAAGCCTTCAAAATCAAGTTGATGCCTGGTAAAACGATCAGGCTTCATCCTCTTGTTTGTCCTGCGTTTAATGCCGACTTTGATGGTGATCAAATGGCGGTGCATTTGCCTATTTCAGATGAAGCTCAAAAAGAAGCTCGCGAACTTATCGCAGCGGACAAGAATATTATCAAACCAGGTTCTGGAGAGCCAACGATTACGCATTCTCAAGATATGGTGCTTGGAATCTACTTCTTGACTGATTTTTTCAATCCAAAATATCCTGACTACAATACCGAAGAGGAATGGAAAGAAAAAATCTATCCTGTAGCCAGATTTGCTTCTTTTGATGAAGTGATGGCAGCGTTTAACAATAAACAAGTGCAACTCAAAGATAAAATCGTGGTTCTTGATGGTAATGAAGTGCTTGAAACTACGGTAGGAAGAGTGATTTTTAACTCTATTTTGCCAGAGAACTATCCGTATGTAAATAGAAAGATGGGAAATAAGGATCTCAAGAGGCTTTTGAGTGAGGTCTTTGACAAATACGATATGGAGACTACGGTAAAAGTTGCTGATGCGATCAAGGATTATGGATTTAAGTATTCAACAATCGCTGCGACTTCAATCAATGTCCTTGACATGAAGGTTCCAAAGGAAAAAGAAGACCTTTTGAGAGCTGGTGATTTAGAGACTAATACGGTATTGAAATATTTCTATAAGGGATTCTTTTCTGAAGCAGAGAAACATAGATTGATCGTAAAAATCTGGACTGCTGTGAAAAAAGATGTAGAAGTGAACTTGAAATCTATTATTGGTGCAGGAAATAATCTTTATACGATGATTGATTCTGGAGCGAGAGGTTCTCAAACCCACCTTACGCAGATTTCAGGTATGAAGGGACTCGTAGTGAATCCACAGGGAGAAATTATTGAACTTCCGATTAAATCTTCTTTCGTAGAAGGATTGAAACCAATTGAATACTTTATTTCTGCTCACTCTGGTCGTAAAGGAAAGGCCGATACTGCTTTGAGAACTGCAGAATCTGGATATTTGACCAGAAAACTCTGTGATGCTTCCCAGGAAATGATCGTGAGAGAAGATGACTGTGGTTCTACAGAATCTATTCTCTATACAAGAGAGGAGGCTGAAATCAAAGGAGAAAAATTCTGAACTTTGATTTATGGTAGAGTGTTGGCTGAAGATGCGATTGATGAAAGAGGAACTGTGATATTGAGGGCAGGAGAAATGGTTACGAAATCAGCTTTGAGTCTGATTGAAACTTCAAATATTACTGCTGTGAGAGTGAGGAGTCCATTGACTTGCCATTGTGTAAGTGGGGTATGTCAAAAATGTTATGGAATGGACCTTGCTACGAGAAATATGGTAGAAGTCGGAGTGCCAGTTGGAGTAATCGCTGCACAGTCTATTGGAGAACCATCTACTCAGCTTACGCTAGATACCTTCCATGAAGGAGGAGTGGCGGGTTCATCAGAGGCATCTGGTATTGATAGAGTGAAACAGCTCTTTGAGGTGAGGCCACCAAAGAATCCAGCTGGAATTAGTCCATTTGATGGAACAATCTCTTTTGAAGAGACGCCAGAAGGTGGAAAATTTGGAAAGATGAAGGTGACTTCCGAAATGCAAAAGAAAACCTACCTTGTGAAATCAGAGTATAAGGTTATTGTAAAAGAAGGAGCAGACCTTGCTAAAGGTGCCGTGTATGCGAGCAAATGAGCAAGTAAGCTTAAGATCAAGGAAGCTGGAAAAATTCTTGAGGTGAATGAAGATTATATCGTTCTTGGAGTGCAGGAAATCTATACCAAATCGCTTGTTGGACTCGCTCCAAAAAAGACTAAAGTTTGAGATAAAGTTTACAAGGGGGAGGTCCTGACCACTGGGGCGCTTGATGTGATGGAATACAAGAAAATCGTTGGAGATATTCAGGCTCAGAGATATATCATTACTGAAGCTAAGAGAGTGTATGCAGCACAGGGACAAGACCTTAACGATAAGCATATCGAAGTCGTAGTGAAACAGCTCTTCTCAAAAGTCTTTATTGAAGATGGAGGAGATTCAAGTTTCATCCCAGGGACTTATGTGAAGTATGAAGAATTTATCAAAGTGAACCGTGAATTGCAGGAGGCTGGAAAGAGAGTTGCTCAAGGACAGAGAGTTGCTCTTGGACTGACGACGGTTGCCAAGGAAACCGATTCTTGGATGTCGGCCGCTTCTTTCCAAGAGACGATTAGAGTGATGGTCGGTGCTTCGCTTAGGGGGGCGATTGATCATCTTTCAGATCTCAAGGCAAACGTTATTATTGGTAGGTTATTGCCGGTTGGGGAGAATTATAGGAATATGTTTGGTTATTAATCCTTCTCACAAAAGAGAGAAACCTGATCGGTATGGTCAGGTTTTTCGTTTGGAGAGGGGGAGGGCTTTGTCGTTAAGAGGTTGGGACGAGGGTGCGATTTTTGTCGGGAGGTCGGCAAGGGGTCGGGACGTGGGTAAAATCGAAAAAGCTCCTCTTTATCCTCTCCTCACCGATGAGGGAACAAGAAATAATCATCTTTTCAGTCTTTTTAGCAGAGGAGGAATGTGGATTGCCACGCTTTGCTCGCAATGACGGGTGTGAGGTTACTGGATTGCTACGCTTCGCTCGCAATGACGAGTATGAGGTTACTGGATTGCTACGCTTCGCTCGCAATGACGAGTATGAGGTCACTGGATTGCTACGCTTCGCTCGCAATGACGAGTATGAGGTCACTGGATTGCCACGCTTTGCTCGCAATGACGGGGGTGAGGGGACTGGATTGCCACGCTTCGCTCGCAATGACGGGTGTGAGGTCATTGGATTGCCACGCTTCGTTCGCAATGACGGGAGGAGGAATGTGGATTGCGCTAGTTGCTTTGGTCGTTTGCAATAGAGGGATCGGGGAAGGGAATCAGATTTTTTATCTTTTTATTTTACCAGAAAGGAATGGGGAAGCAAAAATGGTATGTGATATGGCAAGGAACGAAAACGGGGGTCTTCTCCGAATGGAAGGAAGTGGAAGGATTCGTAGCGGGGGTCAAGGGGGCGAAATACAAGGCGTTCGCGACGAAGCAAGAAGCTGAAACGGCGTTGGGCAGGTGATGGGAAGCGTATTATGGAGCGGTCAAGAAGGTAGGACAGGAGGCAATCCCGTTTTTTCAGCAGAGCATTGTCGTAGATGCGGCTTGCTCCTCGGCGACCAAAATTATGGAATATCAAGGCATTGATTTAGCGACGGGGAAGCAAGTTTTTGCGGCTCGTTATGAGGAAGGGACGAATAATATTGGGGAGTTTTTGGCGATTGTGCATGGGCTTGCTTGGATTCAAAAAGAAAAGAAAGCTGACTATGTGCTTTATTCGGATTCCTTGATTGCGATGAAATGGGTCAATGAAGGGCGTTGCAAGACCTCGTTTATCGGGGCTGGGAATGGGAGCAGGATTTGGGAAGCGATCAAAAAAGCTGAGCAATGGTTGGCAGAGCACAAGTTTTCTACCCAGGTTTTGAAATGGCAAACAGAAGAATGGGGGGAGAATCCTGCGGACTATGGCAGGAAATAAAAGTGATTTTGGGTATAAAAGAGGGAAAGGGACGAGAAACTAGCCCTTTTTTGCGATATTCTCTTGCAATTAGGGCTGAAAAGTGCATAGTCAGGGTAGCAGTCTTTTTTTATTCTTTTTTTAACTACCAATGAAAAAAGTCAGATTTTTATGGTTTGGTGGGCTTTTGGTGCTGGCAGGAATGCTCTTTGCTGGGTGCGAGAAAGCTCAAGAGGAGAAGATTTCTATCAATACCAAGGATGCGATCAAGCTAGATCTTTTCCAATCTCAAGAGGAATGATCCGAAGAGGATTGGGGAGAGCCTGTTCCTAATACAGAAAAGCTGGTTCTTCAAGGGCAATTTGAAGAGCCGTATCGTGGATATTGCAGCAGAAGGGAGCTTCTTGTGAAGCAATGAAGATCGGTCGAAGAACAAGCGAGTGAAATGGAAGATTTGATTGCTCGCTATAAATGGATCAAGGGCTATGATATCCCTGAGGTAGCTGAGGATCAGGAATTGCTACAGTTTAATATCGCAAATTTGATGATCACCAAATATCCTTTGGTCATCAAGGATTATTACAAGCGTGGTAAGGAAGTGGGATTTGTCAATCTCAAGACAGAAAAGCAAGGAAACGATTTGGTGATTCTCTGACCAAAGGTGAGCACGGGAGACAGCTATCTTTATGTAGATGTAAAGGAGCAGGGTATTGGTGGGTTCAGATTTGAAAATAGTAATGAAGATCTGAAGCAAAGAAAGTCCTGGGAACATCCTCATTTTTTGAGGAGGGCAAGAGGAACATCTTTGTATAGTGGGCGTTGGTTGGTGAAGATATTGCAAGGGGGAGAGCGTTTTGACCGCATCGTATTTCATTATCCGCTAGGGGAGGTGCCCCTTCAGCTCCCTGAATGGAATAATAATTCAGAGAACTGTGAAGTTGAGTTTCATGAGTATAGGGTATTTACTGAATTGCCGCTCAGAGTCGTAGCTTCAGGGGTTGATTACAAGCTCGATTTTCATCCGGTGATTTCTGGAGCAGTGATAAAAAGTGCAAGGCTCGTCCAGCTTTCAGAAAAGCAGGCAAGTGGCTATCAATCTCTAGAAGCACTCAAAGCATCGCTTGGGGAGAAGCAGGTCTTGATTGGAAAGCTTCCGTTTAATTACCAGGGATTTGCTGATAGAACGCAGAACGATCTAACTGACAAGACGGCATCAGATTTATTTCGTTTTAAGTTTTTTAAAGAGTGGACGGCTACGGTCAAAGCAGGCGTTCCTTCGCAAGTGGCGTTTACGATTCCTGAAGAAGGGAACTATCTTTTGCTCGTGGAGAATGATAATGGGCAGCTTTATGCTTTCAATTTTACGCCGAGAGCCGAGAATGCCCATGCTATAGTCAAGGATGATAAAGAGGCAATGACGCTCACTATCGTGCATGATTGGCTTTTGACAGGGCAAGGGCTTTCTGGGCAGTTGGACCGCATCCTCGGAAGTGGGAACTATACGTTGGAGGTGAGTTCACTTAAAGAGGCGAGCTTCCCTTCTAAGTATTGAGGTGTGTATAGAGAGGAGGGGAAAGAGTATTATCCTGAAGGGCAGTATGTGAAGATCGCCTATTTTATTGCTCCCAATAAGCACTATACGGGGAATTTGGAAATTTTGGATCTTGACGGCAAGAAGTATAATCATGCAGTAGATTTTTTTGTGGAGAAGATAGGTGATGCAAGGGTTTCTCGTGATTTGTTTTCTCAGAAGTTGAATGTATTACCGAGTGAAGGCTATCGAGCGGACAAGATAAAAGTAGGCTCTAAAAATGCCAGAGAACTCAAGATCTATACCCAAGTTTGTGAGGTAAAGCAAGAGGGGGATTTTTCTGATGCGAAAAGGAAGGAACTGCTTCCGCCTCGCAAATCGCATAATGAGTATGATGATTACGATTATAGGAACACTTTGGGAGAGTTGCACTTTTTTGATTGCAAGGGGAAGATTGAAGAACACACGGTGCCGGTAGAGAAGTTTGAGTATCGAAAGAGGATTGATCGTGAGCGAGAGCTCCCATCAAGTGTGAAAACGGTGCCGTATTTCCGTATGAGTTTCGATAAAGGAATGAAAGATGCGAAGTATTATATGAGGAGTCCTGTTTGACTCTTTGCCAAGGTGGCGCCTTATCAGGAATTGTTGATCCGAGGGGTGAATTTTGCGGACGGGGCTGCAGTGCAGCAGGGAGAACTCCAGATTTTTGATGATAAGGGAAAACTGCTCAAGAAGGATCAGCTTTGAGCTAGTGGTTATGTTTTCTCGCTGAGTGGTGTAAGCTCTGAGTATTTCTTTGTTCGCTATCAAGATAAACAGAAGAAGGCTGACACGTTTCTTATTGCAACGGTAGATGGAAGGACTGACTTTAACGAAAAGCGTGCGATTAGTGCGTCTTGGCTGATGCCGGAACAGACTGATCAACAAGAGGATTGGTATGAGAGGCGTGAGTCGCTTAAGATTTATGGCTATACGGATAGGGGACTCTATAGACCTGGAGATACGGTTCATTTTGCTGGGTTTGTTCAGGATGTTGCGAAGGTGGCTAAGGATGGAACGAATGGAGTCCAGACAGGGTTTGTGATCGTTGAGATAACTGACTATGAAAGTGATGATAATAAGAAAATCGTTTTGTCCAAATTAGATGAATTTGGAGGGTTCGAGGGATCCTTTACTTTGAATGAGAGTAGTCCGCTTCGCTATTATCATATCAATTTTCATTATGCACTGGACAAGGATAAGATGAGCGTAGAAGATTTCGGTGGAGATTGGGAGGCTCGAGAGAATTATAGAAAGACGCATCCTGTGCTTTCTTATTGGTCGGATTTCCGTGTAGATGAGTTTCAAAAGCAGACCTTTAGTGTGCAAGTCAAAAAGGAGATCAAGGATAAGCAGCTTTATCTTGAGTTGACGCCATCTTATTATATGGGAGGAGCATTGAAGGATTATGATCTGCATTTAACCTATTCCTTGGCGGCGAACCAATCATGCTCTGATTGTCGGTGGAGAGAAAGTAGCGACTACTACTATAACTATGTAGCGGATTCTTCTTTTTCTCGAGGCGGAAGCTATGAAAAGGAGCATCTTACCGGTGGTGCTGTTCTTTTCCAGATGGGGGATTTAGAGAAGCTCCCGTATAAGGGAGAAAAGCTGAAGCTCCAAGTGCAGGCTTATGTTAAAGATAATCTTTCTGATGAGACCCGTATGAGTGTAGAGTACTTAGATATTGATCCAGAAGTGAAAATTGGGCTTAATGGCTATGCGTATGATTGGATTGATAGCAGTAGTTTGAAAAACTATCGTCTGACTTCAAGAATAGAGAGCAATCTCAATAAGGTTGCTGAACTTAGCTATGAATGGTATTTTAGACCGTTTGGGTTTGAGCAATCGGTTGATACGGAAGGGACTTTCTATTATATCAATGGAAGCAAGCTTCAGCTCGTTCAGTCTGGAACTTTACAACCAAAATCGGAAGTCAGCATTCCTTTGCTTTTTGAGCGCTATCAAGGAGGTGAGTATTTCCTTAGAGTTATTTCCAAGGACAAGCATGGTGTAGTCAATGGAGAAGTAGATAAGAATATCTATTACTACGATAGCAAGTTTGATAAAGGTTTTCAAGGAGATATGGAGAATAACTATGCTCTTCATGTGCAGATTCCAAAGAAGAATTATGAGATTGGAGAAAACATTCCGATCAGTATCAATCCTTATATCAAATGAGCAACGGCTTTGCTTACGGTAGAGAGAGGAAATCAGATCTTGGAGAAAAGGCTTGTTCGCCTTGATGGAAAGCCGCTTACCTTGGCTGCGAAAGAGGAGTTTTATCCTAATGTGCAGGTGAGTGTTACGGAGTTTGTAGGGGAGCAGGTTAATAGCCAGCTTGGAGGTAGTGGAGAACAAAAGAGAAAGGAGCCAGCTTTTTTTGCCTGATATGCGGAAGCGCTCATTCAAGAGAAGCTTAAGGACATTACTATCAAGATGGAGACGGATAAAGCAGAATATCAGCCCTGAGAGAAGGTGAAACTCAAGATTTTTACTACGGATTATCAAGGTAAGCCACTTACGGCGAGGGTTTCGCTGAGTGTTGTAGATAAAGCTTTGAGCGATCTTTATGATCTGATTAAGGATCCGATTCCTTACTTCTATAATAGAATTGGTAGCAGCATTGGGAACTTTGGAAACTGGAAGAATCTCTATTATGCCTTGAGGACCTTCTTTGCTGATGGAGAGAAAGGTGGAGGAGGAATGGATGGGACTTTGAAGAATTTGAGGAAGAAGTTTTATGATCTTGCATTCCGAGATGCTGCGATTATTACTACGGGGGGAAAGGCTGAGCTTAGCTTTACCCTACCGGATAATCTCACGACTTGGATGCTTGATGCTGTTGCGGTTTCTCGTCAGAGTCAGCTCGGGACTTCAAGAGCTTACTTCAAAGTGAATCAACCTTTGGTAGTGGAGGCAAATTTGCCGACTTTCCTTACCATTGGAGATCAAATTACGCTTCCACTCAAACTGGTTGCTTCTCCAGCAAAGCTTGCTCCATGAACAGAAGCGATCCTCAAAGGTGTCGTAAAAGATGAAGCGTGAACCGTGCTCCAGTCTTTTGAACAGAAGGGGAAAGTCAATGAAAAATTCTGAATTCAGATTTCAGTTGGTGAACAGTTCTTTGATCAGCAGTGGGTGACGATTGAAGTCGAAGCCAAAGCAGGAAACTTTCACGATGCTGCTCAGTGGAAGATCCCGGTAAGGACTGAGGGGCTCGTGAATAAGAGCTTTGCACTTGAACAGCAGAGGGGCGGTGAACGTTTATTTACCTTTGATGATGAGGTGGTGAGGGGAAAACTCGTCGCTCGTCTCGCTCCGTTCCCAAGTTCTGTCTTGGCAGAACCGCTTCACTATTTGCTGTTCTACTCTCCAAAGGGTCCTTCTGAGTGGCTCGTTAAGACGGCTCAAACTGCACTTGAGGCAGAAAGCTTGACCAAAGCAGGACTCTTGACCGGAGATTTGGTGCAGAGTGGAGCTATTCGTCTCGCAGAAGGTAAAAAGATGGCAATCTCTGAACTTTTAACGGCGGTGCTTTTCCAGCTCAAGGGCAGACAAGACTGGGATGGCGGAATCAAAGAACAAGATAGAAGTGATTATCCGTCTCGTTTTTGGGAACAGAAGAATACTTCTTCACTCTTGACGAGTATCTCAACCTATGCCTTACTCGAGACGATGAAGACCAATGGATATGCCAACCTTGTGCCAAAAGATTTCTCAGAGAGGCTAGAGCGTTATCTTGCGAAGCTTGGAAGTGATTCCCCAGAACTTTATCTTTACTATCTCGCTCAGAGAAAGACCAACCTTGCATCGATCAATACGGCACTCGTTTCACAACTTCAGAAAAAGTATCCAAATAATATCGCTATTCAGGCTTTAAGCTTTTATCTGCTAGCACAGAACGCTGGAGAGGCAGATGCGATTCGCTTAGCTCAGAGCGTGGAGAAGCTTTTTGAGCAGGCGTTTGCTCAGGGACGCTATTTTGAAGGGGTGCCGCTCACTTTGCTTGAGGAATTAGCTCCTGAATTGGCTGCTTTGGCAGAGGCAGCCGACAATCGTAATGCTCATTTATCGCTTGATCTCAAAGCTTTACAAGGGTTCTATCTGAGAGGAGTTCTCAAACTCCATACTAGATTCCCAAAGCAAGAGCATTTTACGAACCAGATCTCGAGTCAGATTCTTTCTCTTCTCAAATCCAGAAGTGCGTATGGACTCTGGAGCTGGTCGTCTACGACAAACTTTGCTGTCTTGACTGCTCTCAATGCTGCACTCACCTCTTACTATCAGCATCAAAGTCAGACAACTCATTGTGTGCTCCAGGTGGGGAATACGAAGCTCGAGCTTGATTCGGGGAAGACCTGTGTAGAAAAGAGTATTCCGTTTGAGCATACCAAGGATCTGAAGGTGCAACGGTCCTGTGAAGGTCCTGCCTTCCTTGATCTCCAAGTCAACTCTTTACTCAAAGATATTACCAAGAAGAAGACCGAACTTCACAATGTGGAAAAACTCACGTTTGAGTATCCAGCAACGGCTCAAATCGGTGAAAAGATTCCACTCAAGGCAGGCTTCAAAACGCTCAAAGAGGCTCAGAATTTGACTGTTGAGTTTACGATCCCTTCCAGATTTAAATTCTGGTCCAATCTCCAAGTGGCAGAGAATAGCTTTGAGAAGGGAGTCTTTGACTTTGGAAATGATCGAGCGTGCTTCCCAGACTTTTATGAGTTTAGGTTTGATCGTGTAATCCTTAACTATGGCACGATGAAGGCTGGTAAAGAATGTAACTTTACCTTTTATGCGGTGAATGCGTTTGATGGGCAGTTCGTCTACCCACCAAGCAAGCTTTATGAACAGCAGGCTACACAAGTATGGTGAAGTAGTAAAGTAATCAGGAAATAAATTCTGAATCTCTCCTCGTTCGGCTGAGGACTCTTCGGTTGGGGTTTTCTCGGCTGAGTGAGGAGGGGAAATGGAGCTGTTCTTTAGTGAGTAAAAGAGATGAAGTAGTGTTTTATTTTATTTACGTAGAAAATATGAAGAATAAATGGAAATGGATGATGGTTGCTGGTCTTTTGCTTGTGGTGGCTGGAGGTATTTTCTTTTGGATTCGTAGTGATCGTGCAGCTACGAGGCGTGAAATGATCCTAAAAGATAGAGCATGTCTCCTAGGCTATACCAAGTTTCTCCATTGTTTTATAGGGGATACTTTGCAGGGAACTCAGGAGTGTAAGGACTCTTTCACTCCAGAAGAAAAAGCTTTTATAACTCAATGTTCTTCTTACTTTATACAGAACTATAAATTGAGTAAATGTTTTCGTAAGGGGGATAAGAAATTAGCATCTCTGGCTGAACTTCCTTCAGCAGATCAGTATTCAACCTTGTATACCTACGGATGTATGCTCTCTACCTTGTATGATTTTTAGGTTCTCGGTTCAAGCTGTTTATATTCTAGGTTTTGCAACTCGGGCTCTCTCGCTTTTTGTGAGGATTGGCTCGGGTTGCTTTTTTTGTAGAGGTTTGGCATGATGAGGCGTGGGGGGAGGCACGCTCAGCAAGTAGTCGACATCCTGTGCAACTCCTCCTGGTATGTGTTGCAAACCCTTGTTAGCGTAGCTGGATTTAGGTTTGCAAGACGTGCAAGTGGTCGGAATGGAGCATTTTTGGGGTTTGCAGGGCTTGCAAGTGGTCGGAAAGGATCATTTTTGGGGCTTGCACGAGCTACAAGTGAAGAAAAAGGGGTCTTTTTTGCTGTTGCACGGTGTGCAAACCTCCTGCGAGGGTCCTTTTTCACTCTTTGCACGAGCTGTAAACCTCCTGCGAGGGGGCTTTTTTGTTCTTTGTAAAGGGTATAAAAGGTTATAATTAACCATTGAGAGAGGTACTTGTTCGTTCTGAGTGATATTTAGCTAAGAAAGGTGGGATTTTGGAGCACTGTCCTCTTGTATTTCTATAAGAAGTTCTTAAAATGAGTCTTGTTATAATAAAAATTTAAAAAAATTGAAGTGCTTTTCTCTGTGAGAAAGGAGCTTCTGGAGTTAGAAGAGGGACTCTATGACTCCTACTCTTCAACGAAGTGGACGGACTTCATTTGAGGGGTAGATTTCCCCTCCCCCCTTTCTTTTTTATCTGATTTTCTTATTTCTCATGAAAAGGCATGTATGGTATTGTTTGGCTCTTGTTCTCCTCCTCGGGGCTCTTGGGGTTGTATCCTCGTTTTCTGTAGTCAGGGAAACGGTCGTCTGAAAATTCCTCTGATATTGGTTTATTCTTCATAACGAACATACTTCTTCTCAGCATTCAGAGGTGATTCCACAAGTTATCTGGCAAAAAAAGGCGAAGTATGGAGATCAAGTGATTATTTTACCTCAAGAAGGAGAGATTCCTTTGGATGAGTACATTGGAACATCACAACAAGCTCGTGTGCAAGAAGGAAGACTCCCGAGTTTTATGATAGAATATCCTCGTTTTTCTTCCCTTCTTCGTGATGCAGGGTTTGTGATTGAGGCGGTTTCTGGAGGGATTCCCTTCTGACTTCATGCGTATTTACAAGGGGATGATATGATCGAGTTGCCGTCTTTCCCGATTGAGACGAAGCCGTATGCAATCTATGCTGAGGGAGAGAGAGAAGGTGTTGGAGAAGAAGGGTTCCGTTATCCGTGTGTGGCGTATCTTAGAAGTGCGACTATGAACTCTGGGGTAGATCCTCGTTGTTTACAGGTTCTGATTAATAGGCAGGGGGACGATCTTCGTCTGTATTTCGATGCGTTTACGGGAACGGTGCTCAAAGTAAGTCCAGTGGCTTCTCCGTTAGAGCATTAGTATAGAGTGTTTTTAGCAAGATGACTAGCAGGTGTTTATCCCATGGGATAGGCGGTTGCTGGTCATTTCTTTTGATGGTCCTTTTAGAATCGAACCTCTGCAAAGAGAGGGGATTTTTGATTTTGGGCTTGAAGATGAAGGCTCAATCCTTACCCTTTGGGAAGTTTCCTCTTTGTGATGAAAGGGGGGTTTAGTTGTTGGGGCGTTGGTCATGCTACTGAAATGGTGAAAAAAAGTCTGATTTTTCTTTCTGGTGGTCATTGGGATTTGGGTGCTGGGGAATTTTTGCTATAGGGTGCCGCTTCCAGAGCTTGAGAGGCAGGTCCTCAGGGGGATCAATGGGGAGCTGCTGCAAGGGCTGAGGGAGCTTCCGTATGCGAGTCCTGAAGAAATGCCTGAAAATCTCAAGCGTGCGGTCGTGCGTGTGGAAGATCGTAGGTTTTATTGGCATCTGGGGGTTGATCCTATTGCGATTTTG
>ERZ773070.8-NODE-8-length-170751-cov-11.163009_pt1 | contig 170751 bp, 142 predicted proteins | sample MGYA00580618_ERZ773070 | MGnify/ENA primary metagenome ERZ773070 (study PRJEB29015, sample SAMEA2738023) | human oral metagenome | biome: human oral; feature: human-associated habitat; material: dental | place: China | collected 2019 ...
CAATTTAATAAAAGCTAACACGAAAACAGTAAATCAAAAAAGGTTTACTGTTTTTCTCTGCCCAAAAGAAAAAAGCCTTATAGAAAAAGCATCCATATATAAAAAGGTATTTAACAAAACGCTTCATGGGTTGTTGTAGCAACATTCTTTGGCTTCCAAGTACGCAGACGCAATGCATTGCATACAACAAAGACTGACGAGAAGCCCATAGCAGCTGCACCAATCATAGGGTTCAGCGAAATGCCAAATGGATACAACAGACCCATAGCAACAGGGATACAAATGGTGTTATAGAACAGTGCCCAGAACAGATTCTCTTTAATGTTAGTCATTGTGGCACGAGAGAGCTCAATTGAGGTTGCAACATCAGCTGGATCAGACTTCATCAAGACAATGTCAGCGGACTCAATAGCAACGTCGGTACCTGCACCAATTGCAATTCCTACGTTTGCTCGCGCAAGTGCTGGGGCATCGTTGATGCCGTCACCAACCATAACAACATTTTCTCCAGCATCCTGGAATTGCCTGATATAGGACTCTTTTTGACTTGGTAACACATCAGAGATGACCTGGTCAACGCCGAGCTCCTTACCAATGACGTTTGCTGTTGTTGCCTGATCACCGGTAAGCATAACGGACTTGATACCCATAGCGCGAAGACGATCAATGGTAGACGCACTTGTCTGTTTTACCTTATCAGCCACAGCAATGACGCCAAGAAGCTTACCCTCAAGTGCAAAGTACAGTGGTGTCTTTGCCTGCTCAGCTAGTTGCTGAGCTTGAGAAGCTAGTTCTTTTGTGTTGATGCCCTCCTGCTCCATAAGGCGAGCGTTACCTGCTACAAGGTGTTTCTCGCCAACTTTTGCCATGAGGCCACCGCCAGCAACCTGTGAGAACTCTTGGACATCAAGTGAGCCAGCTTCAGACTTCCCAAACTTCTCTTGAGCATACGTAACAATTGCCTGTGCAAGTGGGTGCTCGCTCTTTTGCTCAAGCGCGTATGCATACTCAAGCAGCTGATCCTTAGAAACGCTACCTGCACAAAGTACGTCAGTTACACTTGGCTTGCCCTCAGTAAGCGTTCCCGTCTTATCAAGAACAACCACGGTTGCTCGAACCGCTCCCTCAAGTGCCTCAGCAGACTTCACTAAAATGCCATTTGAAGCCCCCAGACCAGTGCCCACCATAATAGCGGTAGGAGTTGCAAGGCCAAGTGCACAAGGGCAAGAGATAACCAAAACAGAAACGGCGTGCGACAGGGCAACTGCAAAGTCACCCGGTACCACAAAGCTAAACCATGCTACAAACGTCACCAGCGCAATTCCAATGACAACAGGGACAAAGACTCCAGCGATGCTGTCAGCAAGACGCTCAATAGGTGCTTTGGAGCTTGTTGCCTCGTCAACCAAACGGATAATACCTGCAAGCGTTGTATCATCACCAACGGCAGTGGCGCGCATCTTAAACCAGCCACCGGTAGACACCGTAGCGCCTGTCACGGAGTCACCAACAGTCTTACTTACAGGGACTGGCTCTCCGGTAATAGCGGACTCATCGACAGATCCTTCTCCCTCAATGACTTGGCCATCAACAGGAATTGACTGTCCCGCCCTTACAACAAGCATATCTCCCACCACAACTGTCTCCGCAGGAACTTCCTGCTCAACACCGTCTTTGACGAGAATAGCCGTCTTTGGAGCAAGATTCATAAGTGCGCTAATTGCACCAGTAGTGTGACCTTTTGCGCGAGCCTCAAAGTACTTACCCAGAGTAATCAGAGCAAGAATCAAACCAGCAGACTCAAAATACATACCGTGCATTGCCTGGTGAGCTGCAGTCACATCTCCTACGACAAAAGCGTTTGCCATCTGGTACAAGCTAACAACACTGTAGGCAAACGACGCTGCTGAGCCCAGCGCAATAAGTGAGTCCATATTAGGTGCACCATGCAAAAGTGAGCGGAATCCGCCAATAAAATAGTGGCGACAAATAAACAGAATAGGGATACAAAGCAAAAGCTCAGTAAGGGCCAAGTTCATCATGCCATTCATACCAGAAACAGCAGGTGGAACAGGTGCCCCCATCATCTCACCCATGGCAAGATAGAACAGTGGAATTGCGAAGACCATTGAGGAAATGAGCTCAACCCTCTTCTGCTTTACTGCCTTTTCTGAAGCATCGGTAGCATCTGCCTTAGTAGCTGCAGCAGAATCTTTTTTGTCATTACGAGGCGTCGCCTCATAGCCTGCTTTACTTACTGCGTCAGAAATCCGCTTAAGGGTGTCTGGGTTACCGTCGTAATCAACTTCCATTGAATTCTTAAGCAGATTAACGCGAGCCTCAGAAACACCAGAAACAGAATTAGCTGCCTTCTCTACGTGTGCAGAACAGCTTGCACACGTCATTCCTTGTACATCAAAAACTTTCTGATCCATAACGCCGCCTTACATAAAACGCTTAAAGAGATCCATGACCTCATCAATAACTTCTGTATCACCCGACTGGATACGCTCAACCACGCAAGACTCAAGGTGATCCTGCATTACTTCTCTTGAGATGGCCTTAACCGCCGACTCAACAGCTGCAAGCTGAATAAGAACATCACCGCAATAACGATCCTCATCAATCATTGTTTTAATGCCGTTAAGCTGTCCGATTGCACGGTTAATACGGCGAGAAACCCCACTTTTAAGTTCACTTGAGCGAGGAGTTGCCTTATGATCACAATGACAGCGTATCTTTTGTAATTGACCGTCTTTCTGAGCCATCTCTTCTCCTTTAGATACCCTTAGGGGGTATTATTTTCTTAAAGTAGTATACCCCCATATGGTATTTATATTCAATAAAAAACAGCGACCAAAGCCGCTGTTAATTAACTACTTGTTTAAAGAGTTTGCAAAAACACAAAGATGACTACGCGTTACTCATCGTCTTCTTGATCTTCTGCACTTCCCTCAACAAGACCAAGAGTACTCTGCGCGTCTTCTAGGCTTTCTAATGCAGTAACACCTCTGAGCTTACGATTCATGACCTTTGTTCTAGTAGTAAGAATCTTATCGATGGTAGTTTCTGCGGTTCTAATCTGTTTCTGTGCCTTCTCAAGCTGAGCTTGATACGTCTCAAACTCTGTCTTAACAGCAGAAAGAACCTTTTGAATCTCGTCTGCGTGCTTTTGAATAGCCACGGACTGAAATCCCATTTGAAGACTGTTAAGAAGCGCAGCCATAGTGGAAGGTCCACACACATTAACACGATATTCTCTCTGCAACTGCTCAAGTAAACCTACTTGACTTACTACTTCTGCATAAAGCCCCTCAAAAGGAAGGAACAAAATAGCAAAGTTAGTTGTCTCTGGTGGAGCAATATACTTTGTAGAAATATCTTTTGCCTCTGTCTTAATGCGAGCTTCCAAACTCTTTTTAGCAGCAATAATAGCCTCTTCATTTCCGGTATTGATTGCATCTACTAAATGCTCATAGGTATCACCAGGAAACTTAGAATCAATAGGAAGCCAAACGGTCTCCCCTGACTCTCCAGGTAGCTTAACAGCAAACTCAACGCGCTCAGAAGAGCCAGAAACGGTAGCAATATTCTCTTCATACTGCTCGGGAGAAAGAATATCTCTAAGGATTGCTCCAAGCTGAATTTCTCCGACAATTCCACGAGTCTTAACGCCAGAGAGAACTTTCTTTAAGTCTCCAACACCCTCTGCAAGACCGCGCATTTCTCCCAAGCCTTGATGAACTTGCTCAAGTTGCGTAGACACACGCTGGAATGATTGAGTCATACGTTCATCAAGTGTCTTCTGAAGTTTCTCGTCAACGGTCTGACGCATAAGCTCAAGTTTTGCCTCATTCTCTTTGCGCATGTCACTAAGCTGCTTATCAACAGTCTCTCTGACCTTACCAAGCTGCTCAGTTGAAGTCTGAGAGGTTGTCTTCATATTCTCGTCAACACGACGCTGAAAAGCATCAAAGCGAGCATCAAGCTGAGCAATACGCTGGTCAGTCTGCTTTGTCTGAGCTTGCAGTGTTGTGGTGAGCTTCTGATCAACTACCTCTCTTACCTGATCAAGTTTTGTGTCCATAAGTTGATGCATAGCAGTCATATTGTCTGAAATGCGACGATCTAAATCTTGAGAGTTTCTTAAAAGCTCTGCAGATGATGTTTGATTTTGTTCTTGCAGTGTCTTTACTTGCGAGAGCTTAGAGGAAAGTGTAACAAGACCCACAACAAGTACAATAGTAACTACAGTCAAAACTAATAGCACGAGTAAATCCACAAGACTCCCCTAACTCACAGCGCAAAAATAAACGTACCGTTTAAAACAAATACAAACTGTAAATTAACCAAAAATTCCGTAGATTGCTTCTGCAATGCTATTAGTAATGCTCTCTACAAAATTCTCGAATGGATTATCGGAATCAGTATCGCTGTCTCCATAAGGATTAGTGAAGTAATCCCAGAATTCCTGCCACCAATTTTGCTGACGATAATTTCTATAAGAATCATCATCCTCAGTACGATCCTGTTTATCATCAGTACTGTTTGTATTGTTCTTGTTATTCTTTTCTTTATCTTTCATAGAAGAAAGCGTCTCATCAGAACCAAGAGTGACATTGATGGTAAGGCGATCTTCTCCACGCATGATTTCTACAGGAACTGTCTCTCCAATCTTGTGAGAGCGAACGGCAATAATAGCCGCATCAGCAGAAATTACGCGCTCTCCACCAATAGAGATAATGACATCTCCCTTTTTAATACCAGCGTTCCCTGCAGGACTATCATCGAGAAGACCTGCTACATAAGCACCATAATCTACTGAGAGATTATTGCGCTTTGCAGCCCGTGGAGTAACAGTCTGCATAGAAAGACCAATATAAGCATGCTTTACCTGCTGACCAGAAAGAATCTGATTTGCAATATCAATGGCATAGTTAATAGGAATTGCAAAACCAATACCGGCAAACGACTTGGTGTCAGACGAATACAGTGTACAAATGCCTACAAGCTGACCATTAGAGTCAACTAAAGCACCGCCAGAATTACCTGGGTTAATAGCAGCGTCAACCTGGATGAGGTTGGCATAAATAGTGGTTTCTCCACCTTCTGTTTCAAGCATATCGCCACGAGAAAGCGCAGATACAATACCTGCAGAAACAGAATGATCAAGGCCAAACGGACTACCAACACTCATAACCCAACTACCAGGGGCCAGGTTATCGGAATTGCCAATCTCAATTGGGGTTACACTATCTCCCTTGAGGTCAGCATGAAGGACAGCAAGGTCAGAGGTAGGATCTGTACCTACAACGGTGCAGTCATATTCTTTATCATTAATTGAAATAGAGAAGGTATCCATACCCTCGATAACGTGGTAATTAGTAAGAATATCTCCATTTGTGTTCAACACAACTCCAGAACCGGTTGAACCAGATGAATCACTAGTAGCTTTAACAGAAACAACCGAAGGCAAAACCTTAGAAGCTACCGTTTCTGCCGTCTTGGTGTCAGTTGGTTCTGCAGCAGGACGAGCCGCTGCTTGAGAAATAGTTGCCTGACCAGACACTGCAGGGAGTTTAGCAACTCCCTCTCCCAAAGCAATTGTAGGAACGCATGCAACAGCAAAGGCAATTGCACAAGCTGTTCTTTTTACGCTTGAGCTACGAAGCATAGACATAAACCCATCACGCTTAACTGGCGAGAAACGCTTATAAACAACGGAATCTGTGGTTAAACTATATGTTTGGTTCTCCATAGACAACCTCCTTAACATCACTTTGATGCAAACTGCTAACGTAAAAACTCCACGCTTAGCATTATTTTTTCAATATGTGTATTCTACACGTTACGCCGGACAAAAATTAGTCTCTAATTGTTGGGAACATGCTCAGACATCGCACTGACAAGTTCAGCGTATGCAAATTGCAATAAAACCTTCTATAGCTGTGATTATGCTCTGAAAAGATAACCCACGCCTCGCACTGTCTCCAAATGAGCGGCTGCCTGAGGACCAATCTTTGAGCGAACGCGTCTCACGTGAACGTCAACCGTTCTGGTACCACCGCAATACTCAAAGCCCCAAACGCGCTGTAAAAGTGCCTCACGCGAGTACGCACGAGATGGATGAGTTGCCAAAAATGACAGTAGCAGATACTCCATATAAGTGAGATCAACTGGAGATTCATCAATGTAAACTTGATACGTTGCCAAATTAATCTTTATATTGTCAACAATAACCAAATCTCTAGAAGTACTCTCAGTACCTGGCCACAAAAGCAGCGAACACCTTAGACTAAACTCCTGGATGGTTGCGGTAGACAAAATAAAATCACTCTTACCTTGAACAGGTAGAACAAATTTAGAAAGATTATCAAGGTCAGCAACAAATAGTCGAGCAATTCCACCATTTTGCGCGGAATAATTCTCAACGGTACTAACAACATCTTGAGAAAGATCTTTTTGATCAAGAATAATTAAATCAAAAGTATGACCAGAAACTGTAGCCTGCGCAAATGAAGCTACATTTGCAAGAGCAATAGAAACATCAATGACATGCGAAAGTTCACGCATACGTTCATGTAAGCGTGTCGTTGCAGATACAAGAAGAATATTCTTGTGATGCATCGATTCCCCCTAGGATAAAGCTTAATCTTAACAAGCATACCACATGCTGCGGATAAAGAGCAGATATACCTTATTATCTGCAATTAGGACGAGAAGAATTTCTCGCCCTAATTTATTTTTTAAAATATGCATATTAATTGTAAAAAGTATATGTTTTAAACAATAGCGCCAATGAACTCAGCCGTTCGAGAACTCTGCGGATTGTTGAAGATGGCATCGGGAGTGCCCTGCTCAACTACAACTCCTCCTTCCATAAAAACTATGCGATCTGCCACGTCTTTTGCAAAACCCATCTCATGCGTTACCACAATCATAGTCATACCAGAATTCTTTGCCAGATCACGCATAACGTCCAAAACACCACGGACAAGCTCAGGGTCAAGCGCAGAAGTAGGCTCATCAAAAAGAAGTACATTTGGATGCATAGCCACGGCGCGAGCAATTGCCACACGCTGCTGCTGTCCTCCGGAAAGAGCACCAGGCTTAAAGTCTGCCCTATCAGCAAGACCAACAGCCTCAAGTTGCTTTAATGCCTCGGCTTCCGCCTCTTCTTTTGACTTTCCTATAACCTTAATTTGGCCAATCATTACGTTTTCTTTGACAGTTAAATGGCCAAACAGATTGAACTGCTGAAAAACCATTCCTACATCTCTGCGAAGGGCGTTAACCTCAGCTTCATTGGTACCCGTAATCTCTTGATCTTCAATAAGAATATGACCTGCAGACGGGATCTCCAGCAGATTAATACAACGAAGCATAGTGGACTTGCCTGAGCCCGATGGACCAAGCACAACCACAACTTCGCCTGGCCAGACAGTTAGATTAACGTCATTCAAAACATGCGTTGCTCCAAATGACTTATTAAGATGCTCAATACGAACAATAGGATGTTCCCCTGCTTCAAAAGCATGGTTAGTAAGCAGCTTATCGCGCTCAAATGCCTCTTGTGCAGCAATCTCAGCGTCCAAGGCAGGATATTCTGTGTTTGATTTCTTTTTGAAAGAAAAGAACAACATTAGTTTTCCTCCTTAGAAATAGCTTGAGTCTTACTAGTTTTAGTACTTGCGGTTTGACCTGTTTCTGACTGCTCCATGCGTTTCTCAATACTTCCAACCACCTTAATAAGTGGCAGTGTAATTGCCAAATAGAACAGAGCCGCTGTCATGTATGGAGTCATATTTCCGGTTGATGTAGTGAGGTTTTTAGCAAACATCATCAACTCCATAACACCTACAGAAGAAAGTAGCGAAGTATCTTTATAAGAAGTAATAAAATCGCTGGTTAAAGGTGGAATCACTCGGCGAATAGTTTGAGGAATGATGATAAACGTCATGGTTTGGAAGCGATTCATACCAAGAGAACTTGCTGCCTCGTACTGACCCTGAGGAATTGACTGAATGCCAGCACGGAAAATCTCTGAAAGATAGGCAGAAGAATTAATGGCCACTACGATAAAGCCAAGCAGATTGGTGTCCAAATTGATGTTCAGCATGGGAAGACCAAAGAACAAAATATAAATCTGCAGGAAAAATGGGGTACCACGCAAAAGATTAATATATACCACCGCTAGGGCACGCAGGAGTGGATTCTTAGAAATCTTAAGCAGCGCAAATCCCATTCCAAGCACAATGGCCACAGGATAGGCGCTAATTACAATTGCCAGACAAACCAGCCATCCCGGGAATAACATCACAACTGAGGAGACAATCAGCTGAGGCTTTAAGAACATACTCAAAAAGTGGTTTGAGTTCCACGCTTCAACCCAAGGCTGACTATCAAGCCAATTTACAATAGCCTGAACAGGTGTATTAGAAATAACGGTGATTTCAGGAGAAGAAGCAAGCTTTTGAGTCCCCTGCTCAGTGGTATAGGTTCCTTCAACAGAATACGAACCACCATCGGCGGGAAACTTCAGTCCGGAAATCTCAATACGAATAAGCTTCTGAGCATCTACAGGTGTTGCAAAAGAAATGACAACCTGCGTTCCTAGCACGCTTGCAGTTGCTTCGATCTTCTCGCGCGTAAGACCTGAAAGAACGGTTACCTTAGTAGTTGCACTCTGCAAATCAGAGCCCTCAGGAAGCTGCAAAGTCAGCTGAGATATCTGCTCATCATCAACTGTTCCCTCCCAGGTCAAGCGTGTCTCTTTGCCACCAATAACCCCATTGCCTTCCGTCTGATTTGACTTAGCTGTTGCCTTATTTGTGGTGAGAGCAAACGCACTCTCAGCAGAAAACACGCTCAAGCTCATGAAGAACAATCCGCTCAAAAGAAGCGTGGCGAGAAATACTACAAGCAAAGAGAAATACACGTGTACATGCGGGCACTTTGACTCAGCTGAATCATGAGCCGTACTCTGAGGCGCAGATTCAGCCTTGAAACTCGCAGATGACATGCACAAGGACAGTTGCTGTCCAGACATAGTTTTGTGCAAAAGTGCAATCACGTGATACTCCTTTAGAGCTTGAGGTGCAATAAATCCTGACGCTTAAAACAATGCAGTGCTTGAAGCCAAATCTGACTTCAAGCACTATATGCTGAGCTGATGAGACTTAGATATTGGAACCAAACCATTTGGTTTTAAGAGCAGTCATAGTGCCGTCTTTTTCCATATCTGCAAGAACCTTGTTGATTGCTTCAGTCAGTGCAGGATTGTCCTTGGAAACGGCAATGCCGTACTGCTCACCTGTTGGAATCTCTTTTGCAATTGTCAGATCAGAATATGAAGTGCTAATCAGGTTGGAAGCAACAGGTAAATCAATGACCATCGCGTCATACAGACCAGTCTGGACTCCTGCCATTGCTGCAGCAACGTCGTCTACAGAAACAATAGTTGCATTTGGAAGGTTCTCTTTAGCCCAATCCTCACCAGAAGTTCCTGTCTGAACAACAATCTTCTTGGAGGCGTCATTGAGCGTCTGCTCAGTCTCGGTGCTGCCAGACTTAACAACAAGGGACTGATTGGAGTCAAGGTAAGAAGTAGTAAAGTCTACCTCCTGGGAACGCTCATCAGTGATAGTAATACCTGCAATAGCAACATCTGCCTTGCCACCCTGCTTAATAGTTGGAACAAGGGTGTCAAACTTCTGGTTTGGCAGGTAAGTAACTTCGAGATTGAGCCTTTTAGCAATCTCAGTAATAAGATCAACGTCAAAGCCAACAGGAGAGGTTGAATTACCTTCAAAATACTCAAAAGGTTGGAAACCAAGCTCTGCAACAACAGTCAGATGACCCTTAGTTACCAATGTATAGCCAGACTCGGACTGTGAAGTTGTGTTCTGCTGAGCAGCTTCTTGTTGAGATGATGAGCAAGCCATAAGACCCATAAGTGCACATGCCACAGAAACAACTGCAACACCCTTTAGGGCAGTCTTTTTAACTGTAGTTGCAAATGAAGATTTCATATCTGCCTCTTCCTGAATAAATCTGAGCTGAAATTCATTGGAATGAATTATAGAAAGCAAATATGAAAAATCTACTTATAATTTTCTCTACTATTCTCTATTTTATTGCATAAAAATGGCGAGAAGAACTACTTCTTTGTATAAATGAATATAATTTAGTCATTCTATCCAATAAATACCAGGTAAAAGTAATTTTTTCAGTTCATAAAACGGTAACAATTTGAAAAAAACGGCTCAAAATTAGCTTAGAAAAGCAAGTAAAACATTCTTCTTACCAAAATGTTTTCTCGCAAAAACCCTGCTCTGAATAAATCAGAACAGGGTTTAAAGGTAAAAATATAAAAAGCAAACGAAATACTTACTTAGCAGCCTGCATAGTACTTATGGGTATCCCAATCAGTAACTGTAAGGCAGAACTCACGCCACTCCTCTGCCTTGCGCTCACACAGATACGAGAAGATATGCTCACCAAGGGCATCTTTGAGAAGCTCAGACTGCTTGAAGCGCTCGAGTGCCTCTCCAAGATTAGTTGGGAGTTTCTCGCCATAATCGGCAGGATTTCCGCCCACAAACTCCTCAGGAAGCGAGAGACCCTCTTCAATACCCTTGAGTCCAGCCATAAGCGTAACAGCATTAGCCAAATAAGGATTTGCAGTTGGATCAGGAATACGCAGTTCAGCGCGGGTGGCAACGTGCTTTCCTGGCTTATGCGTAGGAATGCGGACCATGGCAGAACGATTTTTGCGACCCCAAGTTGCATATGCTGGAATAGCATCGCGATCAAAACGCTTATAGGAATTAACTGTTGGATTAGTAATAAGCATGTACTCAGGGGCGTACTTAATAAGACCAGCAATGTAGTGCTGTGCAAGTTCAGAAAGGTGAGCTTCATTTTCAGTCTTTGGAGCCCAGAACAGAGACTCACCATCGTGGTTAAGAAGCGATTGGTTCAAAAGCATGGCTGAGCCAGGAACACCCTGAAGAGGCTTTGGCATAAACGAAGCAAATACACCGTGAAGTGTTGCAATATGCCTGATAACCAAACGAGCAGTAACAATATTATCTGCACAGGTTAGTGCCTCAGCATAACGAAGCTCGACGCCATTTTGTGCAGGACCAGCTGCGTGGAAAGAATACTGAACAGGAATTGAAAGATTCTCAAGCGCACGAGATGTGGAATAACGAAGACTATGACTGAGGTCAGCGGAATTCAAATCAAGGTATCCTGCCTGGTCAATAGGCTTTGGTTCAATACCATTCACAAAGTAAAAATACTCAAGCTTTGGACCAACATTTGCAACATATCCAAGATCTTCTGCTTTAATAAAAGCATTTTTAAGCACAAGTCGTGGGTCACCTGCAAAGGCTTCGCGTCGAGGAGTTTGAATGTCACAAAATACATTTGCAACTACACCATCATCTGTCTTCCATGGAAGAATCTGAAACGTATCTGCATCAGGAAATGCGAGAAGATCTGACTGCTCCTGAGAGGCAAAACCATCAACGTTAGAGCCATCAAAACCAATGCCCTCAACAAAAGCTTCTTCTAGCTCCTCAGGGGAAATGGAAAGAGCTTTTAATCCACCGAGCACATCGGTAAAGCAAAGGCGCAGATAGCGAACATCTCGCTCCTCTACCGTACGAAGAATATAATCAATCTTTTTATCTGTACTCATATAGCCTTCCCGGGTCAGAAAAATGGAATCATAACTACCATGACACATTCTTGTTACGGCTATGTTTCCACTTCTCCGAAACCGGGTGAACGGCAAAAATTATTAATGAAATTGTGACAAATGACTTATTAAGCGTCAAAAGCCTTGTCGACATCAGAAATCATTTTCTGTGCAACACCGCAATGTCCATCGCCACCATGATGAGTTCCACAGCTGCTAGATGAAGAACAACCGGAGCAAGAACCCTCTTTTGCACTCTTAAGCTGAGAACGAACACAAAGAACAACAAGGGCAATGACGATAAGGACGATTAAAATATCGATAGGACTCATACTGGTACTCCTCAATTTGTTAACCATGGCATACTATACCCTCATTGCATACTTACATACGCTAAATCATAAATTATTTGAAGAATCTAAACTCTCACTAAAGAAGTTGAAATACTATTTGAGTCAGAATTAGTGCTCTCATTGCGCAAAATCTTTTAGACATTGATTCGCACGTATTTTTCGGTGTGCGGTAAAATATTATTCGCAAGCGTTTTATCTTGCAGCTGTGTGCAAAGTATTACCAAAAACTTTGTGTACCGCGCATGGTACACAAAGTTTAACGCGTAGAAAGGAAGCCTTATGGCTGAAGATCAGTACATGCACCTTGTTATTGTTCGCCACGGTGAGTCTGAGTGGAACAAGCTCAACCTATTCACCGGTTGGACCGACGTTGACCTTACCGAGACTGGTCATGAGGAAGCAACAGCTGGCGGGTGTGCTCTTAAAGAGGCTGGTTACGACTTTGATGTTTGCTACACTTCCCTGCTTAAGCGTGCTATTCACACTCTGAATCATGTTCTTGATGAGCTTGATCGCAACTGGCTTCCAGTCCATAAAACTTGGCGTCTCAATGAGCGTCACTACGGTGCTCTGCAGGGTCTTAACAAGGCTGATGCTGCTAAGGAGCATGGCGAGGATCAGGTAAAGATTTGGCGTCGCTCCTTTGATGTACAGCCACCAGCTCTTGAGCCAGGTGACGAGCGTGATCCTCACGTTCAAGAGATGTTCCGCGATGTCCCAGCAGAGGACCTTCCATACACAGAGTGCCTGAAGGACACCATTGCACGCGCATGGCCTTACTTTGAGCAGGAGATTAAGCCACAACTTGAGGCTGGCAAGCGTGTTCTCATTGCTGCACACGGCAATAGCCTTCGTGCTCTTGTTATGCAGTTTGAGCACCTCACTCCAGAAGAGATTCTTGAGGTCAACATTCCAACCGGCATTCCTTGCGCATATACCTTTGATAAGGACTGGAACATTGTTGACAAGCACTATATTGGCGATCCAGCAGTTATTGAAGCAAAGATTAACGCTGTTGCTAACCAGGGCAAAGCTAAATAAACTGTTTGCCAACACGCTATATTGCTAAGCAGAACGGGGTGGTTTTAAACCACCCCGTTTTTTCTATAAGTTTTAGTTATATAGGTCTTTGTGCGTATACAAAAAATAATGCTCTATTCATGCTACGATATACCGTCGAATTAGTAAGCCTGCACGGCAATAAAGGGGATTCATGTTTGAACGAAAGCTCAATACAAAACTTGTTCTTTCTGTAATTGCAACAGGAATTATGTCCTTCTCGGGAGTTGTCGTAGAAACTGCCATGAACGTGACGTTTCCAACATTGATGGAAGAATTCTCTATTGGTACCTCAACAGTACAGTGGATGACCACATCGTACCTTTTGATTCTTGCCATCATCATGCCTATGTCATCATTTTTAAACAGACGGTTCAAAACTAAGAGTATTTTTACCATAGCCATGATCTTCTATATCAGCGGCATTCTTTGCGGATTTGCTGCTCCAACGTTTATGTTGTTGCTGCTTGGCCGCATTTTAGAAGGCATTGGCACCGGTCTAGCGCTGCCCCTGATGTTCAACATCATTACCGAGCAGGCTCCACTTAAAAATATGGGCGTCATGATAGGCATTGGTATGCTTGTTACCGCCGTTGCTCCTGCAGTAGGGCCTTCAGCTGGTGGCTGGATTGCAGAACATCTTGGCTGGCGAATGATTTTTGCCGGTCTTCTCCCCTTCTTAATTGTGGCGTTTGTGCTGGGAATCAGTTCAATTCAACAGAGCCATGAGACTGAAGTTATCTCTTTTGATGTCTTTGGCTGGCTACTTCTTACCGTAAGTTTTATTGCGCTCATCTTTGTTATTGACGAGTCCAGCGCGTTTGGTCTTCTTAGCATTCCTGTTTTGCTCGCAATGGTAATTTTTGCCGGTTCACTCGCACTTTTTGTGCGTCACGAGAACTCGCTCAAATCTCTAACTAAATCATTGCCTAACAAAATGCAATCCTCTAAACAGTCTCCTAAAATTCCTCTCATTGACCTTGCCATATTTAGCGAGAAAGCCTTTGTACTTTCACTTTTTGCCATTATTGCTCTACAGTTTATTATTCTTGGTCAATCCTATCTTTTACCTAATTTTTCTCAGCTCACTCTAGGAGCAGGTGCTACTGCCGCAGGAGCACAAATGCTTCCAGGATGTGCAATTGGCGCCGTTATGGTACCTATTTCTGGTCAGATATTCGATAAACTAGGAGCTCGCAAACCTATCATGACAGGCATACTTTTCTGTCTTATCAGCGAGATCCTTTTCTTAGCGTTTACTCCCCTGCTCACGGTAGAACTAATTGCGTGTATTTTTTGTATCTTTACCATAGGCCAAGCATTACAGATAGGAAATAACTTTACCGTTGCGCTCAAGTACCTACCAGAAAACTTAAAGGCAGACGGCAATGCTGTAATCAATACTATGCAGCAGCTCTTTGGTGCACTAGGCACCAGTATTATTTCTGGCATTGTAGCCGCATCACAACTTGGCACCTCTGACATAGCAACAGGCACCCTTGCAGGAGCTCAAAATGCACTCTTTGTACTCGTATGCGTAGCTTGTATTCCTCTTGTTACTATGGGAATAGTATTATTTGTACTTCCTCGTAAAGAAAATATAAAAAAGTAAGATAAAAACTTCTGATATTACAGTTACCCTTACGCCTTCGAAACCTTTACAACAGGAATCCAAAGCTCCATCTCATAGGCAGAATCATTCATATCGCCTTCGCTATACACTTCAAAATCAGGAGTTCCAGCATGCACATAACCATGCTCCGGGAAGAAAACTTCCATCACATACTTCCATCCATCATGAATGCACGTAGGGATAGGACCGTGCAATTTTACAACAGCATATTCTGCCTCGGGAATATCTACAATTTCGAGCCCATACTTTTGGGCACGGTCTACATCAGTCACATCAAAACCAGCCAGATAGTTTATGCTGTTAATATTCTCTACGTCATAGCACATGCCAAAACTCTGACCATTCCCAATTTTAGACAACTCTTCAAAACTGCATTTTGAAAACAACTTTTTCCATACGCCATTGCATAATGAAGTTTCAATCTCTTGAGCACTGATGCCGGCAATCTTAAATCCCGGCTTCCTTTGAATCTTAACCTCCATAGTTCTACCTCCCTGTATGCTTAAAGCTAACTGAACACGCGAGAAAACCTTGAACGGTTTTCCACTCCTTACCTCGGTAGGGGTAAATCCATGGAATCTTTTGAAGGCAGCTGTAAATGAATCAGCTGATTCGTAGCCATACTTCATAGCTATATCGATAACTTTCTCGTTGGTATTTCTGAGATTGACGGCTGCCTGAGACAGTTTCCTATTCCGAATGTATTCGGATAACGTCATATCAGTCAAAATAGAAAAAATTCTGCTAAATAATGGAAATGAATATCCCGAAAGTTGGGTAATTTTCTTTTCATCAATAGTATTAGCAAGCTCAGTATCAATGTAGTCGATTGTATTATTGAACGACTCTATCATATACGCATTCCACCTCCCTAATCCCCTACGAACTTCAGCTTAACAAGCAGAAAAATCTATGCCCTAGAGTCAACGTACAAAATATCAAGGTCTAAATGGTCATGCTACGCAACAGCAGCTGCTACTTTCAATCCAATAAAAACGGTAACCAAGCAAGTTATAACATTAACCGCAATATTTGCTCCTGCAGCAGTCCAATTACCTGCTTGAATAAACACAAGCGTTTCATTTGAGAAGGTCGAGAAAGTCGAAAGACCGCCGCAAAGACCAACAGCTAAGAAAAGCTTTACCTGCTGCTGAAGAGGACTTGCAAGATCCATTCCTGTCACAAAACCAATAATCAAACCTGCAACTACATTTGCAGCAAACGTGCCAACTGGTAGATTGGGAATCCACTGTTTAAAGAGAACTCCCAACTGCCAACGACCTAAACTACCAAGTGCTCCACCAAGAGCAACAGCTAAAGCTTCAAGCACAATAAACGCCTCTATTCAAGTTCACGTGAGCCAGTATAGAGCTGATAATACTCACCGTGCTGAGCAATCAACTCATCATGAGTGCCGCGCTCAATAATGCGTCCATGTTCAAGTACCATAATGGCATTTGCATTACGTACCGTAGATAAGCGATGTGCAATTACAAAAACGGTACGACCTGCCATAAGGGCATCCATGCCTTTCTCGATAAGTGCCTCAGTACGCGTATCAATGCTGGAAGTTGCCTCATCTAGAATAAGTACGGGAGGATCAGCAATAGCAGCGCGTGCAATAGCCAAAAGTTGTCGTTGACCTTGAGAAAGATTAGCACCGTCGGAAGTAAGCACAGTGTTGTAACCACGAGGCATGCGGCGAATAAACTTGTCCGCGTTTGCAATCTTTGCTGCAGCAATAACTTCGTCATCAGTGGCATCTAACTTACCAAAACGGATATTATCTGCAATGGTACCGGTAAACAGGTGTGTGTCCTGCAAAACAATACCGAGAGAAGACCTCAATGCAGACTTCTTAATATCGTTGATAGGAATACCGTCATAAGTGATAGTGCCACTGCGAACGTCATAGAAGCGGTTAATAAGGTTGGTAATAGTTGTTTTTCCAGCACCTGTTGACCCAACAAAGGCAATCTTCTGGCCAGGTTTTGCAAACAAAGAAAGGTTAGCAAGAACCGTCTGTCCCTCGTCGTAGCCAAAAGTTACCTCATCAAAGCGCACATCTCCAGCAAGAGGGATTTTCTCGCCAGATGGTTTAACCCATGCCCAAGATTCATCGCCTGACTCGTAGCCACTTACGCGAAGCAGTTTAACCTTACCCTCATCAACCTCGGGAGTCATCTCCATAACAGCAAAGATGCGCTCGGCACCGGCAAGAGCGGTGAGCAGGAAATTGGAGAGCTGTGTGAACTGGTTGAACGGCATAGCTGCCTGGCGAACAAAAACCAGATAGGATGCAAGACTTGCAACATCAGCGTGTCCGTTTACAGCCAAAAGTGCTCCAACCACGGTAACTACTGCGTAGTTAATGTAGGTTAAAGAAACAGTAATAGGAACCATCGTAGCTGCGTATGACTGAGCACTTGTTCCAGAGCTTCTTAGCTCCTCATTTACCTTTTGAAAATCAGCAAAGTTAGCATCCTCATGGTTAAAAACTTTAACTACCTTAAGCCCAGAAATGGTCTCCTCTGCAAAGCCATTAAGAACACCAAGGCTCTTTTGCTGCACCGAATAATGCTTAGCTGAACGCTTACTTGCATAACGCGCATATACCACAATTAACACATCAAAGAGAATAGTAATAAGCGTCAACTGCCAATTAAGAACAATGAGCAGCACAAGCGTACCAACCATCTGAATAAACGCCAGAACAAGATTGGCAAAACTATTGTTGAGCGCTTCTGAGATAGTATCCACGTCGTTGGTGAAGAAACTCATGATATCGCCACGCGTACGCTGGTCAAAGAACCTTAACGGCAACGACTCAATATGCTCAAAGAGGTCTCGTCTTATGTCAAAAACAATTCTCTGAGCAGCGCGAACCATAATTTGCGTGTAACCCACACTAGTAAGAGCACCAATTGCATACACAACAGCCGTAAACACAATGAGATTGGTGAATGCGTTTACGTCTCCCCTGCCCACCGCAGCAACAACAGGCTTAATCATATAGGTGCCAAGTAGCGCAGCTAAACCACTAATAGAAACAAGAAGTGCCACCAAAATAAGACGCTTTTTAGCATGCCCTAAATACGAAACAAAAAGCCTGATAGTATGTCCGATATTTTGAGGACGCGCTCCTCCTGCGCGATTAGCCATGTGACACCTCCTTACCAGCAGCGTCAATGTCTAGCTGACTACCACCCATCTGAGACTCATACAGCTCTCTGTAAATAGGACTCTTGGCGAGAAGTTCTGCGTGAGTTCCCGTCATGTGAACCCTGCCATTATCAAGAACGACAATCTGATCTGAGTCCATAACTGAGTTAACACGCTGGGCAATAATGATTTTTGTCATGTCAGCAAGTTCAGCTAGACCTGCGCGAATCTTTGCATCAGTGGCAGTATCAACTGCGCTAGTTGAGTCATCAAAAATGATAATTTTTGGCTTCTTCAAAAGCGCGCGGGCAATACAAAGACGCTGCTTCTGACCACCGGAAACATTGACGCCACCTTGGCCAAGATCTCCATCCAAACCGCCAATCCTGTCGAGAAACTCATCAACACACGCAATAGAGCAAGCGTGAAGCAGTTCCTCATCAGTTGCGTTAGGATCTCCCCAAAGTAGGTTGTCGCGGACGGTGCCGCTGAACAGTACATTTTTTTGAAGCACAACAGATACCGCGTCACGAAGTGAAACAAGATTATAGGAGCGGACGTCATTCTCGCCAACAAACACGGTGCCTTCAGTTGCATCGTATAAGCGAGCAATCAGCTGAATAAGCGTAGTTTTTCCGGAACCTGTTCCGCCAAGAATACCAATAGTAGAGCCTGGCTCAAACGAGAGGTTAATATCTTCTAGAACGTCTTCTTCTGCATCTGAGCTGTACTTAAAAGACACATTTTCAAAGCGAACTGCACCATTCTTAACATGAGTCAAACCATTTTGTGGAGACTCAATAGCAGGCTCTTCAGAGAGAATCTCTCCAATTCGACGCACACTAGTAATGGCTCGAGCAGTAAGCAAGAACACACCAGAAATCATCATAAGAGAGTTCATAATGAGCAAGACATAGCTCATGAATCCCGTGAGTTCACCAACACCCAATCTGCCTGCCATAATCATTTGACCACCAAACCAGAGAATGGCCACGTTAGTGACATACATAGAAGTCTGGAAAATTGGCAGGTTTAAAACGGATGTTCCAAAGGTCTTTGTGGCAGTCTGCGCATACTGTGTATTAACCTTTTCAAAACGCTCAGAGACATATCCTTCTCGGACATAAGCCTTAATCGCGCGCACCGCGGCAAAATCTTCCTGCAGAGCCTCGTTAAGCTTATCCATTGCGCTTTGCATAACCCTGTATAGAGGACTAACACGCTTCACGATAAAGAAGAGTGCAATAGCCAAAAACGGCAAAACAGCAAAATACACTACTGCCAGCTCTGGGCTCATAATAAACGCCATGACCAAGCCCATAACCAGCATAATTGGTCCACGCATAAACGGGCGCGTACCCATTGCAAAAGCATTCTGAATAATAGTGACGTCTGATGTAAGTCGCGTGACCAAAGAGGATGAATCGTATTTATCAAGATTCGCAAAAGCAAACTCTTCCATACGGCGGTATTCATCTTGTCTGAGTTGAGCACCTAGTCCCATAGCTGCTTTTGCTGAGTAGCGCGCATAGCCAATACCAGCAAACATGGCGAGAAGAGCAAAAACAACCATTACAATACCGTTTACAAAAACAGTCTGAAGGTTGCTTTGCAAAATACCCTGGTCAACGATCTGGGCCATGAGTACAGGAATCATCAATTCAAGCAGGGACTCTGTGAATACACAGAGTCCCGACATGACAAAATCCTTTTTATACGCGCCAAAGTGATCCAAGATAACCTTTAACTCGGCGCGAGCAGATGGGCCATTTTCTTTTACAGAAACATCATTCATTACTAAAACACCACGTACCTTACTGTCTTGCGTTGCTTAGTTCACTTATGCCTCCTTTGGAAGCGTTTGAAGCGAAACCTCCTTGAGCTGTTCGTTAGAAACAGGCGAAGGAGCGCAAGACATCAAATCAGAACCAGAGGTAGTCTTTGGGAAGGCCATAACATCACGGATGGAATCAGATCCTGTCAAAAGCATACATACTCGATCAAGACCAAGGGCAAAACCACCCATTGGAGGAGCACCAAACGTTAGAGCCTCCATCAAGAAACCAAACTGAGCCTTTGCACGCTCTTCAGTAAAGCCAAGCTTCTCAAGAATTTTAAGCTGCAAGTCAGCATTATGGATACGCATTCCGCCGCCGCCAGCTTCAAAACCGTCCATAACAAAGTCATACGTATACGAACCCATAGCCAAAGGATTAGTATCCAGAAGGTCAAGCTCTTCCTCACGAGGAAGTGTAAAAGGCTGGTGCTCAGAGGCATAAGACTGAGTCTCTTCATCCCAGTGGAACAGTGGGAAATTAACAACCCAGAGGAAATCGTGACCTTCTCGCGGTACCTCAAGTACCTTGGCCATATGCAGGCGCATACCACCAAGAATCTCATCAGTTTCGAGACGTCCGCCAACCGCAAACAGAATCAAATCCTTTGGCTCGGCAGACATCTCTGCACGTAATGCTTCAAGCTCTTCTGGCGAGAAGAACTTTGTGATTGGACCACCAACGGAGCCGTCTTCCTTGAAAGCAACCCATGCAAGGCCCTTGGCGCCAAAACTTGCTGCAACCTCAGCAAGCTTATCTACCTGAGAGCGAGGCCATGTGCCTGCTCCCTTAACGTTAATTGCCTTTACAAACTGACCCTCGGTATTTGCAGCAGAGCTAAAGAGCTTAAATCCAGACTGCGCAAAGACGCCAGAAACATCATGAAGTTCCATACCAATACGAGTATCTGGCTTATCAGAACCATAGGTATCCATAGCGTCCCAGTACTGAATCTTGCGAAGCGGTGTAGGTAGCTTTACACCCATTCTTGCAAAGGCATCGCTCAAGATATCCTCGAGCTCTGACATAACATCATCTTCACGAACAAAAGACATTTCCATATCAACCTGTGTAAATTCAGGCTGACGATCTGCGCGTAAGTCCTCATCACGGAAACACTTAGTAATCTGGTAGTAGCGCTCAATGCCACCAATCATCAGCAGCTGCTTCAACAGCTGCGGAGACTGTGGTAGTGCATAGAAGTTTCCACCCTGCATTCTGGATGGAACCAGAAAGTCACGAGCTCCCTCAGGGGTAGATTTAAACAGCGCTGGAGTTTCTACCTCGGTGAAGTCACGTTTATGGAATGCCTCGCGAAGTGCAAACGCAAAGTCAGAACGTAAACGAAGATTCTGTGCCATCTGAGGACGACGAAGGTCAACATAACGATACTTCAGACGAAGATCCTCATTTACGTCAATGTGATTCTCAATTTGGAATGGTGGAACAGCACTGGTATTCAAAACATCAATCTTAGAAGCGAGTACCTCTACCTCACCGGTAGCCAACGCCTCATTGGTTTGTCCCTCAGAACGATGCTGAACAGTACCAGTAATCAAAACTGGCCACTCAGGACGAATAGTTTCTGCCGTTGCAAATACATCTGCGTTCACATCTGGGTCAAACAGAATTTGAGTCAAGCCTTCACGATCACGAAGATCAACAAAGATAAGACCACCAAAGTCACGGCGACGCCAAACCCAACCGGTAAGCGTAACGGTCTGACCGATATGCTCAACCCGAAGCTCACCGCAAGTATGTGTATGCATACTGTGTTGATCCACAGCTGCGTGAGCAGAATAATTTGGAGTAATTTGCGCGGAACAATCCATTTCAATCCTTTCGTCTTTGCTTCCCTGTGCCAAATCGGAAAGCACCTTTAAGACGGCAAAAACGTGTAGACGGCACGTTCTTGCTCATAGATTATGTATTTTACTCTCCAACCTTCTGATAAAACCGCTCAATCTAAACTTAATACAGATTCACTTAGAATAAATAGCTCACAAACACAGTTTTACGCTAGACTAAAATTAATACATACAAATCTTTTAAGAAGATAAAAGAATGCGGAGCTCTACATGGCCTATAAAGCCGCTGTTTTTGATCTTGATGGCACATTACTCAACACTATAGATGATCTTGCTTGGGCAACAAATTATGCCCTTAAGCAATTTAATATGCCTACTTATACCGTTGATGAAGTGCGTCAAATGGTTGGAAATGGAGTTGCAAAACTAATTCGCGATGCTGTACCAGAAGATACAGACGATGCAACATATCAGCAAGTACTTGCATGCTTTAAAGAACATTACGCTGACCATAGCCTAGATAATACTGTACCCTACCCTGGCATTCTTGATGCTATTGACATACTAAAAGAGGCAGGGGTCAAATGTGCAGTTGTTTCAAACAAACCAAATTTTGCCATTGCAGATTTAATGAAAAATTTCTTTCCCGGAAGATTTGACTTTGCTCTTGGACAACGCGATGACTTAAAAAGAAAACCAGACGCAGAACCCGTACACTATGCTCTGGCTCAAATTGGCGTTAACCCTAAAGATGCTGTTTATATTGGAGATTCTGAAGTTGATGTTGCAACAGCACAAAACAGTAACATGCCATGCATTAGTGTTACCTGGGGATTTAGAGATAAAGATACTCTTCTAGCTGCAGGAGCAACTACACTAGTAGATACTGCAGATGAAATGGTGCAAAAGATTCTTGACAATTAATATCTCTACAAAATTAATGATTCCACCTAAGTAACAAATATAAAAAAGCCATTCTTCAAAAGAAGAATGGCTTTAAACTGCAATCAAAATCTCTTTATCTATTTCTTTTTCTTCTTAATAAACCAAGAACCACCTAATACTGCTATTGATCCTGCACAAAGGGCAACAGATGAAAATACTCCTGCATCTCCTGTATATGGAGTTTTAGCCTTCTTTTTACGTTTCTTTGGCGGATTAGGAGGCTCAGGTGTCTTTACCGTTACCTTATTTGAGCTTCTTGTATAGGTATTATTAATATCTATATCAAAGTCGTTTTCGTAAACAGCTCCATCTTTTGTAACTTTACCAACGATTACAGGAGCAGGAACATTAGCTTCCTTAGTTGGATCAGCATTAATCTGACTGAGTAAAGAAGCATTTGCTGTAAAGACAAGCGTGCGCGTACCTTCATCGTAACTTACTTCATAATCAGGACTTGCCTTCTTTGTGTCTTCCAAATTGACTTCATAACCCTCGGGTAATACGTCGTGGAAAACTACAGAGTCAATTTTTTCATGCCCTGCTGGAAAAGGCGTAGTATTCAATGCAAATTTGACAACAGAATTAGTCTTTACTGTATTGGAATTAATATCCTTATCATCCTCACTTAATGCTTTCTTCTCTAACTGAGGCTTTACATAGAATACGTCCAAATGATATCGAGCGCTAAATGTTGGCTTCTCAGGTTCTTCTGCTGGAGGTGTAGGTGGTGTTGGCTCAACTGGCTTAGTGGGCACGTTAATTGCCTTAATATCCGAATTGAGAGCAAACCAAACAATGCCGCTCTTATGAGAGCCCATATCAAAACTAATTTCAGAACTTGTTACTCGACCAACAATGGCACCATACCATGCTCTAGGAGAAGTTGGTGTATCCCAGTCAGCTGTATTAAATCTGGAACCATAAGCTTTTTCAGCATTATTTGTATCTGAATACGCGCTGCCATCACCATGAGGTTTAATGGTTGATCCTGAAATAGGCACATATTCACCGTTAAAGTATGCAACCTTTTCAATTGCATCTTTATCAACTGCACCAGATCCGTTTCCTCTATTTAATGAAGAAAAACTCAGTAATGAACCAGTTGGATCAATTACATTACCGTCTTCATCGTAAAATTTAACAGTTACATTAATTCGAGCATCACCGAAGAAATCGTTATACCAAATAGTGACCGTAGGGTCCTTTTGCAAGACAACTGGAAGCTTATTGGGTACGTTTACTCCCGAAGAACCCTTATACGTATAGGTATATACAACTTTAGAAATCTTCTTACCGTTATAGCTAGAATTAGTCAGATTTGTATATGTAGCAGTAAAAGGCTTATCTTTTTCTAACATAACACGTGCTGCATTAGCAGCCTGTCCATTATTTAATGCATCAAAGTATGAATATCTCCATGGCTCAGATCCAAGATTCCAAGATCTAACTTCTGCACTAAACTCATCATGTGTATATTTTCTACCTGAAAGAGTAAGTACTGCATTTGGCTCAGATTTAAATGTTAAAAGCTGCGGATATGGCCTAGTCATATAGCCATCTTCGTTCTTTTTTCTTTCAAGCTCCGCCATAGCTTTATTATAAACAATCATATCTGCGTCATACTGAGCTTTGTCAGCGTCATACTGAGCTTTGTCAGCATCATACTTAGCCTTGGCAGTATCATAAGCAGCCTTTTTTGTAGCATAGTCTGCTAGCTTCTGTTTAGCTTCTTCTGTAATAGCATCTAAATCTTGAGATTGTTTGTTGTAATCATCTTGAATCTCAGACTTTTTAGCATCAATATCTGATGACGATTCGACAGAACCCTTGTCAACATCATCATCTTTTTGAACATCTACACCAGCTGCCTTTGCTGCTGCAACACTTGCCTCTAATTTAGAAGCATCTTCACGAACCTCTATACCTTTTGCAGGATCTGTTGCATAAGCTTTTACAGGATTAAGAGGAAAAAGAGTCAATATCAAAAGAAGAGATAACGATACTGCAGCTACTCTCGTAAAAGAAGAGGTTGAGACCCTTTTCATATACTTCTAACCTTTCTATGGCTCACTCTTACATATCTTTTATTTAAAGAATCAAAGACTTATTTTATAAAAACAAATCTTTCGTAAATAAATTGTACCAATATTTACAAATCATTAGTTACAAGAATGTACAATTTACATTTACCGCACACCACACAAAATCTCGCGTTCACCCAATGCACAAAAAACAATTGAATATATAGCCTCATTCAGAGGTATAGTCTATAAAAGTGCGTCCATAATTTACGCGCAAGCGACGTGGAAAGGATTGCATCATGGGCAAAAAAAGTTCCGAGGTTCTGCAGATTTCTTACGAAGATCTGGCCGAGTATCTACACAGTAATCACTCTGTGTATATGCAGGTCGGAAACCAGGTTTACTACCTTACTGATGTTAACTATGAATCATGGAGAGCTCAAGACACTAGCATTAGAAACTCAAAAAATCACTTTGTAGATTGTTCCGAACTTGTTCCAACAGTAGATGAATTTCTCGCCCTTCCTTTTATTAATGGAAAAACAATTAAAGACGTATTTTCACATGCAACTTTCTATGCATCACTAAAAAATGAAAAATCTGAATAATACTAAGTAATCAATATTTTATTGATTACTTAACAATTTAAATTACAAGGACCTGTTACATACAGGTCCTTTTTATAAATTCTTTAGCTATGAGAAACGCCGATGCGATGCACCGGCGTTTCTACTTTTGATTTGAAACTATGACTTTACTCAACAGGTTTCTGAACCTCAAGAACCTCGGCAATCTCAACCTCGGCAGAGACAGTGCCAGCAAGTTCTGGAATAAGATTATTGTACTTATTAGCAGAAGCAAATTCGGAAGAAGCGGTCTTTGCATAGCGCTTAACTGCTGCTGCAGCACGGTTAACTGCACTTAAAGTACCAGCGCCACCAACACAGCCTCCTGGACAAGCCATACCCTCAAGAAGATAGCCTGGATATTTACCTTTAACGGCATCCTTAAGCATAGCTCGACACTCAGCAAGACCGTCAACAGCCATGATAGGCACTTCTTTATCAGGGTACTTCTGGTGAATGACGTTTACTACTGCACCTGCGACTCCACCTGCAACCGCAAAGGCACGGCCATCATGAGAAGCATTTTCAAAGTCGGAATTATCATCGTTGAGCTTGGTGTAGTCAATACCCTTAGACTCCATCATTCCTGCAAGCTCTTCAAAGGTCAGAACAAAATCAACCTCAGATTTGACGGAGCGACGCAGTGCCTCAAGTTTCTTAGCGGTGCATGGTCCAATAAAGACAATCTTGGACTCTGGATTTTGCTTTCTTACCAAACGAGCAGTCAAAACCATTGGGGTAAGTGCCATAGAGATAGCATCAGCATGTTCTGGGTACTCTTTTTTAGCCATTGCAGACCAAGAAGGGCAGCAACTTGTACCCATAAATGGTAGCTTCTCTGGAACTTCTTTGACAAAGTCTTCTGCTTCCTGAACGGTACAGAGGTCAGCACCAGTTGCAACCTCTTCTACCTCAGCAAAACCCATCTCCTTGAAGGCTTCACGAAGACGACCAACACTACCCTTGCCAAACTGACCAACAAACGAAGGAGCCACGATTGGAACAACGGTGTAGCCCTCATTGATGGCCTGAATTACTTGGAAAATTTGGCTTTTATCGGCAATTGCACCAAAGGGGCAGTTAACAAGACACTGACCACAAGATACGCACTTCTCGTAATCAATGTCTGCGCGGCCGTGCTCATCGGAGCCAATAGCGTCCATGCCACAAGCAGCGGCGCAAGGACGTACGTGGTGATGGATTGCCTGGTAAGGACAGACCTTAAAGCACATGCCGCACTGAATACACTTCTCTTGGTCAATATATGCCTTTTTATCTACAAAGCTAATTGCCTCTTTAGGACAGATTTCTCGACAAGGGTGTGCAAGACAGCCCTGGCAAGCATTAGTAACGCGATAAACATTGTCTTCACATGCGTTGCAAGCAAACTTGACAATATTAATCAGAGGAGGCTGATAATAAACCTCTGGTCGAGAAGCTTCTTCTAAACCATCGGAGATATTCTCAGGTTGGTCTACGCCCTGCATGGGCATACCCATAGTCATGCGAATACGCTCACCAACAATAGCGCGTTCCAAAAAGACGCTCTCACGGTAAGTTGCAATATCACCAGGAATAATCTTATAAGGTAGCTCTTCCATCTGGCGAGCAATTTCATCGACGCTTTTGTCTGCTTTTTTATACGCAAGCGTCGAAACCTCTTTAAATACCTTCCTACGAATCTCAGTTAGGTTGGTATATACACCTCGCATTGTGCCAGGCATTTCTCCCCCTCCTCGTTCACTTTATGCACGTCTGGGTAACGAAATTGCACAAAATGAAAATATGTTGCTACTTCAAAGTATGAACTATAAGTCCTTCTCAAGGACACCAAAATAAGAAAATCGCTCTGGAATATCCGTTTTAATCACAATTTTTGCGCCTGTGACTGGATGAATAAATCCAACTCTATATGCATGTAGCATTAATGACTGCGGTCTATGCTTCTTTTTTGTTTTACGCTGCAGAGAAGACATACCTCCATACAACACATCTCCCACCAGAGGAAATCCAAGTGACGAGAGGTGCACTCTAATTTGATGCTTTCTTCCTGTCAGTAAATTGACCAATAACAAGCTTTGGGTTTGACCTTGCGCTGATGACACAACTTTAATGAGACGTACCTCCGTTTGAGAGGGTTTTCCTGTGTCGGAAATTCTCATCTTCTGAGCATCATGTCGGTCTTTTCCAATTGCCTTATCTATCAGCAGTTTATTTAATCCAAAATCTCCTTTAACAACTGCCAAATACTCTTTGGAGAGTTCTTTAGAGGCGATGAGTTGATCAAACTGGGCCTGTGTTTCTTTTTTAAGCGAGAAGAGCACAATTCCTGTCGTCTCTTTGTCAAGACGGTTCAATGCTTGGATCTGAGAAAGGTCTATCTTGTTTGAACTGTCAAGTGTACGGAGTTTCTCGCAAACTAAATCGGTTAAAGCGGGCTCATTAGTGCCATCTGCATGAACAATCATTCCCGCTGGTTTATTTACAGCAAGTAGATAATCATCCTGATACAAAAACTCAAGATTACCGTTGGTTTGAAGAACATCCATGCTACTCACTTCGCTTAACAACGTATCGCTGCTCAGAAAGAACCTGAGCAAATGATTCAATAGCACTCCAAACGTGGTCGGTGCGTCGCCAAGCAACACTGACCGAGTAAGACATCTCTTTTCCCAGTTCAATAATGTGGAGACCAGAAGTTTCAAAGTCGTAGTAAGAAGAGGCAACTAGCTCCGATGGTAAGAAGCACGCGCCAACCCCTCTCATGGCAAGAGCCAAAAGAGTCTCGGAGTTCCTAGACATAACCTTAATGGTGGGAGAAATACCTGATGCCGCAAATGCATGGCGAGCAAAACTACCTGCAATGTCTCGCTTACCAACCGTTAGAAAAGGACAAGCTTCCAAGGCTGTAAGCTTTCCAGTCTTTTTGACTTGCGAGACAACCGAGTCAACATTATCTGCATATAAAGATTCAAGAAGCGCTTGCGAAACTACTAGAACGATCTTCTCGTCAAACAGTTTTTGAATGACTAGGTCATACGATGCAGAATTAACCGTTGCAACAATCAAATCGAGTTGGCCCTCAGATAACCACTCAACTAGCTCATCGTTTTCGCCCTCATCAAGCTCAATAGAGATATTTGGATGCAATTTTTGAAAAGCAGCAATAGAGCGTGGCATAATGATGTGGCCTCGTGTTGCGGTGACGCCAACATGCAAACGACCTCGTTCATTTCCTGCAATATCAAGAAATTCTTGATCCATTGCACGACGCTGAGCTTGGAACCTACGGGCATAATGCAAAAATTCTTCTCCTGCAAATGTTAGAGACAGCGGAACAGTACGTTCCAGCAGTTTAGAGCCAAGTTCTTTTTCTGCTGCCGCAATATTTGCCGAGAGCGTTTGCTGAGTCACACTCAAACGCTCAGCCGCCTTGGTGAAACTCTTTTCTTCCGCAACGGCAACAAAATAATCCATGGTTTGAAAGTTCATTTTTGCTCCCACTGTATTACAAAAATTACTTGTAATTATAACCATTGAAAACAGTTGGACTTCAACATTTTAGTCGCATACTCTATTTACATAAGAAGTTTGTTTGGAGTGGATGCATGGTAGAGCTAATAGTACTAAGTGCCTTTGCGGTGATGCTCATCGTAGGCACAGTCCTATCTTTCCCCCTAACATCTATCTTGGCCGCAGGTTTTTTCCTCTTTTTTGGTTACGGACTTTCACGCAAAATTTCTCCAAAAAAGCTCCTTATAGCTGCCTTTAAATCTGTCTGGGAAGTCAAAACAATCATTGCACTGTTTGCTGTTGTAGGCGCTATGAGCGCTGCGTGGCGTGCATCTGGAACTATTCCAGAGATTGTCAGTATTTCTGCTTCTCTTATTTCTCCATCTATTTTTATTCTGGCAACATTCTTACTCTGCACCATGATGTCCATGCTTTTAGGTACCGCATTTGGTACCGCAGCAACCATGGGAATCATCTGCATGTCTATTGGTAAAGCAATTGGAGCAAGCGAGTTCTTTATTGGTGGTGCAGTTCTTGCGGGCAGCTACTTTGGCGATCGCTGCTCTCCTATGTCTACCAGCGCAATTCTTGTTTCACAACTTACCGATACTAATCTATCTAAGAACATTAACCGTATGCTTCGTACCAGCGTGGTGCCTTTTATTGCAGCATGCGTTATCTATGTAGCCTGGGACTTCTTCATGGCAAACACGGGAACCATTCCTGATGTCACTGGTCTTCTAAGCCGTTCTTTTAGGCTTTCTTTGATCTCACTTACACCAGCACTTCTTGTGATTGTTTTCTCGCTTCTTAAGGTTGATGTCATTGTTACCATGACATCTAGCCTGGTACTTGCCTGCATTCTGTGCGTCACAATTCAGCGCGTCCCTCTTGCCGACCTGCCTATCATTCTACTTTTTGGCCTTCGTGCTCCAGGTGCTACCGTAGCAAACATGGTCAACGGTGGCGGCATTTTCTCTATGACAAACGTTTTGATGATTGTCACCATTTCTTCAAGCTATGCTGGTCTTTTCCAAACAACTGGCCTGCTCCGCCGTATGTGTCAGCTGGTAGCTGATCTCTCCGATAGCTCCACGCCTTTCTTTGGCGTTTTGATTACCAGCATGTTTACCTCAATGGTTTCTTGTAACCAGACCTTGGCTATTATGCTAACAAATGACCTGTGCGAGAACGCAGAAAACTCTTCCAGTGCACTTGCTTTGGATATCGAGAATAGCGCTGTAATCCTTGCTCCACTGGTTCCGTGGTCCATCTCAAACATCTCGGTACTCTCTGCAATTGGTGCACCTTCTATGAGTCTTTTAGCTGCAAGTTTCCTCTATTTATTGCCTCTTTGGACTTTGGGAATTTCTTTGTGGCTCCATCGCCGTCCAGCAAAGATTGATGGTCATCGCGCCCGTTGGCTTGGTCTTACCTCTGATGATGTCCGCGGTTGCACATGGCCACGCGTACAGGAGACAGAATCAGCAGACTCCGCCGAGAGCCTTCCTGCTGCAAAAGTTGCCTAACTCAGCTGTCTTAACGACTGTAATAGACTGTAATACGAATTGCTAAAACTGAAAGCGCCTTCCCACACCTATGCTTCTATTGATGTTTTGGCAATTCAATAATTCGATCACAACGTTGAGCAATATTCATATCATGCGTGACCATAAGAAGCGTTTTATGATTTGCGTGAACGGAGTCTAGCAAACTATCTATGACAATAGTGGCCATACCCTTATCAAGCGATCCGGTTGGTTCGTCAGCAAGGATTAAATTACCTGGTTTTATCATTGCTCGAGCAATTGCTACCCTCTGCTTTTCTCCACCAGAAAGCTCATTTACAACCGCATCGTACTTCTCGCCAATCCCATAGTTTTCCAAAGCAGTTCTAATAAGACGCTCTTGCTCCTGCTTTGACAGTTTAGTGTATTGAAGTGCTAATAAGAGGTTTTTACTTACTTTCCAGTCGTTAATAAGGGCAAAAGATTGGAATAAATAATTAATCTCAGTGCGCCTCATCAATGTTGCTTTTTTGCTATTGATTGAAGGGTATGCTCTGCCTTCAAGGCTAATTATGCCTGAGTCTAAAGTCTCGAGAAGACCAATAATATTGAGAAGCGTTGATTTTCCGCACCCAGAAGGGCCCACGAGAGCCACTGACTCTCCACTTTCTATCTCAAATGAAATATTATGAAGAACTGTGTTGCTTCCAAATGACTTATTGAGAGCATCTACCTGTAGAAATGTTTTCATAACTACTCCTTAGAGAGATTCTCTAGAACGATTCTCATGGTGCTTCTATTTGCAGAAATGCTGATAGTCAAATTGGAAATCAATAACATCAAGCAGCCCATTATTATTCCAAGAGTTGAGCCTATGACAATCATGCAAAGTGTTCCAACAAATGCAATGAGATTCACTAGGAGAAAAATATTTATGTATTGTTTGTAAATGCCAAATCCCAACATGCATTCGACAGCAATTTTTCTCTCATTTAATCTCTGAACAATTGAAATCATGCTTATTTGAATAACTGTTATAGCCGCAAACATAAGCACAATTACAACTCCGAATAAGAGGAAGAGCTCTTGTAACGATTTTCTGTAGTCCTTTATAAAGCTTTCTATCGAATTAAATTGTGTCCCAAAACCGTCATCAGATAGCTCTACAATGCCACTGGAATCTAGCAAACTTGAAGCGGCTTCAGGTGACAATTTTATATAACTATTATCAAGACCAGTGGCCACTAAGCTCTCCGATTCACTAGGAATCATATTATTTGACGTTACTACTTTAACTACTATATTTGTGCTTATAGAAGGGCTATCTATACTTGTTGACCAGGTAAAAAATCCTCCACTAGCATCGTATTCAATGAATTCAGATGAAGGATTTTGCATATAAGGCGTGACAATATCCGACTCAAATATTTTGTCGCTTCTAGATACAAGCTCTCTCAACAGAGATTTTTGTTCTTCTGAGTACGATCTTGGAACTAAATAAATCCTTGTTCCAGTCTCTGCTTTTTTAACTTGTTCATCAGTTAACGCTACCCCAATTTCTTTTAGATAAGAAGGGGATGCAATCAAAACATCAAATGGCTTCAAAATTGCAGAGTTTATTCCATAAGCATTTAGTGTTGCTTCACCTATGTGATTTACATGAGCAATATAGACGCCCTTATCGTGCTCATGGTCTTTATACCAATCAAATAATTCTTTACTTTTATCCATTGGTCTACCGTTGAAAAAATTACCTTGTGCCACGTGGTTTCGAACAATATACCAATCTTTATATATAGACCAATTTTCTTGAGTGGATAGTAAATTTGAATACATAGTTATTGGAGCATCCATATAAAATGAGCCAGCAAAAACCACCACACAACAAAGCGCATAAATAATCGCCGTTAGAATGTACAGACCCTTTTGCGACAGTCTTCCTAAAATTGCATCCACGGGTCGAATTGTTAAAAGTGGAGCAGCAGAAATTAGAACCGAAATCACAACTACAAGTATTGATGGCAGTGCCGTGGTAAACGTAAACAGTAAAAACCTGCCAGTAATATTAAATCCGGAACAATTAACCATTGTCCAAATAAAGGCTAATGGCAGCAAAACAGCTGCCAAAATGCAGTAGAAAAAGTAATGATGTACAACGTAATCGCTTTTACTCCAGCCGAGCATTACGTGGACACCAAGTTTCTTTAATTCTTGTAATGACTTGTAATACGTCAGTAAACAAAACGAAATACTCAAGATTATAAAAGTTACCCCAGCAACGTAGTAGAACAGTCCAATTTCAACCGCTGATCCTGAATAATTAGTAATAAATTTTTCTTTATGTAAGCCAGTAGCCTCTGAAATCTGACTGACTAGCTCATCAAATTCTCCAGGAGAAAGGCCTAAAACAGCACAAGAATTACCCAAATTATAGCCGGGGGTAATTTGATCTAATTTGAAATAAACTGAACCTAATACATACGGTAAATCACCAACTTTATTGTTGGTATCCATTCCGTAGCCAAGATATGACTCTGGAGAATGCTCTAGCAGTTCATTAATTTTTTGTCCATTTATAACTTGAGTGCCAAGAACATCAAAAGAATTAAAGCTGTTGGCTTTATTATCTTGAGAGGACAATACGCCAACCGTCAGTATCCTAGGTCCTTCAGTAATTGATTCAGTCTTTTTTGTTATAAGAATCATCTTGTGAGTTTGTGCGTAAGATCTAACAACTGACACAAACGTTTCTTTTGTCTCATTGGACATCTGTGAAGTATAAATTTGTGGCTGATTAGAAAGCCAAGCATCAAATTCTCGAGAAATAAAAATTTCTAAAAAACCTTTTCCCACCAAAAACGAAGAGAGTGCAATTAAGACAACTATGATAGAAACAATGAAGCGGTACGCTCTTTTCATTTCTTCACCTACAACATATCTTTACCTTATAAATAAATGAAGGTGCTTATTAGTTATTAACTTATAAATTTACTTCTACATTATTAGTATGAACTTACAACATTCGCGTTTAACCGATCTTATTGATAACTATCGTAAGCGGACTTTATTATTCTATAAACGGTATTTCATTATCCAAATTAAAACAAATCCTCCCATGCCAAATACATAGGAGGATTTAAAAATCAATACTATTATCTACTACTGTCTTGCTTTAACCTCAGCAACAAGCTGGTCAGAAGGTACCTGTACCTGCTCATGAGACTCCATATCACGAAGAGTTACAACACCAGCTTCAACCTCATCTGGACCAATAACCACACAAAGTGCCGCGCCCATCTTATCTGCCTGCTTGAACTGAGCCTTTAACGAACGACCAGTACGATCAGCCTCACATCTAATACCTGCCTCACGCAGCGCCAATACAGCATCAAATACAACAGGAGCCTGCTCAGCACCTGCACAAGCAACATAGACACAGCTTGGAGCTGCAGGTTCAGCCGAAACACCAAGAGCCTCCAGCGCCAGCATGATGCGTTCAAAACCAACAGCAAAACCAACGCCTGGGGTTGGCTTTCCACCTTCAAGTTCAACAAGACCGTCGTAACGACCGCCACCGCCGATAGCACCAACGCCAGCGTTTGGAATTTCTACCTCAAAGACAGTGCGCGTATAGTAATCCAGGCCTCGAACAAGCGTTGGATCCTCAATGTACAAAATACCAGCTGCATCCAAATATGCTTTGACCTGCTCATAATGAACATGGCAGTCATCGCACAGGTTGTCTGAAATCAGTGGAGCATCTTTCATAACCGCGTGACAACCCTCATTTTTGCAGTCAAACGCACGCAGCGGATTAATTTCTGCACGCTCAAGACAGTCCTCACACATCTGATCCTTGTGATCAAGAATGAACTGCTTGACCTTCTCGCGATATGCAGGACGGCACTCCGCATCACCCATAGAGTTAATCATGAGCTTCATATCGGCTGGCGAGAAACCCATCTGCTCGTAAAACTTCATCAACATGATGATGGACTCTGCATCGGCAGCTGGATCAGAAGCTCCAAGCCACTCAACACCTACCTGGTGAAATTGACGCAGACGACCCTTCTGAGGACGCTCTCCCCTAAACATTGCCTCGGCGTACCAAAGTTTTGCAGGCGTTCCTCCTTGTGACACAAAGTTATGCTCAACAGCAGCGCGAACCACACCAGCAGTTCCCTCAGGGCGCATGGCCATACGCTGACGAGGCTTAAGACCGGACTCATTACCAGCAGCTAGTAAGTCATCAAGCAGAGCGCCTGAAAAGACGCGAAACATCTCTTTGCGTACAACATCAGTTGACTCACCAATACCGTGAACAAAAGTATCTACCTGCTCAAGTGCAGGAGTTTCAATACGGTCAAAACCGTAAGTACCAAACAAATGGCGGGCAACATCTTGCATGTGCTCCCAAGAGCGCATATAGCCCCCGTAAAGATCTTCGGTACCTTGAATTCTCTGACCCATGAATCCTCCTTGTTACAACATAGATGTTCCTAGTTTACCCGTGAGAGACAACTCTGGCACAGAAAAGCTTTTATAACTTTTGAAACCTATGGAAAATCCGATTATTTTCTAGAAAACGTGAAAAAGTACTCATATAAGGGTTGCATTTTAATTCCTACCATTTAGTATGAATTAGCGGATTTTAGGGTATGACAAAGTCGTCAGTGACATTGATGTTTATCTTTGCTACCAGACCGCACTAGCACAAGGTTTAGCTCACGCCAGAGCTACACAATTGGCTAGTCACAAACGTATCACGTGCTTGCACGTAGAGATATTTGGAGAGAGATTTATGGCAACTGAGCTACTCCGTGTAAACGGAATTTCCGCAGGTACCGAGGAGAAATCCATCCTGCATTCAATTGACTTGAGCATTGGTGATGGCCAGGCTCACGTCCTTATGGGACCTAACGGCGCAGGTAAATCAACACTTGGCCGTGTCATTATGGGTGACCCTACCTATAAGATTACAGATGGTTCCCTTATCTTTAACGGCGAAGATGTAACTGAACTTGCTGCAGATAAGCGTTCCCTTGCAGGCATCTTCCTCTCCTATCAGGCACCTGTTGAGGTTCCTGGTGTTCCTCTTTATTCATTCCTGCGTACCATTACTCAGATGCGCCCCGAGCTTAAAATGACCGCTCGTCAGTTCCGTCAGCGCGTTGGTCAGATTTCTGATCAGCTTGAACTTGACCAGGGCTTCTTGATGCGTGAACTTAATGTTGGCTTCTCTGGTGGCGAGAAGAAAAAAGTTGAGATGCTCCAGCTTCTGTTGCTTCAACCTAAGCTTGCCATTCTCGACGAGACTGACTCTGGCCTGGATGTTGACGCACTGTCCGTTGTTTCAAAGGGCATTCAGGCATATCGTGAGACCTGCGACGGATCGCTGCTCATCATTACTCACAACACCCGCATTCTTGAGCGCCTTGAGATTGACCGCACTCACGTTATGGTTAAGGGTCACCTGGTAGCCGACGGTCCTGCGGACCTCATCAACCAAATTGATCGCGAAGGTTTTGAGCGTTTTGAGAACCAAACAGATGAGGGTGGTGCTAACTAGTGAGCGAGAAGAAGCGATCTGAGGTCGCTGACGTAGACCGCTCGCTCTACGACTTCACCAAGTCTGAAGAGGGTTACGAGCGCTACGATGATGGCCTAACGCCAGAAATTGTGCGTGCTATTTCCGAGAAAAAAGAAGAGCCCGAGTGGATGCTCCAGATGAGGTTATCGGCTCTGGAAACCTATCACCAGCGTCAGATGGCCACCAACTGGGGACCTTCTATTGCAGGTTTGGATTTGAACCATATCTCCACGTATGTCTCGCCAAAGACTCAGCAGGCAAATAGCTGGGACGATGTACCTGAGGATATTAGGGATACCTTTGATCGTCTGGGCATTCCACAAGCAGAGGCGGAGAGCCTTGCTGGTGTTGGTGCTCAGTACGATTCTGAGATTGTCTATCACAACATGCGTGAGGAAGTTGCTGAACAGGGTGTTATTTACACCACCATTGAGGATGCTCTGCACGATCCACAGTGGGAGCCTGTTGTTAAAGAGTACTTTGGCAAGCTGATTCCTCCTTCAGACCACAAGTTTGCGGCACTTCACTATGCCGTTTGGTCTGGCGGTTCTTTTGTTTATGTTCCTAAAAATGTTACTTTAGACTATCCTCTTCAGAGCTACTTTAGGCTGAATGCCCAGGGTGCTGGCCAGTTTGAGCACACACTTATTATTGTTGAGGAAGGCGCTGATCTGCACTTTATTGAGGGCTGTTCTGCACCTAAGTACTACGCAGCAAACCTTCACGCTGGAGCTGTTGAGCTCTTTGTTAAGGACGGTGCTCGACTGCGCTACTCGACCATCGAAAACTGGTCCAAGAATATGTACAACCTCAATACTAAGCGCGCCATCATTGGCAATAACGCAAAGATGGAGTGGGTCTCGGGCTCTTTTGGCAGCCACGTTTCCTACCTCTACCCTTCTACCATCATGAACGGAAATTCTTCTAACTGCGAGTTCACTGGTATTACGTTTGCAGGAGCTACTCAGGACCTGGATACAGGTTGTAAGGTGATTATTAACGGCTCCAATAACTCGGCAAACGTTGACACTAAATCCATCTCTAAGGATGGCGGCGTCAATACCTTCCGCTCCGCAGTTACCGTTGGTCGTAAAGCAGAAAACGCTCGCGTGGCATTCTCATGTCAGTCCCTGATGCTAGACAACATCAGCCGTTCTGACACCATCCCAGAAATGGATGTCCGCAATTCAACTGCTCAAATTGGACATGAAGCAACTATTGGACGTATTTCTGACGACACCGTTTTGTATTTGATGAGCCGCGGTTGCTCTGAGGCTGAGGCCCGCACCATGGTAGTAAACGGATTTGCAAACCCTGTCTCAAAAGAGCTTCCTATGGAGTACGCCGTTGAGATGAATAACCTTATTAAACTTGAGATGGAAGGAGCGATTGGCTAATGGATAACGTTTTGATTAATCGCGCCAACGTCCCTGCAGCTCAGACATGGAACCGTCTACACGCCAATTCTTTGTCAGTTACCGTCCCTAATCATGCCGATGAAGGCAAAGTGTATCTGCATTTACCTCGTCTTTTTGAGCGCATTGAATGTGGAATGGGCCAAGAGGTTACTGATTACGTTGAGTCTCAGGTATTTAAATCTGACTTCTACAATGTTCCCGCTCATACCAAGCGAGAAGAACCTATTGTTGTTGCGGTTTCTGCTGCTCAAAACCAGTGTGCAAATACCGGCATTATTGTGCGTGAAGGCGCTGAGGCGATTGTAGTTATCGCTGCATTTGCAGGTGAGAAGAGCACAGATACTGCTAGCAACAACGCACTCCCAACAAGTGCAGCACTCACTCGCATTGTTGTTGAAGCTGGTGCAAAGCTACACCTTATTGAGATGCTTGGTGTAAATGAAGGCCAGCAGCACCTTGAGAGTGTTGGACTTGAGATTCACCAAGATGCTGCTGTTGATGTTAAACAGTACGCTTTGGGAGGATCAACCATTGGTCTTGGCCTTACTGCTAGCCTAGTTGGTGCTCGAGCCCGTCTTGATCTCAACAATCGCTATCACGCTACCCATGAAGAAACACTTGATATCAACCATCTGGTACGCATGCGCGGTACCTCTACTCGCGCACAGCTCACCGAGTCTGGCGTCCTTAACGAGGCAGCTAAGAAGACTCTTCGTGCAACCATCGACCTTGTTCGTGGCGCAAAGGATGCCCAGGGTAACGAGATTGAAACAGTCATGATTCTAGGCGACGACGTTGTCAACAAGACCATGCCTGTTATTCTCTGCGATGAAGACGATGTCGCTGGTAATCACGGTGCTACTATCGGATCCGTCTCTCCTGAGCAGCTTGATTATCTTGCAGCTCGAGGACTTTCTCGCCAAGCTGCAGAGCAACTGTTTGTACGCGCTCTCTTTGAAGACGCCATCATCAACGCACCTGAGGAGATTTCTCACCGTGTGGCTGTTGAGCGTTGCGAGGCTGAGCTGGGTGCAGAAATTGCTCACGACTATGATGAAGCTGCAGCTAACGACAATTCCAGCTCTGAGGCAAATTCCAACAAAGGCGGTGTCGCGTAATGACCGACACGGAAATTGCTCAGATTACCGATAATCCTTACAAGGCAGATTTTCCGATTCTGGCAGCAAATCCCAAGGTAGCTTACTTGGACAGTGCCGCCACTTCTCAGCGTCCACGCGCAGTTATTGAGGCACAGTCACGCTTCTACGAGACCATGAACGCAAATGCTTTGCGCGGATTGTACCGTTGGAGCGTGGAAGCAACCGCAGCTATCGAGGGTGCTCGCGCTTCGATTGCAAAGTTCATTGGTGCTGTCGATAAAAACGACAAGCCAGAAAGTCAGCAGATTATTTTTATGCGCAACACTTCTGAGGCGCTCAATCTAGTTGCTTCAAGCCTTGGCCGCTATGCGCTCAAACCAGACGATGACGTGGTCATTTCCATCATGGAACACCACTCAAACATCATTCCTTGGCAGCAAATTTGCAAGGCTACCGGCGCTAATCTGGTGTATCTGCGTATGAACTCTCAGTATCAAATTACGCCCGAAGAAATTGCATCAAAGATTACCGAACGCGCCAAAATTGTGTCCATTACGCACGTTTCCAACGTGCTAGGCACCCGCAACGACATCAGAGCTATTGCTAAGCGCGCTCACGCTATGGGTGCCTACATGGTTGTTGATGCTGCTCAATCTGCACCTCACATCCCTGTTAACGTGCATGATCTTGACTGTGATTTGTTGGCTTTCTCAGCGCATAAGATGTGCGGACCTATGGGCATTGGTGTGCTTTGGGGTCGTGCCGAGCTGCTCAACACCATGCCGCCATTCCTTACCGGTGGCGAGATGATTGATTCCGTCACCGAGACCAGTGCTGTTTGGGCCCCTGTACCCGAAAAGTTTGAGGCTGGCACACAGGATGCTGCAGGTATCTACGCTACCGGCGCCGCTATCGAATACCTCAACGGCTTGGATATGACAAAGATTGAGAAGCGAGAAGAACTTCTCGCCAGGTACTTGGTACAGCAACTATGCACGCTGGACTTTGTTGACATTGTTGGCTCTAAGCTAGGACAGAATCACGTGGGCGCTGTAGCATTTAACGTACACGGCGTTCATCCACACGACGTCTCGAGCATTCTTGACATGAATAATGTTTGCATTCGCGCTGGTCATCACTGTGCTGAGCCTCTTCTGATTGAACTGCATGAGTCCAGCACATGCCGCGCATCCGTTGCATTCTACAACGATAAACACGACATTGATCAGCTTATCGAGGGTCTTAACCAGGTTTGGAAGATCTTTGGCAGTGCGGTCAACAATAAGCAAAACAAGGAGCTGAAATAAGTGGCAGCAAACGATCTGTATAACGCTGAGTTCATGGACCACGTCTCTCACCCCGATTATAAATATCAGATGGACAATCCTACGGTCTCCCACGCGGGTGTTAATCCTTCTTGTGGCGATGAGTTGACTTTTTCTGTGCGCATTGAAGATGGAAAGATTGCAGAAGCTGCCTTTGTTGGTAGTGGTTGCGCAATTTCTCAGGCATCAGCTGATATCATGAGCGATCTGATGATTGACCGTACTCCAGAAGAAGCTATTGAGCTCTGCAAACTCTTTGGGCGTATGATTCGCGGAGAAGAGACTGACGAGGCTGTGCTTGATAAATTGGAAGACGCCAATATTCTGCACGACATCGCTCACATGCCTGCACGCGTTAAGTGCGCCGAGCTGGCGTGGCACACGCTTGAGGAAATGCTCGAGGCTCACAATAGCGGTTCTACTGCAGCAAGTACTTCTACCACCGAGGATGGCTCCGCATGTGTGAACGATAATAGCGTTGACAGCGAGTACACAAAAGGCGGCGAGTAGCATGGCCGGAATGTTCTCTACAAAGGGAATGTATGCACTTCGTGCAATGGCTGACCTGGCCGTTCATGAGGGCTGGGTCTCGCTGGGCGACGTTTCCGAGCGCCAAAACATCTCACGCAAGTACCTTGAGCAGGTTATTGCCCTAATGCACAAGGCTGGCTATGTTGACAGCTTGCGCGGAAAGGGCGGCGGCTATCGCCTCACGCGCAAACCTGAGGACTATACTCTAGGCGAGATTCTTCGCGCAGCTGAAGGCAATCTAGCGCCCGCTAGCTGTCTGAACTGTACAAATACCACATTGTGTCCGCAGATGGAGTCCTGTACCACCATCAACATCTGGCGAGATCTTGGCCGCATGACCTCCAGTTTCCTAGACAGCAAGACGCTCGCAGACATTGCCCACAACGAAGGCAATATGCACGTCTCCCCCACTGAAAACCCTACTGCTGAGTAAACGTTTAAGCTGTACGTTTATTGTCTTGTGCGACAACGTTTGCATGTCGAGAAAATCTTGGAGTGCACTGGGTTTCTCGCGAGAAAATCGTGCCGCTGGTCAGTTGATTGCATAGCGCACTTGACGCACAGCAGGCGCATCTGATGTGCCTGAAAAATGAAAAGATTCGGTGAATTTTGCCTAAATTTGGCAAAGAATCTGTGGATTTGCCTGATTTTGTTAAAGATTCTGTGACCGATTTACAGATTCTTTGCACTTTTTAGGCAACTTTAAAGCACCACTAACTCACTTCTCCAGAATGTATCGGATCTGCTCTAATTCATTCCATAATTTAATTCTTTTAGCTCTTTCTATTTTTCTGCACTCAAGAGATGTATGTCTTCTTGGCATTTCTAGCTGATTTCTAATTGAATTAAACATATTATCCATAAAAATGATGTCATCATACTCAGCTTTTCCAATAACAAACTCCATTATTCCAGCCGAAACGAGTTCGTTATTACGTCGATAGTCGCGTATTGAAACATCTGCTAATTCATGCACGGCCCCATTGTATTCAATGGCTGCTTGTTTATTTGTATCTATATCGCAATTACCCTTTGAAAGCAGTAAATCAATAGCCCTATTTTTCTCTGTAAGTGTCCTACTCTCTAATTTCTTAATCCGCACTTCCTTATTTAGCTCAACCTTGAGAATTGCGTAACCGCCTGCAGAAACAGGAAGTGAAGCGCGAAGAGCAAGTTTAACTTCCATCGGAGAAGCAGCGTTTTCGAAAGAATACAAAGACGCTAATCTTGCATTTCTTATTCCGCTGTATCTAGACACTGAAGACAAATAACGCTCAAAGTCTACCTTTTGAAAAATCGGTTCATGCCAATTAGATTTCAATTCAGAGGTAGATGGATCGATAACAAATCTACCTTGAAATTCTGAAATTAGCATGACAGTTTCTAGCAACGTTAATTCTTGAGCCATTTCAATCATAAGTTCAAAAGGCGATGCTATTTTAATTGCTGATGTGCCAAGAATTAGCTCCATACATGGGGTTTGTGCAAAGTGAGACGAAGTATGAAATTTTATTCCACTCGATTGGTAGGCATTTTTCTTCTCGCCAACTACTAATTCAATTGGCTCAGTCAGTACTATTCCTAAACTGGAAAATAACTCTTTCTTAATTTGATCAAGCTCCAAAGTCAACGACTCAGTATGAACTCCAGTATTTGAAGAGGTATGACAAATCAACCCGTGACCTTTAATTCTCACAGCACGGAATAATTGTAGAGCGGTTGTATGTGATAGGTAAAATTCCATGAATACACAATATTTTCTTAAGAAAAATTTGCAACGCATGTTGCTAATCGTGAATGACAATTATTTCTTATAAAGCTGCAGGTCATTAAAACTTTTTGAAAACTATTGCCGCAAAATACCCAGCTAACAATGTTGGACTTTACCTACGACGTATTCTCAGTCAAATTTCGGTCAAATTCAATTTGCATCAAATGCGCAATTTTTGCATTTACTATAGGAATGCATTACGTTTACGAGAAGATCTGATCTTCCTCGCACAAAAATTGCCTAAAAAGTTCAAAGAATCTGTAAATCGGTCACAGAATCTTTAACAAAATCAGGCAAATCCACAGATTCTTTGCTAAATTTAAGCAAAATTCACCGAATCTTTTCATTTTTTAGGCGCATTGGGCACACCTGCCACCAAGCGCAGCTCGCGAAAAGGACGCACCAGACGTTCCCCTAACAAAAAACGGACCTGGAGAAAAATCCAGGTCCGTCGCTTTAACTAACAGGCAGAGCACACTGACGTGTCTTCAATACTTGCCGCAGGGATTAGTTCCAACCCTTACCATCGGAGCCAAACTCGCGGATAAGCTCTTTGGTGCGCTCAACAATTGCCTCACGACCAGGCTTCATGAGCTTACGAGGATCATAACCCTTGCCGGTATCAACAAGACCAGCCTCAACGTACTTCTTAGTTGCTTCAGCAAAGACAAGCTGAAGATCAGTGTTGACGTTAATCTTAGAGATGCCCATAGAGATGGCCTTCTGAACCTGCTCTACAGGAATGCCGGTACCACCGTGAAGAACAAGTGGAAGATCACCGACGCGCTCCTTAATAGCCTTGAGCTGGTCGAAGGAGAGACCCTCCCAGTTAGCTGGGTAGATGCCGTGAATGTTGCCGATACCACAAGCAAGGAAGTCAACACCCAGATCAGCAATCTTTGCGCACTGCTCAGGATCAGCGAGCTCACCCTTAGCGGTAACGCCGTCCTCGGTGCCGCCAATGCCACCAACCTCAGCCTCAACAGAAATGCCCTTTGCATGAGCAGCCTTTACAACCTCTTCAGTACGCTTAAGGTTGGTCTCAAAATCAGGCTCGTGAGAACCATCATACATAATGGAAGTAAATCCAGCCTCGATGCACTTAAACGCATCCTCGTATGAACCGTGATCAAGATGGAGAGCAACTGGAACAGTAATGTTCTTGTCCTCAACAAGACGACGAACCATATCTGCAACAACGCGGTAGCTTACCTGCCACTTTGCTGCACCGCTGGTGCACTGGATGATGACAGGAGACTGAAGCTCTTCTGCCGCATCAAGGATTGCTGCGGTCCACTCAAGGTTGTTCTCGTTGAATGCGCCGATGCCATAGTGACCCTTCTCGGCACTCTGGAGCATGGCTTTTGCGCTTACAAGCATGCTAAACCTCCGTTTGACGGAAAACTGATACATATAAATGATACCTTGTTTCATCACCTTTGATACGGTCGTTTTTAACAAAACATCGCGAGAAACCCAACGCACATTCTGACAAAAAATCTCACAGTCAAAATAGCAAGAAGTCCTTGCGCTTATCGCTAAAAATCCGCGTAGTAAAAACCAGGTTTCATCGCATCGACGTTACCTTTTCGGAGCTTCTTGCCAGCTGATGTTGCGATTTAGCGACGAAACATTACATCTTCACAGAAATGAGGTAGGCTATCAGTTCAAAGAAAGGAGCATCTTGTGAGCTATAAGCACTTTGATGCAGACAAAACTCGATTTGCTTCGCCTGCTCAACCTACAAATGAAGCAGTCAACGAAAAACCTAGCCTTTTTAAGGACGTTTCAATTACTCAAATTTTGGCAACCTCGCTTGCTGCGGTAACTTCATTTATGTTGTCAAACCAGATTGGTGTTGCTGGCTCGATTATCGGCGTGGCTGTTGGTGCTGCCGCATCGGCATTTGCTTCGCAGATTTACCAGAACGTTATTAGGCGCTCCACGCACAAATTCCGCAGTAGTGATACTAATGAATATGACCAGCAGGTATATCCTAACAGCAACCAAAGTACTCTAGAGAACACGCAATACATGCCTCAACCTCAATATGCACCTTCTCGCAATTACTATCCCAATACCACCTCTCATGCGGGACAGCCATCGCGGGTAAATCGCACACCAACAGTATCGCGTAAGCATACAAAGGCACTAACTGTTGTAACCATTCTCTCAATTATTTTTACCATTACCGCCGTCATTCTTTATGCCATATTCCTGAACTTTATCACCAACGGATCTGGCCTTGGACCAAAGGTTGGCACCAGCTCAGTTGTGACAGAAAAAACTGCGGACACAAGTAATTCGACAGATAAAAAAGATGACTCCAACTCATCTAGCGAGAAAACCGATGAATCAAGCAAGTCCACCGATTCCAAGGATTCTTCCGAGACTTCTGACTCCAAAAAGTCAGAAACTACCAGTTCAGACAGCTCATCTAACTCGGAAAAGACAAGCGACTCAAATAACTCTAGTAACTCGTCGGATAATTCTTCCAGCAATAATTCTGGAACAGACAACTCTAGCAGTAATTCTGAATCAAATCAGAACTCTAACTCTGGCAACAGTTCTAACAGCGGGTCTAACAGTTCTGGTTCTAGCAGCTCTAACGGAAGTAACTAATTGACGGCACATTTAAGTAGCCGGTACATCTAGCACCACTTTCGTTTACATAGTAACTATAAGCAGCAACTCTCACTGGGTTTGCTACAGAAAGGATGGGTATGGAAACCACAAACGCATGGAAAAAATACACCTCACAAAACCTGGATGAACTCCAGTCTTTTACCGAGGACTACAAAAACTTTATCTCCAAGAACAAAACTGAGCGTGAGTGCGCTTCAAGTGCTATTAAACTTGCCGAGGCAGCGGGTTACGTTAAACTTTCTGATGCTATTGCAGCAGGTAAAACTCTCAAAGCTGGCGATAAAGTCTATGCAGACATTCGAGGCAAGTCCGTCATCTTTATCCAAATTGGCACCAAATCCCTGGAAGAGGGCCTTAACATCCTTGGCGCTCATATCGACTCCCCTCGCCTAGATGTCAAGCAGAACCCTCTTGAAGAACGCAATGAGCTTGCCACCTTTGACACTCACTACTACGGTGGTGTTAAAAAGTACCAGTGGGTCACTATTCCTTTGGCAATTCACGGTGTTCTTGCACTTAAAGACGGTAGTGTCGTGAACGTATGCGTTGGTGAGGACCCATCGGACCCAGTTTTCTGTATCTCCGATCTTCTCATCCACTTGAGCGCTGAGCAGCTTGGAAAGCCTGCTTCTAAAGTTATCGAAGGTGAGATGCTCGACCTCATTGTTGGCAACCGCCCACTTGTTTGGGGTCAAAATGGCGAGAAACCCGCTGATACAGAGGGCGATGAGCCAAAAGAAGCTGTTAAGGCTAACGTCATCAATATCTTGAAAGACCTCTACGGCATTGAAGAAGCAGACCTTCTCTCCGCTGAGCTTGAGATTGTTCCTGCAGGTCCTGCTCGCGACATGGGCTTTGATCGCTCCATGATTTTAGGCTATGGCCACGACGACCGCAGCTGCTCCTACCCTTCCCTCATTGCGCAACTCGAATGCGATGCTCCTGTTCGCACCTCTGTAACTATCCTGACTGACAAAGAAGAGATTGGTTCTGTAGGAGCCACTGGCATGAATTCCCTCTTCTTTGAAAATGTTATGGCAGAGGTTCTGGCTCTTGCCGGTTTTGAGTCTCCACTTTCTCTGCGCCGCTGCATGGCTAACTCCTACATGCTTTCCAGCGACGTTTCTGCTGGCTATGATCCTAACTTTGCTGGTAGCTTTGAAATCAAGAACTCCGCCATCATGGGTCACGGACTTGCGTTTAACAAATTTACCGGTAGTGGCGGCAAAGGCGGCTCCAACGATGCTGATGCTGAGTACGTTGCTCTGATTCGTCGCATTATGGACAACGCTGGCGTTCAATTCCAGACCGCTGAGCTTGGTCGCGTTGACGCAGGCGGCGGTGGAACCATCGCATACATGCTGGCAAAATACGGTATGCATGTCATCGACTGTGGCGTTCCCGTCCTCTCCATGCACGCACCTTGGGAGATTGCAAACAAGGCCGACATCTACGAGGCATATCGTGGATACCGCGCATTCCTCGAGTTTAGTGAGTAAGCGCGGCGCATAAACAAACCCTGCACGCAAATCAAACTAACAAGAAAGACGTGAGAGTCAAACCTTTTACGTCTTTTTTTGTATCAAAAAACTAAAGCGAGAAACTCATATATCCTCAAACAACAAATACGGGGCAACTACCCTAATAACGAAAGCACTTCTCGCTTAGCTGCCAAAAATTCATCACTCAGATCAAACGATGCTAGGTCAGCATCTTGGCTTGAATCTGTATCCACTGTTTCAACGCAGTTCTGAGGCTCAACAAAGCCCACAATCTTGGTCACCACGCCCTGTGCGGGACTTCCCGCCATCACGTAAATGCGAGAAGCCATTGCAACAGCCTCATCAACATCGTGTGTAATAACCAGAACCGAAAAACCAAACTCTTTCACAGAAGACATAAGCCATGCACGCATTTCTCGACGTGTAAGTGCATCAAGTGCCGAGAAGGGCTCGTCCAACAGCATAATGTCTGAACCAATAAGTGCCGTACGGAGAAACGCAACACGCTGTCTCATGCCGCCCGAGAGCTCATGAGGCCAGCTTTGAGCCACACGCTCAAGTCCGCCGCGCTCCAACATCTCCTGAGCCCGTATGCGCGCCTCAGAACGTGAGATACCCTTAAGCTCAAGCGGGAGCGCAACGTTGTCGATAACGCGCTTACTTGGAATAAGTAAATCTTTTTGGAGCATGTAGCCGATATGTCCTGGATGCCCCGTAACATCAACGCCATGTAACAGCACTTTTCCCTCTTGCGGTTGCAAAAGTCCTGCAAGCGCGTGGAGCAACGTTGTCTTACCGCAGCCCGAGCGTCCAACCAGGCAAGTAATAGTACCTGGTTGCAGCTCAATTGAAATATCTTTGGCAACTACCTGGCCGTTACCCCAAACGAGCGTAAGATTTTGTGCTTCAAGCGCAGGTGTGCTCTGCTGCGATTCATGTGCAGTTACAACCTCTAGGCTTTTCTCGCCAAGAGCGCCCATCGCACCGCCTTCTGTTATGTCAGTAGCTTTCTTATCCAAGGTACTCACTAGTAAATCCTGCGGATGAATCAATCTTATTCTCTAGTAACTGCTGGTTGTTAAGCCAGTTATAAAAACGCTGCCAGCGAGCTGAATCAATAACGCCCCACTTCTCAGCGTCGTCAATGTACTTAGAGGCTAGGAACTTCTGAGAGGCTTTGACCAAATTAGCATCAAGTTCTGGAACAGCTTTGAGCAGAATCTCTGCTGCCTCATCGGGGTTAGAAACGCAGAACTCATAACCCTTTCTGGTAGCGCTCAAAAATGCTTTAACAGCATCCGGATTCTTTTTTGCAAAGTCATCGTTTGCCGCAATGACTGGCGTGTAGTAATCAAAGTTTTGATCAATAGCTGAAAAGGCAAAATAGTTGTATGCAAAATTCTGAACACGAGCGTTTTGAACAGCCCACTGCTCATACACCCAAACAGCATCAAACATCTTTGCTTTTAAGCCAGATACCTCATCATCTACCTCATAAGGTACCATCTTAAGCGTTGAAGGATCTCCGCCATCAGACTCCATAACAGACCTGATAGTAGCCTGTTCAACAGGAAGATTCCACGTTGCGTAAGTATGATTATTAAGGTCACGCGGACGAACAATATGATCATCTTCACGGCTCATAATGCCCGAAAGATTGTGCTGAATGATAGCAGCTACTGCAGTATACGGTAGTGGATTAGATGACGAGAGACTATTAGCAATATAGTCCTGATAGGTAACACCCATCTGGGCACCACCAGCACCAATCAACGCATCAGCACCGTCAGCGGGTGGCTGCTGAATGGTTACCTTGAGGCCTACTTCGTCAAAGTAGCCCTTTTCCTGAGCTACATAAATGCCGGTGTGATTGGTATTTGGCGTATAGTCCAGGGCAAACGTAATCTCTGTAGTACCACCAGTATTTTGGCCCGTGCCATTGTTGCCACCGTTGGAGGGAGCAGATGGTTGTTCAAGCGAGCAACCTGCGCAAAATCCTGCTGTCGAGAAACCCATCGCAGCTAGAAAGCCCTTTCTTGTCATACTCTTGCAATTTGATGCATTCATGCGTTTAATCACTTCTTTCTTTGAGTTTATTAAGGTTATTGTGCAGATTTTTTGACGTTTTGAGACGTATCCCAAGGAAGTACGCACTTTTGGATAAATTCCACAAGCTTCATCAACACCAGCGACAATGCAGAAACCACCACAATTGCCGCAAACATCCTATCGTACGCAAATGCTTTTCTAACGCGCGTCATGTAGACGCCAAGACCAGCATCGCCTCCTAGCCATTCTGCGATTACTGCACCAATTACGGCGTAAGTCACACTCATTTTTAGCCCCGAGAAAAACTGTGGTGCAGCAGCTGCCAACTTGACGTGCCAAAAAACCTGCATACGAGTGGCTCCCATGGTGGTCATCAAATCAACCATATCAGGATCAATCGCTTTAAATGCCGAGTTCAGCGCCACGGTAATAGGGAAAAACGTTGAAATAGCTACAAGAACAATCTTGGGCAAAAGACCATATCCCAACCAGAGCACCAGAAGCGGGGCAATGGTCACAACAGGAATAGTCTGTGAAATGGTGATAAGTGGAGAAAGTAATTTGTCCAGTGTTTTGAAGAAGTCCATAAAGACCGCAAGCAAAAAGCCGATAAGTACGCCAATAGCAAGACCAACAAAGGATTCTAGAAGCGTGATTCCTGTGTGTGTCATAAGAAGCTGAAAATCCTTAACCAGCGCAAATACAACCTGAATAGGAGTTGGGACTAGATAATTTGGAATAATTCCTACAACAATAACAAGCTGCCAAAGTGCAAGAAAAGAAGTAAGGGATATGACTTGTAGTGCAAACTGAGAAAGTTTTTTCATATGCCCTCCTTCTTATAGTGCGTAAGGACGGCATTTGCTCCCTACGCTGGCATTACCCAGATCAGGTTCTTGGGTCGCAGCATTAGGTGCTGCCTCTCAGCCGGGCCATTTCCCAGCTCCCCATTAAAATTATTATAGCGTGGATATCGCTAACATCAAATAAATTGTTTAACAATCTTTCGAATGAGCATGTTCTAATCGTGTGTTCTTAATTTGACAAACACTAACCCAAACGCTCTTTGAGTCCCAACTTGTCTAACTCAGTAATTTCTTTATTTAAGAGCAAGAAGTGTAATAAAAGAAGAGCCCCTGACGAGGCTCTTCTACGTTAGTTTAAAGTGCTTGTAACCAATTACATTGCATCAAAAACATTTACCCACTTAAGCAGGAATTCTGTTTCTTTCACACGGCCGCGTGCAAGCTCTGCTGCAGCGATAATGCCAAGCCATTCGTTTACATACTGACGTGTGCATCCCTGCTTGGTGCAATAAAGATTGATGTATTTCTCGGCAAGCCCTTCATCACCATGAAGAAGTAAATGCAGATATGTTGTAGCACAATCTGCAGCACCATTGCCCTGAGTTGCGTGTGCCCAGTCAAGAATTACGGGAGCGCCATCTTCAGCGAGAATAATGTTAGAAGGCACAAAGTCACCGTGACAGACCTTAGTATGAGGCTTCATGCCATCAAGCTTAAGCAGGAGCTCATACCTTGTAGCCTCATCAAGAATATCTGGAATGCTGTTAATCATTCGGGTGAACTTATCTTTTTGACGAGTCAGAAGTGGTGCTTTATGTGCATGAATAGCCAGCTCGATATTAACAAACTTATTGAGATACTCATCCTCTTTTTCTGGATGCTCTTCAATAAGCTGCCTTATTGTTTTACCTTCAACTTTTCTAGTTGAAATGGCCCAGCAATTACCAACCTTACTAATCTCTACAAGAGATGGAACGTTAATACCGGCCTGCTCAGCACGAGTGAGATTTAAAGCCTCATTCAAAATATCAGCAGAAGGTTTGCTTCCGCTGAACACCTTAACGACTGTGTCTCCGTTGTCATACACAACCTTGTTATTACGCTCGACAATTACTTTTTTATCAGCTTTGAGCTCCATAACAACCTCCAATAAGGTACTCATACAGATACTCACTATCCACTTAGTAGTATTGTCGTTCTTCTCATACATCCCGTGGCGAGAAGAACACTCTTATTGGTTAAACGGTTGGCAAATTCGGCGAACGTAAACATTCCCAGGTAAAACAACAAATCAATCTTCTGACAAAACAATAAATATAAAAGTGTAAGCAGTATAAACTTTGGCGTGCTTTACTCTTCTTTGTCTAGCTGTTCAGACTCTTCCGGGCGATGTTTTAGGCGGTCGTATTCCTCGTCAGTCAAAACATCTTCTATACGCAGGCTAACACCAGACACTTCAAGTCCTGTCATACCTGTGATTTTCTCAACAATCGTATGCTTAACATCTTCAAAAATCTGAGGAGCATAAGAGCCATATTTAATAAGAACAGAAACGGTGACATTTAACGAACTATCAGGCAACACTTCAACAGTGACACCTTTAGCCGTATCAGATGCGCCAAGTACGTCTTGAACCCTGTTAAGCCAATTTCCGCGAGCACCCACTACATTAGGGACATCACGCAATGCCAGTGAGACAATCTTCTCAACAACTCCACCAGAGAAAGTAAGAGAATCTGTATCCTCAAGATCTGCATCGGAGAGAACATCTGTTGTTTCTTCCGCAGGAATAATTTCTTCAGAGGTGGTCTCTTGTGAATTAGTAAGCTCTTCTGCCACAGCTCTCTCCTATCTAGTTTCTATCCGTGAATAAAGAACGAATCTTTGCCAAAATAGTTGCTTTTCCGTCAAAAATCTGACCAATAGCAACTCCTACCAGTACAAACAATACAACAATTAGCATTTTAAAAAGACCAAATGTAAACAAAAGAATTGCAAACAAAAGACCTGCAAATCCGCCAATAATAGCACCAGGATGATCAAGGACGTATTTTTTGCACTGCTCCTGCATCTTTTGAAAAAAGCTTTTATCCATTATCTTTGACCTCCTTTGCCTCTGGCTCTGAAATGCTCAACCGAATGTCTTTACCAGTCTGCTGTGCAGAGGCTTGTTCAGAAAGTTGGTCACAAGTTTGCTCTTCTACAATCTCTGATTTTGCTACAACATCTTTTGACTGAAGTAGAGACGTACCTTCTTCATCTTTTGGCGAGAAGGAACTTGGCTTGATAAAAGAGAGATTAATGTCAGAAACACAAGGTCCACACACGATAGCAAGACCAGACTGAAGGGCGTTATAGAGCTCAGAACCCTTTGCGGTGACATCGACAGGCTCTTTAGGAAGAATATCAACCTGTACAGATACAGAATTATTCTTAGAAATCTTCACGTTAACACGGTGCGCAAGGCAAGTTCCGTCTTCTTCAATGATATGTACTGCCTGGGAAGAAATAGCGTCTTTAGTAACGGAAATTGTTCCGCCCTCAACAGTTGCAACAATAAGTTTTACAGTCTTTCTAATGAATAGAGCTCTAAACAGAACCACAATAAGACCAAAGATACTAATAGCTGCACAAACGTTAAGAGCAATAAGGTATGGCTTGGTAAACAAGAGACTAGTTGCCTGATGTGTCCAAGAACCAAACCACGTCAATGCAAGAGCTAAAAACACAAATACACTTGCTAAAACATAGAGTATGTAGCAAAAACGCTTGAAGCCGCTCATAGCACCTCCACTTTCTTTTATATAAACAGTTTAACCCCAATACCAGATAAAAATAGAATATAAAAACTGCCTCCCGGTGGAAGGCAGCGACGTCCTTATCGTCTACAAGAAATAAAACTTAAGCATTCTTCATAACAACAGAGCGAACAACTCCTGCTGCATCGTCACAAGAATCTAAGACTGTCTCCATACGATCAAAAATACGAAGCCAAGCAACAGTGTGACGACCAGGCATCTCATCGCGGAACAAACGAGAGAGAGCGTTGTGGTAAATAAGGTCACCCTCGTCCTCAACGTGTCCAACAGCAATGGCCTTCTCCATAACGGTAGGATCTTTTTTGTAATCGCTCAGAATACTCAGCATCTCCTGAACCGTCTTGCATGCGCGAAGAGTAAGTTCAGCAAGCTGCATGGCCTCTTTACGAGTGTCGTCAACGTTAAAGAGATCAAGACGCTCTGCAACAGAGTTCATTCCGTCAACAATGTCGTCAAGACGAAGTGCCAAATCTGAGATGTCTTCACGCTCAAAGGGGGTAACAAAGGATGCGTAAAGCTCTTTCATAATGTGCTGGACCTTCTCGTCACACTCACGCTCATATACCTTCATCTGAGGAATACGTGCAGCAGTCTCAGGATAGCCTTCCATGATGACCGCGTACTCTTCAGCGGTTTCTACAATTTTGTCGCCAAACTCACGAAACATGGTGTAGAAGACGTCCTCTTTTGGCTTACCTAGCATGAATCCTCCAATAAATTTGAGTGGTTCAAATAGAACTTGTAAAAGATAGTTGTACGTACTTAGAAAATCATCAGGAATAGTTTTGCAAAAAGAAAACCAATAAGTCCGCAGCCAGGGAAGGTGAATACCCATGCTGCAACCATTTCTTTTGCAACACCCCAATTAACTGAACGAATATTTTTTGCCGCGCCCGCGCCCATCATGGCGGTCATTTTTGTATGAGTTGTTGAAACAGGAAGACCAGTCAGCGTGGAAAGCAACAGAGATGCAGACGCCGAGAAGGACGCAGCAAAGCCCTGGTAACGCTCAAGCTTTACCATTTCCATTCCGACTTTTTTAATAATCTTTCTTCCGCCAATTGCAGTGCCAATAGACATGAGAGCAGCGCAAAGTACCTGTAACCAAAGCGGGAATGCATCTGCACCAGCAACTCCGTGCCCAGCGGAAAGTGCAATTGCAAGCATAGCAATAGACATAAATTTCTGACCATCCTGTGCACCATGCATGGCTGCAACAAAGGCTGAGCCAACAACCTGCAAATGACCAAACATTTCATCGGCATGCTGTCGATTAAACTTTACACAAAGCTTATTAATTACCTTGACAATAATCCAACCAGCGGCAAAGCCTAGTGTGGTTGAAAAAAACAGACCAATTAAAACCTTGCTCCATTCGCCCCAGTTAACAGCACCAAAATCACCATGAATAGCAAGTGCTGCACCAGTAAGACCAGCAATAAGTGCATGTGACTCAGAAGTTGGAATACCTAAAGCCCAGGCTCCCACTGCCCAGGTAACAATACCTACGCAGCCTGCAGCAAGAGCAACAAGAGCCTCATGATCGTTGCTACCAAAGTCAACCATGCCCAAGATTGTGTCTGCAACTGCAGTTGAAATGAGGCACATAGCCACCAAACCAATAAAGTTGCATACAACACTCATGATAATTGCATTATTAACTTTGATTGAACGAGTTCCAACAGCCTCTGCAATAGCATTAGCCGCATCGGTTGCACCATTTACAAAGATGCATCCAAAAACAAGGACAATGACAAGGGCCAAAAACGGATTGGCAACCATCATCTCAAAAAAGTGTCCGAGGGTTATCATTCAGTACCTTTCAAACCACTTTCATAACGGGACAATGATAATCGAAATGTTGTTTAATCATGTTTAAAAACATTTGAATAGCTAAATCAACGCAAGTTGTTTCTTACACTTAGTTATCTCTCTTATGAAAGTTATCTCTCTTATGAAAATTAAAAATTACCCCAAATTATTAAGAAAGCTTCTTAATAATAGCTGAAGTAATTTGAGCAGACCGCTCAGAAGACTCACGCTCAAACATCAAATAATCAACACTTGAAGTAGTGCCAGGCTTATCAGACATGAGCCTAATTACTACAAAAGGCGTATGGTTAAGCCAAGCAACCTGAGCAATTGAAGCACCCTCCATCTCGCAACAATCAGCGCCAAACGTTGTGTAAATATGGTCAGCAAGTTCTGGTGAGCTTACAAACTGATCTCCTGAGGCAACACGACCAGAAATAATCTGCAACTCAGGAGCTACTTCTTGCGCTGACGTAAGAGCATGCTCAACAAGACTCTCATCTGCTTTAAACGAGAAAACCGGAAGACCCGGGATTTGACCAGCTGCATAATTAAGAGGACCAACGTTCATGTCGTGTTGAACCAAATCGGAGGAAATAACAATATCTCCTACCTGCAGTTCAGGACTAAGAAGTCCTGCAATACCAGTATTTATGACATGCGTCACAGCAAACGTATCAATCAAAATCTGCGTGCACGCCGCAGCGTTGACCTTGCCAATTCCTGACTGAACAACAACTACAGGAACTTCTCCCAAAAAACCTTCAACAAATTGCATGTGAGCCTGCTCATAAGTGTTCTCAATAGTCATCTGCTCTTTTAACAGTGCAATCTCTGGTTCCATAGCTCCAATAATTCCAATTTTCATGTTAGGCTCCTACTCCCGCAAGCCAACTGGAACCAGCCAGGGCTCTTACAATTTTATCTCGTACACTCATATCATTTGCATCATCTTTAATGTGTACGTGAATAATAACGGTAATGCCAGTGTCAGCAATGTTTGCAGCCTCAACCTCAATAGGAAATGTTCTATCAAGCTGAGATGCAACGGTTTCTTTAATTGTTTCGATAATTTCTTGAGTCACTACGTCTAAATCTGCCGATGATTTAAGCACAATGGTTACGGGAACCTCAGTCACATCCCACCTAGTACGATGTACGAGTGCTGTTTTATTGAGCACAGAGTTAGGGATAATGTCCACTTTACCGCCACGGTCACGCACAATAGTGGAGCGCCAGTTCATATCGATGACCTCGCCAGAAATGTTTCCGATGCTTACCTGATCTCCTGGCTTAACCACACCTCCCAGCATAAGACCCAAACCGCCTACCAGGTTAGAAATGGTGTCCTGTAGACCAAAGGAAAAAGCAATGGATGTGACTCCCAAAGCAGTTACAAACGCTGTTGGTTGAATGCCAAACACAGGCTGTAGTACGGCGAGAATAGCAAACGCCCAGATAATTCCTCGGATTATGTTGACAAAAATAGAAGCCGATGGCAGTTTAGATGAATCCAAGGCCTTTTTTGAAAGCTTTACAACAAAATGCTCAATCAAAAATGCAATGAAAAACACGACTATAAAAATAACTGCCTTGAAAATGAATTCTTGTGGAGTGAGGTCCAAAATCAAACCGTCATGCATCAACATCATGGCTATCCCTCAATTTTGACTATCGGAGCAAAGCCCTTCATAAGCTTCTTTGTCTTATTAGTACGCGTAAACTTAACCTCAATAGTATCGCCCTGAACTGCTAGAACAATACCTGGACCAAAGGTCTTGTGAGAGACCTGATCTCCTACAGCAAAACTTGCAGAAGCACGAACTGGATCTTTCTGAATAGGAGCTGGACGTGGGGTTTGAGAGCCGCCGGTAGAGCGCGTGCGGGAACCAAAAACGTTTCCACCATAGACTTCTGAACCACGCCCAGAGCCAAAGGTACCATGTCGATCTCCACGCTTTGCCCAGCCAACGCCAGAAAAGCCTGCAGAACCAACACCAATAGCTTTAACATGCTCCTGAGGAATTTCTCCGACAAAACGTGATACTGGATTTGCCTGAACAGAACCATACGTTCTTCTCGTAGACGCATACGTCAAATAAAGACGTTTGCGCGCACGCGTAATAGCAACATACGCAAGCCTACGCTCTTCTTCTAGCTGAGCGGCCTCCGCTTCATAATTTGCGTGTGGGAAAATACCTTCTTCCATACCAGCAACAAATACTGCCGGGAACTCCAAACCCTTTGCAGAATGAATAGTCATGAGCGTTACCGCAGAGGTAGAACCATCCATACTATCCAGGTCTGATCGAAGCGCCAGCCATTCCATAAATGCAGGGAGCTTCTCCGCCACAACCTGAGGATGTAGATTCTCTTCCTGAGAAGTAGGAGTTGGCGAAACAGCAACACCAGAAAGAGTACCAGTAGCAGCATCAAAACCAGTAGCATTCAATGAAGCAGCATCTTGTGCGTCAAGTACTCCCGCTTCTCTGAGCTGCTGTAAACTCTCAAGCGTCTCTTCAACATCATCGTGAGACTCGTCAAACTCTGCCGCAACGCCAAAGAACTCTCGAATGTTCTCGATACGTCCATCAGCCTCAATAGTATGTTCTGCTTCAAGCGCACGAATAAGACCCGAACGATCAATGATTGCCTCAACAACCTCGTCAAGCTCACCGTCAATATGACGACCATGCTCAACAGCAGACGTAAACTCTACCAAAGCATTTCTTACCTTTGCGGTGAGAAGACTCTCCTCCATCACACACGCTTCACATGCCGAGAAAAACGATAGACCGTTATACAGTGCGTATGTCTGAATCTTCTGAATGCTGGTTGCACCAATACCACGGCGGGGCGTATTGATAACGCGCATCGCAGCCATATCATCGTCAGGGTTTACAACAACCTTAAGGTATGCCATAACGTCTCTAATCTCTGCACGATCAAAGAATCGAGTACCGCCAACAATCTTATAAGGAACACCGGCTCTCAACAGCATATCTTCAAGAATACGAGACTGTGCGTTAGTACGATAGAATACGGCAATGCTATCGTATGACATACCCTTATCGTGCAGTTTTTCTATCTCAGAACCAATCCATGCACCCTCATCACGCTCATCCGATGCCTGATATACCTGGATTTTCTCGCCATCACCTTCATCGGTGAAAAGGCGCTTTGGCTTACGGTGAGAATTATGCGCAACAACAGCGTTGGCAGCAGCCAAAATATGACCAGTTGAGCGATAGTTTTGCTCCAACTTGACAACAACTGCTTCTTCATAGTCTTTCTCAAATGCCAAAATATTTTTAATATCTGCACCACGCCATGAATAGATGGACTGGTCATCATCGCCAACAACCATAAGGTTGCGATACTTAGACGCCAAGAGCTTGGTAATTGCGTATTGGACACCGTTAGTATCTTGATACTCGTCAACGTTAATGTAGCGGAAACGTTCCTGGTACTTAGCAAGCACATCAGGATACTTGGAAAGCAGCTCAAACGCCTTAATGAGAAGGTCATCAAAGTCCATAGCGTTGGCCTTATCCAAGCGCGTCTGGAGCGCACGATACACGCGAGCCACCACATGATTCATAGGACTTGCCGCCTGAGCTTCAACATCATCGGGGTACAAAAGCGCGTTTTTAGCAGCAGAAATCTTAGAACGAATAGAATTGAGTGGGAACTGACGAACGTCAATATCCAAATCAGACAAAATGGCCTTTACCAGGCGCTTTGAATCGTCATCATCGTAGATAGCAAAATTGGGACCATAACCAAGACGATCGCCGTCTTCTCTGAGCAGACGAACGCACATAGCGTGGAACGTACAAACCCACATGCCACGAATATTGTTAGGTAGCAGTGCCTCAAGACGTTCGCGCATCTCTGCTGCAGCCTTGTTAGTAAACGTAATAGCAAGAACCTGCCAAGGACGAACGCCTTCATCGGCAATCATATGCGCAATTCTAAATGTCAAAACGCGAGTCTTACCCGAACCAGCTCCTGCAAGAACCAAAAGTGGTCCTTGAGTTGTCATAACTGCCTGGTGCTGGGCAGGATTCAAACCTTCAAGATCAATCTGCATTACGCCATCCTTGTGTTAATCGTTCTTAGACTAAAAGTGTACCCCGATAACCAGACATTAATTGTGCAAGTTTTTATTAGCTCCATAATCATAACCACCCGCATAGCGGGTGGTTTGCTCTTAGGGTGTAACCCTAAGTATACTTGCCCAGGACTCAAGTCCTTTGCCCTTCACTTCGTTCAGGTCACAATAGCAATGTAACACCGGCAGCCAGTTAAACTGGCTATCTAGCTAGATTATTTATCGAAGGGATTTTCATATTCCTTCAAACTTAATTTATCCTGAGCTATATCGGCGTTTTCTTGTTCTCGAATATATTTTCTTATTGTCGCCTCATTAAGACCTACGGTTGATACATAGTAGCTGCGGCCCAAAACTTTCTATTACCATACTTATATTTAAGGTTTGCATGTCTATCAAACATGAGCAGTGAACTTTTACCTTTTAAGTAACCCATAAAACTTGAAACGCTTATCTTAGGTGGGATACTCACAAGCATGTGTATATGATCTGGCATAAGATGCCCTTCTAGAACCTCTACCCCTTTCCAGTCACAAAGCATCTTGAGTATTTCTCGAAGATCTTCTCTGTATTTGTTATAAATAACTTTCCTTCTATACTTTGGTGTAAACACAATGTGGTATTTACATAACCATTTTGTGTGCGCAAGGCTATTGGCTTTATGTGCCATAGCCACTCCTTCCTTCTTGGCCATTAGTGACCTGAACAATCGCTATGCTAGAAGGAAGGATTTTAATTTGCAAAGCAAAAAGTATTTTCCACCCGCATAGCGGGTGGTTTTGTGTTTCGCGCGCTTCTCGCGCTCAACAGGCTAAAGCCGTAATAAGAAAGCGCGGCGAGAAACTCACCGCGCTTGAACACATATGTTGTAGCGTTTGTCAGTAAAAACTACTTAACCAACAGAAAATATGCAATCACAGCAATACCCAAGATAATTCGGTAAACACCAAAAGGCTTGAAATCGTGCTTGCGGACATATCCCATGAGCGCACGAACCATAATAAGAGAAACAATAAAAGCAACTAGGCAACCAACACTCAAAATAAGTGCCTCAGGAGTAGTGAAAGTATTTCCCTTCATAAAGTAGCGCACAAGCCTTAAAGCAGAAGCGCCAGCCATAGTTGGAATGGCCAAGAAGAACGTAAACTCAGCGGCAACTGCTCTAGAGCAACCAAGCGCCAAACCGCCAAGAATAGTTGCGCCAGACCTCGAAGTACCTGGAACAATTGCAAGTACCTGGAAAACGCCAATACCAAGCGCGGTCTTCCAGTCCAGATTATCAATATCTTTTACACGAGCAAGATCGTCGGCAGAAGAAGCCTTAAGGGATGCGCCAGCATCTGGACGCATGTGCTTTCCGCGAGGTGCCTCAACCTTTACCGTTGCGGCGACCTTCTCGCGATGTAGCTCAAGCAAAATAAAGATAATGCCGTAGAAGATAAGAGTTGCGGCGATAACAAAAGGACTTCCAAGATGCTCTTCAATAAAATCGTTGAGCGGCAAGCCAATCGCTGCAGCAGGAACGCAACTAACCACCACTTTTGCCCAGAGCTTCCAGGTAGAGCGCTTCTCTTTCCTAGATTTCTTTGGCGAGAAGGGATTGAGCTTGTGGAAAAATCCTACACAGACAGCAAGAATTGCGCCAAGCTGAATAACTACCAGAAACATATTCCAAAAATCTTCAGAGACGTTGAGTGGTAGAAACTGATTAAGCAGCAACATATGACCTGTTGATGAGATAGGTAGCCACTCGGTAATACCCTCAACTACGCCAAACAACGCTGATTTAAGCGCTTCAATCCACAAAATTGCTGACTCCACTAAAACCTCCTCGGGAACTAATTACGAACCTATTGTACGCAATCCGTTGCCCTTTCTTTTTCTACCGTTCACGATTTTACCTAACGACTTTACTACTTTAAAAGTGCCTTGTTTTCTGCAAAGTTGGCATTTGAAGCCAAAAACAGGTAGAATTGACACCCTTGCACGAGCGGAGAGAAGCGATTATGCGTATTTTTGAGGTCAAGTGTTATCTGACCTTACGCTTGAAGCTAGTAATAAGCGGATAGCACAAAATGCGTACTAATCGGAAGCCCCAATCGCGGAGGTCGATTTGAACAAATGTATGCGTCACAGACGCTTACCTTCATGCTCCAACTTTATGACAGCACTTCTCGCAACGGTGCTTGTTATTAATACCTTTTTGTTTGGCGTTTCAAGAGCTCAGGCAGAGACTCTTGAAGAGCTCCAGGCCAAGGTAGAGCAGACAAATTCTGATTACGATGCTGCCAACCAGCGCGTAGCTGATCTGCAAAAACAGATTGCAGATAATGAGGCGCGCATTGCAGAAATTGAACAGCAACTCCCAGAGCAACGTATTAGAGCTGCAGAGTCTATTAGAGCTATGTACCGTATGCAGCAAGGCTCCATGGGAATTATTGATCTACTTTTATCAGCAGATAACTTTAATGATTTGATTGCTGTTGTTCAGTATCTTGAAATTATCCAAAACAAAAATTCAGATGCTATCAACCACCTAGTTGACCTAAGCAAGGAGCTTTCTAATACTCAGTCATCTTTAAATACACAGATGGCAGAGGCAGAAGAACAGAAGAAGGCTGCTGAAGATGCCATGAACGCGGCAATTGCATCAAGAGAGCAGCTACAGGCAGAGCAAGCTCAACAAGCAGCAGCAGAAGCAGCCGCTGCTGCAGAAGCACTCAAAGAAGCTTCTGCTGAATCAACCTTTACCAATGCTTCTGGTAACACCACTGAGGTCACTACGCCATCAACTCCTTCAGCAGAAAATGTTGACTGGTCAAACGATAAGACCAACTTTGTAAGCTCTTGGGGTGCACGAATTGATGCATATCTTTCTGGCTCTCCTCTTGCCGGCTATGGTTCAACCTTTGCTGAGGCTGCATGGGCCTACGGTGTAGATCCACGTTTTTCACCTGCTATTTCTGCAGTTGAGAGTACAAAGGGAAGGTATAACTTCCTCCCCTACAACGCATGGGGTTGGGGCTCTTCAAGCTGGAGTAGCTGGGAAGAAGCTATTTGGGATCACACGGCTGGTCTTGCTGCTGGTTACGGCGGAAGGCTTTCTGTTTCTGGCGCTGCAAAGTACAACCCAGCAAATCCGAACGGCTGGTACTCTGCAGTTCTTACGCAGATGGAACTTATTTAAGTCTCTGGTTACACAACCTCTAAAAAATGTTAAAACCCCGTAGTTTAACTGCGGGGTTTTGTTGTCGGGTGCAGAGGAACTTGTAGGTTAGGTTGAGCTTGAAGTGGACGGGTTTCTCGCCAGACGGAAAAGCGTTGCATACGCGGCTAAGCGGTGAGCACGACCATCGCAAGAATGAGAACAAAGCCGATAAGGTCGGCGATGCTAAAGGTGGTTCCAAGCACCAATACCGTGGTAATAGTTGCCATAAGGGGCTCGACGGTACCAAGAAGGACGGCTCTGAGCGAACCTGCGTCCTTAACGCCCTGCAGGTAGAGGCCGTACGCCAAGAAGGTTCCCACAAACACACCAATAGCTACGAGCAAAACGCCAAAGGCGTCCAGCTGAGGCATATGATTCCAAGGCTGATAAAACACGGCAATAAGCATGCCAGAAAACAGAAACGCTAATCCGTTAACAGTAAAGCTACCCCACTTCTCCATCAGAGGCTTGGGTAAAATAGAAAGAGCTGCCTGAGCAAAAGCACACATAACACCCCAGAAAATACCTGCAGTTGGTAGGTTGAGCTTGCCAGGATTTCCTCCTGTTACCAAGAGATAGGTGCCAATAAGCGCCAAAACAATGCCAAGAATCTCACGGCGTCGAGGCCAACGTCTGCCAACCACGCAGACAAAGGCCAAAACGCCCAACATGCCCAGCGACTGCATGATGGTTGCAGTTCCAGAATTAGTAGCATTAACTGCATAAATATAAGCAACTTGCGAGAAAAGAATAGCAAACAAACTGACTACAAAAATCTTTGCCAGCTCTTTTGGCTGCCTAATAACAGTTGTGAGGTTTTTCCTATCAAACGCAAAAGCAGTTCCCAAGAATAACCAGCAGGCACAAAGCTCACGAATATCAATTAACCACATCGGATCAACATGATAGGTATCTAACAGATATTTTGCAGCTGTTCCAAATGCACCCCAGGAAGCTCCGCCAATCAAGACAAACAGCATTCCTCGGTAAATTTTCTTTTTATTATCAGGTGTTATTTCAGCATCATCACTGCCAAGTACTTCATCTTCTACTGCAGCCTTTGCACCGCCTGCGATTTTAGAAGGCTCCACACCACTCTCATTAGAAATGAAATCATTCATCTGGGTATAAATCTTTCATTACAAAATACGGATACAAGTGTCACTTTTTCTATGTCACGGTAGTATCACAATAACAAAAATCCTCCTTGTCCTGCTCCATATAGGATTTCAAGTCTCTAAATGGCTCTGAAAGGAACAAGGTGGTCCAAAAACGGCATTACTGCTCACGTAAGTTCTCGTATAGATTGGCAGCTTATGACATCCAAGTATTCGCAGATGGACAGTGCGTTTTCTGTTGGTACACTTCACGCAGAAGACAAAAGCTTTGAGGTAATCTCGGCTGAGTGGGTTAACGAGATTTCTGGCTATGCTTATATCTTCAAGCACGTTCCCACAGGTGGACGCCTTATGTGGTTTGCCTGTGACGACGACAATCGCTCGTTTGCCATTGCGTTTAAGACGCCTCCTGCAGATCACACGGGCGTCTTCCACATCCTGGAGCACTCGGTTCTCTGCGGATCCGATGCCTATCCTGTTAAGGAGCCTTTTGTTAACCTGCTCAAAACCTCTATGCAGACATTCTTGAACGCGATGACCTACCCTGACAAAACGGTTTACCCTGTGGCCAGCACTAACGTAGCTGACCTGGAAAACCTTATGAGCGTGTACCTAGACGCTGTCTTGCACCCTGCAATCTATAAACGCAAGCGCATCTTTGAACAGGAAGGCTGGCACCTAGAGGCTGATGATCAGGGAAATCTGAGTTATAACGGCGTTGTCTTCAACGAAATGAAGGGCGCACTCTCTGATCCTGATCGCGTGCTCTACGACTCTGTCAGCGAAGCTCTCTTCCCTGACACTGCCTATGGCAAAGAGTCTGGCGGCAAGCCTCGCGCAATCCCTGAGCTCACCTACGAGAACTTCCTGGACGCCCACGCTCGCCACTATGACCTCTCTAACAGCTACACCTTCCTTTATGGCGACCTTGATTGCGAGCGTGAGCTCTCTTTTATTGCCCAGAGGTTTGCAGCTGCCGAGAAACGCGATGCAGGTGCCCCAAATCCACTTAACCTACAGGCACCCGTGCTACCCAAGCCTCGCCAGGTCCGCATGAACACCACAGCCGACAACTCCAGCGTTGGCCTTGGCTACGTACTTGGAACACCAGACCAGCGCAACAAAATGATGGCAGCAGATATCCTGTTTGATACCCTCATGGGCTCCAATGAATCTCCGCTTAAGCGAGCAATTCTTGACGCTGAACTAGGCGATGACTTTAGCTACTACCTTTCCGATGATCTTGCACAACCTATGCTCTTCTTGCAGCTCAAAGGTCTTAAAAAGGGTGCAGCTCAAAAGTTCCGTGAGCTTGTAGAATCAACCTGCCAAAAAATTGCTACCGAAGGCATTAATCAAAAGAAGCTCAATGCTTCCATTGCACTTGCAGAGTTTAACCTGCGCGAAAATGATCAGCCTTACTCAAACGGCATTGAGTACACGCTGCGTTCGCTTTCAAGCTGGCTTTACGACGACACACGTCCTCTAGACTACATCCGCTACGAGGACGCCATTGCTTACGTCAAAAAACTTGCAGCTCAAAGGGGCTTTGAGAAGCTGTTACTAGAGCTTATCTGCAATAGCAAACATGCAGCTCAGGTCGAGCTTGTTCCCACAGACGAGGGAGACGCTCAAGAAGAAGCCATCGAGCTAGAGCAGCTTCGCTCTACACTTACTGATAAAGATGTCGAGAAGATTCGTGCAGAAGTTGAGGCACTCCGTCTGGAGCAAGAAACACCTGACGCTCCAGAAGATCTTGCCAAACTCCCGTCCCTCTCGCTCAGTGATATTGGTACAGGTAGAGAGCGCCCTGCTGGCTTTGAGGTTAAGGCTCCCCTGCCTTGCGTTGCACACGAGCTGGACACTCATGGCATTGACTACGTTTACCATTACTTTGATTTAACTCACGCGGTTACCTTTGAGGAACTGCCGCTTGTTGGCGTTCTTACTGAGGTGCTGGGTAAGCTTGATACAACTGCTCACACCGCATCTGATCTGGATATTCTTATTGAGAGCAACCTTGGTCATCTCTCGTTCTTTACAGACATCTACGATCAAGACACACTTGACCAGACACACCCTGCTTTTATTGTTGCAGCTAGTGCACTCGCCGAGAAAACCAAAGGACTTGCAAGTATTCCTTCTGAGGTCTGGTCTAGCACTCGTTTTGATGACTTAAACCGTCTAAAGAACATCCTGACTCAGCGCCGCATTGCACAAGAGCAATACTTTGTAAGTGCTGGTCATACAGCCGCACAAAATAAGGCTTTGACCTCGTATTCTACTGCTAGTCGCGTAAATGATGCGCTGGCGGGCGTTGGCTTCTACGAGTACCTAAAAAACCTGCTTTCCAACTGGGATCAGCGTGCTCCTCAGCTTGCAAAAGACTTAGACGCACTTACCCGCAAGATTTTCCGCGCAGATAACGTTACCGTCAGCTTTACCGGCTCCACGCAAAGCCGAGACGCTTTCTGGAAAGTGGCAGGAGATCTCAACCTCAAGAAGGGTAATGAATCGCAAGCCGACAGCATAAAGTCAACGCTTGTTGTCCCTGAGGGTAAGCTGCAACGCATGGCGTACATCATTCCATCAAATGTCTCTTACGTTGGTCTCTCCTATCCAAACGTTGTCCATGCAACCAATGAACAGCAAGGTAACTGGCTTATTGCTACCAGAGTTTTGGGCCTTGACTACCTGTGGAACGAGGTCCGCGTCAAGGGCGGCGCTTATGGTGTCATGTTCAGAAACTCCATCGCTGGCTTGCAGAGCTTTGTCTCCTACCGAGACCCCTCGCTTGATGCAACCCTTGACCGCTATGTTGGTGCAGGTAGTTGGCTCTCTAAGTGGACTCCAGACCAGGACGAGTTTGAGGGCTACGTAGTTGCCTCTGTCGCTGGCGTTGACGCTCCTGTTCCCGCTCGCATGCTTGCTCGTAGACAGGACATTGAATACTTCAACCATCGTGACCCAGAGCGTCTTCTTAAACTTCGCGAGAAGATCCTTCACGCCCAGGTTGAGGACATCAAAGAGCTAGGAAACACTATACCTCAAAGCCATGATGACCTCTCGGTTGTTGTCTTTGGTGCAAAAGACGCTATTGAAGCTTCCAAGCTTGGTCTTAAGGTCGTTGATCTCTTTGGCGATCAGGTGAATTAAATTCACTCGTAATAACCAGCAACACAAAAGCTCTGTCATGCACATACATGACAGAGCTTTTCTTGTAAGGTAATACCGTACGGCTAGACGTTCTTCTCGTCAGGCAACACGCTTTAGCGATGGACTACTCACTTCTAAGCGCCTGAACTGGATCAGACTTAGCTGCTCTACCTGCAGGAATAAGACCTGCAAGAAGCGTCAACACAACACTGATCAAAATCAAAACAAGAGCGCCGTTAAGTGGCAAAACAACCAAATTATCCACGTTAAACATAGCTTTTACCACGGCATTCGCGGGCAAAATAAGCATCTGTGTAATGGCAATACCCATAACACCAGAAATAAGACCTTCAATAAACGTCTCTGCGTTAAATACATTGGCAATATCTCGCCTGGAAGCACCAATAGAACGCAAGATACCAATCTCCTTTTTGCGCTCAAGCACCGAGATAAACGTAATAATGCCAATCATTATGCTAGAAACAACAAGCGAGATAGATACAAATGCAATCAGCATCGCCGAGATCATGTCAACAATCAACGTGACGGAACTCATCAGAGCGCCAACAAGATCGGTATACGTAACCACTTTAGACTCTTCACCAGCAGCTTTTGCATCCGCATTATACTTATTTAGAATTTCAACAATCTTCTCTTTGCTTGCAAAATCTTTAGGATAAATATTAATTGACGTGGGCTTATTAAGGTCCGCATATCCCATCTTGGTAAGGTTTGACTCATACGTAGCAGGTTTCGCTCTAAGCATTGACGCAGCAATAGCTGTCAGCTGCGATGGATCAGCATTGAGCTTGAAAGCACTTGCCAGCGTTGCTTTATCTATCTGCATAGCATTGGACATATTTGCCATAACACCCTGCATAGCTGAATTTAAAGCACCTGCAATCTGGTTTTGCATCCTAGAGGCCACTTGAGTCATTACGCTGGTTAACGCGGACTGCACGTAAGCACTCATAGCACGCGTAATAGCTGCAGAAAGTGCACTTGCAATCTGTGATTGATATGCACTCATAAATCGCTGAGAAACCTCAGCCTGGACACTTGGAAGATCTGGATTGGTGCCCAACTTATTTGCCAAAGCAGCAACCAACTGTTGCTGCAAATCATCAGTATCAATTGCAGAAGAAACAGTATTCACAATCTGAGTTCGTATCTGATCTGTGGCAAGGTAGTCGGCCATGGTCTTGCCGGGATTAGCCGCACTCCAAGAATTCCAACCAAGAGCAATAGTACCCATGAGAGAAGAAATAGCAGCCTGTCCGCCTGGTTTGAAGTTAACGGTAATGCCAGAAAGAATCTGCTGAATGTCTGCTGCAGAGAGCTCTGGGAAAGCTGCGGCTAACGCAGATGGATCAAGTGAAGATGTGACGGAAGACAGAACATCGCTATCAGACAAATTAAGCTGCGAGGGATCAAAAGCAGGTAACTGTACGTCAGAAAGGTCAAGCGAGGACATATCCAAACCAGACAGATTAATTGACGAGAAGTTCAATGCTTGTGGATTAAAGTTGAACGCCGAAGACAGCGCATTTGAATCAACGGAAATGAGGGAACCGATTGAAAGTCCCTCTGAAGTTTGACCGTTCTTCTCGTCCTCAAAGGTCTTACCTGTGAAAACATCAACATCTGGGCGATTCATCTGATCCTGAACAATAGGAGAAGCTTTTGCGTCAGAAATCATCTTCTGAGTCAGTTGCGGTGTATAGTAAATACCTTCAGAAAGCGCTCCTGTAGTTGTTGGATCTTTTGCCTGAACAACACCAACAATATGCAGGTCAGGTGCATTGGAAATGAGATCATTCATGTACGTCTGATCGTCGGATTTATCCGTCCAGACACCAAGATTACCATCCCATACATAACGTTGATTGGGCATAACCAGCTTAAACGTTGGGGACATCAGCTGCTCGTAGGTGTATCTGCTATTGGACTCTTCAATAGTGCCAGATTCTCCACTTGCAATTTTATCAACAGTAGAGCGCAGACCAGCATAGTCACGCAGACCAAGCGTGTACTCCAAAAAGTCATCCATGGTGCCATTTGGACGCAATACCAAAACAGCTTCATTCCAAGCATTAGGCCATCTACCAGCACGAACAGTGTAACGATCCTCATAAATAGAAGGATTGTCCGGAAGCTCATTAAAAAACGTGGTGCTTGCAAAAGAAGCAAATGGACTATATGACGGGATCTTGGGAGATACCTTAGAGAAAGTAACGTCTGGCTGAACCTGAACAGGATCAGAAGAGCTGGAATCAGCACCTGCAGGCAGATAAATGAAAGGGCTTACAGAATAACCATACGTAATAGCGCTAGCATACGTATTAATGTCACCACCATTTTTGTCGAGAAATGCCTTCAAACTGGTTAAATCATTAGAACCAATGCTTGCCGCCCGCATTCCCAGCCTGTTATTTGTAGGAATTGCACCTTCAGCAGGTTGGTTTTCTAACTTTGCAGCTTCCGCGTTTTTCTGATTCTGTGTCATCGCGCTCTGGACACCTTGACCTTGAGAGTCAGCCGAGTCAGAACTACTTCCACTTCCCGATATAAACGAAGAAATATTAACGGCCTGTTCAGAAATAGTCAGAGGGTACATTGAAAGCGTATCCTCCTCAACCTTCTTAATGTATTCATTTGTACCATTTGCCAGCGCCAGGATTGCCGCAATACCAATAATGCCAATGGAGCCCGCAAACGCTGTCATAAGCGTACGGCCCTTTTTGGTCATAAGGTTATTAAACGAGAGACCCAGTGCAGTTAAAAGCGACATAGAAGTTTTACGAGAAGGCTTGGCTTCTCGACGAACAACGCTTGCAACATCAAATGGATCTGAATCAGCAGTTACCTGACCATCTGCTAGCTCAACAATACGCGTTGCATATTGATGAGCCAACTCAGGGTTGTGTGTAACCATGATGACCAGGCGGTCTTGTGCCACCTCTTTAAGCAAATCCATAACTTGTACAGATGTTGAAGAATCAAGAGCACCTGTTGGCTCATCTGCCAGTAGAATCTCTGGATCATTTACCAACGCACGAGCAATAGCCACGCGCTGCATCTGCCCACCAGAAAGCTGATTTGGACGCTTATTTGCATGTTCTTTTAGGCCAACCTTATCAAGCGCTTCAAGCGCACGTTCATGACGCTCTGCCTTGGAAACACCAGAGAGCGTCAATGCAAGCTCAACATTGCTTACAACACTTTGGTGCGGAATAAGGTTATAGCTTTGGAATACAAAACCAATGCGGTTGTTTCTATACGTATCCCAGTCACGCTCTTTAAATTCCTTTGTAGAAATGCCATCTACCAGCAAATCTCCAGAATCAAAGCGATCAAGACCGCCAATAACATTAAGCATAGTAGTCTTACCTGAGCCCGAAGGGCCAAGGACTGCTACAAACTCGTTATCTCTAAATGCAACGGAAACGTGGTCCATTGCGGTTTGTTCAAATCCGCCAGTGTTGTAACGTTTTGAAATACCTTTGAGCTCAAGCACGAGTTGCTTCTTTCTTGTTGTGCTGTCTGTAATGCAAGATTGTAGTACTAGTTTTTAGCGCCCTCATCAGTAGCATCTGTGTCAGCTACATCAGTCTTCTCGACAGCAATCTTTTGAGCTGCCGCATCTTCCGCAAATGGATCAGCAGTAACATCTTCAACAAGCTTTTGCTGAGCCCAGCTCAAGCCGTAGAACAAGCCAAAGAACATCCAGAACCAAGGTGCATAGAGCATGACAACCATTAAGATGGCAAAAAGTCCTCGAAGCATAGCCCAAGGGAGCATCACAATCAGGAAGAAAAAGAATGGCAGCACAAAGAAGATTGCTGCAAGGGTGCGCAACACAACCGCCACTGTCTTAGTCAACGAGAAGCTTGTATAGCGTGCAATGAGCAAACCCACCAGGCCGGCAATGCTAAAATACAGCACAATTGGCGCAATAAAGTAGGCGTAGAACAGCGGAGTGTAAGGGTCTTGAGCCAACGTTTGTCGAAGAACCATTAAAACAATTCCCAAAACTGTCAAAACGCCAAGAAACAATGCATTTCCAATAAAAGTCTTTTTCGTCATAGTTAACTCCTTTGTGAAGGGGTATTAAGTATAGTGTAACTAGTACCTTGTTCCCGACCTTGACTATTTCATACGCAGGATGTTAGTAAAACCACTGCTCTTAATATGTTTCAGGGTCAAACGTTTGAATTAGAGGAGTTTTCATGACTGATGCAGAACTCAAAACAAGCGCTGAGGCGTTTGTTAACGAGCACTGGGAAGAGATTATTGAGGATATTCGCTATCTTGTACAGGTAGAGTCCGTAGAAGATTTATCCCTTTCAGAGCCAGGCAAGCCTTGGGGTCCAAAGTCTTATGAGGCACTTCGTCGCGGACTTGAGATTGCAGAGCGCCTAGGCCTTGAGACTACAAATGTAGACGGTTACCTGGGCTTTGGTGATCTTCCTGGTGAGTCAGAAAAGTATCTTGCTACCATCGCACATTCCGATATTGTCCCTCTGGGTAAGGGTTGGACTGTAGATCCACTTGACGTTACCCGCCGCGAGGGCTTTATTCTGGGCCGTGGTGTTCTGGACGACAAAGGTCCTCTGGCGCTCTCCCTTTGGGCAGCTCACTTCTTTGTTGAACAGGTTAAAAAGACCGGCAAAAAGCTTCCTTACACCCTGCGCGCCATCGTCGGCAACAACGAGGAGACCGGCATGGGCGACGTTCCTTACTACCTCTCCAAGTATCCAGAACCAACATTCTGCTTTACTCCTGACGCTGAGTTTCCACTTATCTGCGGCGAGAAGGGCGTTTACCACGCACAGTTCACTTCTCCAAAAATTGCTGGCGTATACAGCGAGAAGATCGTTGAACTTGATGGCGGTACGGTTCCTAATGCAATTCCAGGACTTGCAAGCGCGCTTGTTCGCGCTGACGCTTCCACTTTGACCAACACTGATTCCATCAAAGTTGAAGACGCGGGCGTTGAGGATAACGGGACCAAGCTTGCACGCATTAACGCAACAGGTAAGGGTGGACACGCTTCTATGCCTGAGGGAACAGTCAACGCTATTGGACTGCTTGTAACCTATCTACTTGATAACAACATCTGCGGAGAAAAAGAACGTGACTTTTTAACCTTCTCACAACAGCTTTGCTCAACCACTGACGGCGCTGGCTGTGGCATCCAGAGCGCTGACGACAAGTTTGGTCCTCTGACCTGCATCTCCGGTACTATCCGTACTAAGGGAGATAGGTATGTGCAAACTATTGACTCTCGCTATCCTACTTCCACCACTGGTGAGGCAATTACCACCCGTATGACAAAGCTAGGAGCTGAGCATGGCTGCACCTTTGAGATGCTCTCTGATGCAGTTCCTTTCTACATTGACCCAAGCTCTCCTGAGATTACTACCCTTCTTGATACGTTCCATGAGTACACGGGTAGCAATGAACAGGCATTTGTTATCGGTGGCGGCACCTATGCACGTCACTTTAAGCGTGCTGTTGCCTTTGGCCCTTATGACAGCAAGGCTGCAAAAGACCTACCTGAGTGGGTTGGCATGGAACACGGTCCTGACGAGGGAATCTCTGAGGAATGGCTTAAGCGCGCTCTTAAGATTTACATTGTCAGCATTTCTCGCCTTATGCAGCTTGACCTATAAAGCTTACGAGCGCCTAAAATGCTATAAACAAAACCTCTGTATCCTATTTGTATACAGAGGTTTTTTGTAAGCAATCAGTTCAAATCACACTACGTATTGGAGTGAATCTTTTTCCACAGACGTTGTCCATAGCTATTGGGAAGTCCCGCCTCAATACGAATAGCCAAATACAATCCAGCAACGTTATAAGTTAACTCAAAAATATCTTGACTAGTCACGGCAGGAATTCCCTGCGTTAGTGCAGTAAAAATGATTCTTGCTATGTCAAACAGAACAATAACAGTCACAGCAAGAATGTAGGGTCTGATAAATCGAGCGTCGTTTGAGCCTTTAAGAGCCAGAAGTCCCACAACCAGAGAAAACATCGCACCAAGTGTTACCAAGAAAATAGCAAGAATTCCCTGCTGTGTAAGGAATTGATTAACAGTTTCTAAAACTGGCTGGTTCACAACCCCAGAAAGATCATGGAGTCCCAGTAAAATCAGAACTAGAAAAAGCACAATGCCACTAAATGTAATGGAGACAAGTGCAAACAAATGAAGAACCCGCTGGTGACGAGAGCGCCAATACGTAGTCCCCACAACTCCCTGATCGTGCTCTTTCTTTACTTTGTCCGCAAGATTAGAACAAATTACCACGTACACAATGGTATTTAGCTGAACAAATGGATCAAGGATAAGCAGCTCTCCTCTACCCCAGGCCCATAAAATTCCCACCAGAATAATAAGGCCAATCAGATAGCAAAGAAATCTGTATGGTTCAACTTTTGATGAATCTTTAGCTGCACGTAATCCAAGCACTGAAGTAACAATCTGCATCACACCAATAAGTAATACAAATATGTAGCCTAGAAGAACATTCTTGCTGAACGTAAAATACACGCCGCTCAACTCAAGCTGCTCCAAGGGAACTGCTGGTTGTAAACCCATAATAGTTGCAAAAAGAGATGTCAACGTAGTCAAGACATCTGCTGCACCCAAGATAATTAAAATAATTGAGACAATACGTAAAACATGTTGAGCGGGAGTTCTTGGAACAGTAGCCTTAACTTGATCAGACGCAGAAAGGTCTAGCGGCTCGTCCTCGTCAACTACAAGAATTTTCTCTGCACGTTCTGCTACTTCAGAAACGTTTTCCACCAGTTCAGACGATGCCTCAGTGATCTTTTTAGAGAACTCGTCTACTCGCAAGCTCTCAGTCAACTTGGCAAACTCAGTGCCGATATCTTTCTTCTGTTCCGTTGACACAAAAAATCCTCACACTTGTCCAAAATGTTCAAATAAATCATAGCATTAGCCACTTTGCTGTGTTAGTATTTGCAACTGTCCGTGTACCTGCAAGTATGTAAGGAGGCTTGTTCGATGCTTTTTTAATCTTCTCGTGAGCGTGTCACATGTCCACACCACGAGTTTTCTGACATGTCCCACCACTAATCGAGGAGAATTATGGAATCGAATAAGCTTTTTGCGGAAACACCACCATTTAAATTATTTATACGAGCAGCGCTCCCAGGCGCTATTGCCATGCTTGCGTCGATGCTTTATGACACTGCAGACGGAATCCTTGTTGGACGCTATCTGGGTCAGGAGTCTTTTGGTGCAGTAACTATTGCCATTCCTCTGGTCATTCTCTGCTTTGCTGTTGCCGACCTTATTGGTGTTGGCGCCTCTGCGGTCATTGCAGTTGAACATGGCAAGAAGAACCACCAAACAGCTAATAACATCTTTACCATTGCATTTATCATGCTTATTACAACTGGTATTATCAGCGGGATTTTTTTCTTCTTATTTGCGCCAAACGTTTTAGCACTTATGGGTGCTCAGGGAAAGATTGCTGAACAAGGAACCATCTACCTGCGTGTATGGACTCTTTTCTTGCCGGTTATGTGCATCTCGTACGCCGTTGATAACTTCCTTAAAATCTGCGGAAAGATTAGGCGTTCTACCAGTATTGCCTTTATTTCTGCAATTCTGGGAACCGTGCTTGAGTACTACTTCCTAGGTGTTTTGGGACTTTCCGTTGAATACGCAGCACTGGGCTACTGCATCTCTATTGCCTTCTCATCGCTCTATGGTGTCTGGCCCTTCATTGGCAACAAACAGATTCTCAAATTTGTAAAGCCACACTTTAACTGGACACACATAAAAGAGATCTTTGTAAACGGCTTCCCTATCTTCATGCAGAACATCTCAAGTAGGATTTATTCTCTGCTCATGAATGCTGCCCTACTCACCCTTGGTGGAGATATTGCCATTGCTTCTTACGGAGTGCTTCTTTATTCTAGCGGTCTTATCCAGCCACTCATTTATGGACAGGCTGACGCTATGCAGCCTGCTATTGGCTATAACTGGGGCGCAAAGAAAAAAGATCGAGTGCTTGCTATCGAGAAGTACATTTTCTCCACAGGCATCATCATTGGCATCTTTGCTTTCTGTGCCTCATTTTTCTTCTCGGAGTTCTTAGTTAAGCTATACCTGCCTGACGGAACACAAGAACTGCTTAATATGGCTATCCCTGCCATGCGCATCCACGCATTTATCTTCATTTTTAGCTGGATTACCATGTGCACCGAGAGCCTTGCTATTGCCCTGAAGCAAACAAAGATTTCTAATCTTTTAAGTATTTTCATGGCGCTTATCTTTCCTATCAGCTCACTTTTGGTACTGAAGCCTTTTGGACTGGATGCACTCTGGTACGTCTCGGTTGTGTCCAACATTCTCTCGGCGCTGCTTTCCGTTGGTTGTCTCATCCACATCTATCGCAAGTACTTTACAAGTGTGGGCAAAAATGACGTAAATGCTACATCTGATACCGCCCAAGAAGAGACTACCGAGCTCACCGATGCGGCACTTGCAACATCCGAACTCTCCAGTCCAGAAGATCACCTAGATCCTGAGTCCATCTCCCGAGCTCAATAATCTAAGCTGCTGCAGTTCCGCTCACGCTCACAGTGACCACGTTCTGCCCACGCCCGTAATGACCACGACTCGCGCAACAACTTCTCCTCACAAAAACATGGCGAGAAGGTCTTTTTGATTCAAAGATCTTCTCGCCATAAACATGAACGGTTATAGAACGTCTAACTACAGAGCAGCAAGTGCCTGCTCGACGTCATTGATAAGGTCCTCGGTGCCCTCAATACCGCAGCTTAAGCGAACGGTACCTGGAGTAATTCCTGCAGCTACAAGCTCCTCGTCAGTAAGCTGACGATGCGTTGAAGAAGCTGGGTGTAGACAGCAAGAACGAGCGTCTGCAACATGTGTTGCAATGGAGAAGACCTTGAGGTTACCCAGGAACTTCTCGGCAGCCTCGCGACCACCAGCAACATCAACGGCAACAACACCGCAGGAACCGTTTGGCAGGTACTTCTGAGTCAGCTCATAGTACTTATCGCCTGGAAGGCCAGGGTAGCTTACGTGTGCAACCTTAGGGTTGTTAACAAGCGCCTCAGCAACTGCCTGGCCATTCTTGCAATGCTGAGCCATGCGAACATGCAGAGACTCAAGACCAAGGTTAAGATAGAAAGCGTTCTGTGGCGACTGAATAGAGCCAAAGTCACGCATAAGCTGAACGGTTGCCTTGGTAATAAAAGCGCCGCCCTTACCAAACGTATCTGCATACACAAGATTGTGATATGAAGGGTCAGGCTGGGTTAGACCTGGGAACTTATCTGCATGAGCAGCCCAGTCAAAGTTGCCACCATCAACAATAGCGCCACCAACAGCAGAACCATGACCGTCCATATACTTAGTAGTGGAATGGGTCACAATATCTGCTCCCCACTCAAGAGGACGGCAGTTCACAGGCGTAGCAAAGGTATTGTCAACAATCAGTGGCACGCCGTGGTCATGGGCGGCCTTTGCCCAACGTTCAATATCAAGAACAACCAGTGCAGGGTTTGCAACAGTCTCACCAAAGATGCACTTGGTGTTTGGCTTAAATGCTGCATTAATCTCCTCGTCAGTTGCATCTGGCGAGATAAACGTGCACTCCACACCCATCTTCTTAAGGGTGATAGCAAACAAGTTAAAAGTGCCGCCATAAATGGTGGAAAGCGAAATAAAGTGATCTCCAGCCTCAGCGATGTTAAAGACGGCAAAGAAATTTGCTGCTTGACCAGAAGATGTCAGCATTGCAGCAGTGCCACCCTCAAGAGCACAAATCTTTGACGCTACATTATCAAGCGTTGGATTCTGAACACGAGAATAAAAATAGCCAGCAGCTTTGAGGTCGAACAACTCTCCAAGCTGCATCGACTCGTCATATTTGAACGTGGTTGATTGAATGATAGGCACTTGCCTTGGCTCGCCGCAACCAGGCTGATAACCGCCTTGTACGCAGCAAGTCTCGATGCTCTCAGACATAGCATCCTCCCTCATAATCATCATCCACGCCACACAAACGTCTATGTGCTCCAAACGTGGACTGTGTGATTATCTAAGGATACTCGTCTCTCTACCTTCAATAACACGCTCGATTAAAACTTTTTCATGTTCTGAAACAATTGCGAGGTCTGAGATAACATCTCTGAAGTCCATGGAATCTTTCCACTCCTTGACCAAGGAAATGTTGCGCTGAGCCGTGCAAACAGTACTGAGCTCAGAGTCAATATCCTGCATAATCTGAGCGTAATTAGCGCGCTCCTGGCCCAATGTATCACTGAGGTGAGACAAAATGTGCTCAACCTCACGAACTTCTCGCCTTGCGTGATGAACCTCAGAGAAGCTGGTCATATCCAAACCAAACAGACGCGCATCAATAGTCTCAAGCATGTAATCAAAGCGACTGGTGATGTCTTCAAATGAGAGACCATCCTGCAAAACTGCATCTGACCATGCAGGCTCAAAAAGCTCATCCAAAGCACAACGTAAACTACGGCGAACCGCCTTCTTGCGCAAACCCTCACAGACGCGATCACGCTCAGCCTCGCGAGCTGCCCCTACAGCGCTGACTAGCTTAGAGCCCTGTGAAAGCTCTCCGGACTCCATCAAATCTGCAACGGTATCAGAGAAGCCGTCAATTTCACGAAGGCGCGTAGTTGCTCCAAGCATCAGCCTATAAACAGGCTCAGCAATCTCAACCGCCTCCTCGTTAAGAAGTGGCGAGAAGAACTTGGTAAGCAGCTGGGTTCCCCTAAGAGCAAATCTAAATGCTTTGATTACCGCAGGATCTTCTGGATGGACACGAAACTCTGTGTAAGCATCTTCCAGATTGGTTGCTGCATGAGCGCACGCCTCATCCAGGGCATCAAGTGTCTCCCACGGCTGCGTAGAAGGACCGCTTACCAGCCAAAGAAGTTTACCATGAGGTTCACGAACATCTCCAAGTTGTTTCCAAACGCACTCGTGTTGATGACCAAGTGAACCACGTACGTCAATAGCACACACAGCGCCCTTTGTCAGCGGAAGCTCAAATCCCAGAAGAGTCTCTGCAACATAGCCCAAAAATGGAGCATGACCAACAAGAACCAGCGTCTCTGCATCAGCGTGCTCAAGCTCTGCCTGAAGTGCAGGAAGATCTTGATCGTAAAGAGAGTCATGAATCTCTAGGCCCTCTGCATCCAAGGCTTCTGCCACAATCTCTGCGGTCTCCAGTGCACGAAGTGCAGGACTTGTCCAAATCTCAGCCTCTTCACCCTCTGCTCCCAACAGACCAAAGATATGAGGGTAATTGGCAGAAAGAGCCCTCTGACCAGCACGTGTTAACTCTCGACTCATATCTTCAGAGCCACGTTCAGATACACCATGTCTAACAAGAACCAAAGTCTTTACCATGTTTACCTCCGCTGGTCATCTGCAGAAAACTGCTTCTTATAGCGTAATAGGACGCCCGCGCAATTTTGCACGAACGTCCTATTTTTACTGCCAACGGGCAAATATATCGGTATATGGCGAGAAAAACTTTTATCTCACATCTCTGCTATGCATTTTTTGCATAACGGTTATGCATAACATGCAAGCAAAATTCCACCTAAAAAGAGTTAGCAACTCTGGCGGTTAGGCTAGCGTGCCAATCGCGTTCCCCTACACCACCTATGACCTGCAATCTTAGAAATCAGCATTGCCAACGGTACGAGGATGTGGAATAACATCACGAATGTTATCCACACCAGTGAGATACATAACAAGGCGCTCAAAGCCAAGACCAAAGCCAGAGTGTGTGCAAGAGCCGTAACGACGAAGATCCAAGTAATACTTGTAATCGTCAGGGTTCATGCCGAGATCTTTAATCCGCTGTTCAAGCAAGTCAAGACGATCTTCTCGCTGTGAGCCACCAATAATCTCGCCGATGCCTGGAACAAGACAATCAGCTGCAGCAACCGTCTTACCATCGTCGTTAAGACGCATGTAGAAAGCCTTAATTGCTGCTGGATAATCAGTAACAAAGATTGGCTTTCCAAAGTGCTGCTCGGTGAGGTAACGCTCGTGCTCAGTCTGAAGGTCAATACCCCACTCAACAGGGTACTCAAACTTCTGACCAGCCTTTACCGCCTCCTGCAAAATCTCAATTGCCTCGGTGTAAGAAACGCGAGAGAACTGGGAATTTGCAACGTGGTTCAAGCGTTCAAGCAGACCCTTGTCAACAAACTTATTGAGCATCTCAAGCTCATCTGGACAGCGCTCAAGCACGTATGCAATAACGTAGCGAAGCATCTCTTCTGCAACGTCCATGTCCTGTGCAAGGTCGCAGAAAGCCATCTCTGGCTCAATCATCCAAAACTCTGCAGCGTGACGACGTGTGTTGGAGTTCTCTGCGCGAAACGTTGGACCAAAGGTGTACACGTCACCAAAGGCCATAGCAAAGTTCTCTGCTTGAAGTTGTCCAGAAACGGTGAGGTGAGAAGACTGACCAAAGAAATCCTTTGAATAGTCAACATCGCCCTTCTCGGTACGTGGAATTTTGTTCAAATCAAGTGTGGTGACGCGGAACATCTCACCCGCGCCCTCAGCATCGGATGCGGTGATGATAGGAGTGTTCACATAGACAAAGCCGCGGTCCTGGAAGAACTGATGGATAGCAAAAGCAGCCACAGAACGGATGCGGAAGACTGCACGGAACATATTGGTGCGAGGACGAAGATGCTGCTGCGTACGAAGGTACTCGAGAGACTGGCGCTTCTTCTGCATTGGATAGTCAGGACTGGATGGCCCCTCAATCACAATGGTCTGTGCCTGCAGCTCAATAGGCTGTGGGCGATCAGGAGTAAGCTCAAGGACGCCCTCAATAATCAGAGCAGCGCCAACGCCACAGGAAGCAACCTCCTCGTAATTGCTAAGGTTTTCACGATTCATAACAACCTGTAGGTCTTTGAAGCAGCTACCGTCATTAAGTGTGACGAAGCCAAAATTCTTCATATCCCTTACTGAACGTACCCAGCCGGCCACGGTAACTTTTTGGCCACCAAGTTGCTCTGCATCTGCGTACAATGCAGAAATCGTGATGCGCTCCACGGGCATACCCTCCTTGTAACTCACTCTGCAGGCTTATCCTGCACTATGCAGGCTTATCCTGCGAGACGAACAAATATCTATTTAGAATACCGCATAACCACATGGCAGACGTTCACTTTTATATATCTGGCTGTAATTACGCTAATCTCACACAGCCAAGTTAGCACGCCATAAAACACATATCCGTAATTCGGCTAAACTAGTGCAGTGAAACGTACCCGTAACTTGCTGCCACCTCAAAAGGCCTACTAAAGGAGAAACCATGGAAGACTACAAGCGCGAATTTATTGAATTCATGGTCCAGAGCAACGTACTTAAATTTGGTGAGTTTACGCTCAAGAGTGGTCGCAAATCTCCTTTCTTCATGAACGCAGGTGCCTATGTCACAGGCGAGCAACTGCATAAACTTGGCCTTTATTACGCTCGTGCCATTCACGACAACTTTGGCCTGGATTTTGACGTAGTCTTTGGTCCTGCTTACAAGGGCATTCCACTTTCCGTTATCACTGCTATGGGTATCAATGAACTCTATGACAAGCAAGTACAGTACTGCTCCAACAGAAAAGAAGCCAAAGATCACGGCGCCGATGCTGGCATGTTACTTGGTGCTGAACTCAAAGATGGCCAACGCTTAGTGATGGTAGAAGACGTGACTACCTCGGGTAAGTCTATTGAAGAGACCTATCCTCTGATTACCTCTCTTGCAAACATCGAGGTAGTTGGTCTTATTGTCTCACTCAACCGTATGGAAGTTGGAAAGGGCGGAAAAGTTGCAGCTCTTCAGGAAGTCTCTGAGCGCTGGGGCATGCCAACTGCAGCTATTGTCTCCATGGATGAGGTTACCGATGCCCTCTACAACAAAGAGGTTGACGGCAAAGTTATTATCGACGACACCTTGAAGAGCGCCATTGATGCCTACTACCAGCAGTATGGCGTTAAATAAGGCGAGAAAAACCTCTGCGTAGAAACCTGACTTATGACTCTGACTCAACTTAAATACGTTCTTGCTATTGCTAAGGCAGGCACTATTAACGCCGCAGCTAAACAGCTCTTTATCTCTCAGCCTACCCTGAGTAGCGCAGTTAAAGAGCTTGAAGCCGAACTGGGAATCTCTCTTTTTAACAGGACCAGCAAGGGTGTTGAGCCTACCGCAGATGGCGAGGAGTTTTTGAGTTACGCTAGGCAAGTTGTCATGCAGACCGACCTCATTGAAGAGCGCTATCTGGGCACTGCCCCTACTAAGCAGCGCTTTTGTGTTTCTTGCCAGCACTATTCCTTTGCAGTTGAAGCCTTTGTCAACCTGATTAAAGAGCACGGCGGTTCAAAGTACGATTTCCGTATCAGAGAGACACAAACCTACGAAATTATTGAAGACGTCTCCAAGCTGAGAAGTGAGGTAGGCGTTCTCTACCTCAACTCATTTAACGAGCGCGTTATTAGAAAAACATTGCAGGACCAAGGCTTGGTTTTCTCGCCATTGTTTAAATGCAAGCCAAGCGTCTTTGTGGGAAAAGACAATCCGCTGGCAAAGCGCTCGTCGGTAACGCTCAACGATCTTGCCCCCTACCCTCGTCTTTCGTACGAGCAGGGTGAGCACAACGCGTTCTATTTCTCCGAGGAGCTTCTGGCAACGCTTGATCGCGATAAGGACATCATGGTCCGAGACCGCGCCACCATCTTCAACCTGATTATTGGCCTGAACGGCTATACCATCAGCACCGGTCTTATTAATGAGGAGCTCAACGGCCCAAACATTGTTGCAGTTCCTCTGGCTGTTGATGACTACATGGAAGTTGGCTACGTCACACATGACGAGAAGAGCCTCTCGCCCTTTGGTGAGCTCTACATCGACGCGCTCAAGCGCTGCTGTCAAGCAGTTACGTGGATGTAAAATCTAACGCCTCTCAACTTGCGCTAAAATAATACCTTACGTTTTTGAAGCGCAAGGGGAGGCATCATGGGTCTTAAGTATGAAACCGCACGATATGAGGCATCATACGGAGCAATTTCACAACTTCCTTCTCCAGAGACCCCAGAGGTAACCTTTGTGGGCCGTTCAAACGTAGGTAAGTCTTCCCTCTTAAATAAACTTATTGGTCGAAAGCAGCTCGCACGAGTTTCAAGCGTCCCAGGTAAAACTGCAAATATCAACCTCTTTGATGTTGATGGCGTCAAATTTGTAGACTTGCCTGGATACGGATTTGCACGAGTTTCTCGCCAAGAAAAACAGCGTTGGGCAGACCTCATTGGCGGCTATTTTGAGCAAGAACGCAGCTTTAACCTGGTCATTAGCCTTGTTGACATCAGACACGAAGCCCAAAAGCTTGACCTGCAGATGATTAGCTTTCTCCAAGAGGCTGAGTTGCCCTTTGTAGTTGCGTTTACCAAGGCAGACAAGATTACACGCGGAAAGCAAAATCAAGCCGCGGCCGCTCTGCGCAAAGCATTCCACATTACCCCTGAACAGGCCATTATTACCTCATCCGAGACTGGCCTAGGCATTGATGAGTTGCGCCGCCGCATCGAAGACGCAACTATCTAGGAGCATCATGGATCCAATCCATCAGCAAGAACAAGAGCACCTCTCCCACGTATATCAAAAGCTTGTTGAGATTCGTGAGGATTTGGACACAACGCTCAACACCACGCAAAAAGATGCAGCTAGAGACCTTCGTCAGATGAGTGAAGAAATTCGTCCAGACTTTGGCGGAGCGGATGAAACCATCGAAACCCTTGCAGCCATTGAGACGCTCAACAGCGTTATTGATACGTACAACCAATACCACGATTTCACTGTCGAGAAACTCAGTCGAGTCGAAATCCTCTTGAGGCAGCCTTACTTTGCCAAGGTCACACTCAAGATGCGACCTGGCCGTCCTTCTCGCGATGTATACATTGGAGCCGCAGGCATCACAGACAAAGACCGCACGCCGCTCATTGTTGACTGGCGCAGTCCCGTTGCCGAGACGTATTACAACCAAGAAATGGGAACTACGTCGTACCAGGTAGATGGCAAAAAAAGAACGGTTGAATTGGAGCTTCGCCGACAGTTTGACATCACGCGCGATAAGCTGAACCTCTACTTTGACACAACGGTTGCCATTGAAGATTCTCTGCTGCTTGCCGCCCTGAAGCGCCAGCACACCGAGAAACTGCAGGCCATCACCGCAACTATCCAGCGCGAACAAAACGTTGTTGTTAGACACGAGGACGTGCCAGTTCTGCTGGTCAACGGCATTGCAGGATCGGGTAAAACGTCCGTTTTGCTGCAGCGCATTGCGTATCTTCTGTACCAGCAGCGCACCACGCTTACCGCAGATCAAGTGTACCTGTTCACTCCCAACGAGATGTTTTCTCGCTACATCAATACCGTTTTGCCTAGCATGGGCGAGCACAATCCGCAGGTATTTACCTGGGACTCTTTCCTCAAGGCTTTAGGCCTGGCCGACCATGCATCAGGCGCCCATAACAACCCCGATTCTCTCAAAAAACTTGAGGAGCAACTTGCCTCGCTCGAGCTCTATGAGGACGACTTCAAGGCCATTGCTGTTGAAGGAACCACGCTTATTAAGCCAGCTCAGGTTGCTAGTTCTGTGGCAAAGTTCTCGCAATTCCCTGTGGGACCGCGCCTCATTGTGCTTGCCAAAGACGAGCTGCACACCCGCCTGGAGCGCAGACTTGGCCAGATGGCTCACAACGACGAAATCCAAGAAGAGATGCTCTCCCTTGACGTTGAGCAGCAGCTTGAGGTCTTTGGTCGCACCATCAGCCCTTCCGACGAGGAAGAAGTTCTGGCACGCACCCGCGAGTTCCTCAACTGGCGTTTTGCCTCTGCCCACGAGGTCATCGAGTCTGCTTCCTGGCTGCGCATCGACCGCATTGGCATGCGCATGCTCAACACCTCCGCGCTCAGCGGCGCCGAATGCGTTTATCTGCAACTTCTTATCACAGGAGCTGGCGAGAAAAACGTCAAGTTTGTCATAATTGACGAGGTTCAGGACTACACCGAGACACAGCTTATGGTACTTGGAAAGTACTTCTCGCGCGCGCACTTCCTGCTTTTAGGCGATTCTAACCAGGCAATTTGGGAAGATACCGCAACGTTTGAGCAGATTGAGAAAATCTTTACTTCAACACACGGTGAAGGCGCAGTTTCTACCTGCAAGCTTCTAACCAGTTACCGATCTTCTCCCGAGATTACCACGCTCTTTACCTCGCTTTTAAGTGAAGAAGAACGTGGCCAGACAAGCTCCGTTCAACGTGGCGGTCAAAAACCTGAATTCTTTGAGGTTGTAGCCGACGACAAAGATGCTGAACGCGCCGAGTACCTGCAGACTATGAAGTCCCTTGTTGAACAGGCGCAAGAGTTTGACGGCCTGACCGCCATTGTGTGCACCGAGAAGTCTCGCGTTCGCTGGCTTGCCAAGCAGTTGGAAGAGCTGTTTGCCGCAGAAGATGTGAGCGACGACACTGACGATACGGTGCAGGTTGATGGCACGAAATCAAGCGAGTCACACACTGGCATCAAGGTGCTCACCAGCCACGATTCCCTACCCGCAAAGGGCGTCGTGCTTCTTGACTTGGCGCTAGCAAAAGGCCTTGAGTTTGATCAGGTCATCGTTGCTGACGCACAAGAGGAAGTGTATAAAGCAGACGGAATTTCTCGCCGTAGGCTCTATACCGCCCTGTCGCGCGCGATGCATCACGTGATTGTGATCTCACAGGGAAAGATGACTCCGCTGCTCAGCAAATTGCTTTAAAAAAAGCAATTTCTACCTGCGATTTTTTTGAAATTTACTGATTGAAGACGGCTAGTTCGGGTAAATGTTAGTCATCGATAACATTTACCGTTGGAGGTTAGTATGTCCGAAGAATTGATTCCTGGTGTCATGAAGAACATTGACGCAAAGACTGTGGTAACCCTCAAAGATCAGGTTGCATGCCTTCCTGGCCAGGTCATCAGCAAGACTCTTGCACAAAACGATGCTGTCAGCGTTACCCTCTTTGGTTTTGGCGCGGGCGAAGAGATTGCAAGCCATCGCGCAGGTGGCGACGCATTTGTCACCATTCTTGAGGGACGCGCAAACATCACCATTGATGACGACATCTACAACCTTGAAGCTGGCCAGTCTATTGTGATGCCACTTGGTCATCCACATGCACTTCAGGCTCCAGAAGAGTTCAAGATGCTGCTAGTTGTTGTTTATCCACAGAAATAATTTATATATTTACCTAACAATTCCGCAGAATTTTGCATAATTCCGCAGGTATTTTTCTATTTGGCCAGGTGGACAGCGCGTCTGCCTGGCCAAATACTATCTCTTTCTAGCCTCATACTCTGTGTAATTACAATACACACCTCATAACAGAATGGGTATACTAGTTATGTCTGTGCAATCAGCAAAATGTTAAACCTAAAGAAAGGTGAGCTATGAGCCAGATTTTTGATGTTCACGCACGTGAGGTCCTCGATTCCCGTGGCAATCCAACCGTTGAGGTTGAGGTTGTTCTTGACGACGGCTCCTTTGGTCGTGCAATTGTTCCTTCCGGTGCTTCCACTGGTGAGTTCGAGGCTGTAGAGCTTCGCGACGGCGACAAGAGCCGTTACCTGGGCAAGGGCGTTCTTAAGGCAGTTGAACACGTCAACACTGAGATCCGCGACCTCGTTATTGGTTGGGACGCAGAGGATCAGCGCGGTCTTGACCTTGCTATGATCAAGCTTGACGGTACTCCAAACAAGGGTCGCCTTGGCGCAAACGCTATTCTCGGCGTTTCTCTTGCTGTTGCTCACGCTGCAGCTGCTTCTGCTGAGCTTCCACTTTACGCTTACCTCGGTGGCGCAAATGCTCACACTCTTCCTGTTCCTATGATGAATGTCTTGAACGGTGGCGTCCACGCTGACAACAACGTTGACTTCCAGGAGTTCATGATTATGCCTGTTGGTGCTCCTGACTTCACCATCGCTCTTCGCTGGTGCGCACAGGTTTACCACACCCTCAAGGACACTCTAAAGTCCCAGGGCCTCAACACCGGCGTTGGTGACGAGGGCGGCTTTGCTCCAGACCTTAAGTCCAACGAGGAGCCACTTGAGCTTCTTTCCGAGGCTGTTAAGGCTGCTGGCTTTGAGCTTGGTAAAGACTTCCGCTTTGCTATGGACCCAGCTTCCTCTGAGTTCTATAACAAGGAGACCGGTAAATATGACCTCAAGGGCGAGGGTCGTTCCCTTACCTCCGAGGAAATGGTTGCTTACTACGAGGAAATGGTCGAGAAGTTCCCAATCGTCTCCATCGAGGATGGTCTTGCAGAGGAAGACTGGGATGGTTGGAAAGTTCTTACCCAGCGTCTGGGCAAGAAGATTCAGCTCGTCGGCGACGACCTCTTTGTTACCAACACTCAGCGCCTGAAGAAGGGTATTGAGGTTCACGCTGGTAACTCCATACTCATCAAGGTCAACCAGATTGGTACCCTAACCGAGTCCCTCGAGGCTATTGAGATGGCTAAGCGCGCAGGTTACACTGCAGTTGTCTCCCACCGTTCTGGTGAGACCGAGGACACCACCATTGCTGACCTTGTTGTTGCAACAAACGCTGGTCAGATTAAGACTGGTGCACCTGCTCGTACCGAGCGTGTTGCTAAGTACAACCAGCTTCTCCGCATCGAGGATGACCTCGCTGACGGTGCTGAGTACCTGGGCATGGACGCTTTCTACAACCTTCGCTAAACTCGCAGGTTGTGCGCTAGGCGGTTCGCATCTGGTCCGACCAAGTTGCAACACCGTTTAGGCTGCTAGAAGCTACGAAGCCGCATCTCATTTGAGGTGCGGCTTTTTTGTGGGCTACCGAGCGAAGTTGAGCGTCGGGCGCAGGATGAGCGTCAGGTACAAAGCGGGTGGATTCAGAAATGGTTACGGTACCTGCGGGTTTCTCGCCACGAGCTGCACCCGTGGACGTGAAGGATACCTGGGTCACGCTGGCACATCCATTTCGGCTGCAAGACGTCTAACCACACCTATGTCGGATAATCTGCCAAAAAAGACTATACATTTTACTAAAACTGCTTTCACCATGCAGAATATCGTCATTAGAAGTGCTATTTGTCTCTGAATCAGCAGATTATCCGACATAGGTGTGATTTTTAATTCAGAAATTTGCGATAGTTTAATCTTTTATACAACGATATCCATAATTCAGTATATCGAATATCATTTATGCATAAGAATGAATTGAAGCAAATCATACTCCCATTACACTGTAGAAATCACGTTAAAAACCTCGCGAATGACGCAATGCTCTGTCGCAGTTATACTTGATACGTCAACTCTCAAGAATCCGAGGCGCCCATGCACAGCACATCAGAGCACGCAATTCACACAATCCTGGTCGGACAGTCGGGCGGGCCAACTGCGGCCATCAACGCATCACTTGCAGGTGTTATTCGCGCAGCTCATGTTCAGGGACTTCGTGTACTCGGAATGCGCAATGGAATTCAGGGATTTCTTGAGGATAACGTTATTGATCTGACGGAGGTGCTTGAACGCGCAGCATCTGAACCAGAAGCTTCCAAGCAAACCTCCGAGAATCCTGGCGAGAAGAACCTTCAGCTCCTCAGAAAAACACCTTCAAGCTGGTTGGGTAGCTGCCGCTTTAAGCTGCCGGAACTTACTAACAACTCCGAATCCACAGCCGTCTCCCCTATTTATCAGCAAATTGATGCACAGCTCAAGAAATACCAGGTAGACGCTGTACTCTACATCGGCGGAAACGATTCCATGGACACCACGGACAAACTATCTCGATACTTTGCCCAGGTGGAAAGCGCTGTTCGCGTTGTTGGCGTACCTAAAACCATCGACAACGATCTAGAGGGCACCGATCACACCCCCGGTTTTGGTAGTGCAGCACGATTCGTCGCGTCAGTAACTGCCGAGCTCACTCGCGATGGCGGTGTCTACAACACCAAAAACGTAACGTTTATCGAGGCCATGGGTCGCGATGCAGGCTGGCTCACGGCGGCTGGTGCACTGGCGCAAGATATTTGCGGAACTGCTCCAGATTTTGTCCTTCTTCCCGAAGTTCCTCTTGATGAGAACACACTTCTTTCTGCTATTGAACAGCGGCTTCGCGAGAAAAACAACGTAATTGTAGTTGTCAGCGAAGGCGTCCATCACGCGGATGGTAGTTTCCTTTTTGATGCAAAGTCTATTGCGATTGACACGTTTGGACATCTCGCAGCACAGTCCGGAACGGCACAATACCTGTCGCAGCTGGTCAAAGATCAGCTGGGTGTAAAGTCTCGCGGTATCGAACTCAATACGCTGCAGCGCTGTGCTTCGCATGCCGCTAGCAAGGTTGACTTGGACGAGGCAGAAGCGCTTGGCGCAGCAGGAGTTAAGGCTGTTCTCCAAGGCAAAACAGGCGTCATGGTTGGCGTTCACCGCACTTCAAGCGAGCCATATACAACGGAAATACGTACCACTCCTGTCGCCGACGTGGCCAACAAAGTAAAGCTTGTACCTCGAGAAATGATTACCGATGACGGCTTCAACGTAACCGATGCCGCTCTGACCTACCTGCGTCCTCTTGTCGCAGGTATGGAGGAGCCAGTTTCCGTCAACGGTCTTCCCCACTTTCTTGCGGAGTTGCCATAAAAATCACTACGGCAGTCGAGAGAAAGTTATTCTCCCTACGCAAAAATCGTACAGCGCATGCAAACCATGCACAATACGCATCAAAAAGGCAATGATTCTCTGTCAAAAATAAAGATTTTCTACCGCTCGCCTACTAAATTTTTTTGTAAGCGGTATGGCTACGTACTCAAATAATTCCAGTTAAAACGTATCATCGTCCGCGAATTAGCCCGCGACTCCGAGGTTTACAACAAGCCAAACATCACTATCGTTGAGACTATGGGCCGCGATGCAGGCTGGCTGGGAGTATGACGTGCTTCGTGGTGTTACTCCCCAAGAAACCTTACCTCGGGATAAAGTTCGACATCAAACTGGCGCTTGACCTCGGCTTGAACGTGCTCGATAACAGCATGAACCTCTGCAGCGGTAGCGTTGTCGTAGTTAACCACAAAACCTGCATGTTTATCAGAAACACCAGCGCCACCAAAACGATAGCCCTTAAGACCAGCATCCGTAACAAGCTTGCCTACAAAGTAACCCTCAGGACGCTTGAAAGTTGAACCAGCGGAAGGCAGCTCAAGAGGCTGCTTCTCCTCACGAGCGCGCGTAAATTCTTCCATCTTTTCACGGATCTTCTCGCCATCCGCACGATGAAGATTAAACGTGGCAGAAAGCACAATCATGCCCTCATCAGCAATCCTGCTGTGACGATAACCCAGGTCAAGCTCGGAAGCGTCCAGTGTGGCAAAAGTGCCATCAGCGAGAAGAACGCGAACTGATTTGAGCACGTCAGCGATACAGCCGTCATAAGCGCCTGCGTTCATGAAGCACGCACCGCCCACAGAACCTGGGATGCCACAAGCAAATTCAAGTCCAGAAAGGTCCAGTTCACAGGCCATCTCAGACGCCTCTTTAAGGCCAACGCCAGCCTGACAGGTCATCTCAGTTTCGTCGATACTTACACCCGTAAGACCGTCAGCAACAGCAATGATGACACCACGATAACCCGCATCAGAAACAAGCAGGTCAGATCCGTATCCAAGAATAAAATAAGGAGCTTTTGCGTCTTTAACCGCAAGGAGGATCTCTTTAACCTCATCGGGATCATCAGGGATGACATAGAGATCCGCAGGTCCACCTACTTTAAAAGTGGTGTGCTCGCTCATTGGCTCGTCTACCAGTACGTTCTCTTCTCCAACAATCGAGCAAAGCTTTCCGGCCAGGCTTTGTAAGTCATAGCCACTTTCAGACATGTAACACGCTCCTTAAGACAATTACTGTCTCTATTTTACTTCACTTCACGCAGCTCGTAACTAGAATGGCTTAACCTATACGATTCTTCCCATTCGCGAAATGCATCCAAGATTAGCTCTAAACTCTTTCCCGTTTCAGTCAGTGTATATTCAACACGAGAAGGAACTTCAGCAAATACCTGGCGTATTAACAGGCTTAAACATCCATTAGTTGCTAACTTTACTATTGAAATGAGGCTGCATCTATACGATACAGCCTCATTCTTAAACCATCCATTCAAACAATAAACTCATAAACGTGTTATAGTTCCCATGTTAGTTTCAGGAAAGGGTGCAATTCCCTACTGGTGGTAAGGTGGCCGAACTTCAAGGTTTGTAACAACCTCATTCAAAGAGCCATCAAGTCCGCGACCCGCACAAGCGGTTAACCTGGTTAAATTCCAGGACCAACGGTACAGTCCGGATGTAAGAAACGGAGTTTTTTATGACATCGTCCCATTCAACTCACGCAACAACCGTATCTTCTAACGGTTGGTCTACCAAGAGAATCGCTATTCTCGCCATGCTTTGTGCTGCTGCTGCAATTAGCACTATGGTTCTTCAGTTCCCTTTAATTCCAGGTGTAACATTTTTAAAGTACGATCCGTCGGGCGTCTTTGCTCTGCTCGCTGGCGTAGCCTTTGGCCCTGCTGCAGGCGCGATTGTTTCCGTACTTCCCTACCTTCTGCACCTCACTACTGAATCTGGAATTTACGGCACTATCATGGCAATCTTGGCAACACTTACCTACGTTTTGCCTATTTCCTTGATTGTGTACAACCGTTCTGAGAAGATCAAGCAGTTGGTACTTGCCCTGATTGTGGGTAGCGTTGTCAGTGTTATTGCTTGCATTCTTGGCAACCTTTTAGTTACTCCAATCTACACTGGCATGAGCGTAGAAGCAGTAAGCGCACTGATTATCCCGGCTCTTCTCCCCTTCAATGTGGTAAAAGTTGCCATTAACAGCATCATTTTTGTTGTTATCATGCGCTCGGCTTTCTCACTCTTTGAGAGTATCGCAGACAGTGAATAATCTGCACAACAACACCCCAGATACACACACGTCTGAAAGCGCCGCACAAGTTCAGGACCTCCCTGTAGCTGCAACGCTTTCGGACGTGACCTTTGTGCACGCAAAGGGCGTAGTTGCCTTAGACCACGTCTCGCTCTCTATTCCTGCAGGTAAACGTACCTGTATTGTTGGTGCAAACGGTTCGGGCAAGTCAACTGTTGCCTCGATTCTCTCTGGCCTTACCGCGCCTGACGAGGGAACGGTTACCTTTTTAGGGACCACCGTTGTTAACGATGGCAACGTTGACTTTGAGGCGTACAAAACCATTCGTCCGCAGCTTGGCCTAGTCTTCCAAAATCCTGAAGATCAGATTATCTGTAGCGTGGTTGCAGACGACATTGCTTTTGGCCTGGAGAACCTTCGAGTTTCCAGCAACCGCATAACACAGCTGGTAGAAGAGCAGATTAGGCTTGGTTCTCTTACCGAATTCTCGTCTGAAAATCCGCAAAAGCTCTCTGGTGGCCAGCAACAACGTGTAGCCATCTCGGGTACGCTGGTCATGAAGCCGCAGATTCTAATTCTTGACGAGCCCTCCGCGGCTCTTGACGTTGTTCATAGAAATAATGTTATGGGTCTTGTCGAGAAACTCCGTGCAGCTGGAAAGACTATCGTTCATGTAACGCATTTCATGGACGAAGTAGTTTCTGCTGATCACGTCATTGCCTTAGACGACGGCCGTGTTGCGTTTGAGGGAACACCTAAAGCCCTCTTTGAACAGCACGAGCTAGTTGAAAGCCTGCATCTCGAAGAACCATTTGCCTATCAGGTAGCATATGCGCTCAACAACCGTGGAATTGTCGTGTGCCAATCCCCTTCGGCTGAGCGTGTACTCAACGAGCTGACGGGGCTTCTCGCCACGGCGACGCAGGGCGGAGATATGGCTGAGAACTGCAACGGCGCAGCTGCGGGTTGCAACGCGAACGACGGCTCGGCGACGGCCAACAGCGCGTCCGAGCCAGCGGCAGTTTCTGTGCGCAACGTTACGTTCTCGTACCAGAAGCCTGTACTCAAGAACATCTCGGTTGACATACAGAAAAGTTCGCACGTTGCCGTTATTGGCTCTACTGGTTCCGGCAAATCTACTCTTGCGCGCTTGATTTGCGCACTTGATACGCCTGATGCCGGAAGTCTTTGCGTAACTGGCTTGGATACTCGACAGAAGCAAAATCGCAGAAAGCTCCACGGCATTGTTGGTTATGTCATGCAGCGACCAGAACGCCAGCTCTTTGCGCAAACGGTTGCCGAAGACGTGGCGTTTGGACCTACTAACCTGGGTCTTTCTGCCAGCACTGTTAAAAACGCCGTAAATGCTGCCCTGGAACTTGTAGGTCTTTCTCACAAGGCAGACGCATCCCCTTTTGAGCTTTCTGGTGGTCAGCAAAGACTTTGCGCACTTGCGGGCGTTTTAGCTATGCGTCCAAAAGTACTCGTACTCGACGAGCCTACCAACGGGCTTGATCCCTACTATTGCTCTAAACTTAGAAAGATTATCAACGCTGTTCTTGAGGACGGCTGTACTGTTATTGAATTAACACACTCGATGGAAGACGTTGCAGAAACTGATCAAGTTGTGGTTCTCCATAAGGGTGACTTAGTTTTCTCTGGCACGCCATATCAAACATTTACTCATTTTTCAGAGGCAGAATTCCATGAGCTTGGACTGGGTATTCCCCATGCACTTACCTGGGCTCAGCGTCTGTCCAACGCAACCGGAATCAACCTGGGGGAACCTTTGACCCTGTCCGCGCTGGTAGATGCACTGGTAGACGCGCTGCCAGCCAACTCTAACGACGAGCAAGCAAGCAGCAGCACGCGGGCTAGTGACCTCATGCAAGGAGGTCAGAATCATGGCGCTTAAAATTTCTGTCGGACAGTATTACCATGCAAACTCGCCTATCCATAGGCTTAATCCCAACGTCAAATGCCTGGCCGCGCTATTTTTGATGCTTGCGACATTTTTTATCCGCACTGCACCACAGCTCGCGCTGCTTGTAGTAGGCGCACTCTGCCTGCTTGTTATAGCAAAAATCCCCGTCAAACAAGTACTCATGTCAATCATCCCGATTGCCTGGCTTTTAATCTTCCTCTCACTCTTTGACCTGTTGCTTACGCGAGAAGGAACAGTACTTGTTTCCTGGTCAATCTTCACTATCACCAATGTGGGAGCATGGAGTGCCTTTCTTTACCCTGTGCGCATTTTAGCTGCAATTTTAATTGGTGCATTGCTTCTGCTTACCACAACTCAAACAGATCTGGGCAATACCTTTGAAACAGCATGCTCACCACTTTCCAAGATTGGCTTGCCTGGTAAAGAAATTGCCATGGTTTTCTCGCTTATGCTGCGTTTTATTCCAACGCTTGCAGGCGACGCCGTATCTATTTCCGAGGCTCAAACCGCTCGCGCAGGAGACGTAGCTTCAGGCTCGCTTCCTAAAAGACTTCGCGCTACTCTCTCTATTGTGGTGGCACTTTTAGCAAGTTCGCTCAGGCACGCCAACAATCTCTCCAAGGCACTTGATGCTCGTCACTATGTAGCAGGGGCTTCTCGCACGCGTTGGCATCAGCCAACCTTTGGCGCTCGCGAGGCAATTGCCTTGGGAGTAACTGCCTGTTTTATCGCCCTTGTCTTTGTGCTGGCGTAAAACGTTTCGACGTAAACTTGCCGGCGCAAATCATTCTGCGTAAAACTTTTAACTAAATAATCTGTATTTTTAACGCTCTGTTACAACCCGTTTTTCTTTTCTCGACAAGCGTCAATTTGTCCACCTAAGTAACGTACAATAAAGCCAGTAAAAGCGTTGATGGCTTGCATTGAAAGGTGGCCCCATGGTCCTGCGCGTCTACGTCCAAAGAAAACCAGGTTTCGAGGGCGAGGCAAAAGCCCTGCTCAAAGAAGTGAAAGATCTTCTTGGTATTACCGAGTTACAACGCATTGACCTGCTCAACCGCTACGATGTTGAGGGAATTTCAGAGGAACTCTTTGAGTCCTGCATCCCCACCGTTTTTTCTGAGCCACAGTCCGATCTTGCCAGCCGTACCATGCCAGAATTTTCTTCTGAAGGTGCGGCTGTTCATACGTTTGCTGTTGAGTTTTTGCCTGGACAGTTTGACCAACGCGCAGACTCTGCTGCTGAGTGCGTGCAGCTCATCAGCCAGGGCGAACGTCCTCTTGTCCGCTCTGCTCGCCTTTATGTGCTAACCGGAAACCTCACTGAAGCAGACATTGCCGCCATTAAGAACTACCTCATAAATCCCGTTGAGGCTCGCGAAGCATCCCTTGAGCTACCCGAAACTCTCAAGATTTCCATTCCAGAACCTGCTGACGTAGAGGTTCTTGAGGGTTTTAACGCCCTTGACCAAGACGGCCTCAAGGAGTTCATTGCTTCTCACGGCCTTGCAATGGACCTGGCTGACCTCACCTTCTGTCAACAGTACTTCACCGATGAGCAGCGAAACCCAACCATCACCGAGATTCGCGTCATTGATACCTACTGGTCAGACCACTGCCGCCACACCACTTTTAACACCGGAATTACCGGCGTGCAGATTGATGATGACCTGGTAAAGGCTGCGTTTGAGAAGTATCTCTCCATGCGCAAAGAGCTTAGGCGAGAAGATCGTGCCGTGTCACTTTGGGATATGGCAACTATTGGTGCAAAGTACCTTCGCAAGAAAGGCATCCTCACCAATCTTGATGAGTCAGAAGAGATTAATGCCTGTACCGTAAAGGTCAAGGTAGACGTTGACGGCAAAGACGAAGACTGGCTCTTCCTCTTCAAGAACGAGACTCACAACCACCCAACCGAGATTGAGCCTTTTGGTGGCGCAGCTACCTGCATCGGCGGCGCTATTCGCGACCCTCTTTCTGGCCGCAGCTACGTCTACCAGGCAATGCGCGTCACAGGCGCTGCAGATCCAACCGTTCCTGTTTCACAGACACTTCCTGGAAAGCTTCCCCAGCGTACCATCGTTCGCACGGCAGCTGCAGGTTATTCCAGCTACGGTAACCAGATTGGACTTGCTACTGGCCAGGTTTCTGAACTCTACCACCCAGGCTACGTTGCAAAACGCATGGAAATTGGTGCCGTTGTAGGCGCAACTCCTCAAAGTCACGTTCGCCGCGAGCGTCCAGAAGATGGCGATGTCATCGTTCTTCTCGGTGGATGCACTGGTCGCGATGGCATTGGCGGCGCAACTGGTTCTTCCAAGGCTCACGACGCAGGCTCCATTGAGCGCGACGGCGCCGAGGTCCAGAAGGGTAACGCCCCTGTTGAGCGCAAGCTTCAACGACTCTTCCGCCGTGAAGACGCCTGTAAGCTTATTAAGCGCTGCAATGATTTTGGTGCAGGCGGCGTTTCTGTTGCCATCGGCGAGCTTGCCGACGGCCTTGACGTCAACCTGGATGCTGTTCCTAAAAAGTACGACGGTCTTGACGGCACTGAGCTGGCAATCTCCGAGTCTCAGGAACGCATGGCTGTTGCGCTTGAGGCAAAAGACGTTGAGCAGTTCTGCGCATATGCCCGCGAAGAAAACCTCGAGGCAACCATTGTGGCAACAGTCACCAAGGATCCTCGTCTGGTTATGCGTTGGCGCGGTCAGAAAATTGTCAACATCAGCCGCGCGTTTCTCGCCTCAAACGGTGCACCTAAATCTATCACCGTGCGACTGGCCAAGCCTCTTGCCTACCAGCGCACCTGGGCAGGCTCCACCCTTGGCGAGAAACTCCACTCGCTGGTACGCGATTTAAACGTTGCGTCTAACAAGGGACTCTCCGAACGCTTTGACTCCACTATTGGTGCAGGTACCGTCCTCATGCCCTTTGGTGGTGCTCGACAGCTAACCCCTGCCCTTTCTATGGTGTCCAAGCTTCCTGTTATGGGCCAAACTAACACTGTCTCGGGCATGGCCTGGGGCTTTAACCCATACCTCATGGAGGCTGACCAATTCCGCGGCGCATACCTCTCTGTTGTTGAGTCCGTCTCCAAGCTAGTTGCTACTGGCTTTAAGTACCAGGACCTCTACCTCACCTTCCAGGAGTACTTCGAGAAGCTTGGCCAGAATCCAAACCGTTGGGGCAAGCCTGCCTCAGCACTTCTCGGCGCACTGATGGCGCAGGTCAATCTTGGTCTTGCGGCTGTTGGTGGTAAGGATTCCATGTCCGGCACCTTTGAGGACTTGGACGTTCCACCAACGCTGGTTTCGTTTGCCACCGGCCTTACCAAAGTAGACAAGATTGTCTCCAACGAGTTCAAGGGCGCAGGTCATAGACTTATCTCTATTGTTCCGTCCTACGACGAGAGCGGCCTTCTCCCCAACAACGAGTCCCTGCTCACCGCATACAAACTGGTCAGCACTCTTGTCCAATCCAAGAGCGCGCTTGCCATCACCACACCAGGTTACGGCGGCGTAGCCGAAGCTCTCTTCAAGAGCTGTCTGGGCAACAAGCTGGGCGTTGAGCTAGTGCCAGAAATTTCCGCCGACGCGCTCTTCTCGCCAACCTACGGTGCCTTCATCGTTGAGCTGGCAGACGGCGTATCCGTTGACGACGTCGACGGCGTGTGCGTAGCTCCGCTAGGCGTCACCACGTCCGAGTACACCTTCAGCGCATGTGGCGAGAAAATTGACCTCTCCGAGCTTCAGGAAGCGTGGGAGCGACCACTTGAGGAAGTCTTCCCTTACCGCGGAGGCTCCGACAAGGCTGTGGAGAAAATCAGCTTTGATGGCGCATCCACACGACACTCCTATACTGGTCCAGCCCTTATCGCACCTGCTCGCCCACGCGTCATCATCCCCGTATTCCCAGGTAACAACTGCGAGTACGATGTTGCGCGTGCCTTTGAGCGTGCGGGCGCTGACCCAACCACGCTGGTCATCAACAACCTGACACCTCAGGACATTGTTGAATCTGCAAATGCGCTGGCAGAGTCCATCAAGAAGAGTCAAATTGTCATGATTCCAGGCGGCTTCTCCGGCGGAGACGAGCCAGACGGATCTGCTAAGTTCATCTGCGCACTCTTCCGCGCTCCTCAGGTTACCGAAGCTGTTCGCGAGCTTCTGCAGCAGCGCAATGGCCTTATGCTGGGCATCTGTAACGGTTTCCAAGCTCTCATCAAGCTGGGCCTTGTTCCTTACGGCGACATTCGCCCCATGGACGACACCTGTCCAACGCTAACGTTCAACACCATCGGCCGTCACCAGAGCCAGCTTGTTCGCACCAGCGTTGCATCAACGATGTCCCCATGGCTCTCCAAATGCGCGCTTGGCGACATTCACACCATTGCAATTAGCCACGGAGAAGGCCGCTTTGTTGCCTCCGACGAGTTGCTTGAGACGCTCAAGGCAAACGGCCAGATCGCGACACAATACGTTGACGCAACAGGTACTCCTAGCATGGACTTCTCCGTTAACCCTAACGGCTCCGTCCTGGCTATCGAAGGCATTACCAGCCCCGACGGTCGCGTCCTGGGCAAGATGGGTCACACGGAGCGCTCTGGCGCAGGCCTCTACAAGAACATACCCGAGCTCACCCCTGGCGACCAGTTCCAGCCTCTCATTGAAGGCGGCGTCGAGTACTTCAAGTAAGCTAATCTTAGGAAATATAAGATAAGTTAGGGTTCCACATTTCGGACAAATGTGGAACCTTTTTAAAAATTACTCTTTTTTGTCTTAGCAGTTTTCAACTAGTTCTTTTGGTTCACGATGTCAGATTTTTGATTTTCTCGTACAAGACAGACCAGTTGGTCAATATTTTTTACTTTCCAACAATCAGAAATATGTAGGCTACAGTTGAATGATTCATTTAACTCATTGACGAAGTAAATAAAATCAAATGAATCCTCAAATGAGGACTGTAGATCGTTTTCATTCAACAGCTTCTCTGGAAATAGCTCCTTATACAGCTCTGATAATAAAGTTTTCGTACAATTAGATTGGTAATTTGAACTCTTATTATCAGACAAGGTCATAATAAAGCTTGATTTATGCATTGCCTCAAGCATCTCGTCGAATTTTATTTTCATAGTTGGTGTTCGAGGAAAATGTTCAAGTGAATATACATTTACTCTCACTGTTTTTAAAATAGAGCAAATTGTTTTTGAGTTTGATTTTATGCTATCAATTTTTTTGTTATCAAGCGCTCCTTCAACACATATACACAACGCATGTTCATCTTCTGTAAATCCTTTTCCTAAATAAATTTTATTAAATATCTTTAACTCTAAAAATAACTGTTTAAGTACTTCTTCCCTTTCTGCCAAGGAGTAAAATTTTCCAAACATTTTTGTATCATTTGACCTGCCTAAAATATATAAAAACCCTTCATCAAAAAAACCAACATCATGTGTATTAAAATTTCCAAGTGTAAATTCTCTTCTCTTTAAAATTCCTTCCACGATTTCATATTGTGAAATAGATGAACTTTGAATATAAATTTCTCCCAACGAACCATCATCAACATCTTTATTCTCAAGATTTTTAATTGTAATTTCACCATCAAGAGATAAACCAGAACTAACAAGTTTTGCTTTGTATAAATTATCATCTGATGAGCTGTATTCTATAGTTTTAAGCGTTGATCCATTTTTGACATTATATGGAGAAAAAGCAACAGCACACGTTGCTTCACTTAAACCATAAACTGGCAAGATAGTATTTCTTTTTAATCGAAATGAACTCATCTTGTCGTAGAAAAGCTCGACTGTTTGTTTATGCAACTGATCCGAGCCGCTTAGAATCAATCTGATGTCCGACAAATCAATATCACTGCACTTAAAATCATACTGAGCCATAAACTCAAGAGCAAAATCTGGAAGTGCAGTTATCGTCGTCTTAAACTTACTTAAATCACTCATAAATGAATCTGGATACCTAAAGGGATAATTAGAATCAAGCAATAGCTGATTAGTTAGTTTTGAAGAAGCTGACAAAAATAAACCCGAAAATCCCATGCAATGAGTTAGAGGCATCCAATTTACAACCCTGTCATCTGGAGAGGCCAAGATTGATTTGTTGATTGCATTTAGATTAGATATTGCGTTTATTTCTGAAATACATGATCCATGAGGCTGTGCAGTGGTGCCGCTCGAATACTGAACATATAGAATATCTTCGGGACTCTCTTCCACATTGAAAGATATAACTTCTGACAAAGACGCTGTGTCTTCAGAATACCTATTCTCTTCTTTCCAAGAATTATACAAATCATCATCTATCAATAATAATTTTTCCTTAAATTGTTTCTTGAACAAATCAATCTTTAAACATCGATTAGTGTCATTGCAAAAATCGATAAGTAAAGGAATTACACCTAAAAAAATACAAGTCCAAAATGAAATAACATACTTAATCTTATTAGAAGATAAGAGCAATACAAACTGCCTTTTGTTTGTATTGCAATCTAAAACAAAAGCAGTGTTTTTTAAATATCTAGCAAAGTCAACTGCCTCAAGGTATAGGTCTCTGTAAGAAATAAAAAACAAATCATCATCGGGATGCTCCTTATAATAGAGCCCCTTTGTAGTTTCTAATTTCATGGAATTAAATATCGATAAGAATGAGTCAAGCATTTTTATTTATTCTCCATAGGTATTTTTTTTGAAAATCTATAACGGACTATCGCAATATAAAAGAACAAAAATAGTATGGAAAGTACTATGCAAACCGCAATCCCGTCTCCATACAATCCAATTCCCAATGTACGGAAACAACCTATTACCATGTAGAAAAATCCAACAGTAATCAATATTAAATTGATTACTGTATAAAGTGTGACTCTAAAATCATTTCTTAGATTAACCTTACCAGTTAAAAGACGGAACATTTTAGTTCGAAGATTCTGTACCTTAACTATTTGACTAAAAATAAAATATCCATCAGATAAATTAAACAAACTCAAATTTGAAAAAATGATATAGAACTGCGATAGAGCACAGCTGAAAACAAAAGGTTCTCCTGAGATAGAATATATTATCAAACACAAGTTCAACAGAAATAGATTGCCAATCATTCCTGCAGCCATAATTTGAATTCTTGATTTTCTATCAAGGGAATATATGTTAGGGATCTTTACATAAAACAACGGTATGACAAATAAATAGAGCCTAATATGAATTCCCTCAGGATGTAAATTATTTGCTCTAGCCAAAAGCACATGGCAAAGTTCGTGAAATAAAAAACTTGGTATGACAATTAAAAAAGAAAGAATAAAGCTCAAAATTGATGTTGTTGCAGAGACTTCAGAATATGTGTAGTTAAAAGAACCTGTAGAAAACAAGAACACATTTATCGACATCAAAATTGATGTAATAATCAGACCAATACATGCAATTTTTTTATATACATTGGTGTTTAGCCTTGAGTGAGACTGTAATTTAATCACAAATAACTCATTGGAAAGAGAATTTAACTCAGTTCGTTTATTTAAGTTGCTATCCAGCAGTAAGCCTTGTTTTTCAAATGAATTGATAATGGTAGAGATCTGCTGTTTACTCAAACCCCACATCGTTTCTAAATCATCCAATGAATTAGATCCATCTAAATTTTTTAGCAGCTCTAGAAACTGAATTCCTTTCTTTCGAGTAGAAATGACATAATGATCATATAGACAACTGCCCAATAAAACAGCATCATCCTTTTCGGTATATAAATCGTATAGCTTTATATCAGGAAGCGCTTTTGGGAAATTATTCATTCTTTAATTCCAAACAACTCACCGCAATTACACAAAGACCTCTCAAACATTGCTCTTTGTGCATGGCAAATAACATCAATTGGATCTGCGATAGAACCATTGACATCATATGAATTCCCAATACAATTGGCACAAAGTCCGTTAAGCCAACATTGCTGACATTTTTCTATATGACTATATGTATTACTTTCGAGCCTACTACGAATGCTTTTATACCGAGAAGACTGACGTAAATCACCATCTTCTAATATATTTCCCATCTTCATTTCATCATGACCAATAAACGCAAAGCATGGATACACATCTCCATTGGGCGTAATGCTAATTTCCTTAATCCCAGCAGTACATAGTAATGACTTACTCCTTTTTGAAGCGAGAAGAGAACCAATATTAGAAATCTGCATAACCCTTAATGGATTGCCGGAAAAAAGTGATGTGATTGATTTCTCAGCCACTTCCTCAAAGTACTCTGAAACACCTCTGTATTCCTCTTCACTCCATAAATAATCTTTTGAGGCGGATGAGGCGTTAATTACCGGTACAATATGAAAAACATCAGGTCTGAATTCCATCAAATGTTCAATATCAATAAGATGCTTGGTTTTTTTGTATTGATCTATATTTGATTTTGAAATTGTCATTTCAATCATAAGATCATATTTTCTATTCTTTGTGATAATCTCCATTGATTTCTTTATCGCATCATAAGAGCTGCCATTCCCCATAGCAAATGGTCTGTTGTAATCATTAATTTCTTTGTTTCCATCAATACTAACTGTCACATTCACTCTATGCTCATTGCAAAATCTATGGATATATTCAGAAAATAAAACTCCATTAGTTACAAAATTGAAGAGGGGCATTTGTAATCCGAGGGAACCAAAATACTCTTCTATCCAGCAGACGCCTTCCTCAATCAATTTGAAATTTAATAAAGGTTCTCCACCGAAGAACTGAATTTTCTCGATGCCCTTTGGATAAAGATCAAGAGTGCTCTTTATAGCAAGTTGCATCATAGATAAATTCATTGGAGCAGTATGACTTGATCCATAAGTACCTTGATGTGCATAGCAATATCTACAAGCTAGATTACATGATTGCGTGATGACCAATACTAACCTAGAGGCAATCTGATTATCCTCGACTAGCTCACTTTTTTTATTCCCGCTCTTATTCTTTTGCAAAGCCTTAGTCAGCTCAATATCGCCGATATCGTAAAAACGCTGCCCCTGCTCTTTATCAAGAGAATAGATAGAAAGAGTTTCGTTATCGAATAAAAAGAATGTGTCCTGTTTTTTTAGAGTATGTAACATTCTAATCACCTATAGATTCCCTGTTAAAATATTAATATCAACTTTTTCAGATTTCTTAGATGACCAAACTCCAGCACAAATAGGAGAAGTCATTCCAATAGCAAAAGGAATAAGAACGGTATAGACATCAAACCTAATTGGCCAATGAAGCAGCAAAATAACAATAACTGATAAGAGATAGCCAAGTAGAATTCCTAAAATTGAACCCATTGTTCCAATAAAAACGCTCTGATAGATAAAGATATTTCTGATTTGTCTAATTGAAGCGCCGACAATTTTATAAACGGCAATATCTTTGAATTGCTCTTGGATGGTGATAACAAAAATATTAAAAATGTTTACAGTCGAAATTATTCCAAGAAGAACTGAAACGACATAGACAAACAGTAGGATGTAGCTGAACCAAGTATCAAGCATGTCTAATACATTTTGCCTTGTTGCCACAAGTGGATGAAGCCCTGTATTTTCTAAAGCTTCAGTAAGGTTAGAGTCTGTATTAATCGCTTCAACAATCTTTTTAGAAACTTCTGACAACTGATCCTGATCTTTAACTCGTGCAGATATATAAATGTAATTTGAAGTTTCAAACAAAGAGTTGTTTGAATAAGTTGCAATTAGTTGATTGATTTCAGTAGGAAATGTCGAGAAGAGCTGTTCTTCTTGCTTATCTAAAATTCCAACAATTCTAAATGTTTTTCTTTGCGAGCCAAAATCAATATCAATACTATCTCCTATTTGAAGACCAGAGGCATCAGCAATCCTTGCGCCAATGATTATTTCATCATCTTTATCCGGGAATGTACCTGTGTAACTAATTTTATAATTGTCTAGATAGCTTCTATCAATTCCTCTAAGTGAATTTGCAAGTATTCTCTTATTGTTATCATAAGTAACCGTTGAAACATTTAAACCCTTCACTCCTGTAACGTCAGTCACTCCATCAATCTGATTGATAAGTTTTATATCATCATCGGTGTAAAGGTTTAAATACGTATAGTTTAAGGCGTTGTCACCAGCTCCAAAAGCAACTGTTACAACGTCTGCGTCAGCTACTCTCATCTCTTCTATCATCTTATGGTAGAACGATGTCGAAAAAGTCAAAATAGCAGTTAGAAGAAATACTGAAATCCCAACAGCAAGAATCGTCAAACCATTTCTCTTTTTGTTTGCTGAATAAGCTCTTTTGACTAATAAATACATTGAAGAATGCATTACAATCTCCAATCAGACAAACTGATTTTGACTAAAAGTATCTTTTACCTGCTGGAACTCTCCATTTTCAATAGTCACTATACAGTCGCAATTTGCAGCTACTTTTGAAGAATGAGTCACAATGACCAAAGTCATATCTAACTCGTTGGTAATTCGATCAAACAGCTTTAGAACGTTTTCCTCATTGTTACTATCAAGATTACCTGTCGGCTCATCTGCTAATAGAATTCTAGGCTTATTAATAAGAGCGCGAGCAATTGCCACTCTCTGTTTTTCGCCTCCACTAATCGTAGAGACATCCTGTTTTAGTATGCTTGAAGGCAAATTCAAAACATCTAACAAATATGAGATGTCAAACAAATCGCTAGGACTTTCAAGGAAAAATGTCGGAAGCAAAATGTTTTCTTCTACGGTTAAAGACTTAATAAGGTTAAATGATTGAAATACGTAGCCTATTAGATGCTGACGAATGCTACGAATCTCTTCTTGGGAAGCAGTTGAAATATTAATATCATTTATATAAATTGAGCCCTCATCTGCATTCTCAATTGATGAGATTAATTTAAGAACAGTTGATTTTCCCAAACCAGAACGTCCAACGATACAATTTTTCTGCCCATCGTTAAAACTCGTAGACGCACGATTCAAAATTGTGTGATATTTATCACCATCTTTAAAAGATTTTGAAACATTCTCAAACCGTATCATGTTAATTTACCTCCCTTTATATACTTTGAATCCCTGCTCTTGCTTCCTGTAAAGCTACTTTTGTTGCACAATCCTCAAGTTCATAGACTTCATCCAAAAAAGTTATAAGAATACTTATCTTCTCAGACAACGAAAAGTCTTTTAATGCATACAACTTGTTAGATATGGCCACCCAACGCTTTTCCAATTCTTCAAATAGTTGTATAGAAGATTCGAAAGTGCATCCAATTTGTTGTGCTTGAATTAAAAAGTTTTTATATATACCTCTGTAAAATGAATGTGTTTCTTCAAGTTCTGATATCAATTGAATAAGAAAACCTATTTGAACACCAAGGAATTTCTCGTAAATTACCGAGGGTAAGCTTTCAGATATTGTATTAAATTGATTTTTAAATGAAAAAAGTGCACGGAGCCCACTGTTATCGTCCTGACGATATTTCTCCATGTTTTTCTGCACAGATGTGTACAAGAGAGTTTTATCAATTTCAAATCTTTTGCTGGTTAAACCTTCTATGTAATACCCATTAAATTCGGGTGAGAATGGTTGATAGGTTGAGCTTCTTCCAAGAGCAACAATCTCTTTTTCTATTTCACTTTCTTGAGGAAGCAGAGCATCGAACAGAGAAAATGTACTAGTAGATTTTGAAGCAACCACAAAACAGTGAGCACCGCAGTGCGAAGCTCCAAATTTTTCTCTTAGCCTAGGGATATAGTATCTATCCACTTGAACACAAACTTTATGATTTTGGTTTACTAATTTTTCAAGTTCAAGTGAATTTTCATCGGATGATTTAAGCGAGCTACCAATTTTGACTTGGTCAAAACCGCATTTTCTAAATAGGTTTTTTTCACAACTTCTTGTTCTGCCCATTATGACTACTATGGGCAACCGATTGCTTTTCTCAACCCAGAAAGAAAAGCCATAACCTTCCCCAATGCCAAAGCACATTTCAGGAGTAATATTTAATCCTTTATCTTTTAGGAGATATGATGCAGCTCCTAAATTACAATCACCTAATCCCATAATACTCTCCAAAGAAAAGGAAGATGCAGGCCTTTAATTAGTCAAAACACATGATCTAAGACAGGAAAACTCCTATCTCATAAAGAATTACCAGCAAACTCCTCCACAACCACATCCACATGTTGGAGCAATCATCTCTTCAAGCTCTTCAAGCTCACTCGTGTCAATCTGATTATTCTGCAAAATATCTTTCAGTTCGTCTTCCAAATTAGACATAAGACTCCCCCTCTGCATCATGACAATAGGCTGCATCTTCCTCTATTTCTAAATTGTAAAATTCATTTTCTAAAAACAATCAGTAAACAGCATGCATCGATATTTTTTATATCTGAATATTTACTTTTTATGGATAAAAACATACTTAACTATTAAATAAGTTATTCCTTTTAATCATATTTCTTATAAGAAAAAAGAATAATTGAGCACCACTAAATAATTGATGAGCTTATGAGAACCCATTAGAAAAGAAAGTGTCTCGATCAATTTTTTAGAGAAGGATCTATGAGAGACCGTGCGAGCCCGAATCGTAGATATCCTAGGATCGATTAATCCAAAACCCAGGCAATCATTTCGTGTGGATGCCGGGTTTCTTGTGCGAAAGCACTGCTAGTGGACAGGGTTTCTCGCCAAGTGGGTAATACGAGGCGGAGAGCTTCTGGAGTGAGCCTGTTTTTCTCAAAGAATCTGTAACTTTTGCCTTAAAACATCAAAGAATCTGTGAATTTGCCTGATTTCCTTAAAGAATCGGTGTCTCAAATACAGATTCTTTGAACTTTTTAGGCGCGCGTTTCATTTCAGTGTGCTTAGCGAGAAGGACGTACGGGGTTGATCCGCTTGGCGAAAAAACCTTACACCCGCAGGCACGCCTGCCAAGAAACCCGTGCACTTGCAACGTACAACGCTTCGCAGAAAAGCCGTATACTTGTGACACATAGTGTTCATGAAAGGATTGTTATGTCAGATACGTCTACCTCATCAAATGGCTGCGTACTTGTTACTGGTGGTGCGGGCTTTATTGGTAGCCATACCGTTGTTGAACTGCTTAATTCCGGCTACGAGGCAGTAATTGTTGATGATCTTTCCAACGCTTCAGAAAAAGTTGTTGATCGCATCAAAACCATTGTGGGAGAAGAGAACGCTAAACATCTTTCGTTCTACGAGGCAGACGTCAATGATGCAGCTGCGCTGAACCGTATCTTTGACGAGCATCCTATTAACTTTGTCATTCATTTTGCAGGCTTCAAAGCTGTTGGCGAATCTGTTACCAAACCTATTGAGTACTACACAAACAACCTGGGTAACACCCTCACCCTTCTTGATGTCATGAGAAACCACGGCTGCAAGTCAATTATTTTCTCGAGCTCTGCTACCGTCTACGGAGATCCAGACAGCCTTCCTCTGACCGAGCAAAGTCCCAAGAAGAACGCAACCAACCCTTACGGCTGGACCAAGTGGATGATTGAGCAAATTCTTACCGACGTTCACACTGCAGATCCAGAATGGAACGTTGTTCTGCTCAGATACTTCAATCCTATTGGCGCTCACCAGTCTGGCCTCATCGGAGAAGATCCTGCAGGCATCCCAAACAACCTGGTCCCTTACGTAGCTCAAGTTGCTGTAGGCAAGCGCGAAGCTGTTCACGTCTTTGGCGGCGACTACAACACCCCGGATGGCACGGGTGTTCGCGACTACATTCACGTCTGCGATCTTGGTTCTGGTCACGTAGCTGCGCTTAAGTGGATGGCTGGCCGCACTGGCGTTGAAATCTTCAACTTGGGTACTGGCACCGGTAGCTCGGTACTTGACGTTATCAAGGCATTCTCAAAGGCTTGCGGCAAAGAGATTCCTTACGTCATCGAGCCTCGTCGCGCAGGTGACGTTGCAACCAACTACGCTGACTGCCAGAAAGCAGCTAAGGTACTTGGCTGGAAAGCTCAGTACAATCTTGCCGACATGTGCCGCGACTCCTGGAAGTGGCAGTCGATGAACCCAGACGGCTATCGCGGCTAGGATTTCCGTGAACTTCGCCGACTATCTCAAACAAAAACTCCCTGCTGTTGAGGCGGAGATTATACGCGGACTTCCCGTGGCTACTCTCACAGCTGCAGACGCCAACTTAGAGCGTACCCACGCAGACTTGAACACTTACCTCTACCAGCCGCTCGCTCACTTCAGTGCGGGTGGTGGCAAGCGCGTGCGTCCGGTTCTGTGTTGCCTAGGCGCCGAGGCAGTTGGCGGATCAGCTGAAGCCGCTCTACCTGTTGCCTGTGCCATCGAGGACTTCCAGTCGGCAGCCCTTATCCACGATGACATCGCAGACAAATCAGAGCTGCGCCGTGGCGAGAAATGTCTCTACAAGACACTTGGTACTGGACTTGCCATCAATGTTGGTGATTCTGCCCTGGTAAATGTTATCAGACGCATTACCATGACTGACCACATCTCTGACCAGCTTAAAGTTCGCATTATCGACGCTCTTCTCAGCATGGAAGAGCATACTCTTGAAGGCCAGGCGCTTGATCTTGGTTGGGCTCAAAACGAGCGCTGGGATGTTACCTCTGATCAATACCTTTTTATGGCGCTCTCCAAGACTGCCTATTACTCTGCTGCATATCCCTTGGTATTGGGTGCACTCATTGGTGGCGCTGACCAGAAAACACTTGATGCACTCAAAGATTTTGGCCTTAAGGTTGGCCTTGCCTTTCAGCTACAAGACGATCTTCTCAACCTAGTAGGAGATGCCAAGGAACAAGGCAAAGACTTTAGGTCAGACATCACTGAAGGCAAGCGTACCCTTGCTGTGGTCTACGCACTTGAGCATCTTGGCTCAGCAGACAAGTCTGAGCTTGTCTCCATACTTTCTGCGCATACTACCGATACTTTGAGGCTTCAGCATGCTGTGGAACTTATGGAAAGCGTTAATGCGATAAAATTTGTCCGCACGCATGCTCTTGCCTTAGTTGAAGAAGCAAAGCTCGTGCTTAAAAATGTGATACTTACTGAAGACGCTCGCGACACACTTTTGTCTATGGCAGACTTCTTTGTGAACCGAGAAAGGTAATTATGGATCCAATTACTCCTGGTAGCATCGGTGCTGCCGTTGAAGACATTCAGGAACGACTTGTAAAGCTTGGCTACACCATTGAAGACGATGAGCGCCAGAACCACACGTTTGGCAAATCTACTGCTCGTGCGGTTGCTCGCTTTAGACTTGACCATGATCTTTCTCTTGGTGAAGAAGTAGATGCCTCTACCTGGGCAATCATGGTCGATGAGGGCTATGAGCTTGGTGATAGAACTCTCTACCTGCGTCTTCCTAACTTCCACGGCAATGATGTGCGTCAGCTGCAAGAGCGCCTCAACATCTTGGGCTTCTCGTGCGGAAAAGTTGACGGCCACTATGGTGTTCACACCGAAGCTGCCGTCAAACTCTTTCAGGAAAGCGTCGGTGAGCTTGCAGACGGTATGGCATTTCAAGACACCCTCGATGCTATTGAGCGTCTACGCCACGTTTGGTCAGGCAAGCAGGCAAAAGGCCCTCATCCACAGGGTCCTATGGGCTTTGCTCGCGCAGCCAATGTTCTTGAGACCACCTGCATTGCTATTACAGGAGAAGATCCTATCTCTAGAAACGTAGCTGCTCGCGTCTATAATCTTTCTAAGGCAACTACCGAGGCAAGCGGCATGACCATGATTGATCGCGCCGATTCCCCCACTGATGCCGCTACCATTTTGGTACTTACCACAGACGATAAGCCAAACATACCCGCTCGCGGACAAATTGGCATTGGATCTGTTTCTATGGAAGAAAACGAGACATTGCCCGCAAGACTTCGCACTGCTATTGAATCTGCAGATGCAACAGGAGCTCCTATTAGGATTGTGCTTCCAGAAGGAACAAATGTTGACGGTTCATTTACTACCGCAGACGCACAAACTTTAGCAGTTCTTGTTCTTGATGCAATTTGTGGAGCATTTGCCTCGCTAAGCTGATACACTTAATAGGGTTGCGGACAAAACCAACGTAGTGATTACATTGGGGTATCGTCCAACGGTTAGGACACGGGTTTTTGGTGCCTGGAATGTGGGTTCGAATCCTACTACCCCAGCCATTTTTTACGCAACTTTTGTGTAGGGACGTATTCGTATTAAATAATACGAAGTACTTTGGAGGCTTACGTATGCCACTTACTGCGATTGTCCTCGCTGCAGGCGAGGGAACGCGCATGAAGTCCCACCACCCTAAGATTGTGCACAAATTACTAGATAAACCTATTGTTTGGTGGAGTGTCAACGCCGCAATTACTGCTGGCGCTGACCGCGTCATTGTGGTTGTTGGTAACCACGCCGACGAGGTTAAATCTGCACTTTCTTGCTTCCCTAACCTTGAGTATGTTGCCCAGACCGAGCGTCTTGGTACCGGCCACGCAGTCAAGGTTGTAAAGGATGCTCTTGGTGGCTTCAAGGGACCCGTTGTTGTCATTAACGGTGACGCATCTTTGTTGCGCGCACAGTCTATTCTCGACCTTGTCGCAGAAACTAAAGCTCACCATAACGCGTGTACCGTACTTACAATGACGCCGCCAGATCCAACTGGATATGGTCGCGTCATTTCTTCTAACGGCCAGGTAACTGCCATTATTGAACATAAAGACGCTACACCAGAGCAACGCGAGCAAGAGCGTGAATGCAACGTTGGTGTGTACTGCTTCTGTGGCGGAAGACTGACCGCAAACATCGATCTTCTCGGCAACGATAACGTCCAAGGCGAGTACTACATCACCGATATGGTAGGTCTTTACGTAAGCCAAGGTGAGCCTGTCGCTGCCGTTCACGTTGACGACTACAAAGAGGCGCTGGGAGTCAACTCCCGCTCCGAGCTTGCTGTTGCCACCCGTATCATGCAAGAGCGCATCAACGAGCACTGGATGAGCCAAGGCGTCACTATGCTGGATCCAACCTCGGTTTGGATTGGCCCCGAGGTCACGCTTGGCATGGATACCGAGGTTCTCCCTCAGACCATGCTCTATGGCAAGACCTCAATTGGCGAGAATTGCGTGATAGGTCCTAACACTCGTCTAACCGATACCTGCGTTGGTAACGACGCTATTGTCGACGAAACTGTTGCCATTAACGCACAAGTTGACGATTACGCCACTTGCGGCCCTCGCGCTTATCTTCGTCCAGGTACGCACCTCATGCCCCACGCTAAAGCCGGCACACATGTTGAAATCAAAAACTCAACTATCGGCGAAGGCTCCAAGGTTCCTCACCTCTCTTACATTGGTGATACTACCATGGGCTCTGGCGTCAATATTGGCGCAGGTTCGATTACGTGCAATTACGATGGCTACCACAAGTTTAAGACCCACATTGGCAACAACGTCTTTGTTGGATCCGATACCATGATGGTGGCACCTGTTTCAATTGGTGATGGCGCACTTGTGGGGGCAAGTTCGTGCATTACAAAGGATGTACCAGCAGATGCGCTTGCACTCGAGCGCTCTGAGCAGAAAATTGTTGAGGGATACGCCGCCCAGAGGCGTCATAAGCTTGAGAAAGAGGACTAGATGTTCGAGAACCTGAGTGAACCACTGTTAGTTGCTAGAAATATCAAGCTCTATACCGGTACAGGTAATCCTGAACTGGCTCGTAAGGTTGCAGATATTCTTCACCTAGAGCTACAAGGCCTTCTCCTTGAGAAGTTTGCTAACGGAGAAATCTATGCTCGCTTTGATGAGTCTGTCCGCGGCGACGAGGTCTTCTTCATTCAGTCTTTGGCGGGTGTCAACGTCAACGACCTAGTTATGGAAACGCTGATTGTTGCTGACGCCGCAAAGCGTGCATCTGCTAACAGCTTTACTGTAGTTATCCCTCACTACGCATATGCTCGTCAGGACCGCAAAGCTGCTGCACGTGAGCCCATTACTGCTCGTCTCATGGCAAACTTACTTGAAAATGCTGGCGTTGACCGCGTCATTACTCTTGATCTCCACCAGGGTCAGATTCAAGGTTTCTTTGACATCCCCGTTTCTCACCTAACCGCCCTATATCTTTTGGGTGATTACTTCAAGAGCAAATCATTTGACTGGGAGAATACCGTTGTTGTTTCCCCTGATATGGGTCGTGCAAAAGCAGCCAAAAAACTCTCTGACTATCTTGATTGCGGACTTGCTATTGCACATAAAAGCCGTCCACGCCACAACGAGAGTGCTGTTATGGGCATTATCGGTGATATTAAAGGCAAGACCTGCATTGTTAATGACGACATGATTGATACCGCAGGTACCCTTTGCGCATCTGTTGTAAAACTAAAAGAAATGGGTGCGGGCGACATTTACGTCTGCGCTACTCACGGTGTCTTCTCTGGTCCTGCAATTGAGCGTCTCAATAATGCTCCTATCGAGGAGTGCATTGTTACTGACGCAATTCCTTGTCCAGCAGCAAATCAGAAGGGCTCCAAAATCAAGACAATCACCATTGCAAACGAGCTTGCCGAGGCAATCTATGCTGTCTACACCGATAGACCTGTCTCTGACATCTTTGGTGGCGATTTTAACCTGTAGAGCATTTCTTACAAAGACTAATCCTCGTATTATGTTCTTACGATAAGAACTTCATCTATAAAATCTTTCTAACTAATAATTCCACTCCAAAAACTTTGGAGTGGAATTATATATAAGTTTATTCTTATTGAGCAAAATCAAATATCTTTTTGGTTTGTTCTAAACTATTCATTGCCCATATCTCTATAATCCATGCTAGTTCTTTTTAGATGCCTACTTTGAACCTGTAGAACTACCGCTATCCGATTTAGAATTTTGATCATTCAAATGGTCTAAATTCCAAGGAAATGGTGCTTTTGGTGCATAAGAAATGTCACCAAAATCATCCTCGCGATGGTTGTAATGCTGAAACAAATATTCCACATCTTTCAATTTAACGCGAATAGTCCTTGGATTATTTGCTTCTCTTGTAAGTACAGCATCTTCGACGTTCTCAAATTGATCTGATGAAGCAACCATCAGCGGATAAGAAAGTCCATCATCGGATAAATCTTTTGTATAAATTTTTGCAGGTAAAACTCTTCCACTTGGATAAAAAAGAGCACAAAAACCATTTTTATGTACTGAAAAGAAGTAACTCGAATTTGTTTCCTTAATATTCTTCTGAATAGCTTTTAAGTCTAAATCAGGCTCATTTTTATCGGCATGATCAACGTATATAACCTCCCAGACACCTGGGAGTGTTGCAGCAAAATTAACAACTTTACCATTGTCATAAGCAATTTGAGAAGTATCTTCAGGGTTATCAGTTAACTTTTGATAATCAGAAACGGCAGATTTTCCTGTGAACCTAAGACGCTGCTTATCTTTATCATAAGTCAGCTCATCTGTCGTGTTATCTTCTTCATAGAAGCATGAAATAGTTGAACCCTCTTTGACAGTCCATTTACCCTGATCTACCTTACCATCGAAATGATGCAATTCATGAGTACCATCACTCTTAAAAATGTAATGTGGAACGGTACCATCTTTATATGCCTGATTTAATATTCCCGCATGGTCATAAGTCTGACCTGCTTTATCACCAGCTCCTGCAGCAGAATCAACCTGCCATACACCAATAATAATCTTTTTGATATCTCCATCTAATGTTGGATTATCTGGCTGTTCTGCAAGCGGTGTTGAATTCCATTCAGCCTTGAGATCCTCTTGAGAGAAGCCCTTGCTTTGATCTTTATCCTTATTGTCTCCTTGATTTTCATCTGCGTTCTGTCCATTAAAAACCTGCATAAACGTACTACATCCGGTAAGAAGACCTACCGTAGTTGCTGCCGCTAATCCGGTAAAAGAGCGACGAGTAAACAGTTCTTTTCGCATAAAATTCTCCTATGTTCACATACTCGCACTACACCAATACATAGTGTAATAGAAATACACTAAGAACACTAATACACTCTAAAGCTCTTAGTTATAACCAGGTTAATAAATGGTTCCAGTTGATTAACTCGTAACATCAATCTTATGCTTTACAGCAACTGATAATGCAACTTCAAGACCACGTGCCATAACCTCAATAGGAAGACTCGCAGTATTTACTGGCTGCTTTGTTGCCTGTTCGGTTGCAAAAGGAACATGCATAAAAGCTCCGCGCACATTAGGATACTTTGTAGCAAGAACATGCAGCATAGAATACATCACATCGTTGCAGACATACGTACCTGCTGTATACGACAAAGCAGCAGGAATGCCTGATTCATTCATTGCCTCTGTCATAGCGCGAACGGGAAGCGTTGCAAAATAAGCATCGGGACCATCTTCAACAATCCTCTGAGCATGTGGTTGATTGCCATCATTGTCAGGAATACGAGCATCCCGATAATTGATTCCCACAAACTCCGGAGTAATTTTTGCGCGACCTCCTGCCTGCCCAACACAAAGTACGATATCAGGATTAATATGATCAATTGCTGTAGACACTACATCAGCGCCTATCCCAAAAACTACAGGAATTTGAAGCTTAACAACTTTGGATCCAACAATACTATCCGGAAGTACTCTAATAGCTTCCCACGCTGAATTTATCTTCTCGCCACCAAAAGGCTGAAAACCGGTTACAAGAATTGTTGGCACAACAACCTCCATCAATTACTACAGAAACAGTATTAGATAAGCAACAAACAACATCGCTGAATACAATACAAACTACAGGTAAAAACATTCGATTCAAAGACAAATACAAAAAGTTGAATAATATGTTACATTCCGTAAACAGAATCATTCTTATCGTCAAAGAAAGATACATACACGTGCAAAGACAATCGCAGTATAAGCTCAACAATTCTCCCAAACAGAACCAATCCTGTGAGCATCCTAAAATTCCCATGCTTATCTGTGGACTTGGTAATCCTGGAGAAAAATATGCTCATACAAGGCATAATATTGGCTTTGCAGTAATCGACATACTTGCTGACCGCCATAACGTACACTACTGGAAAAATGAAGCGGGTTGTCAAGTGTCCACCATTAACATCACAAATGCTAACGGTCAGTCACAAGAAATTATCCTTGCTAAGCCATGGGATTTTATGAACACAAGTGGAGGTCCTCTCTGCAAACTTGCACGTGCACATAACATAACTGCTGATCAGATACTTGTTATTCATGATGAAATTGACCTTGAAGACGGACATATTCGCTTTCGTACAGGCGGTGGACTCAATGCCCATAATGGCCTACGCTCCATTGCTGACAAATTAGGAACTCGTGATTTTATGCGTCTACAGTGTGGTATTAGTCGACCACCTGGTCGCATGACAGTTGCAAATTATGTATTAAAAGAGCTTAAAGGTGCCTCGCTTACAAATTTTTATATAGAAGCAGAAGCTGCTGCAGATAAAGTTGAAGAGCTTATCCATTTATAAAAATTTTCATCAATACAAGAAATAAGAACTTACATAAGAACGTTTCACATCATCAATTTCAACTTTATTATAAGCATGAATTTGCAATGCAAACAGCTTTTCTCGCCACATAAATTCTAGCGGCGTTATACAATATTATATATGTGTTTTTTGACCGCTACCCAGGCGGTCATTTAATTGTTAGCAGGTTGAGCGCAGTCTCAATCAGCTGCACGAGGATACCTAATTCGGGAGAGGAGTACCACTGAATGTATAAAATCCTCGAAAAAACTCAGTTCTCAGAAAAGGTTTTTAAGTTCCGCATTGAGGCACCACAGATGGCTAAGCATGCTCATGCTGGTCAGTTCCTGATGGTTCGCGCAAACGAGTGTGGCGAGCGCGTCCCATTTACCTTTGCGGATTGGAATCCTGAAGAGGGTTGGGTCGAATTCATCTTTATGGTAATTGGCAAGACTACCCAGATGCTTTCCACCTATGAGGTTGGCGACTCGCTACAAGACGTCACTGGTCCTCTGGGTCAGCCTACCGAGATGGGCGAAGGCAAATGGGCAGTTATCGGTGGCGGCGTTGGCCTTGCTATCGCCTTCCCTGTTGCTCGTCAACTTGTAGCAGCTGGCCGTGAGGTCCACGCAATTATGGGTGCTCGTACCAAAGAGCTGCTGCTGCTTGAGGATCAGTTCCGTTCCATTTTGGACGACGATCATATCCACATCACCACAGACGATGGTTCTCTTGGCGAGAAGGGCGTTGTAACCGCACCTCTCGAGCGTCTTCTACAGGACAAGCAGGTTGACCGCGTATTCTGCGTTGGCCCAGTTCCTATGATGAAGTTCTCCACTCTCACTGCTGAGAAGTACAACACGCCTATCATCGCTTCTTTGAACCCAATCATGGTCGACGGCACTGGTATGTGCGGTTGCTGTCGTGTTGAAGTTGGCGGCGAGACCAAATTTGCTTGTGTTGACGGCCCTGACTTTGACGCAACCAAGGTTGACTGGAACGATCTTCGTGCGCGTCAGGCAGCCTACCTCACCGAGGAAGGTCAGTCCATTAAAGCTTACGAGGAGACGAGGTGCGCATGCCACAAGTAAACGGTCGCTACATTCCAAATGTCAAAGCACCTCGTACAGCTGACAACGAAGAGCCAGCTGCAGAGCGAGCACAAGACTTCCGCCCTGTCGACAAGGGCTTCACTAAAGAGATGGCAATTGCAGAGGCAAATCGCTGCTTGGATTGTAAGAATCCACTGTGCGTTCAGGGCTGCCCCGTAAACATCAACATTCCTCGTTTCATCGAGGCTATCCGTGCAGAGGAGTTTGGTCGCGGTCTTGACATCATCCGTGAGTCTTCTATGCTTCCTGCAGTTTGTGGTCGTGTTTGCCCACAGGAGAACCAGTGCGAGGGCGTCTGCATCATGGGTAAGCGCAGTGAACCAGTTGCTATTGGTCAGCTCGAGCGCTTCCTTGGCGATCAACCTGAGCTTGCTTCCAAGCCAGCAATCGCACCAAAGAACGGCAAGAAGGTTGCAGTTGTAGGCTCCGGCCCTTCCGGTATTGCTTGCGCTGGTGAGCTTGCTCGTAATGGCTTTGACGTTACCGTCTTTGAGGCTTTCTTCACCGGCGGTGGTGTTCTTGTCTACGGCATTCCTGAGTTCCGTCTTCCAAAGGCTGTTGTTAAGCGCGAGATTGACGGTCTCCAGGAGCTGGGCGTTAAATTTGAGTACAACTCTGTTGTTGGTCGTATCACCGATGCAGATGAGCTCTTTGAGCAGGGCTTTGACGCAATCTACATTGCAACTGGCGCTGGTCTTCCAAAGCTTCTCAACATCCCTGGCGAGAACCTACCTAACGTCTTCTTTGCAAACGAGTACCTCACCCGCGTTAACCTCATGAAGGCTAACAAGTTCCCTGAGTACGATACCCCAACCAAGCACGGCAAGAACGTTGTTGTCTTCGGTGGAGGTAACGTTGCTATGGACGCTGTCCGTACTGCTAAGCGTCTTGGCGCTGAACGTGCAATTATTGCTTACCGTCGTACTGAGGATGAGATGCCCGCTCGTCGTGCAGAGCTACACCACGCAAAGGCTGAAGGCGTTGAGGTTCTTCCTCTTGTCTCCCCTCTTGAGTTCATCGCTGGCGAAGATGGCACAGTTTGCGCGGTTCGTGTCCAGAAAATGGAGCTCGGCGAGCCTGACGCTGACGGACGTCGTCGTCCAGTACCTATCGAGGGTGCTATCGAGGATATTCCTTGTGACGTTGCAATTTCTGCAATCGGTACTAACGCAAACCCATTCGCAAAGATGATTGGCGATATCAAGCTCAATAAGTGGGGCTACATTGAAGCCGACGAAGAGGGCCGTACTTCCGATCCTCGCATCTGGGCTGGTGGCGACATCGTAACTGGTGCTGCAACCGTCATTCTGGCAATGGGCGCTGGTAAGGTAGCAGCCGCTTCCATCACCAAGCACATTGGTTAATTGACGGTTCCCACTCTAGATTCCCAGTTTTCATTGCAATAAACATAAACCCCAGCTGTTAAAGCAGCTGGGGTTTTCTCATATTCTTCACCAGTAACATCTCTAATGGAGCGCAATTGAACTCAAAGAAAGCTATCACAAACTTATTGAGCTCCTACTATTGTTTTATCTCCAAAAGCCCACTTGGAGTCATTTCAAATACAGCATCAAACTTTGATTGTTGTGCAACATTGAGATGATGAGTTACCTCAATCATGGTAACTCCGCTTAGACCAAGCAGGTTATTCTCGACCTCAGTAGCCATGCGTGTGTCCAATGCAGACGTAGCTTCATCAACAAGTAGTAACTTCTTTCCATACAGTAAGGCTCGCGCAATAGCAATCCTCTGTCTTTCACCTCCTGAGAAGCGCTTTCCGTTCTCTTCCACTGGAGTGTCGAGTCCTTTTGGAAGGGCGGCAACTACCTCTGACAGACCAGACTTTTTAATAACCTCACCGATTTGCCCATTTGTATACGAACTTCCCAGCGTAATGTTATTTTTTAGCGTATCGTCAAACAAATACACATTTTGGTGAATCATTGCCGGATCACATGAAATATCTCTTGAACCGTCAATCAGAATTTCTCCACCCTGAGGTTTTATCTGACCTGAAATCAGTTTTAAAAGCGTACTCTTTCCACTCCCGCTTTTTCCGATAATCGCATACTTCCTCCCAGCCTCAAAGCGCGCAGATATCTTAGACACTCCGGAAATTGAATCAGGATACCTATAAGTAACATTTCTTAGCTCAATTTCACGTTCTACATCATAGTGCCGTACCTCATTGTCAAACGAAGCTTCTTCATCGTCACATATAACCACCTTCAAAACCGGATAGGCCGCTTTAACTTTGCCAAGCAATGAAGCAAATGTTGAAGCGGGCGTAATTACCTGGCCGGACAGCTGAGTCACAGCTACAACGCTACCAAGAGAAACAAATCCTTGCACTGCAAAAATACCCGTTATACCCATAATGATAAATTGAGATGAAACCGAGATTGCTGTAACAAGCCCAGATATAAGAGCCGTAACCTCAGATAAATGTTCCTTCTTACCTTCCAGCTGCTGTGCAGCCATCAAGTGTCGATTTGTAAAGTTACTTTCTTTATGAAATGATCTGATGACATCATATCCAAGTGATATGTCGCGAATCTGTCCGTTATACAAAACTGTATTTTTTACGATCTCTTCTTGGCAATAGGTAAGTTGTTTTGTATATACTCCGGGAATGATTGTTGGAATTGCCATAACAAGTATCGAAATTACTGCCACTATTGGATTTATATACAAAAGTAAGAGGCTTGCAATAGTAATTTCGCAGCATGAAGCAAATGCATCAAGCAATCCGCCAAGCCAATCTTTTTCAATGGTATCCATATTCTGACTTAAAAGAGAAAGAAACTCAGCACTGTTTTCATTCATATTTACAGTATCTTTTCTCTGTAAATAAGCCTTTACGGCAGAATTTCTCATCTTAATTACGGTGTCACGAACCAAGCGGGCACGCACATATCCCTGTAGCGTAAGAAGGATGCCGGTCGCTATAGCATATATACAGCACAAGCCTATAAATTTAAGTAACCGAGCTATATCTCCTGAAATAATGACTTCAGAAACCGTATTGAGAAGTGCGCTTAGTAAAAGAGCCACACCAGCAACGACGCAAGAACTCAAAATTTGTACTAGTACAAAAATGATCACGTTTCGTTTACCGGCATTCTTTAAAAGATACTTTACGCTCATGTATCTCTCTCCTTTCTCTTTGATGAGTACATCATCTCGAAAGAAGAGGATGGTATCCATAACACCTCGTGACAATTCTTGTATTACCTCAAATGTTAAGTATCCATGCAAAGGATCAAAATAACGAGAATGCACGTAAAAATTCTGACTTTTGGTAATGAGAATGGTAGACTGCCTTGCTCGCTATCTTTAAGCACCTAAGTTTAATTTTAAGCGCTTAGATTCTCTTCAACAAAAGCGCGCACCATTTCCGCATTATCATGCTGGCCGATAAGTTCCATATACGGAATAATCGTCTGCATTATTGAGCGTGCCTTCTCAATATTTCCGCTCCGAAATTCAGATCGACCAATCAAATAAAAAATCACCGGTAAAAGTATCTGTTCATGACTTTCAATACTCAAATCTCTTGCCAGATACGCATGATGAGCAGCTTCTTCAAACCTTCCCTCAAGATCTAAGCAGGAAGATATATTAACCTCAAGATTGATACGGACAACCATAAAGTCATTGCTGCTCGATTGCTGATCAGAAAGGTTTCTTGCAAGTTCTTCTCCCACTTGAATAGCCTCAATACGGGCTTCCTTTTGTTGAAGCGCTACAACCATCAAACCGATTATTTCAGCTTCAATAGGAGATAAAAGTTCATGTCGGAAATCGGATAGGTCAATATAAGGCTTTGTAAGCTCCAAAGCCTCATGCAATTTAACATATGAATCTTCGGGATCTTTGTTCTGCTTAAGTTGAGCAGCCGCCTGTATAAGCAAAATTGACTGCTGCTCCAATGCATGAGATGCATCATTTTCACCCAAGCTCTCCAGCAAGGATAGGCCTTGTTGGATTTTACCTGCTTCTATAAGCAGACTTGCTCGTCTTGTAATCTCATTAAAGCTACGCTGGCAATCACTTTGATAAAAAACATCACAAAGCTGATAGGTACTCGCCCCAAGTCTGCTCAACAATGCGTCGAGAATTACCTTGGAAGGCATCTGGCGTCCATTTTCAATTCTTGAAAGAGAAACCGGGGAACAGATACCCTCTGCAAGCTGCTCCTGCGTCAATCCCTTACTATGACGAAGAGAATAAATGGTCTCTCCTAAAGAATTCCCTTTCAAATTTCATCCCGCCTTTAATTGTATTTGCCATCAAAATATGACAAAGACTACGAGAGTACAAACTCCCTGACGCGAGCAGCAATGCCTTCGGCATCCAAGCCAAAGTGTGAAAGTAGCACGTCACCAGGAGCGGAGGTGCCAAACGTGCGCATACCAGCAAAGCGCATAGGCGTTGGCAGCTGCTCAGCAAGAAGCTCAGCAACTGCAGCTCCAAGACCTGTTGCCACGTTATGCTCCTCAACAGTTACTACATGACGGGTCTTCTCGGCAGAAGCCAAAATAACTTCCTCGTCCAAAGGCTTAATGGAGAACACATCGATAACCTCAGCAGAAATCTTCTCCTCTGCCAGCAAGTCTGCTGCAGCAAGTGCTTGAGCAACCTCAACACCGCAGGCAGCAATTGTGACATCTGTACCCTCTCGCAAGACATTTGCAAAAGGCAGACCGCCCTTGAAGGACTCGTCGTAAATATCGGCAACTTTGTGGCGACCCATACGCACATAAAACGGGCCATCAGCCTCGGCAGCAAGCCTGAGCGCTGCCCTAGTAGCATTGTAATCTGCAGGAACAAGCACGCGCATCTGAGGCAGGGCACGCATCATGCCAATATCCTCAAGAGACTGGTGAGTAGCGCCGTCCTCTCCTACCGTAATACCTGCGTGCGTAGGGCAAATCTTCACGTTAAGGCCAGAATCACAGACGGTATTTCTAATCTGATCGTAAGCGCGACCAGTTGCAAACACAGCAAACGAACCGGTAAACACAGTACGTCCTGTGAGCGAAAGTCCTGACGCAACGCCCACCATGTTTTGCTCGGCAATGCCCACGTCAACCATACGCTGTGGAAAAGCTTTCTGGAGGTCAGCAAGTTTAGTGGAGCCAGCAAGGTCAGCATCAACGGCAATAATATCGTGACCCTCGTTAACTAGCTCAACAAGAGTCTGACCATATGCCTCACGAGTTGCTCTAGACATTGGCAACCTCCTTACCTTCACCCTGAAGATCAATCAAAAGAAGCTCTCTTGCTGCATCAAGTTCTTCTCGCGCAAGGTCAGCCTGCTCTGCTGAAGGAGCGTTTCCATGCCAGGAAGCCTTGTCCTCCATAAACGAAACACCCTTTCCTTTGACAGTCTGGCAAATAACCACGGTAGGTGCGGTATTTCCTGCTTCGCGACCATCTCGTGCGGTGAGAAGGGCCTGGCGCACCTCAGTGACCTCGTGACCGTTAACGCGCAGCACGTTCCAGCCAAAGGAACGGAACTTCTCGTCAATATCACCAAGAGAGCACACGTCGGTTACATGGCCGTCAATCTGCAAGTTGTTGAGGTCCACAATGGCAATGAGATTATCCAGCTTCTGGTGAGCAGCAAACATACATGTCTCCCAGTTAGAGCCTTCCTGCAGCTCGCCGTCACCCAGAAGGACAAAAACCTTCTTAGCACGCTCACCGCTTGCCAGAGCGTCCATAGAAAGACCTAGAGCACATCCTGCGGCTACTGAGAGTCCTTGACCAAGAGAGCCGGAGCAAACTTCAATGCCAGGACATGCATGACAATCTGGGTGACCCTGCAAGCGACTGCCAAGCTGACGAAGGGTAACCATATCCTCGTCATGAAGCCAGTCAAGCAAGTGGTATGCAGCATACAACACAGGAGCTACGTGACCCTTAGACAGGAAGAATCTGTCCTCGGTGTGATCCTCTGGGTTATTGTGGTTGTACTTCATCACTCCCGAGAAAAACAGTGTAGCCACAATATCTGCCGCACTCAGTGAGCCACCGGGATGCCCTGACTTACTCTTCTCAAGCATGTCAATAACATCACGTCTTAGCGTATTAGCCGCTAACTTGAGCTCGTCATCAGTGAGATTGCGCTCGGGTAATGCAGATGTTCCCATTCTCATCCTCTCAAACAGGTGTCTAAATGGTTCTAACACAGTAGCCAAACAGACACCCAAATCAACACTTAAAATAAGTACGCCCAACCTAGGCCGGGCGTACTTCATCACTATTATTGCTGAGCCTTAACCTTTTCCCAGTCTGCCTCAAAAGATTTAAGACCGGCATCAGTCAAAGGATGCTTCAAACACTTCTTCAGAGCGCCAAATGGAACGGTTGCAATATCAGCACCAAGCAGAGCTGCCTGAGTTACGTGGTTTGGTGTACGAACAGAAGCAGTAATAATCTCGACGGTGTGGTCGACGTTTTTATCCCATGCGTAGTTCTCAATGCATGAAACTACGGTTGCAAGCTGTTCAATGCCGTCCTCACCAATATCATCAAAACGACCAACAAATGGTGAAATATAACGAGCACCTGCATTTGCAGCAAGAAGAGCCTGAGGTGCCGAGAAGATCAACGTCATGTTGACACGGATTCCCTCAGAAGCAAGTTGATGAGTAGCAGCAAGACTCTCTGCGCAAATAGGAAGCTTAACAACAATATTTGGAGCAAGAGAAGCAAGGTGACGACCTTCTTCAATCATGCCCTCAGTTGTTGTTGCCGTAGATTCTGCAGAAACAGGAAGACCTTCGCAGAGCTGGGCAATCTTAACCATATGAGATTCAAAGTCAGCTAGCTTACCGCCAATCTTTGCATACAGTGATGGGTTAGTGGTAACGCCTGCCAAGCAGCCCCAGCTTAAAGCCTCAGAAATCTCATCGATATCTGCAGTGTCAATAAAGAACTTCATGTGTAATCCTTCCCTGTACAAACTTAAACGAGTTTGGAAACGTACGTCGTACTAAGAAAGAGCTAATTCACATTGTACAGATTCTTATGTACCGTCTGTGGTGAGAAACCCAAAACAAGTGCAAAAAGACCGTTTACCCTTCAAACGCTTTATCAATCTTGCTGCGAACGTATGTGGAAGCAAAGACAAGATCTTCTTTCCAGTTCTCGTTACCGGTGTACCACATCTCTGCAACAAAACGTCTAACACCCTGAGGAACAAGCTGTGACAGAGCGCCCTCATAGTCAGTGGTACCCGTAGAGAATGGAATCTCACGATAAGCGCCAGCAACAGTCTCTTTTAGGTGAGCTGCAAAAATGTGACCTGCACCAAGTGCGATGTCATCAGCGACGGTGTTGCCGTAAATAAAAGATGCATTAGTAAGATTGCCAGCATCTGGATAGACACCAAGGTAAGGGCTCTTGATAAGGTTTACGTAGTACATGGCCTTCTCGACCGTATCCATAAAAGGAGTCTCCATGGTCTCAAAACCCATGACAATACCCGCCTTAGCAGCCATTTCTACAGCCTTAGCCAGGTTCTCCTCAAAATACTTGCGCGTATCCTCTGCGCCGTCTTCGTAGTACACGTCATAGCCAGCAAGCTGAATGGTGTGAAGCCCCAGGTCACCCGCAAGGTCCAGTGCCTTCTGCATAATCTCAAGGCTACGCTCACGAGTTGCCTGATCACGAGAACCAAAAGGATACTTACGATGACCAGAAAGGCACATAGAGCCCAATCGAACACCAGAGTTTACCATTGCCTGACAAACTGCTGCACGCTCCTCACCAGTCCATTCAAGGCGAGAAAGACGGGCGCCAGACTCATCAACGGAGATCTCAACATAATCAAAGCCCGACTCCCCTGCTACGCTGAGACGCTCTTCCCAAGAAAGATCAGTTGGAGTGGCCTTCTCGTATAGTCCTAGCTGATACTTGGACATATCTTCTCCTTTTAAAACAGGCGGCCTTATAAAAGACCGCCTGACTGAAACAGATTCTACTCACTGAACAGGCTTTAGTGATTACCCTGTCCATAGTAGGCATTTGGACCATGCTTGCGCATGTAATGCTTGTCCTGAAGGTACTGTGGTGCCTCCTGAACTTTAGGATTGTTGAGCTCAGTGAGTGTTGCCATCTTAGCAACCTCCTCAATGACTACAGCGTGATACACAGCAGCCATTGCGTCTTTACCCCAAGAGAAAGGACCGTGGTTGTGAAGGAGTGTTCCAGGAACCGCAATTGGATCCAAGTTAGCAAAACCCTCAACAATAACGTTTCCAGTCTCAAGCTCATATGCGCTTTCTACCTCGTCCTTGGTAAGGCTGCGCACACAAGGAATGTCTCCGTAGAAATAATCTGCGTGTGTGGTGCCATAGCAAGGAATAGAGCGCCCTGCCTGTGCCCAAGAAACAGCGTGGGTTGAGTGAGTGTGAACAATTCCACCGATCTTATCGCCCCATGCACGATACAAGCATGCATGAGTTGGAGTATCGGAAGATGGGTTCAACTCGCCCTCGACAACGTTGCCATCAAGATCACAGACAACCAAGTTCTCCGGGCTGAGCTCCTCATAAGAGACGCCCGATGGCTTAATAACAAACAGACCACGCTCACGGTCAAGTCCAGAAGCATTACCCCAGGTAAAAACTACCAGGCCATGCTTTGGCAGGTCCATGTTTGCTTCATACACTTCATCACGAAGCTCTTTAAGCATCATAAAGACTGCTCCTTAAAGAACGCTACGGAATGGAACGTTTGGCTCGTGATCGAAGCAATCATGGAAGCCACGGTCGTGATGGTAAGCAAAGCGGTCCTTATCCTGTGGATAGGTGTAGTGGCCGCCAACCTCCCAGAAGAATGGGTGGAATTTGTAGTCAAGGCGATCCTTACGCATGTCCCAAAGAACCTTGATCTCCTGAACGTCTGCCTGGAAGTTTGTCCAAACATCGTGGTGAATTGGGATAACAACCTTGGACTGGAGAGCCTCAGCCATGCGGAGCATATCGGTTGCTTCCATCTTGTCCTGGATACCAATTGGGTTGCAGCCATAAGCGCCAAAGCAAACGTCTACGCCGCCAAACTCCTTAGCGATGTCTTTGCCGTGCTTAGCAAAGTAAATGGAGTAGTGAGAGTCGCCAGAGTGATAGATGTTTCCACCAGGGGTGACAAAGAGGTAGTTAACAGCCTTCTCGTCCATGTCCATTGGGCACTTACCCCAGAGGTCAGGACGGTTCTTAGAAGTATCCGTGGTGGTAACAATGATGGTGCGGTCAAAGGAATCGTATGCAACGATCTCCATATCCTTAACCTTGACACGATCGCCAGGCTTAACAACAATGCACTGCTCGCGTGGAACGCCCCAGCCAACCCAAATGTCAACTGCATCCTTAGGACCAATAAATGGAACAGGAATCTCTTTGCCATTCTCGTCAGTGGTAGTCATGTTGTTATTAACAACGTGAGCTGCAAGCTCCTTGGACATATGGTCCTGGTGAATATGAGTTACCACAACAGCGTCAAGGTTCTTGATAGCAAATGGATCAATAACAAATGGAACGTTACGCAGGTTTGGCTGCATCTTACGAACGCCCGCCATGTTTGCCATCTGGTGACCAGGCTTCATAAGACCGTCACCGTGAGTACGCTTGCCGTTACCTGCCCAGAAGTCAACAGCAACGTTTGCTCCACCAGGAGTTTTAAACCAAATACCAACGCAGCCGAGCCACCACATTTCAACCTGGCCTGGCTCTACTACGGCATTATCAATCTCTTCGTTGAGCCACGTTCCCCACTCAGGGAAGGTACTCATAATCCAACTGTCGCGTGTGACGTCTTTCAAATCTGCCATTACGCGCTCCTTTCTAAAAACATAGACTAGTACTTGGTGTATGTGCAGATAGTTTGAGAGGTGCTCAGGACTTCGCCTGCATGCTCAGAAGCTCATCCTGAGCACTCTCTACAAAACGCAGCTTTACTCCACTACTTTGTAGAGAGCTAGCTGGTCTGTCTCACGATATGCTGCAACAATGTAATTGCTGCCGTCGTGCTTATACACCATGCAGTTTGCTGGCCCAAGATCGTGGTCAATAACGTCTACGGTGTACTGACCGTCAACGTATCTAACAAGCAACAAATCGCGACCATCTTTGCGGTTACCAATAACCGCGCACTTCTCGCCGTTAAGATCTGCTGCCCAAAGCGCATGAAGGAAGCTGCGTTTCTGTGGGTCACACCAAACCTGCTCGTAGCGATCGCGAGTCTGTCCCTCGTGCCAAATTGCCAGCGTATCACCATGGAACTTGGAGAAAGTAAGAATCTCCAGCTTGCCGTCGCCGTCAAAGTCCGTAGCAACAATGTCGCTTGTTGGCTGGACCAGAAGGCAGGTGACATCCCAAGAACCCTCGGGGGTTGTTGGTGGCACATATCTAAACACACCTGCGGCGGTTGAGATCAAAGCATACGATTTATCAGGTGCAGTCCAGAAACCATGGTTCTGAACCTGATAGTTAGCAACACAAGTCAGCTTAAGCTGGTTGTCTGCCGTGTACTGCTCAAGGTTATCGCTCAAAGGAGCAGCCCAAACAGCACCTGGAGTGCGCCAATCATCCTTGACGCCCGTCTCAGCTCCACCCTTGATAGAGCAAGCAAGAACCCAAAGCTGACCGTCAGCAGACTTTAGGATGCCAAAACGGTGAACATATGGAAGGTCGCAGAGAATCTGCTCAGACCACGAACCATCCAACTGCTTGGTATAGGATGCAATTGCCGCGTCATCTCCACCAAAGTTTGGCGAGAAGAACTTGCGGGTTGCAAGGAACTGATCTTTCCTGCCAGGGACCTGTGTAATGGTCATGACACCACCAGGGCCTGGAGCAACAGTCTCCAGCGGCTCACCGTCAAGCGTAAAACGACGGATTGGACCGTCCTTCTCGACAGCAGCTAAAAAGCTTGGTGTATCTTCTCCCTCAAACATGCCAAGCGCATAGCACTTAGGCATCTCAGCAAGAATTTTCTTTTCAAAAGTCATTAAAGTGCTCGATTCCTGAGAAACATAAACTATGCGGAAAATTTCTCTGCAGCACCGGTTTCCTTAAGCTTCTCCTCCATTTCTGCGTCAGAAAGAACATTGCGCAGACCAATGACGGTGACGCCAGCCTTAGCAGCATCGTCGTACATGTTCAGGAAGTTAAGAGGTGCAAAAACGATGTCATACTGACGAGCAGAGCTTACGCCCTCAGAAAGTGCACAGTGGTGAATCTTCTCAACGCCCATGTTGAGCTTCTGAGTGACACGCTCAGCGGTCATTTTCATCATCAGAGAAGTGCCTGCGCCGTTTGCACATGCGACCAAAATCTTTGCGTTCATATTGACTCCTTTGATCAAACAAACTGATTACGGACACATTTTGTATGTACCCATTTGAGCGCCACGCGGATTGCTTTTAGGGCAAATACTGCATCAAAAACAATGTGTCGAGCATTACTAATAACCCTGAGCAGATGGGGGTCTGCTCAGGGTGGGAAGAAAGAGGGCTACTTACTTTCCGCACTAGCTGCGGCGGCCTTCTGTGCACGAATTTCTTTGCACTTCTGGTAATCCTCAACCTCCATGAAGTACGTGTCTTTATTTGCACGATACTGGAGCTGTGGAATTGCGATAAGAGCAATAACAACAATTGCAAGACCTGCGTAGGACAGGAACTTCATAACACCGGTCATGATTGGCCAGACAACTGCCCAGTCCCACATGCCAAGATATCCACCGTATGCAGCCATGCCAACCCAGCCAGCAATAAGAGCTGAACCAAAGACCTGGAGAAGACCAGAGATAAAAGGCATGATAAGAACGGCGCGGAGACCGCCCTTGTTGTTTGCATAAACGCCGATAGTAGCGTTATCGAAGAACAATGGAACAAAGCCTGCAATAACAACAACTGGGGACTTGAGAAGCAGCAAAGCCGCAATTGCCAGGAACTGGCCAGCTGCACCCATAAGGAAGCCAAGGGTAACTGCGTTTGGAGAACCAAAGCCGTAAGTAACTGCGCAGTCGACACCTGGGACGGAACCCTTGAGAAGCTTGTTAGAAATACCCTGGAAAGAGTTGGTGAGCTCGGTAACAAAGGTGCGAACACCAAGCTGCAGGATAGAAAGGTAAACAGCAAACTGGAAGGAAGTGGTCATAATGTAGAAGAAGAAATCCTGACCTGGCTTCATGAACTTGTTCTCAAGCAAGAAATCCTGACCAAGAACAGCAAGAATAACGCCAAAGAATGCTGTCATAAGAATTGCAGTTGCAACAAGGTTCTCATTGAAGATCTTCAGGAAACCTGGAAGCTCAATGTCCTCAATGCGCTTGGACTCCTTCTTAGAGTGTTTGGCAAGCCACTCAGAAGCCTTAGATGCACAATAAACACCAAACATCTGCTGATGAGCAATGGTAAGACCAGCACCATCAGTAAGATCCTGAGTAGGTCCAATACAAAGGTTAGAGCCAACTGCCCAGTAAAGACCAAGAAGAACAGTCATAACTGCAAGGATAGCAACGTCGTTAAGCTGTGGGAAGCAAAAGAGGATAAGCCAAAATGCAGTTGCTGCCTGCTGAACCTGGACATGACCAGTAGTAAAGATTGCACGAAGCTTAGTCTGCTTCTTAAAAGCAACCAGAACAATGTTCAGAATAAAAGCGAAGAGCAGAAGAAGCATAACTGAGGAGAAGGAACGACCTGCAATAAATGCAGGTGCATCAGCTGCCTCCATGCCTGTCTGTACGGCATTTTGGCCAAAGTATGGGTCAATGACCATTGCAGAAAGGTTAAAGCGAGCCTCAAGTCCAACGAGGACTGGACGGAATGCAGTTACCAGACCACCAGAACCAACCAAGAGAATCTGATAACCAATGACTGCCTTAAGGAAACCAGCGAGTACGTCGTACCACTTCTTCTTAAGAAGAATGTAGCCAATAGCAACAATCAAACCGATGAAATAGGCTGGCTGAGTTAAGAAGTTACTCGCAAACCATTTCCAAATACCAAGAACGATATCCATTGATACCCCTTTCAAAGGGTCCTACATACTTACCTTCTGCAGCCCATACTACAAAAGGAAATCCTCAATAACCTGCCCAGATGGGCACAAAAGCGCGCACAGGCGCGAATGGGCGCCGCAAACGACGCGCAAGAAAGCGGGCTTACTCGGAGATAAGCTTGTCAATCTCCAAGAGCTCTTCTGGAGATTGAATATTCTTTAAACGCTCGAGAACTTCTCCATTCATAAGTACCTGAACGAGCATCTGCATATTCTTAAGGTGTGCTTCTTGATCGGTTGCGCTCAGAGTAAAGAAGGTCTTAACCTGCTTCTCTTCATCGCCATCCTCAAAATTAACGGGAACATTGGAGTGCATAAAACCAATAGCAGTCTTACCATTAGAGCCAATGCGAGCAGTAGAGTGTGGCATTGCAACATTTGGAACAATAACAATGTAAGGACCATACTTTTTTACACACTCGATAATATCGTCTGCATACTCTGGATTAACTGTTCCATCAGCCTCCAGTGGTTTACAGCACTCTCTAATTGACTCTTCCCAGGTCATAGGGGTTTTTACGAATGCATAATGATTCTGCTCATAAATATCGCGAAGTAACATGCGATTCACTCCTCTCCAGTAGACTACTGTGAATCTTCTTCTTATGTTGGACTATAGCAAGACCACACAAGAACACGTTGCTTAATAAGAAAAACTTGAATGTTCTGAACACTTCAACAATTAGATAAATAATTTATATGACATTTGACTTGCTATATTACAAATTTGCCTATTTGTTGAACGTTTAGAACGTTTTACCAATCGAATCGATAATGTTAGTATAGCTAAAGTCAAAAGTTTAGCAATACTTATTTATGCTCACTTTAAAGATTTACGTCATAAAAACCGTTGACCGTTAAAAAATATCCGTTTAAGTATTCAAAACGTTCATCATGTAGGGTAAGATACACTAAGGTTTGCTGAAAAGCTTCTGTGCAATTGTTCATGAACCATTCAAAAGATACTAACAATTTGTACGATGTTTTTCGCGAAACTGAATTAGTTAAAAGTCTTATATAATATATTATTATATAAGACTCCTAGCTGTAGAAATGGTGGCGTCAAATCACAGTAAACTGTTCCTTTTCACGAACTTCTTATGAGTTTCACACGAGTTTCTCACGAGCAGTCGAGTTTCTCGCTAACGTGTACTTGGAAAGTTTGCAACTATTTCTATAGGTTTACCAGCAGTTTGAGTTCTATTGGGGGATTCATGGCCACAAGTCGTTCATTTGTAACATCACGCAGAAGTTCTATCATGAGTCTTCTTGAACAATACCGCCAAGTTTCCGTAAGCGATCTTGCGGATAGGTTTGAAGTTTCTTCACTTACTATCCGTCGCGATCTTGATGAACTTGAAGCTCAAGGCCTCATTTCTCGAAGCTATGGCATGGCTACATTGCTTGACCCACTCTCTACGGGCCTCAGCTCTAACCAGGTAACCGCGAAGTTCAAGCTTGCCCAAGCTGCGGCAAAACTAATTAAAGATGGCGATACGATCTTCATTAATACCAGTTCAACTGCCATTAAAGTTCTGGAATTCATTACTGCCGAGAACATCACAATTGTTACCAATAACGGGAGCGTCCTAGCAGCTGACTATCCCCCATCGATGACTGTTTTAGTTACAGGAGGAGAAGTTCGACCAGCTAAGAAGTCTATGACTGGCGATTTTGCGCTTGCTTCAATCAACCAGATTCGCGCCGCAAAGTGTATTTTAGGTTGCTCAGGAATTTCTGCTGAGCGCGGTCTTACCACACTGGTTTCAAACGAGATGCGCGTAAACTCGCTCATGCTTAAGCACTCTGAGCAGCACATTGTTTTAGCCGATTCCAGTAAGCTGGGTGTTAACTCCAGCTTCCAATATGGATCTCCTTCCGATATCGACATGCTTATGACAGACGATTCTGCGTCAATCTCGCAGGTAACAGCTCTTGAGGCTGCCGGTGTTCGCAAGGTTGTCCGCGTGAGCCTGTAGAATTTTCGCATCTAAAAGTAAAAAATGGCGAGTTACGGGCGACAAGTGGCGGCAAGCAGCGGAATTTGGCTTCAAAAGTTGGCTCTAGTTGATGCTGACTGTCATTTCTCTTGTTCGAAAGATGAAACATCAAAACTTTAACTATCATGATATGAAAATACCCATCTATATGAATATTCATATAAGTTAATTCATTTTCATGCATAAATTTTTTAGAGGCCTATTTTTGCGTTTTAAAAAACACAGCAAAGTCACTTATTCTGCAAAATTTCCCCTCAAAAGCCTTATTTTAGGCAGAATATCGTCATTTGCTGTGTTTTTTAGGCCTGTAAGTTATGTTTTCTGCCCTGTATATACAGATTATCCGACTTTGCTGTGGTCGGGTTTCTCAGATTCACACAATTCAGCCGTTTTACTGTGAAACAGTATGATCCAGTGCAGCTCAACATATCTTACGCCGTCTTTTACCCTAGACTAATTAAACGCTATCCAATACAAAAAGCCCCGCTAACTGGCGGGGCTTTAAATCATGCGCAAAAGTAGACTCCAGATGAGAAAAGCTATCCTTACTCTTCCTCAAGAGCTGCAGCAATCTCGTCAGTAATGTTCATGGTGCTATAGACGTTCTGGACATCATCGAGCTCGTCAAGCTTATCGATAAGGCGCTGAACCTTCTTTGCGTCAGAAACGGAGACATCAGTTGGGGTAGTTGGAACCATGGTAAGCTCGGAACCCTTAACCTCAATGCCCTGAGCCTCAAGACCCTTCTGGACGTCCTGCATCTTGTCATATGCAGTCCAAACAATCCACTGATCGCCAGCATCCTCGTAATCGTTTCCGCCAGCCTCAGCAACTGCCATCATGAACTCGTCCTCATCGACAGCGTTCTCGCGGTCAGCAACCTTCTTCTCCTCGGAAACAATGACCTTGTCAACTGCAATGGAACCCTTGCGTTCAAACTGGAACGCAACGGAACCAGCAGTACCAAGGTTGCCGCCAGAGTGGGTAAATGCGGAACGAACATCTGCTGCGGTACGATTCTTGTTATCGGTCAGGCAATCAACGTAAACTGCGACGCCTGCGGGACCGTATCCCTCGTAAACAATCTCCTCGTAAACAGCAGCATCAGCACCAGCACCAAATGCCTTGTCAATAGCGGCCTGAATCTTTGCGTTAGGCATGGAAACCATGCGAGCACGGGCAACAGCGGCAGACAAGCTAGCGTTGTTGTCCGGATTTGGGTCGCCACCCATTTTTGCAGCAACAGTAATGTTGCGGGAAAGCTTAGAGAACAGCGAGGAGCGCTTAGCGTCAATAGCTGCCTTCTTGTGCTTAGTTGTGGCCCACTTAGAGTGTCCGGACATTGCACTCTCCTTCTTTAGAGGTTCGAAAACCTAATTATCACATTAGCCCCTATACGTTACACGAAATCAAGGAGCGAGAAAAGACTTATTTTGCAGATATGAAGACTTATACAAGCCATACATCGAGAAACCCGGTCTTCGCGTAAGACGCATGTAAAGACACTTGGAGTAGCCACGCATCCCATATGTAAACGCTGCAGCCCGACCTCTAGACAGCAGACACATCCTACTCCACCAACTCAACGTGTATGGACTCTGCGATCTTCTCGACCAGCGCAAAATCCCCCAGACCAGCACTCATAGCAACATTTCCGCCGGTAGCCATTGCGCGCGTCAAAGCCTTCTCGACATCCGAAGGGTCATCGAGCCAAATCGACATGAAACTAGCCAGCGTCGAATCGCCTGCACATGCCGTCGAAAGTATCTCTACCTGCACGGCATTTGCGCGCCAAACGTGTTCGCCGTTAAAGAAGTACGCACCTTCGCCGCCCAACGTAAGCAAGATGTTCTTTGCTCCACGCTCGTGAATCTTGTGAAGGGCGAGAAGAACGTCGGCCTCGTTATGGACGTTGACACCAAAAATCTCTGCCACTTCTTCGTCGTTTGGCTTAATGAGCAGTGGGTTTTTCTCGACAAGTTCTGCAAGGTGTTTATGAGAGATATCCAGAACCAGCTCAGCACCACGCTCATGACAAAGATCAAAGAGTTCGTCGTAGAAGGTTGGATCCATCTCAGGGGAAAGCGAACCAGAGACCACCAGCACGTCCAGATTGGGAGCGTTGCGCAGAAGTTCAAGCATCTCTTCTTGCTTGGAACGAACAACAGGAGCACCTGCATTAGGAAACTTGAGCTCGCCCTCTGGCGTGGTAACAAAGATGTTTACACGAGTAATACCATCAATCCACACAGGCTTAACCGGGCACATCTTAGATGCTTCTTCAACAATATAGTTGCCAGAGAAGCCACCAAAAAAGCCCAGGATGGTGGATTCAACGCCGTAGTGGGCAAGCGTAAACGAAACGTTCAGACCCTTGCCGTTTGGCGTATAAACAGCATCAGTTGTGCGGTTGACGTGCGCATAAGAAGGAACTCCCGAGTTGACATTCATGTCAATAGCGGGGTTAGTGGTAAGTGTGTAAATCATCAAAGCTCCCTCTAAAAACAAATATGGACCCGACAAAATCGCCGAGTCCATATTTTACTTCGATTATCTGAGTCTACGCCTGATCTGTACGTAAAATCTGAGCGAAACTCAAATGGTACTAAGCAAGCGTTTAGTCCTCGACAATCTTGTCGCCGTTCTTGCGATACTCGTATGCCTTAAAAGCAACAAAGAGAATACCACCAACAACAGCACCAATAAGAATAGCGAGAACCCACTTAAGGCCACCATCAACAACTGGAAGAACCAAGAAACCACCGTGAGGTGCTGGATCGTGAACACCAAAGAGCAAGGTCAAAATGGAGCCGATGGAAGAACCAATCATCATGATAGGCATAACAGGCCAAATGTTCTTGGTCATGAATGGAATTGCGCCCTCGGTAATGTGGGTGCAGCCAAGAATGAAGTTGACCAGACCAGCGTTGAAATCGGACTTAGTAAAGTACTTCTTACCAACGACAACAGCAAAGGTTGTAATCAGTGGAGGAACAATACACGCAGCGGAAACTGCAGCCATAAAGTTGGTACCAAACTCATAGGTTGGGGTACCAATGCCAGCATTGAGAGCCTCAGTCAGAAGTGCTGTACCAGTAACGTAGGCTGCCTTGTTAACTGGGCCGCCCATGTCAAATGCGCACATGCAACCAATTGCAAGACCAAGGACAATTGGACCAGAAGCAGACAGACCGCGCAGGAAGTTCATCATGCCAGTGTTGATTGCTGCCATAGGACCAGAAATACCCAGCATAACCAGGCCAACAATGGTGGTGGAAAGCAGAGGATACAGGAAGATTGCCTTCAGACCATCAAGGTTCTTTGGAAGACCAGAAAGGAGCTTCTCAAGACCAACAATGACATAACCAGCAAGGAAACCACCAACAATGCCGCCTAGGAAACCAAAACCAACACCAGCGCCACCAGCATCAATCATGCCAGTGTTAGGGTTGATTGGAAGACCCTGGATAGCAATCATACCTGCAACAAAACCAGGAACCAGAGCAGGGCGCTTGCCAATAGACTCAGCAATGTAAGCAGAAAGAACTGGAACCATAAGGCCCATTGCAATGCCGCCGATAATCTTGAGCATGGCAGCAAAGCTGTTGTAGTCAGCTTTAGTGGAGTCGAAGGAAGTAATACCCCACAAGAAAGAAACTGCAGTCAGAACACCGCCAGCAACAACAAAGACCAGCATATGGCTGACACCATTCATAAGGTGCTTGTAGATAATGTGGCCTACGGACTCTTTCTCAATGGTGCTTGAGACTGGAGCTTCATCTGCTTCTGCAAGCTCACCCTCAGGCTGAGCAACAAGAGCACGGTCAATGAGACCTTCCGCATCCTTAATAGCTGCTGTAACGCCAACATTTACCATTGGTTTTCCGGCAAAACGCTCAGCCTGAACGTCCTTATCAGCAGCAACAACTACTGCCTTGGCGTTCCTAATCTCAGCTGCGGTAAGCTCGTTCTCTACACCGACCTGACCGTGCGTCTCAACTTTAATGGTAAGACCTTTAGCTGCGGCGGCCTTCTCAAGGGCCTCCTTAGCCATAAAGGTGTGCGCAATACCGGTTGGGCAACCAGTAGCAGCAACGATGTCATACTTTGACTCGTCAGCCACAGCACTCCCCTTTCATCCTAGCGTTCAGAATTGTTCTAAACACAACCAAAAAGCTGCTCAATATTAGCACTGAGCAGCTAAAATAACCATACTTTTACGTAAAATTCAGCCCACGAGTTATGTCTTATCCAAAAACATAAAGAGCACAGGAACCTTCAATCGTAGGTCGCGCTCATTAATCGTAGAACACGCGCTCCTACTCCGCTTCCTCCTGGCCAAAGCGTTCTTTTCTAAGACGCAGTGCTTCGTATGCGCAACCATACATTGCAGCCTGATTGCCCAAGCTAGCAGCCTCAATTCGGGCGCCCTTGCTAACCGGCAGAGCGTACTGCTCAAAGGTCTCACGAAGCTCCAGCGCAAATGTTGCAAACGAGCCTGCTACGCCACCGCCAATCAAAAACATAGCAGGATCAACCACACACGAAACCTGCGCCATAGCAAGGCCAAGGTAGTGACACATCTTGTGGATAGCAAGGGTTGCGCACTCATCTCCTTGAGCATGGGCTCTAAACACGGACACGGTATCGGTCTCGTGCTCAATGTTCACAGGAACAACACCACGAGCGGCGCATTCCTCCAGGTACAAGCGAACAACTCCCTTAGCGGAAGCGTACTGCTCCAGGCAGCCATGACGACCACAACCACAAGTCAAAGTTTCTTCTGGCTCAACAATAATGTGGCCAATCTCGCCACCAGCGCCAAAAGCACCTGCAGCAAGCTTGCCATCTACTACAACGCCTGCGCCAACACCTGTTCCCAACGCAATCAGTACAAACGACGGCACGCCCACAGCAACACCAGCCCACGCTTCACCCAAGGCTGCGGCGTTTGCATCATTAACAAACGCGATGGTTGCGTTTGGCAGACACATATTAATTGCCTGTACCAATCCCTCAGGGTCAATGTCTACATTAGCGAGAAAACCGACGGTTCCATCATCTGCAACAGGACCTGGAATATCCAAACCACACGCAATAACATCATTGCGGCTTGCTTTTTGACCATGAACAATAAGCCTAATTGCATCGGTTACCGTCTGATAACCGTCCTCGTTATCAAGTGCAGGCGTCTTGACCTTCTGCTCAGAAAGCAGCTCTCCTTCTGTGGAGAAAAGTCCCAGTTTAATGGTGGTACCACCAACATCAATGCCCAATACGTATTCCATGAAACCCCCTAGTTACCGCGCTTAAGCGCACCCTCAACAAGCTGTGCAAGAACGTCTTCAACAGCATATCCTGCAGCCTCAATTGCCATTGGAACAAGGGAGGTCTCAGTAAGTCCTGGGAATGTCTTCAAACCCATGACCATAACGTGATGTCCATCCCAAATAAAGTCAATACGAGCAAGATCTCTGCAGCCGTACGCGGTAAATACCTCAAGAGCTGCACGCTCAAGAGCCTCACGAGCAGCAACTGGATCTGCACCAAGAGCCGCCAGAGACTCAGAACGAACTGGGCAGAAGTGCTGAATGCGCTCTGGATCAAGACGAGCGTCCGTGTCGTAAATGCCCTTAATCACCGAAATCTCTACAGGTGGCAGGGTTTTCTCGCCATCTGTATCAGAGAGCACGGTAACGCTTACTTCAACGCCATCAACCCACTGCTGAATAATGACGGAATCATCAAAGCCAAGTGCGCCGAGAAGCGCCTGACCAAGCTGGTCGGCGCTATCAACCTTAGAAAGACCCATAGCAGAACCACCATGAACTGGCTTGACCGCTAAGGGGAAACCAACTCCACCACCAAGACGCTCGGGGACCATGTCCAGAGCAGCTGCTGCCCCAAGGTCTTTGAATGCACTGGCGGTCAACACAATCTGAGGGGGCCAAATGACCTCGGATTCCTCCTTTGACCAGGCTTGACGCACAATAAATGGCATGTCTGCTTTATTCCACGCAGCCCTACACGACGCTGGCCTCGAGCCCACATACGGAATCTTGAGAAACTCCAAAAGTGCAGGCACCGCACCATCTTCTCCACCTGCACCATGAAGGCACACAAAGGCAACATCGGGCTTCTCGGCACGAAGGGTATCTACCAGATGAGCATCAGCATCAAGTGGCAAAACCTCATAACCGCACTTCTCTAAAGCCTCGGAGACAAGAGCTCCACTTTTTAGCGAGAAGTTCCTCTCAAATGAGGCTCCACCCATAATGACAGCAACTTTTGTAGCCATAGTTAACACTCCCTTGCAGAAGAATTAGATTCAGAATGAGAAGACTCGGGCAGAGCACCTGCCTCCAAGAATGCACGATACAACGCCATGCAATCTTGGACACACAAAGACAACCTGCGGATTGCCTCTCGGATGCGTTCCGGAGTTTCAAATGAGTAGCATAGACGCATACTTGAGCTAATACGCTGATCAGGATAGCAATAAACGCCTGGTACAAAGGCAACTCCTTCCTCAATGGCACGAGGAAGCAGCTGCTCAGTGTTAAGGTATGGCGGGAAGGTTACCCACAGGAACAGACCGCCCTCAGGCTTAGTCCAGGTAACATCTTGGGGAAAGAACTCCTCAAGAGCTGCCAGCATGGCATTTTTTCTCTCTTTATAGCGAGACTTGGAGACCTCAAGTGCTGCTTGCCAATCAACCTCATTAAAGTAGTGCTCGGCAAGGATCATATTAAAGGGGCTAGTACACAGGTCAGAACCAGACTTAGCAAGGTTAATGCGCTCGAGGAAGTGACGAGGTGCAACCATCCATGCTAGACGCAGACCAGGGGCAAAAATCTTTGAAGTAGTTCCTAGGTAAATGACATTTGAATCAAGCGACTTCAAACGTGTCAGATCTTCTCCCTCAAAACGAATAAGACCATACGGATCATCTTCAACAACAGGAATATTGTACTGGTGAGCCAGCTCAAGAAGGCGCAAGCGCCTTGGCATAGACATGGTGATACCAGCAGGATTATTAAAGTTAGGAATAACGTAGATAAACTTAGGTTTTTTACCTTGACTTGCAAGCTCTTTAAGCTTTGCCTCAAGCAGATCGGTTCTGATACCCTCTTCGTCCATATCAATAGTGTGAACGGAGGGCTCATACGCAGAAAATGCCTGGAACGCACCAAGATAGCTTGGGCCCTCACAGATAATATCGTCACCAGGATTAAGAAAAACACGACCCAAGAAATCAAGTGCTTGCTGAGAACCAGAAGTCAAAATCATCTCATCAGGGTCAGCCTCAATACCCTGAACAGCCAAAATCTTGCAGATAGTCTTTCTGCACTCAATACGGCCATCAGAGTTGCCGTATTGAAGAGATCTGAGTCCCTCAACAGCAACGCAGCGTCGAGCGCACTCTGCAACCTGATCAAGCGGCAGCGAAGAAATGTCCGGTAGGCCACCAGACAGCGCAATAACACCTGGACGAGACAGAGCCGCAAACAAATCTCGCACCTCGCTCTTTCGCATGGTTTGAACGCGATCTGCATACAGATCACCCCATTGATCAAACGAGATTCTACTGTCATCCATAGAACTCATACTCCTTACAAGCCATCTTTAGACAAAAATTGTGCCGAAAAGATGTACTTATTGTTTTAGGACGTAGTCTTTTTAGTATCGCTCAAATATCAATAAATTACAGGGTAAAATATGGCGCATATGCTAAACGGTTTCTGTGGACCGGTAAAATAACTGGTCACACCTATTTTTGTAGAGAGGATTTTTATGGACAGCGCAAATAACACTGTTGAATTAAACGCAGCGCTTTCAAATCCCCGCGATGATATCGCTAAACTTGATGAGCTTGAGAAAAAGCTCTTTGCTCTCAACTATGCAGCTAATGAGATTGGCTCTTTTGGACCATGCATTGACCCAAAAAAAGCTGCTGAAGAGCGTGGAGAAGCTCTGGCAATCTTAGGCGAACAGATTCAGGAGACCCTCTGTGATCCTGCTGTTGGTGCACTTCTTGATAGACTTCACGAGAACCGCGCTCTGCTTGATGAGACTCATCGCGCACAAGTAAAAATTCTACGTCGTGACAGAAGCCAACTGGTAGATGTACCTGTTGAGCTTCAAAGTAACTTTGTTCGTCTAACTACAGAAGCTAACGAAGTCTGGGAGCAAGCAAAGAACAATGATGACTGGTCACTCTTTGCGCCAAAACTGGATAGCTTGATTGAACTCCGCAAAGAAATGTGCCAGGCACGCGATACTTCAAAAGATCCATACGATCTCTTACTCAGCGATTTTGAGCACGATACCAACAGAGAGTTTTACAACACCTTCTTCAATAATGTTAAAGAAGTAGTGGTACCACTTGTTGCCGATTGTATGGCTTCTAAGCGTCAGCCAAGCACCAAACCTCTTGAGGGCAAGTTTGACGTCAATCGTCAGTGGGATCTTGCAAAAGACCTAGTAAAACTCCAGGGTCTTGACGAGGATGCCTACTGGCTTGGCAAAACCGAGCATCCTTACACAGGAGGTCCTGGCATTGGCTTTGTTATGGTTGCAAGTCATGCTTACGAGAATAACGTTCTCTCCAATGTCTATTCCATGCTGCATGAGAATGGTCACGCTCTTTACGAGCAAGGTATTAACTGGGAGTACCGTTTTACCTCTCTGAGCACCGGAACTTCCATGGGCATGCACGAGTCTCAATCTAGATTCTTTGAGAACTACGTTGGCCTTTCTGAGGCATTTGCCGAACCATTGATTCAGCTTATGCGTAAGCACTTCCCTGGTCAACTTAATCGCGTCACTGCCTTCCAGCTTTTCTCAGCAGCTAACAAGGTGCAACCAAGTCTCATTCGTACTGAAGCAGACGAACTCACCTATCCTCTGCACATCCTTATCCGTTATGAGATGGAGCAAGCACTCCTGTCTGGCGAAATTACCGCAAAAGATGTCCCAACTCTTTGGGCCGAGAAGTACAAGCAGTACCTAGGCGTTACGGTTCCAAACAACACCGAAGGTGCTCTTCAGGATGTTCACTGGTCGTGGGGTGAGTTTGGATACTTCCCAACCTATGCACTTGGCAGTGCTTATGGTGCACAATACAAACACGCTATGATTGCCGAGGGCATGGATTTTGATGCCGTCTGCGCATCTGGAGACCTTACTCCTATCAGAGAGTGGTTAGGTAGTCGTATTTGGACCTGGGGTCGCGCAAAAGACTCCAAGGAACTCATCTTGGATGCATGTGGTGAACCTTTTGATGTCCACTACTACACAGAGTATCTGACTGACAAATACTCTCGCATTTATGGTCTAACCAGCGCATAAGCGCTAGTTTAAAATACAAGTGGAAATATCTATCCTCTGCTAATTAAACGAAAGGGATAACATGAAAAAGTTTTTAGAGGAGTTTAAAGAATTTATCCAGCAGGGCAATGTCATGGATATGGCTATTGGTATCATCATTGGTGGAGCATTTACCGCTATTGTTACCTCCCTTGTTAATGACATCATCAACCCATTCATTAAGTTAATCTCTGGTGGCGGCACCGAGGTTTCTGGTCTTTCTATTCCAGTTCCTGGCACCCAGAACGGAATTGACTTTGGTGCATTCATCAGCGCAATCATCAACTTTCTGATTATTGCACTCATTGTCTTCTGCATGGTTAAAGCTCTCAACAAGTTCATGAAAACTTCCAAGCTTAAAAAGGACAAAGAAGAGGCTATTGAAGAAGTTGCAGCTCCACACTGCCCACATTGCCTTGAAGAGGTTAAGGAGGGCGCAACTCGCTGTCCACACTGCACTGGTGAGATTGAGGGCGGCGCACACGCTGCATAAGTTTTAACACTAAGCTTTACATCACTCGTTCTTTTACACATGTAAAAATTGGGCAAGAAAAAAGCAGGCATATCATATGCCTGCTTTTTGTATCAATGAAAAATGCCTGAAAAAGAGCTGTGGTTATTTCTTGCCAGATCCCCCGTTGCCACTGTCACCATTTCCTGATGAGCTGTCACCAGAACCAGAAGTAGGTGTTACTAACTTAAAACCACCTTTGCCATCTGGTTGCCATGGGAACTGCGCCTTTGGCGCATACTCATATTTGCTCCAATCATCCTCACGATGATTAAGACGAGCAAACTTAAGGGTGTATTTAGGAACATCAATGCAGACAAGCTTCTTATTATCCTCAGTAGTATATAGAATTGATTTAGAAAGTTCCTCGTTTGCTGAAATACCCATAGCAAGAATAGGGAAAGAAAGACCATCTGAAGAAGGCTGTTCTGCAACAATCTGAATAGGAATAACACTACCATCTGGATAGAACAGTGCAGCATTTCCATCCTTGTGAGCAGAAAAGGTATAACCTGCTCCTGAACCTTTATTCATAGACTCAATCTGATCCCTGGTCAGATCATCTTTAGAACCATCTGCATAATGCAGACCAAAAAGATAATAAGTACCTGGAACTGTAGCGGCAAAATTGACTACCTTGCCATCAACGTAGGCAATCTGTGAAGTATCATTAGGATTATCAGAAAGCTTTTTGAAGGTAAACGTAATCTCACTATCAGTATCACTGAACTTCAAATAATTGTTGTCATCCTTATCAAAAATCATTGAAGCAGAGTCATCTTTATAATCGCATTGAATAGTGTTATCTCCCTTTACGGTCCATTTACCGTCATCCTTTACACCCTTAAAATTGTGCATATAGAAGGTGCCATCTGCTTTGAAGGAATAATTAAGAACGGTTCCATCGTTATAGCCTTGATTAAGCATGCCACTATGGTCAAAGGTCTTTCCATCCATCTTGCCACCTTTAATTCCAACACCATAGTCAACGCACCAAACACCAGTAATTATCTTAGCAAGATCACCGGTTAATGTTGGATTATCTGGAATCTCTTCAAGCTTAATAAGGTTTGACTTAGAGGTGTCACCACCGCCACCTTGATCGCCATTTTGGGAGTTTGTCTGACCAGTTCCACCAAGAACAGAATCTGGATTTAAGATTGCCTGCATAACATCGTTATTGCATGCAGCAAGCGTGCTAGCAACGCCTCCTGCAGCCAATCCTGCAAAAGCACGACGAGTCATCATCTCTTTGTTCATACGTTCCTCCTATAAGCGTATGAAAAGCTCAACTTCTTATATTCTACTTCAAAGGTATCAAATGTTACAAAAACTGAAACATTTGACTCAAAGAGCTGTGCTCCTTGGTTGAGGAAGATGAGACACAATCAAAGTCATAGTACCTACAAAATGAAGGTCACCAGAAAGTGCAGAAGCAATAAAATGCGAGCCTTTATAAAGCTTGTGCTCACATCCCTTACCACCATCAGCACAAACTGTTCCTTCTCCCTCAATAACACTTACACACATAAACGGCCACGGCTGAGCAATAGTTTTTATCTCGTGAATCTCATATTTTTCTACCGAGAAATACTTACAGTTCATAAGCTCAGTTTTACCATCAATTTCTGGAGCAGTGATTTCTCCAGATGTCGGAGCTTCCTGTGCATAATCAATAACCTCAAGACTCTGTGCCAAATGCAAATCGCGAGGCTTACCATCGTCGCCTAAACGATCATAGTCATACACACGATACGTAACATCTGAACTCTGCTGCGTTTCAAGAATTAACGTACCTGTTCTAATAGCGTGGACCGTACCAGGATCAATCCTAAAGAAATCTCCTGCCTTGATTGGCACGTAATTTAACAGCTGACTCCATTTTTCCTGTTTAACAAGCTCAGCAAACTCTTCTTTTGAGGAAGCGTTTTGGCCAACAACAATATCGCCATCCTTTTTTGCGTCCAAAATGTACCAGCATTCAAACTTGCCAAGCGAACCATTCTCGTGCTCTGCAGCATATTCATCATCTGGATGCACCTGAACAGAAAGGTCATCTTTTGCATCAAGAATTTTAATGAGAAGTGGAAAACGGTCTCCTTCTGCATTACCAAAAAGCTCACGATGAGTTTCCCAAAGCTTAGAAAGGGTCTTTCCAGCATATGCACCAGATGCAACTTCACAGTCTCCATTAGGATGCGCGCTAATTGCCCAGCACTCTCCTACTGAACCTTCAGGAACGTCGTAGCCATATTCTTCAGCAAGCCTTCTTCCGCCCCAAATCTTATTGTGAAAAAGGGGTTTTAAAAAAATAAGGTCGTTATATAAGCTGTCTGTATTCTTGTCTAAATCCAGCATCGTAGCTCCTTATGTTTAGTGCATATATGCTTCTTTGATGCATCACAACTCTATAGTCTAACGGATTCTAACCGCTTAAACATCAACTCATTGAGCCACTATTTATCAAGATTTCTTGTTAATAAAAAAGGCTCAGCCAAAAAGCTGAGCCTTTACAATCAACGAACTAAGAGAAGCTTAGAACATAACGTCGAAGGAATCCGTGCTGTAATCAGAACCATAAAGAGCATAGACGGTACCGCGAAGAGTTGTAGACGGGTCAAGCGTTACGCCTGGATCAAAGAACGCAAAGCCCTTGGTAGTGGTATTAGGAGCTGCGTTAACAAACATGCTAAGCTTATTCTTACCAATAGTGACATTCTGTGCCTGAATAAAGATGTTTGAATCGGTCTTGTTGACAACCTCTATCAGATAGCCATTAGAGTTCTCATAGTCAACACCAATACCTGTAACGGTAACGGTAATCTTGTCGGTATCAATAAGAACCTCAGTCTTATCGCCAGTCTTTTTAACATCATCAACGTAGCTCTGAACGTTAGTAATCTGCTCATTAGTGTTGTACTTGTCCATCAGAGAATTATAGAGATCCTTGGAGTCAGAGTCACCAGCACGGGAATCTGAAGGCTTGGTTGCAGTATTTGCATCAGATTTAGTCTGCTGCTGTTGCTGCTGCTGATCACCAGTTGTAGTTCCTGAATCAGAAAGGCTAGGAATAAGATTACTGCAGCCCGCAAGAGCAAAAACAGCGGAAGCGGAAACTACTACGAGTCCGAGCTTATTAAACTTCATAAAGGTCTCCTTTGGATTTTTATTTACCTTTATTGAGAATAGCCGAATTAAATAGATTTTGTCAATTTTTATGCACAGATGAGCACTTAATGCTCATCAACTAAGGCCTTAATGCCACCTTGTGTGAACATTACTGCTGAATTAATGTGACCATCAGCCTCTTCACGAGTCTCATCATTTTTAAGAATATTGACAATAGTGGTCATCTCAGTTTGTGCAAGCCACGTAATAATGAACTCATCATAGGGCTTAACCTGTGCAACATTAGGATAAAGAATAGCTCTAATTGTTGAAGAGATAACCTCAGTCAATTCTTCAAAGAAACGAACAACATGCTGATTTTCTCGGTTGTTCACAAGAATCCGCACCACGTACCTATTGCCGTACAAAAGGTCTAAAAATTTATCAAGAGTTTCTTTATCGCCCAAAGGAGTATCTTCAAGATTTCTTTCACCAGAAACCAGCAGATGATTTTTGTAATCCTCTAAAATCCGAACTGCACCTTCAGTTATAGGAATCAGAACATTTTTAAAGAGATCTTCTTTATTATCAAAGAAGAAATAGAGAGCGCCTGTAGTAACGCCTGCATGTGCACAAATCTGCCTAAGTGAAGCTTTATCGTATCCCTGTAAAGCAAACTCTTGCTCTGCGGATTTAAGAAGTCTGTAACGTGTGTCACAACTTTCTGTTTGTGGTCGCCTCGACATTACTGCCGCTCCTTTATAAATGTTTTAAATCCCCTTGTAATAAGGAGATTCCCCCCAAATCAATACTACCTTGTTTTAAGGAAAACATATAACAGAAAGTTAACTAATTATGCAAAAATCTATAAGTGTTACATAACAAATTTTGTAGTATTTACTTAATTCTTTGATATCAATAAACGAGAAACATGTCAAGAACATAATAAAACCCTGCTATGTTGCATAACAGGGTTTTTAAGACATACCGTTAACCTAAATTATCCTTGCGCTTAATAAACTCTCCACAAATATATGACTTTCTCAGATACTCGCGATTAAACGGATCTTTAACTGGAACAAAATCCTCTGGAGATTTAGCAAAGTGCATGGCAAAAAGCTCATGAATATGTGGATCAGCCAGCAAATAGCCGCGCGAGCAGTACGCCTGATACATCTGGGCGTCCTCGTTAAACTTGAACGAACTAAAAGCGCAATCTGAACAGTGTAGTCCAGCCATCTTGCACATCTCCTACTCTTCAGATAGCCCTATGCAATCTGAACAACGCTGAATCATACGCGTATACAGCAAGTATGGCATTGTAAACAATAAAAATAGCCAAAAATACTTATTCGATACCAAGAATTTCCGGGAGCGTGTAATCTGAACCGTTCCCCGAAGGAGCAACAGGTTGGAGATATTCTCTATTGTTATTTCCGTCATGCATAACAGTAGGATTTGGAAGATTAATGCCTTCAGCTAAATTCTTCTTCTGCGCCTCAGAAAGTTCTACACCGGCATCAACAAGATCTTTAAGATGCTCAACCCAAAGCTGATCAAGACTTAAAGAAAAGAAGTCAGCGATAACTTTTGCCTTATCAAATGAAGGCCACTTACGGCGCTCGGTGCAAATATAAGAAACATACGCACGCGACCAATGTGAGAATTCGCACAGGTCTACCTGGCGCTTGCCACTTTCTTGTAACAACCTTGCTACTGTCCTACCCAAACCTGGGTCGGTCTTTTTGGTAACACCTGCCTTAGCCATCTCACAGCCCCATCTGCTCAAACGATGTCTGAAAAACACGCGTATGTTTTATGCATAGTCTCGTGTTGTTACCGTATGATACTACACTAAAATATCTTTAGATACAATTTGTTATGTTGTTTTACAAGCAAAATTTGAAGAAAATTGCATATCTGTTACGTAAAAAAATATAAGTAACCCTACTGTTTGTGATTGCTTGGCTATACAAAAGGTATGCAAAAATCTTTTCCTCTATGCAAGATAATGTATCAGCAGTTTTCTACTGCAACAAAAAGATAATTCACCATCTTGTTGTTTGACTTTTAAATGATCTTCATAAACTAATTTCTAATCAATTATAAAACCGCAGGAAAATAGCTTAGTTGCCATATTCTTACTTTTAAGTAACCAAATAACGGGTATATCAAAGACAGAGCGCATAGCTCTAAATGGTTGCCATGAGGCAGGTACGACATGTGTGCGACCACGTTAAAAGTCGTCCTGCCTCCATGGCATACGTTGCCTCGCATAACGAGAAATCTAAATGATCGGGGCCATTTAGCAATGAAATTGAGTGTTGGGGGAACTCAATCTCTCAACGCAACGTGTAAACTATTGATAGCAGAAAAAACTTTTTATATATTCGGGAATTAGAAGATTTTTTAAATTCATATAACACTTCCCGATTTTAGCGTAAAAATAGCGCAAGTGCCACACCAATAGTAAGAAATGGTGCAAAAGGAAATGTATACATAAGTATATTGTCTGAACTGGTATTTTCTTGATTATTTTTGTGTCCTCTTTTTGAAAAATTGCTCCATATTGTAAACAGAAAAGAAAACATAACACCTAAAATATTTGCCAAAAATAAAAAGACAAATGTCTCTTTTATTTCAAGATAAAGACATGTTGAGAGAATAAGCTTAATATCTCCCCCTCCTATAGAAGACACATGACCTATAAATTTGGTAATTATGCTCACCAGAATCAATACGCTTATAACAAGGAGTTCACTCCATAGACTGCTCATGATCATCTCGGCTCGATTCTTATTTACCGCTAACCAAATGGGCCATAAGAAAACAAGCATGATAGGGATTCTATTTGGAATAGTGCGATTTCGCATATCCGATATTGAAGCGCAGATATACATCACGAGAATAACTAACTCTTTCATAAATACCTCCTTATTCAACCCTATCAACATGTATAAGAAATAACTCTTCACACATGTGCCGTTATTTAACTTATTGATGAAACAATCTGATTATCCAAGGTTCTTTTCGCTGCTCTTAGTTTTGGAGAATCTTTTTAAACCTCCCGGATTTTCTCGTGACAAAAATTGGAAAGCCGTGAATGGTACACTTAGCATCTAGTTTTTAGAAAGGTTTTTTATGCCGAGCTCTTCATACAAATCAAAACAAATGATTGTCATTCGTCGCGATCTCAAGATGCGTAAAGGAAAAATTGCTGCTCAAGCAAGCCATGCGTGTGTTGAAGCCACGCTTATGACACTTGCAAAAGAGCATCGACTTAATCAGGTTTGTGTCACAGATGATCAGAATTGGGTCTATTTAGACCATACTGATGAAGATACCTCTGCACTCACCAACTGGTTTGATGCCGGCGTTGCAAAGGTATGTGTTTACGTTGATTCTGAAGAAGAGTTGCTTGAGCTTGCTACTGAAGGAAAAGCCCGTGGTTTTGTAGTTGCCCTTATTAAAGACGCGGGTTTTACCGAGTTCCATGGAGAGCCAACGTTTACCTGTCTGGCTTTTGAGCCGCTTGCTGCAGAAGATATTGATCCGTTGACTGGCGAGTTACCTCTGTATTAGTACACAATATAAGCACTCTTTTAGAACGTTCCTAAGTGCATTCTCAATATGGTTTATAAGTACATCTGCTGTGGTTCAAAATCCTACATTAAAAAGGTATGGCTCATGACCTCATCAAAGATAGTGGTAACTACAAACATACCAATTGAGGCATAGAGAATCGCAGCCTGCCAAGATAAGTGATTGGTCTCGATGTTTGAAATACGAGGATCAAGCTTTCCTTCTTTAAGGCTGATGGGATCATCAATATCGCGAGTAAAGCCTATCTGACGATCCTCGTACTCTTTTCCACTAAAGAGCAAGCCAACGCCACAGGCAATAATTCCCAGCGAAGAAATGACATACATGACGCGACGTACCCAGTCTATTCCCGTAAACATGTCCATACCGCTAGTGAAGTAGGCAAACGCAAAGATAACAGCACTCATTCCTGCCGCAGCAAGACAACCATAACCAAATGCACGTAAGGCACTCAGAACCAACTCTTTGAACTTCTCGCCACGAGAAGGTGTTTGTGAAAACTTACTATCCATACACAACTCCTTGGTTGTTTATTTGTTTTCTGTATAGCTTATAGCGTATAAGAACTCTTCGCTTGATGATACAATTTCTACAGTAAATCTTGGCAGGAGGACGCATGCGTATCGGCTTTGATAACGAGAAGTACATCACTATGCAGGCAGATCGAATCCACCAGCGTATTAATGAGTTTGGTGGCAAGCTCTACCTTGAGTTTGGTGGCAAGCTACTCGACGATAACCATGCTTCTCGTATCCTCCCTGGATTTGCTCCAGATGCAAAAGCCCAAATGCTTCAGCAGCTTGCTCACGAGGCAGAAGTTGTCTTTGCCATCAACGCAAATGACATTGAAAACGGTAAGCGTAGAAGCGATATTGGCGTTACCTATGCTGATGACGTGCTTAGGCTTATGGATATCTTCCGCGCTCGTGGCCTTGCTATTGGCGGTGTTGTGATTACGCAGTACTCTGGTCAGCCTAAAGCAAAGGCTTATCGCGCGCGCCTGGAAAACATGGGCATTGCCGTGTATCGTCACTACCCCATTGAGGGCTACCCTTCCAACATTGACTTGATTGTTTCAGCGGAGGGCTACGGTAAAAACGAGTACGTAAAGACTACACATCCTCTGGTAGTAGTGACGGCACCTGGTCCTGGCTCTGGCAAACTTGCGGTCTGCCTCTCGCAGCTCTACAACGAGAATGTCCGTGGTATCCGCTCGGGCTATGCAAAGTTTGAGACCTTCCCTGTTTGGAACCTTCCACTTAAGCACCCCGTAAACGTTGCCTATGAAGCAGCTACGGCAGACTTAGGTGACAACAACATCATTGATCCCTATCACCTTGAAGCGCACGGTGAGGTTACCGTTAACTACAACCGCGACGTTGAGGCATTCCCCGTACTCAAGGCTATGATGGAGAAAATCGCAGGCACAAGCCCTTATCAGTCCCCAACTGATATGGGCGTCAATATGGTTGGTAACTGCATTGTTGATGATGAAGTTTGCCAAGAAGCTTCAAAGGCAGAAATTGTGCGCAGGTGGTTTAGGGCTGCCGAGAAACTCGAACGTACAGGCATGGGTGAACGTGAACTCACAAAGATTAATCTCTTAATGAAAGACGTTAACGTTGACCAGAACTTCTCGCCAGCTCATGCTGCTTGTCTACACAAAGCAGAAGAGACAGGAAAACTTGCAGGCGCCATGGTCATGCCTGACGGTTCCATTATTACCGGCAAGACTTCAGAGCTTTTGGGTGCACCAGCATCGCTGCTGCTCAATGCCCTCAAATACGTAGTTGGCATTGAGAAGAAAACGTTTATTGTCTCGAATGAAGTCTTAAGGCCTATCTGTGCACTTAAAGAAAACAACTTTAAACTAGCTCACACCAGCCTGTATGCTGACGAAATGCTTATTGCGCTCTCTATCAGCTCAATTACCAATCCGTTAGCTGGAAAAGCTGTTGATGCCACTCAGTTGCTTCTCGGATGTGACGCGTACTTCTCATCAATTATTCCAATCGATGACGAGTCCATCTACCACAAACTGGGCATTAACGTATGCTGCGAGCCAATTTTTGAACAAGGACATTTCTTTCACCAGTGATTTTTAACAGCTCACATAAAAGCAAGAAAACGAGAAACTCTACAACTCGTTCTAAAACTAAACATACGCCTGTTTCTGCGAACGCCTTTAAACGTAAGCAGCAGGCAATGCATACACTTGGGAAAAATTCCAAGAACAACCCCATTGTTACATGGGGACTCATTATGCTGGCTATTGTGTTTGTACTGGCATTGCTGCAATCGTGTCAGGGACTTTTTTCTCTATCTTTTAATAACAACTGGATTGTCAAAAACGAAGTCCCGTATGAGTGGGAAAACCTCAGCTACGATGCAACAGGACGTGCACATTATATTGTAGATGGAGAAGAACTAACGCGTACGGGCGTAGACGTCTCTTCTCACCAAGGATCTATTGACTGGGAGTCCGTTGCAGCCGATAACATTCAGTTTGCTATGCTTCGCATTGGTTACCGAGGCTCCACTGAAGGTGGCATTCGCGCTGACGAGCTCTTTGAAACCAACCTAAAGGGCGCGCAAAACGCTGGCCTTGATGTGGGCGTATACTTCTTCTCACAGGCTATTAACGTGGACGAAGCTCGCGAAGAAGCCGCTTTTGTTCTACAACAACTAAAAGAAGCAGGAGTTACAAAACTTAATCTTCCTGTTGCATTTGACCTGGAACCTTCCCCCGATTACAGTGGCCGCGCCGATAACCTTTCCCCCGCAGAAACTAACGCTATTGCGCGCGCGTTTTGTGCCACTATTCAAGAAGCAGGATACCGTGTCATTGTCTATGGCAACAAAGTTGATTTGGATCGTTTTGACCTTGTCTCGCTTGACGAGCCTATATGGTTGGCGCAATACGTTGATCGGCCCGACGTAAACTTTAACTTTTTGATATGGCAATACACCTCAACAGGACAAGTTAATGGCATTACCGGATCAGTTGATTTGAATCTGGACTTCTCTAACGTTTCTACAAGAAAGAATCAAAAATAGAAACTTATGCACTGAAACCGCTCAGCGCACTGCAACAACTAATCAACGACTAATCGCGCAACTTATGAAGCTATCCGACCTTGACAGAACCAGTCAGGGTAACGGTAGGATCAAGCGCCTGAGCGTGAGCAAAAGCACCACCTGGGCTACATGAGCTTACCAACGTAAACACTACCCACAAAATAATGGCTGCGAAGAACACCGCCAGCACCACACGGCCCAGTCTCATGCGAGAAGAACGACGTCTTCTGGCCGCATATGCCGCCTGAACTTCATCTCTGGGGTTGAGCGTTCCGTAATGATTATCGTAAGCAGTCCTTGCTCGACCACGTGCACGGGCAGCATCTGCGCGGGCATGGTTAACGGGATTAGTTGGGCGATCTTGCTTCATTCTACGCTGTGCCTGTGCGCGATCTCCAACAGCCGCATGACGACCTCGTGCCACACGTGGAGAAGTAGACGATTCCTCCTCACGGGAGACAGTAGGTGGAACCTGAGCTGGACGCTTTTTCTTACCAAAACCAAAAAGGTTGTTCTCTGCCATCAACAATCCTTGCTAAATAATTCGTTTACCGAAAAAAGAATACACCGACTTTGCTTTTCTCGCCTTGAAAAGCATCTATCCCGTTACAATAAAGCGCTATACAGACTAATTTTCTGTAAAGTCTGCACAATTAGAGTTCATGGGGGACGTGTGAAGAAACTTTTATTGATGGCAACAGGAGGCACAATTGCTTCTGTTTCCACTGAATCGGGCTTGGCTCCCTCACTTTCGGGAGAAGAACTTTTGGCCAACGTCCCTCTTGTTCATGACCTCTGTGAATTTGATTTCCAGCAAGTCATGAATATCGACAGCACTAATATGCGTCCTCAAAACTGGCTCCAGATTAGAGACGCCATTATTGATTCATACGATACCTACGACGGCTTTATCATCCTTCACGGCACCGATACTATGGCATATACCGCAGCTGCCCTCTCCTACCTCATTCAAAATAGCGAGAAACCCATTGTGCTCACAGGTTCTCAGCAGCCAATGGCAAATCCATTTACTGATGCCAAGCTCAACCTCTACCACTCCGTTCTTTACGCGCTCGACAACAAAAGCGCCGGAGTTGTTGTGGTCTTTGGCAACGAGGTTATTGCAGGCACCCGCGCCCACAAACAGCGCACGCTCAGCTTTAATGCATTTACCAGCATGAATTATCCACCACTTGCTCACATTCGTGGTAACAAGATTATTCGTAGCGCGCCAAATAACGAGCAGGTAGAGGGTGGCTTTGTTACCTACGAAACACTCAACACACGCGTCATTGTGCTTAAGCTGACTCCAGAGCTTAATCCATCTATCTTCTATCTTCTGAAAAACGACTACGATGCCATTGTGCTTGAAACCTTTGGTATTGGTGGCATCCCCTCATACGATGGCTCTTACGAAGAAGCCATCACCGATTGGATTGCTTCTGGTCGCACGGTTGTTATTACTACACAGGTCCCTGAAGAGGGGCTTGACCTTGGTGTTTACGAGGTTGGTAGAACCTATCAAGATATGCCTGGTGTTCTCTCTGGAGACGATATGACCACCGAAGCTCTGGTTGCAAAAACCATGTGGATACTTGGTCAGACCTCTGATCAACGCGAGCAAGAAAAATTGTTTTACCAGGTAATTTGTAACGACAGAATTCCACAGCCCGTAGATACAAAAATTTGCGAGTAGCTAATGAAAGACGCCACGTTTAAGCCTACCGTGCTCTACTTAATTGCACTTATTATCTGCGGTTCTAACGGAATCGTTGCAAGCCTTATTAACCTTCCAAGCTATCAAATTGTCTTCTTTCGCATGCTCTTAGGCACACTCTTTTTGCTTACTGTTAAGTTTGTACAAAAAGAAGCTTTTACCATACAAAAGTATCCTAAAGACTTCCAAGCGCTTATTGGATCGGGCGTTGCCTTAGGACTTCAGTGGACTTTTCTTTTTGAAGCATACCAACTGGTAGGCGTTGGTATTGCAACGCTTGAGTACTACTGTGGTCCCGTCATTGTAATGGCACTGACTCCACTTTTATTTGGTGAGAAATTCACTACTAAAAAAATACTTGGCTTCCTTGTAGTTGTAATTGGAGCTGCTTTAATTATTGGCTATGGGGTTGGACTGAACCTCTCGCCCACTGGCCTTCTTTTAGGCGCTCTATCTGCTGTTCTATATGCCATCATGGTGATTTGTAACAGGCAGCTCAAAAATGTTTCTGGTATTGAAGGCACCAGCATTCAACTGGGCATTGGCTGCGCCGTTGTTGCTCTGGTTACCATTATGTTCCATGGCATTGAGTTGCCTGCAGATCCAGCATCAGTAAATTGGCTAGCCGTTCTGACCATCGGTCTCTTCAACACAGGCCTTGGATCATTCTTGTATTTCCCACAACTTACTAAAATTCCTGTTCAACGTGTAGCAGTCTTTGGTTATCTTGAACCACTATCTGCTGTTATCTTCTCAGCACTTATCCTTGGCGAGCCTTTTGGTCTTCTTAAAATAATAGGCACCGCCTGTATCATAGGCGGTGCCATCTTTGCTGAGTTATCAGGCGCCTCTCCTAACAAATCAGAGGCTATTGAAACTCCACTTTAACGTATAAGCTGCTACTTACATTGGCATAGTAGGTGCAACATAGACACGAGCAGCGTTCTCGCGATCAAGATCGTACAGGTTCTTTGGATCTCCGCCAAAGAGCTCTACGGCCTTGAGAAGATCAGAAGCATTTGCCTCTTCCTCACCCTGCTCCTTAACGTACCAATCAAGAAGCTGCATAGTACGGAAATCGTTTGCCTTCTGTGCAACGACATAGCACTCGTTAATGCTTGCAGTAATGAACTGCTCGTGCTCATATGCTGCCTTAATTGGCTCAATTACCTTAGTAAAGGTAAGATCTGGCTTTGCGATTGCCTCCATGGTTGGAGTCCAATCATTATCAAGCAGGTAACGGCGAAGAATACGTGCGTGAGCAAGCTCTTCTTGAGACTGGATGATATACCAATTTGCAAAGCCCTTAAGGCCCTGCTCCTCATAAAAATCTGCAAAGGTTAGATACAGATAAGCGGAATAAAACTCTTTGTTAATCTGCTGGTTAAGGATGTTGCCAACGTTTGTATCAAGTGCCATGTTCTTCTCTTTTCTCATTACAATGTTCTTTACTTATAAAAATGAGAAGCCCTTTGGCTTCTCATTTTTAATACCCACCTGTAAGTCTCTTAAACAGGTCACACAAAAATCTCAATGATAAAAATAGTTACTATTTTTATGTTCTATTTGTGAGTACTTCGTTTGCGTTAGTCGCGTGTAAGTTTACGATGAATACGATGAGGACGAGCAGCTTCCTGACCAAGTCGTTCAATACGATTAGCCTGATAAGCCTCAAAGTTTCCCTCAAACCAGAACCACTTACCTGGATTCTCGTCATCACCTTCCCACGCAAGAATATGTGTAGCAATACGGTCTAAGAACCAACGGTCGTGGCTAGTTACCACAGAACATCCCGGGAAACGCTCAAGTGCATCCTCAAGACTTTCCAACGTCTCAATATCAAGATCGTTAGTAGGTTCGTCCAGAAGCAGAAGGTTTCCTCCTTGCTTAAGCGTAAGAGCAAGGTTTAGACGGTTTCTCTCGCCACCAGAAAGAACGCCAGCGCGTTTCTGCTGATCAGGTCCTTTGAAACCAAAGCTAGCCACATAAGCGCGACTTGGAATCTCGGTATCTCCCACCTTGATAAAATCGTTTCCGTCGGAGACAACCTCCCAGATAGTTTTGTCTGGGTCAATTCCTTGTCTGAGCTGGTCAACATAAGAAATTTGAACCGTCTCGCCAATCTCAAGAGTACCAGAAGTAAGCTTTTCCTGACCAACAATAGCCTTGAACAGTGTGGACTTACCAACACCATTAGGACCAATTACGCCAACAATGCCGTTTCTTGGCAAGCTAAACGAGAGGTCATCGATAAGAACGCGATCTCCAAAGGCTTTGTGAATGTGGCTGGCCTCTAGGACCTTCTGGCCCAAGCGTGGTCCCACAGGAATTTGAATCTCAGTAAAATCGAGCTTCTTGGATGCGCGAGCTTCTGCTTCCATCTGCTCATAGCGATCAAGACGAGCGCGGTTCTTTGCCTGACGAGCTTTGGGAGAAGAACGAACCCACTCCAGCTCAGCACGCATTTTCTTTGCACGCTTGGCATCCTGCTGATTCTGAGCCTCAAGACGTGCTGCCTTATTCTCCAGATAGGTTGAGTAATTTCCCTCGTAAGGATACAGCTGTCCACGGTCAACCTCACATATCCACTCAGCAACATCGTCAAGGAAGTAACGGTCGTGTGTTACGGCCATAACAGCACCAGGATAATCATGCAGGAATTTCTCAAGCCAGAGCACTGACTCAGCATCGAGGTGGTTGGTAGGCTCATCCAAAAGAAGCAGATCAGGTGCCTCAAGAAGCAGACGACACAGGGCTACACGGCGTTTCTCGCCACCAGAAAGATAAGTAACAGGAGAATCTGGATCTGGACACTGAAGTGCATCCATTGCCTGGGAGAGCTGACTGTCCAAATCCCAGCCATTAGCTGCGTCAATCTCGGTCTGAAGCTGGCCCATCTCTGCCATGAGTTTGTCAAAATCAGCGTCTGGATTGCCCATCTCAACGCCAATTTCATTGAAGCGCGCAATCTTGGAAAGCAGGTCACCAAAGGCAAGCTCAATGTTTTCCTTGACCGTTTTAGTCTCATCTAGAGGTGGCTCCTGCTGAAGCAAGCCAACAGTATAGCCTGGAGTTAGCTTAGCTTCACCGTTAGAGACATCCTCCAAGCCCGCGATAACTTTAAGCAGCGTGGACTTACCCATGCCGTTTGGACCAACAACACCAATTTTTGCGCCTGGATATACGCCTACAGTAACGTCATCAAGAATGACCTTCTCACCAACTGCTTTACGAGCTTTGTACATCTGATAGACAAACTCTGCCATATGCTCCTCCTTAAGGGGCTGTCAGATGAAATATTCACATAGTCCATTCTAATGAAATATTGAAAGGACTATACAGCAGAAGAAATTGGAAAAGAGGATACGTTGTTATGGATGTGGTTTTTGGTGCGCCTACCGTTGCAAACAGTACGCGAGGGCTGTTTGCAGAACGTGAGAGTATGTTTACAGAACGCCAGAGTGCGTTTGTAGCACGTAAGAACACACCTATGTCGGATAATCTGTCAAAAAGACGTATACATTACGCTAAAAACCCCAATACCATGCAGATTATTGGACTTAGATGTGTTTTTTGCCTCGTATATTGCAGAATATCCGACATAGATGTGAATTTAGAAGCAGAAATTCGCAACAGTTAAACCTTTTATATAATGTTATTCATAATTCTGAATATTAAGTATAATTTATACAAACAAATGAATTTTCTCATCATTTGCTCATCAATCGCTAAACATCAAGCACTGACCATAATTTGTTACCAAACAACAAGTTGCTATACAGCTCATAGTCAGACACCAAGCCTTCAAATTATCTAGCAAAATCACGCCATAAATTGCCATTCAGCCATGTCATTACAAACGGACCAGAAGAATGGCAACTAAATTAAGGTTTTACGTGACCTTGATTTGCTTTTTCTACAGCGTCTTTGACCATCTGCGCATACAGGGTACCACCACGATTAATGGAATCTGAATCCGAGCCAAAGTGTACGTAGTCAGTACCTGCCCAAATATCAGGATTATCCTGAGCAACCTGAGCCCAGTCTGCAATGGTAATGAAGTCATACTTCTGAGCAAGCTCAAGCTCATGTGCACGAATAGCATTTGCACCAGCATTAGGATCAGTATTTCTGCCGTCGTACGGAGTCACAAAGATCAAACGATGACCACGTGGCAACATCTCTACAATCTTGTCAACCGCATCAGTACCACCAACAGGGTTGGTACCCAAAGCTACAACAACATTCTGGTAAAGCGTGTTGTTATCGATTGCCGACTGCAGCAAATCTACGCCCATTGCTACATTTCTACTAACCGAAGCGTCAATTTGTGCATCGGGCAAAGCATCCTGTAGGTAAGAACGAGCACGAAGTGAAACGGAATCACCAATATAAGTGACGCCCTCGACAACGTTGTAATTACTTGCCTGTGAGGTATCCGCATGCTTACGAGTCATGGTCATAGTACTCTGCTCCTGCAATGAGGCGTTGAGAAGCAAATCATTCTGGAAATCGCTCAGTTGTGGGGCGGTAAGTGCAATAAAAGCAACAGCTGCTGCAAATGGAATAAGCGCAAGCCCAGTGATTCGCAAAATCTTATGACCATCAAGCTTAATATGCGAGAAGAGCTCTGGAGACTTTCCCGCCAACGCTGGCTCAATTACATAGAACGAGCAGCTTGCAAACACAAACGAAAGCACCAAGGTTAAAAGTGCGGCCAGAACAGGATTAACCTTCTCGGCAAAAATAATGTACAAAGGCCAGTGGAACAAATACACACCGTAGCTAGTATCTGCCACAAAGGAAACAACGCCAGGTTCTTTAATACCGTCAGTTTTTTGATGCAGCATGCGTGCAAAGAAAATCATTGCTGCAGATGCAAGCGAGGCAAAAAGAAAACCAAAGGTGTACGTAAAGAGATTGTCAAAGTGCATAAAGACACTCAAGCAAACAAGAACACCAAGGCTTACCACAAGACCCACAAGCGTCAGCTGAGTAGAAAGTTTCTGCTCAAGCTGGTCAAAAAGTGCGCCCGTCTGAGCAATTCCTGCAACGCACGATAAAAGTGCGCCGATAAAGAAAGGGAACACGTGTGTTTGCGTAGAAAAATACTGAATAGAAAGATTAGTAGAACTTGGAGCGCTTGTAGCCATTGCCAAATAGGTAACAACCAAAAGCACCAGAGAAGCTCCGGCAATCTTTACCTTATAACTTCTAATTGTTTTGCTTAAGCAAGCAAGTAGCCAGGCACAAAGACCCCACAACACATAAAAGTGCATCTCAACTGCAAGGCTCCAAGTATGAAGATATACATGTGGAGCAAATTGATTCTCGTAACTGTTGCCCAGAACAATCTCAAAGTAGTTAGTTACAAAGCCAAGGGCTGCGGCAATCTGATACTTAATGCCGGCAATAAACTCGGCTCGTACAAGCAAAAGAAATGGCGTACATACAAGCACCATAAATACAAGCGGTGGCACAATTCTGTAAAAACGTCTACGTAAAAATCCTATGACATCAATGGATCTAAAGCGGGCAAACTCATCAATCAGAAGAGCTGTGATGAGATATCCTGAAAACGTAAAGAATACGTCAACGCCAATGAAGCCACCTGGAAGTGCTTCCTTAAAAAAGTGATATATGAGGACTAAAACAAGTCCTGTTATACGCACAAGCGAAAACCATTTAATTCGCACTTTGATAAATCCCTTGCTTAAAAGTTCCTTCGTACACAATGTTATCTTGCGTAGTGAGCTTTCCTTGGCCATCTGCCTGGCCTTTTACAAATTGACCTTCGTACGTCCAGCCGTCTTTTGAGGTATACGTTCCCTGACCTTGGAAATACCCGTCAACAAATTCTCCCTCATAAGTATCGCCATTTTCAAAGGTCATCTTGCCTTGGCCATTCATCTTTCCCTGAATAGTAGTGCCAGTATAAGTAACCTGATTATTGCCAAATACCAGCGTTTTTGTACTTGGTCGGTTAACCAATACAATCGAGAGCACCGCAAGTAGCAAAATTGCAACAACGCTTATTAACTCGAGCTTTTTCCTACCCGCGCTCACGGGGCGAGAATGACGCTCTTCTGGTTCAGGATCTGCTTGAATGCGATGGTGCATCTCCACACGAGTGTTTTTACGTGAAGACAGAGATGTTTTCTCGCTCTTCTTTTTTTCTGGTACAACCTTAGACTTTGAGTCTTCTGCAGGCTTACGCTGAGCAAATAACTTAAAAGCTGATGAAATTTGCTCAGATGCAGTCTGCAGAAAAACCACTGGGCTTCCAGTAGTATCAGCCTTCTCCGTGGGAACTTGCTGTGTTTCTACAGATGCAGTTTCCCTTGCCTCGGAAGAAGACTCGAGAGTATCCGCCTCTTTATTTATATGGCGAGCGTTTCTTTTTTTAGCAGAAAAACGCGTAGGAGAACTCACTTGATATTCCAATTCAATCGATTTTTTACATCTCTCATTGTACTAATTTCCTTCAACTTTTGAATTGTCATTTATCCTACATACATTTACCAGATTCACAGGTACGCCCGCTGTTTTTCTGTGATTCTCTGTTCTAAGTAAAACAGAGAGGGGTACACTACAGGTTGGTATTAAAAAAGAAACAAAATGTGCTTACTAAAGTGTGTTTTAATTAGAAAGTTACATCATCGACATCATCAGGGAGGCGAAGATGGCAGAAGCAATTCGTAAAGTAAACATCATTGGCCATTTGAACCCAGATACAGACAGCATTTGTGCTGCAATTTCTTATGCGTATCTCAAAAATCAGATTGACAACCCTATCTATGAAGCTCGTCGCGCTGGCTCTCTTAACCGTGAGACCGCTTTTGTCTTGAATCACTTTGGCTTTGAGGAGCCACAACTTATCACTACCGTTACTCCTCAGATTAAAGATGCAGAAATTCAAACTCAGCCAAAAGTTGATGCTGAGATGAGTCTCTATTCCGCGTGGCAGCTCATGCAAGACGTCAAGCTTGATACGCTCTGCGTTACTGATGAAGAAGAAGAGCTTACTGGTCTGATTGCAGTTAAAGATATTGCAAATGCAAACATGAGCCTTTCCGAGCCAAACTTACTTTCCAAGGCAAAGACAAGCTATGCAAACATTGTTTCAACACTTGGTGGAACCATGGTTCTTGGTAATCCCCAGGGTGTTGTTAAGCAGGGTAACATTCGCGTTGGTACTAATGCTTCAACTCTTTCAGAGATTGTTGACGCTGGCGATATCATTGTTGTTGCTGGCAACCATGAAAATCAGACTATCGCAGTTGAGCACGGAGCTTCCTGCCTTATTGTCTCTTGCGACGCTTCAATTGCTCAGGACGTGATTGACCTAGCTAAAAAGCGTGATTGTGCTATTATCAGCACTCCTCGTGATACCTTTGAGGTAGCTCGTCTACTCATCATGTCCATGCCTGTGCGCGAGAAGATGCTTACCGATGACATCCTCAAGTTTAGCGTTAATACGGCAATTGATGATGCTCGCAAAGCTATGACAAACTCAAGGCACCGCTTCTTCCCCGTTATCAATGAAAATGGTACCTTTGCTGGTCTAATCAGTGGTCCTGGTCTTTTAAATCCTCGCAAGAAGCATGTCATTCTTGTTGACCACAACGAACGCACTCAAGCAGTCGATGGTCTTGAACAGGCCGAAATTATGGAGATTGTTGATCACCATCGTATCGGTTCCATTGAAACTTCTAATCCAATTACCTTTAGAAATGTTCCTGTTGGCTGCACCTGTACCATCATCTATGGTCTCTACCATGAATACGGTATTGATATTCCTAAAAACATTGCTGGTCTTATGCTCTCTGCAATTCTTTCTGACACCCTTGCATTCCGCTCCCCTACATGTACCGAGCGCGATATTGTTGCAGGTAAGAAGCTAGCAGAAATCTGTGGAGAAGACATTGACTCCTACTCTGAGCAGATGTTTGATGCTGGTGCTGATCTTACTGGCCGTACCGCAGAGGAAGTCTTCCATGGTGACTACAAGGTATTCAGCCGTGGCGGCGTAAAATTTGGTGTTGGCCAGGGTTCCTTCATGACCGAGACTAGCCGTAAGGCTGCAGAAGAACTTGTTGGACCATTTTTGGAAACTGCCGCTAAGTCCGAAGAACTTCCAATGGTCTTCTATATGTTTACCGACGTTAAGAGCCAGGTCACCGAGATGCTTTTCTATGGTGCTAATGCTGCCAACGTCATCGATAGAGCCTTTAACGTAAAGGTTGACGGCAACATTGCTGTTCTTCCTGGTGTTGTTAGCCGTAAGAAGCAGGTTGTTCCTTCACTGATGGCAACACTTCAAACGCTTGCCGAGGAAGCCGCCAACTAACGTACGGGTTTCTCGCACCTCTCACGGGTTTCTCGTGCCTCACACGAACACCCCGTTCATACGAACTTCTTACCATTGTTTGAAATGAGAACGCCTACCTGCACTTTTGTGGGTAGGCATTTTTTCTACAGGAGCTGTTCTATGACGGCACCTATTCTGCCTCTAATCACCAGATTGGCACGAACATCGTACGGCGTGGGTTGGTCGTTGATAATGACCATCTTGTTGCCCTCGTAGTAGTCGAGAAGACCGGCGGCAGGCTGCACTATCAGTGAACTTCCTGCAACAATAAGAACTTCCGCTTGTGAGATAACGTTTAAAGCCCCATAAACGGTATCCATATTGAGGCCTTCTCCGTAAAAGACAATATCAGGCCTAATAACTGCGCCACATTGACAGAGCGGCACCACAGACGACTGCTCTTCAATCTGATCAAGCGTATAGACATGACCGCATTCGGGACAATAAAAACGTGTCTCGTTGCCATGGAGCTCAAACACACGCTTACTACCAGCAGCTTGATGCAATCCGTCGATGTTTTGCGTCACCACCGCACGCAACTTTCCCTTTGCTTCCAAGTCTGCCAGCCACTTGTGAGCAATGTTTGGCTGAGCCTCTCCCAAATGATGAGAGTTTCTAAAATATGTGTAATACGCTGCAGGATAATCTAGAAACACATCAAGCGAGAAGATCTCTTCAAGCGTAAAATCTGGTGCCTCGCTATAAGCAAAAAATTCCTCATTGTCTGGGTCTACCGTTATGCCATTTCCTAGGTCACAGGCTTCTTTTCCCATATCATAACCATCTTGCCCCAGTCCAATGGTCATATTCTCTACCTTGATACCACCCTGTCGATACAGACCGTTAGTACCCCTAAAATCTGGAATGCCACTTTCTGTTGATACGCCAGCGCCACCAAAGAAAACAATGTTATCTGATGACTGAATCCAATCTTTAAGCTGTTCAATTTTGGTCATTAGACACCTCTAACCTAAAAAAGGGACCCGGATAAACAGGGTCCCTCGATTTCAAGCGCCGGAGCTCTTGGCGCTGAAAACGCTAGTAATCAAACTCTTCAGGAACATACTCAGTAAGGCATGCATCCAAACCGGCTTCAATTTCTTCATGATTCATATGACGACCAATGAAGCACAGCTTTGTTTGACGATCACCCAGTTCATCATCCCATTCTGCGCGTAGCTCGGGTTTCTCGTCAAGAAGGGTTTCTCGCTCATCCTCTGGCAGCGAGGCATAGAACATTCCGTTCTCATAGAACTGAACCTGCTTGCCTGCCTGCTCAAATACATAGCTCATCTCTGGGTCTTGCGAAACCCAGATGCTACCCTTGACGCGGATGATGTTCTTTGGCCAGCTAGCCACAAACTGATTGAGTTTATCCAAGTCAAACGGCTGGCGGCGGCGATACACAAAGGTGGTAATCTCGTACTCCAAAACCTCTGGATCTTCGTGCTCCTCAGGATGCTCCATTGCATTCATCCAAGCAGCAGAAGCATATGCTTTGTCAAAGTCAAAACGGCCAGTATTGATAAGCTCACTCATAGGAATGTCACCGTTGACTGCCTCAACGATAATAGCGTCTTTCTGCAGACCACGAACAAGCGCCCTAAGCTCATGAAGTTGCTCAGGAGTAACTAAATCGGTCTTGTTCAGTACCAGCGTTGAGCAGAACTCAATCTGCTGAATAAGCAGGTTCTCGATGTCATCTTCTTCAATATCTGGGTCGAGAAGATCGGCGCCGTTGTGGAATTCCTCAAACATGCGAGCACAGTCAACAACTGCAACAATGTTATCTAGGTTGAGATGAGAGTGGTTAGTTGCATGCTGGCTCTGATTACAGAATGCAGAAATATTATAGGTAATGGGGATTGGCTCGCAGATGCCTGAAGCCTCAATAATGATGTAATCAAACTCCTCAGTATCTGCCAAATCACCCAATTGAAGTGCCAAGTCATTAGAAAGCGTGCAGCAGAGACAACCATTAGTTAGAGGTATAACATCGCCTTCTTTAGCGTAGCCGCCATCTTTAATAAGACCAGCATCAACGTTAATTTCACCAATATCATTAACGATAACTGCTGCGTGAATACCTTCAGTGTTAGAAAGAATATGGTTCAAAATAGTGGTCTTACCTGCGCCTAAATAGCCGGTAAGCAGCACAATTTTCACCTGCTTTGGTTCAGACATAGTGAGCTCCTATCAAATGTCAACCTTTTATATCAAAGAATAAACTTCTTGCTTGTAAAAGTGGGCCCTGACGCTTAAGTGAGTCAGGGCCCAACCTTCGCGTTACAAACTATAAAACAGAAAGCTTAGAAGCTGCCACGATCGATAATCTTACCTTCCTTCATGATGACATCCATGTTCTCAGGCGTAAGGTCGCGGATGTTATTAGCAACGTCGCCCTTGACTACAAGGATATCAGCGGAGAGGCCTTCCTTGACAGCACCAAACTCGTTCTCCTTGCCCAGCATCTTTGCGCCATTGTAAGTAGCGGCTGCAACGGTATCAAGAATAGAGATGCCAACCTTCTCGACAAAGTCATACATCTCGTCGATGGTGACATAGCCGTAAGGAGTAACAAAGCTGAAGGAGTCAGAACCAATAGTAATGGTAATGCCCATATCATATGCCTTGCGCAGGTTATCATAGGTACGTGCAAGACCCTTCTCGACAACAGTCTCACCTGGGAATGCGTCAAGCTCTGGAGTCCAGTCTGGTGGATAAGTTCCGTACCAAGTTGGCAAGAAGCCGATAGTTGGGGTAAAGAAGGTACCCTGCTCAGCCATAAGCTTCATGGTGCGCTCGTCAATCTCAAAGCCGTGGATGAGCTGCTTGCAGCCAAAGCGGACGCAGTCATATGCAGCGTCAAAATTGTTATAGGAGTGAGCATACAGAGGAATGCCTACCAGTGCGCACTCGTCAGCAATTGCCTTAATTTCCTCGGTGCAGAAGAGCTGCAAACGGTCAGAATCCCAGCGCCAAATGCCGCCACCAGTTGCCCAAATCTTGATACCATCAGGATCTTCACGAAGACGACGACGAATTGCCTTACGAAGCTCCCATGGACCGTCTACCTGGTCACCCCAAGGGTGTCCGTCCTTGGAGATCTGCAATGGCAGGTGGTGAGAGTCACCGTGACCAGCAACGCGGCAAAGACCAAGACCGGTAGCAAAGATACGAGGACCCTGCATAATGCCCATGTTAACAAGGTCACGGATAGCAATACCGTTACGACCAATCTCAACAACAGTGGTAAGACCGTGGGTAAGAGCGTCATAAGCCTGTTTGACTGCACATGCCTGTTTCTGTGCAACGGACTCAATAACCCAGTCGTTATCGTTATCAGTTAGGTTGCCAGAGAAGTGCAGATGTGTATCGACAAGACCAGGCATTACGGTATAACCGGATGCGTCACGTACCTCATATCCCTCTGGGACCTCTTTGCGAGGGCCAGCATAGGTAATCTTGTCGTCATCAATAAGGACAAGGGAGTCCTCAACTGGTGCAGTGCCAGTACCGTCAACGAGCTTGCCGCCTACAAAAGCATACTTACTCATGTTTCCCATCCTTCCTTTACTGTCCGCTCACTTCTTTTAAACGGACGGGGTTTATTTGAATAGTAAGCTTTGGCTAACTTCATAAGAAGAAGTTAGCCAAGGTTGCCGGTAAGCGGGGCAAAAATACCCATGAACGGATGTTCAGATATCGATAATTTCATATAAACATCTAAAGTATTTGATTACTTCATATTTGCTATGACTACATTGCATAGTTGTGTCAAAACAGTTTTTGTCCGGTATACGTGGTAAGGTTTAGAAAACAAATTAAGGAGGGGCAATGTCTCAGAATTCTTCATCGCAATCTAGCTTTTTCGCACTTATTTCTCGCATGCGCTACATTGAGCGCTGGTCGCTTATGCGCAATTCTCGCTCAGAAAGTCTTGCTGAACACGCCCTTGACGTGGCTATTATTTCTCACTGTCTGGCAACTATTGCAAATGTGCGCTATCACAGAAGTCTTAACGCAGATCGTGCGGCGCTTATTGGTATGTATCACGATGCTTCAGAAATTATTACAGGAGATATGCCCACACCAGTAAAGTACGCTAATTCAGAGATTAGAGATGCATACCATCAGGTAGAAGCACGTGCCGAGAAAACCATTCTCTCCACACTTCCAGAAGACTTGCAAGATGCATATGCTCAAGTACTCACTCATAGCGCTGAGGCTTCAGAAGATGAGGTATACCTCAGAAAGCTTGTTAAAGCTGCAGATAAAATTGCAGCGCTCATCAAGTGCATTGAGGAGGCTCAGTCTGGAAACTCAGAATTTATTACTGCTGAAGCCTCAACTCGTGGAGTTGTTGAAGATTTAGCAGATTCTCTTCCAGAAGTGCAAGATTTTATGACAGAATTCCTACCTTCATACGGAGAAACACTTGATCAGCTTTTGTAAATAACGCTGATTTAACCTGCTAGTTGAGGAGTTATTTTGCGCGCACTACATGCACGTTTACCTAAAAACTTTGTTCTTGAGGAGCGTTTAAAGGCCTATTCCAGCGTTATTGAGCCTCATCCAGAGAGTTTAAAAGGCATATGGGCTTCTGCATGTGCGCCAATTACTGCTGAGGGACACACCTTCTATTCTGAAGTTCGTGTAGACCTTGGCTGTGGTAAGGGGTCTTTTACTGCCGCTCAAGCTAAAACAAATCCTGATGTCCTCTTTGTAGCCATTGATACAGAGCCTATCTGCATTTCATATGCTGCAAAAACAATTTATGAAGCAGGAATACCTAATGCTATCGTGGTACCTGGTACTGGTATGAAAATTGATGAGTACTTCTCGCCAGAAGAAATCTCTGTTTTTTACCTTAACTTTCCCGCACCATTTCCTCGAATCAGACAGGCAAAGCTGCGCCTCACTGATGCTGAGCGTCTTATGCAGTACAGAAACGTTTTAACTAAAGATGGCGTTGTTCGTCTCAAAACAGACAGCCAACCACTTTTTGATTTTTCTCTTGAGCAAGTTGAAGTTGCTGGTTACAACTTTATTTGGAAAACGCGTGATGCTCAAGCAGATTTTCCTGATGATGTTCCTAGTGAATACGAAGAAAAACTTAGCGCCCAAGGAGCCAAAGTGCATGCTTACTTGATTGCTCCAGGTCCTATACCAGCAGATTTCACACCTACACAGCCTGTTAGTCTTGTTGACTACCTTCCAGAAGACTTAGAATCGCTTACCTATGTTCCACATGGAATGGAAAGCACGGTTCGCAATCTTGCAAACCGTGCTCGTAAACTTCGTAAAAAGTCGCAGTAATCTGTAATCGATCATTTGTAGGAGCGCTCCTTTGTGAGCGCTCCTTTTTCCATTAGCAAGTAAATCTTAGCCTCTCTTACTTAATTGACTTGATATTTAGAGCCCTAGTGGAATTAAGAACTGCAAGCACCATAACGCCCGTGTCTCCAAAGACAGCCAGCCACATAGGTGCCAAACCAAAGGCTGCAAGAATCAGAATGGCAACCTTGATGCCGATAGCAAACACAATGTTCTGCTTCGCAATACCCAAGGTGTAACGAGCAATCTTTACAGCCTTTGAGAGCTTGGAGAGCTTGTCATCCATAAGCACTACGTCAGCAGCTTCAATAGCAGCATCAGATCCTAAAACACCCATAGCAACGCCAACATCTGCACGAGCAAGAACAGGAGCATCGTTGATGCCGTCGCCCACAAAAGCAAGAGACTTACCAGCTGTCTTCTGGGCGAGAAGACCTTCGACTGCAGATACCTTATCCTGTGGAAGTAGCTCTGCGCGGACCTCGGTAATACCCATCTGAACTGCAATTTCTTCTGCAACATCGCGTTTATCGCCCGTAAGCATGACAACCTTTGAAACACCAACATTCTTGAGGGAAGCGATTGCTGCTGGAGCGTCAGCTCGTTCGCGGTCAGAAATAACAATATGACCCATGTAGGTTCCATCAACAGCTACGTGAATGATGGTTCCATGGTTCTCACATGCCTTCCAGGAAGCTCCAACACTCTCCATAAGCGCACAATTGCCAACAGCAACATTCTTACCATTCACGTTAGCACAGATACCTTGACCTGCAATTTCCTTGATATCCGTAATAACACAACCATCATCCTCACTAGGATAGGCAGCGCGAAGAGCTGCCGCAATTGGATGTGTGGAGTGCATCTCAACATGAGAAGCTAGGTGTAGAAGGTCCTTCTCGCCAATAGTTTGAGGGTGAACAGCAAGAACCTCAAAGACGCCTTCAGTCAGCGTACCAGTCTTATCAAATGCAACGGTATCAAGAGTAGACAGCGTATCAATGTATGCAGAACCCTTGATCAAAATACCCTCCTTTGAAGCAGCGCCAATGCCGCCAAAGAAGGTTAGTGGTACAGAAACTACCAGCGCACAAGGACACGACGCAATAAGGAAGGTAAGCGCTCTTACAATCCATGTAGAAGCATTGCCTACAAAATCTCCCGAAAACAGAGGAGGTAAAAACGCAAGTGCAATAGCACTGTAAACAACAGCTGGGGTATAGACGCGAGAAAAACGACGAATAAAGCTCTCGCTCTTAGACTTGTTTTGATTTGAACTCTCCACCAGCTTAATAATGCGGGTAGCTGTAGAGTTTTCAAAGAGGTGGGTAACGCGAGCGCGCACCACACCAGAAAGATTTACACAACCCGAGATAATGTTGTCCCCCACCGTCGCGTCACGAGGAACGCTCTCACCAGTAAGAGCGACGGTATCAAGACTGGTAGAACCCTCGACAATCTCTGCATCAACAGGAACACGATCACCTGGTTTTACTACGATAATCTCTCCTAGCTCAACCTCTTCTGGTAAGACAGTGAGCAGTTGTCCGTCCCGCTCAACCGTTGCGCTATCAGGACGGATATCCATAAGCTTGGCAATAGACTTCTTGCTGTTGTCAGAAGCAAGATGCTCAAATACCTCTCCTACCTGAAAGAACAGCATGACAAAGACAGCCTCGTCAAACATAGGAGATCCATTAGGCACAAAACCAATGAACAAAGCACCAAGGGTAGCAATGGTCATAAGCAAGTCCTCATTAAAGCACTCGCCCTCAGTGATGCTCTCCCATGCCTCCAGAACAACATCATATCCTGCAACGGCATAAGGCAACAGATAGAGCAAAAGCGCCTGCCAAAGCTGCAGGTTAAATACATGTTCAACCACGTAAGCAACACCTAACAAAACAGCAGAACAGACAATACGAACAATCTTCACCTTTGTCTTTGGGCTCATAGCTCCTCCTTGGGTTGTTGTTATTCCTAGTCTACCCTATAAATTTATATATGTACATATATTCATACGATAATATTGAAGAAATTTGTTATGTAAAAACTCCACGGGCGAGAAACCCGTGGAGTCCTAAATACCTCTATAGCTCAACAATACTTTTTGCTGCCTGCAAAACTAATTAATTAGCGATGTAGGAGTTGGAATAAATCCCTCAAAGATGACAGGAGCACCCTCGAGCTCAGAAGCAATCATGTCCTCCTCGCTCCTAACAGTCCAGGTAATAAGATGTGCGCCCATGGTGTTACAAGCCAGCTTAACAAAGGGGTTCTTGCGATCCTCAAACTTATAAGAAATAAAGTCAGGACGACCAACAGAATTACCAAAGAGAGCTGTAGCACCAGCACGTGTAGCGATGTTCATGTGCCTGGTCTGGCGATCAATCAAGAAATTCTCCGAAAGCTGGCCACGAAGCATTTCAGGACGGTTCTGGCGCAGCCACTGCAAAACATGAGGATCAAAACTCTCGATGCATGCGCGAACAGGACGAAGATCAAGAGCCTGCATGATTTTTTCTGTAAGCTGTTCAGCATTATTGTAGCGTGTCTTAGCCTCAATGATCAAAGGTGCAGGTAGCTCACCAGAGCCACTCCACGCATAGACCTCAAGGACTTCCTCAAATGTTGGAATCTGCTCATCTGTAGCAAGGAGTCTAAGACCACGAAGCTCCTCTAGCGTGGACTCCTCAACAATCTTCTGTACACCACAAAGGCGATCAAGTGCTGAATCGTGAACAACAACCAGCTTATTGTCTGCAGTCAGGTGAACATCAACCTCGGAGCCAAAGCCCTTCTCGCAAGCTGCACGAAAAGCCAGCAGAGAATTCTCTGGAATACCAGCCTCGTTGTTGTAAAGGCCACGATGAGCATAGCGATGACGAGCAATCTCATGCCAACGCTCCAGAAGCAGACGATCGTTCTGCTTACGAGGAGCAATGGAGTAGGCACCATATGCTGCTAGACCAAGAGCTGCACCAGCCACAACACCACCGGCAATTGCTACGTTTCTAAGCGTCTTACCCTTCTGAGCAGGAGCTAGCGGTGCGTCTGAATCCTGTCCATTTTGAGCAGCAATCTCTTCAACAGCATCTGTAACTGCAATATCTGTGACAGCATCCTGATGCTCAGCTAGAGTGTCCCCCATCTCTTCAAGCGACTCAGCAGTGCTTGAAAGCTGCTTTGAAAGCTTGCTCTTTGGGCGAGAAAAACGATTCTCTAAATTAGACTGAAGCTGAGCTTGAGCAGCCAAAACCGAAGTCTGAGCTGAACGAAGCGCGGATTGAGCTCGAGCAACTGACGTCTGAATAGAATCAGCACTTGGCAGCGCTGGTTTCACATGAGCATTAAAACCAGCCGCAATCTGCTCCTTGGCGATATTACCAGCTAAGTTAGCGGCCTTAGAAGCCGTTGTGGCCAGTAACTTTCTTCCAGCCTCAGATTGAAGCGCTGCCTTTGCGGCATACTGAGTAATTGCTAAACCTGCAGCTCTAACTGCAGCTCTTTTAATAAAACGACCAATCATGTGGCCTCCCCTCAATCTAGCTTTATTCTATCAGTCCAGCCACCTCTTTACGTTATATATTGCGACTTTCTGTTTGTAATCAGTATCTTTGTCTGTTCAAAATCGAGTAGTATGTAGTCCATTAACTACTATCTCAGGAGCATCATGGCTGTTATAAAACAAGAATACGCTCTCTACCTGTATAAACTACTAAAGGCTACCATCGGCATCTCTAAGCAGACTCCCCTTTCTACCGTTGAAGGCGTCCTTATTGAGGATGATCTTGCCCCGCAAGATTTTGGTTTTGATGACATCCGTACACTCATGGAAGCATGTTCCGATTTCATCAAAATCACGGCGTTCAAAAAAGGTTATGTCTACGCAACGCTTTTAACCTTTGATGCCTTTGAAGCTGCTCTTGCTGCTGGCGAGAAAAACGTTGAAGCTCAAAATAACGGCAAACCTTGGAAGCGTCGCCGTGGAGCAAAGTCCATTCGCGCCCTCAAGCCAAAACACCTGGTATCTATTACCGAGAAAACTGTGGAGGAACTATCTGCCGAAGAGGAGTTGGAGGAACTGCCAGCCGCACAGGTAAAGCAAATCACAGAAGAACCAACTACAGAAGCAATAACTGGAAAGGAACCAACTGAAAAGGTATCAGCCGTAAAAGAGTTGTCCATTGAGGCACCGTCTACAGAAACGCCTGATAAAGAGCTCCAGCAAGAGGCTGTCGATGACGCCGCACCTGAGCCTATTAAATCCAAAACAGCAGTTCCAAATTACAAAACACCCGAGGCTATAGTGCCCGAACCTACTATCTCGCTTACTGTTACCTACAATCCCTACGACAACTCCAATGAAGCGAAAACACTTGAAGCTGCTCCTTCAGTATTACAACAGGCATTGAGCACAACAAGCGCAACTTCTATCTCTACAACTTCTGAACCAGAAGCTTCTATACAGGTAGCCAATCAGGAAGAGACTCCTACTTCTGCCTCACCATATCCTGCCAATTTTGAGGAAAACCTCCACGTCAACAACGATCTTCTCGGCATTTTGTATCAGATAGCTCCCGTTGACGTCAATGTCCTCCAACAGCTGGAGGAAGACTTCAAACTTGCCAAGTCCTCTCGTACACTCATTTCTACGGGCGGAACTTTTACGTTCAACACGCGTTACAAAAAACCACAAACAGACGAGGTTATTACCGCCACCATTCGCAAATCTAAACGCGGATCTCTACGTCCATGGACGCTCTTAGAGCTAAGTGTTTCCGTAGATGAGCTGCAAGGACAGACGATTGATGTGCTTCGCGGACTGCCAAAGTCTGGCATTGCTCCATGGGAAAAGCTACCCGCCGCAGCAAAGCAACTGCCTATTAACCCTGTTGACATAGTCATGAACGAGGCTCCTGTCTCCGATTGGAATACGCTTTGCACCACCTATCTGAGCGACGCACCTTCACTGCAGGTCGCACAGGCTTGTCTTTCCTCAGCATACGTTTACAGAAAAAACGAGCAGCAGCTCATGCATACTGACGTGGATTTCTCGCTTCCTGTTTCAGTCGCTGAACCTCTCCTTTTTGATCCCAAACGCAAATTTGATGACAACTCACTTCTGGTACAGAATGCCCTACGAGCTGCCAAGCACGGATGGCGCATGGCTGTTGAACTTTACAATCCATCCAAGCACTGCGTCTACCTTGCACTTCCTACCTCTGATGGCGAGAAACCCTCTGTACTGGTATTTGATACGTCAGCAGAAGGTCTTTACCATGTTGTTGCAACACTAACTGTTGAAGAGGCATATCCGCTTGCACGCATTTTCTCTGATGGTCTTCCCACATGGATTTTGCCGTAGTAATTCCAAATCATGGTTGAGCTCTTTCGCAAGTTCGCTTATATAACTTCTAACAAAAAAGCCGCGTCACATGGACACGGCTTTTTTGTGAAAGGGTTTCTCGACAGAGAGGATTCTTGCCAAACGAACTTTTTGCAAGATATCTTTTGCCTGTTATCTAGCTTAATTGTGCCATGGTTCAACAGGCCATTCATTACCCGTGAAATTCCAATTCTTCATGTCGTTGGCATCGCCATTGATAACAAATTCCCTAACAAAGATATCTCGCCTGCCGTTGGAAAGTGTCTCGATGTAATAACGAGGACGAACCTCTCCCTCATAGGACTCATCAAGTGGTGTGGTGTAGTGAGAAAGCGTCTGCTGATCAGCACCCATGTCCTTCAGTGTCTGCGCCAAAATATCGTAGTGCCAGACAGGAGCATCGGAAATCCGCATAGGTTGAGATGCCTCTTCAGCAGTTTGACCAGCAGGCTTGTACATAATAACCGGAGCAGAAGGATGCTGGATGTCGGTATCGGTCAAATACCAATCGCCGTGATCTGCGGTAATAATAAAGGATGTGTTTTCATACACACCAAGGCGCTTAAGCTCAGCAATATACTGTGCAACAATCTTAAACGCACCCATAGTCTGCTCTTCAACGTTTTGCTTACTTGAGTCGCTTGTAGGTTCAACGTTACGGTCAAGCGTATAAGGCAGATGCGAGCCAATAAGATGGATAAAACGGAACGAGCCGTTTTGACCAGCGCTGTCATCAATCGATAGACCGTAATGCTGAAGCTCATGATAATACTTAAGATCATCCTCGGTGTAAGGCTGAGAAGAAAGGTCAACTTCATTCATGTTAATTGGTTTGCGCATGCGCATGTTAAGATCCTCGGTGTAATACCAGAAGTGAGGTTTAAACACCCAGGGCATATCTCTGCAGAACGCCGTCTTATAGAGAATGCGCAATGCGCCAAGCACGTCAAGCTGGTTTTCTACTCCACGACCACGAGGCTCATGGTAGTTGATGGAATACTTTTGCGCAGTGTTCCTATAGTGAGAATAGTTCAACTGGTCTGTATACAAACCTGCTTGATATCCAGCATTCTGAATATCCCTAAGATACTGATCACTTTGTGCCCAGTTGTATACAAAATCGTTGAAATTCTCACCAGGCTGAGGACGAGAACCAAAAAGTAGCGACGGAACACCATAGCGCGTAGGAATCATTGATCCCACGGAGTTTCTATACCAAGTAAAGCCCGTAAGAGACGCAAATGTTTCAGGATACTCATCGTGAAGCTTCTGGACAAAAGCGGTATCAGTGGTATCCAAAACAAAGACCACAACGTTCTTCTTAGAAGATACGTTATAGAGACCTTCACGTGTTGCAATAACCTGTTGATGCTCGGCATGGGCGTCTATCGACGCTGCAATTGCAGGTCCCCACAAGCTTGCAACACCAACTGCCTGGACAATGATAAGAGCTGCTG